>BNJU01005933.1_pt1 | contig 104198 bp, 150 predicted proteins | sample 8539281 | NCBI WGS metagenome assembly BNJU01 (sample SAMD00202456, study PRJDB9452) | human saliva metagenome | isolation source: human saliva | place: Japan | reverse complement strand
GGTATTCGGCGGCTACGACTACCTGCGCAAAAAAACAGCCGCGAAAAAAAGTGGATTCCTACCGCCGGCACGGCCTGCGCGCGGGCGTCAATAAACGTTTCGAATCCGGCATCGACGCCACCTTTCAGGCAATCTGGCGCAAAACAGCCTATCAGGATTACCATGCCTGGCTGGAAACCCGCCGCCGTGATTTCGAACGCACCTACCAGTTGGACATCAAATTCGATCGCCCTTTCCTCCGCGGCTTCGTACCCATCCTCACCGTAAAACACACTGACAACAAAAAGCTCGTCCTGGCTAAATCGCTATAAACGGAATGAATTTCTAATTAAAATAGAGCATAGGTTTTGAAATTAAAGGTCAGCCAGATGATCTCTTGTAAGATTATTATCTTATATTCATAATGTGATTAACTCGCAAATTTCTTACAGTTTAACTTATCAACTTGCTAAAAATTTTAGCAAATAGGCCGTCTGAACTTAATGTTTCAGACGGCCTTTGCAGTATAAATTAGCTATCCCCTACACTTTCTTGTTTCACAAGAGTTTGATGGTACTTGGTATTCTTATATCTCTCCTACTCCACTACACAATAAATTAGGAAGTAGAGGTAAGGTAAAATTAAATAGCCAAGTTTCTCTTAAAACCTATTGATTTTATACTAAAAATTGGAGTACTATGAGCACACTCTCAGAGTATCACTAATTCTCATTTGACATATAGGAACAATAAGCGGAATTTGTAGAAGAATAGGAAAAAAAGAAAATAATTTATATTATGTTAAATTTATAATGCTAGTATTTTAATTTGCTAATTCCTGTTTTTTTCTCAGTAGTACAATCACTTACAATATTCAAAGAAAACAAAAAGGCCGTCTGAAAAATTTCAGACGGCCTTTTGTTTATATTCCTCAGCCTTTTTTTCTCAACAAATCCCTTTATGAGACCTTTTGCAAAAATTCCCCAAAAATCCCTAAATTCCCACCAAGACATTTAGGGGATTTTCCATGAGTACCTTCTTCCAGCAAACCGCCCAAGCCATGATTGCCAAACACATCGACCGCTTCCCACTATTGAAGTTGGATCAGGTGATTGATTGGCAACCGATCGAACAATACCTGAATCGTCAAAGAACCCGTTACGTCCGAGACCACCGCGGCCGTCCCGCCTATCCCCTGTTGTCCATGTTCAAAGCCATCCTGCTCGGACAATGGCACAGCCTCTCCGATCCCGAACTCGAACACAGCCTCATCACCCGCATCGATTTCAACCTGTTTTGCCGTTTTGACGAACTGAGCATCCCCGATTACAGCACCTTATGCCGCTACCGCAACTGGCTGGCGCAAGACGACACCCTGTCCGAATTGCTGGAACTGATTAACCGCCAATTGACCGAAAAAGGCTTAAAAATAGAGAAAGCATCCGCCGCCGTCATTGACGCCACCATTATTCAGACCGCCGGCAGCAAACAGCGTCAGGCTATAGAAGTCGATGAAGAAGGACAAGTCAGCGGCCAAACCACACCGAGCAAAGACAAAGATGCTCGTTGGACAAAGAAAAACGGCCTCTACAGACTCGGTTACAAACAACATACCCGCACCGATGCGGAAGGCTATATCGAGAAACTGCATATTACCCCCGCCAATACCCATGAGTGCAAACACCTGTCTCCTTTGTTGGAAGGGATAGCCGAAGGTGAGACCGTCTATGCCAACAAAAGGCTATGACAGTGAGGAAAACCAGAAACATCTGAAAGAGCATCAGTTACTGGACGGCATTATGCGCAAAGCCCACCGCAACCGTCCGCTGACGGAAGTGCAAACGAAGCGCAATCGACATCATGCCGCCGCCCGACTGGCCGGTGGTGTAGAGCCGTTTGCCGTCGATGGGTAACTTGGTTTTCAAGTGTTTGATTAGGTTGATAGTGGCATCGAGATAGTTGGACGCGGTGCTGGTATCGTCCATAATAATTTCGTCAAACTCGGGCGCAATCACAAAGCAGGGATGCTGCGCCTGAAATTCGGGTGACGCCCACGCAATCGCGCCGTTGCCCTGATACAGCGGTACTTTGCGCCACATAAACGCGCTCCACCGTGCGCCCCGCCACGCCGTATTGCGACGGCTCAAGCACGGCGGCAGACACATCGGCGCGGTACTTCACCGCCACCGCCACCAGCCGCATCCCGTCGCCAAACACGCAGGTTACGGCGGCGGCCGATTCGACGGCATTATCCAACGCGCCGCCCAACGCAGCGCAGCCGCATATGCTCGAACCCGATACGACTGGGGTGGTATAGGGTGCAAGCACCGTCAAACAGTCGCAGATGGGCGCAGTTGCATTGCCGAAAGGGAAAGCACCTGTCGGGGAAAAATTTTTCCCAAAGCCCAACAAGGACGGTACAGTTATGATTCACCGTACCACTCCCGCACTGTCAGAACGGAATTGGAACAGCGTTACGGCAAACAAAATGTCAAATCCTCGACAGTACCGCCGTCAAACGGCAAAAATGTCAAACTGGCAAACCAAAGCCACCCGAAGACCGGGGTGCCGTTTGACAGTAAAGGATTTCCAAATTTTGAGAAACACGTGAAATATGATACGAAGCTTGATATTCAAGAATTCAGGTCTAAGAGTTCGACAGGACAAATGAGGGCTGGCAACCAAAGATTTGGCGGAAGCCATTAGAAAGGACAGGTTCGCAAATCAAGCTTTAACACAGAACAATTAAGGGCAATTGAAAAAGGAGAATCTAAAATACCGGATTATACTTGGCATCATCATCAGGATACCGGACGTATGCAGCTTGTACCTGAAAAATCTCACCATGATACTGGTCATATCGGCTGGGAAGCGATGAATAAAGGAAGATAATTATGTGGAAAAATTACGAAAGAGCAAGGTCAAGATTTAAGTTTTGCAACATATTGCTTATTATCGGCAGCAATTAATTTGCAAGAATTTAAATTATGGTTGGATAAGGTTGTCTTAGATATGCCTATTGATAATATACCTTTTTATATTTTTTTGATTTAATTGATCTTGAAGGAGTAGGAGATATTTATAATATTTTTGGATTTTGTTCCGAATTCAGACTTATCTAAAGATCAAGATGACGCATTAACCGGCATTGCCTTCTTAAGGGGTAGATGTCTATGACCCTCCCGTTTCAAAAAGAAAAAGCATTAAAAGCCTTAAAGAAACATCCTGAAATTTATCAGAGGTTTCAGCATTTCTTTCCATTTGTAGAACTGCCTCCGCTTTTAGAGGGTAATGAGGTCGTCTGAAAAACATCAGACGACCTTTGGCATCTGCCTCCGCTTTAGAGGGTAATGGGGTCGTCTGAAAAAACATCGACGACCTTTGGCATCATCATCAAGATACAGGAAGGATGCAATTGATTGGTGAAGACTTGCATCATGATACCGGCCATATTGGTTGGGAAGCGATGAGTAAAGGAAAGTGACTATGTGGAAAAATCATAAAAGAGGATAGTGATGATTTAGGATTTGCAATTAAATGCTTATTCTCTCAATCTATTGATTTAAATGAATTCAAGTTATGGATTGAACAAGTAATACGCGATATGCCCATTGAGGACACCCCTTTTTATATTTTTTTGACTTGGCGGATTTCGATGGGGTAATTGCCGATATTGACAATATTGTAGGTTTTGTTTCGAGTTACAGCCTATCAAAATCGATGCCTTGACGGGTATTGCCTTCTTAAGGGGTATAGATGTCTCATGACCCTCCGTTTCAAAAAGAAAAAGCGTTACAAGCCTTAGAAAAACATCCTGAAATTTATCAAGTTTCAGCATTTCTTTCCATTTGTAGAACTGCCTCCGCTTTAAAGGGTAAAAAGGTTGTCTGAAAAACATCAGACGACCTTTCCTTCATTTGAAACGGAATATTGAGAACTGAGTTCTTCAAAAATCCCACACCTGCTCCTTCCACGGCAGCACCTTGGTCAAAAACGGCAGACGGCTACAATGAAAGCATCAACAATTGTTTTTGGCGGATTTTTATTACAGATAATGGAGAACGAATCCAAATTCCTATTTTTAGAAAAATCCTAACATTAAAGAAATAAATAACTTTTTTTCTGTATCAAATTTTTGAAAAAAGCCGGAGTCCTTGTTTTCAGAATTATTCCTGAGCCTGAATTTGGCAATAATGAATTAACTGAGACCTTTGCAAAAATTCTCCCAAATCCCCTAAATTCCCACCAAGATATTTAGAGGATTTTCCATGAGCACCTTCTTCCAGCAAACCGCACAAGCCATGATTGCCAAACACATCGACCGCTTCCCACTATTGAAGTTGGATCAGGTGATTGATTGGCAACCGATCGAACAATACCTGAATCGTCAAAGAACCCGTTACGTCCGAGACCACCGCGGCCGTCCCTGCCTATCCCCTGTTGTCCATGTTCAAAGCCATCCTGCTCGGACAATGGCACAGCCTCTCCGATCCCGAACTCGAACACAGCCTCATCACCCGCATCGATTTCAACCTGTTTTGCCGTTTTGACGAACTGAGCATCCCCGATTACAGCACCCTATGCCGCTACCGCAACTGGCTGGCGCAAGACGACACCCTGCCCGGATTGCTGGAATTGATTAACCGACAACTGACCGAAAAAGGCCTAAAAAGTAGAAAGCATCCGCCGCCGTCGTTGACACCACCATTATTCAGACCGCCGGCAGCAAACAGCGCCAGGCCATAGAAGTCGATGACGAAGGGACAAGTCAGCGGCCAAAACCACACCGAGTAAAGACAGCGATGCCCGTTGGATAAAGAAAAAAACGGGTTATACAGACTCGGTTACAAACAACATACCCGTACCGATGCGGAAGGCTATATTGAGAAACTGCACATTACCCCCGCCAATGCCCATGAGTGCAAACACCTGTCGCCTTTGTTGGAAGGGACTGCCCAAAGGTACGACCGTCTATGCCGATAAAGGCTATGACAGTGAGGAAAACCGGCAACATCTGAAAGAGCGTCGACTGCAGGGACGGCATTATGCGCAAAGCACACCGCAAACCATCCGCTGACGGAAACGCAAACCAAACGTAACCGGTATTTGTCGAAGACCCGTTATGTGGTCGAACAGAGCTTCGGTACGCTGCACCGTAAATTCCGCTATGCCCGGGCAGCCTACTTTTCGGACTGAGCAAAGTGAGTGCGCAAAGCCATCTGAAGGCGATGTGTTTAAACCTGTTGAAAGCCGCTAACAGGCTAAGTGCGCCTGTTGCTGCCTAAAAGGCGGATCGGATGCCTGATTATGGGGTGTCCGGGCAGGATTAAGGGGGTATTTGGGTAGAATTAGAGTGATTGAGGGCGAAACAGCCGAAAACCTGTGTTTTGGGTTTCAGTTGTCGAGGGAAGGGCTTTTGCAAAGGGTTCTCTAACAGTGTTTTACACAACAGCTTAAGAAAAAATACCTTAAGCAACATCTCAAACACCGCAACCCTTTCAGGCTGCCATAAGGCTTCACAGTATCATTCTTGAAATCTTCAGATACTGTAAACAGCGCCAGATATCTATAGATAAAGTTAAGACATTGACATTTTTATCAATGATTTTTGCAAAATTTAGTGAGTTTATTTTCAAGCAAAAATATACTGGGTTTAACATTATGTCCGCCATACACACCATCTGAGTTTAGCTATTTTGGCAGCCTTTTTCTTTTTCAGAGCTGCACTTGCCGATACCATTGAAGAAAAGCGAATTCAGACGTCAGGAAATGCGACGTAAGCAGCAGGAGCAGCAGCTGCGAGCGCGAAGTCGATGTGCGTTTGGAAGATACGCGGCAAAGTACGCTTACTCCGTCTGCAGCCGAATCGGCCGAATCCCCTGTTTCCCCATTCATACCGTTACCCTGACTGAGCGATGCTGCTTACCGTTTTCAGTTTGCACTTAAAAAGCCTTGAAAAGAAAACCCTGCTTCCAATCCGGACAATGTTTGGGTGCGCAAGGCATCAACTGCATTATGGTTGCGGCAATAAAACGCCGTTATCGGCCGCAGCTATACCACCTACCCGTATTTTTGGCCGCACCGCAGATTTAAACAGCGGAACTTTGGAATTAACCGTTTTTGTCCGGCAGTGCGCTCGGTTCGCACTCGATACTTCGCACAACGACCAAACCTGTGCTGCGCGCATTGCCGCCTTTCAAAACGAAATTCGTTGAAAGGCGGCGATGATTCTGAATCTGCGCCGTATCGAGCAGGGGCTGGAAAATCTCAAGCGCGTACCCACCGCGGAAGCCGATATTCAAATCGTTCCCGCCGATGCACCCGATGAAAGCGACATCATTAGTTGCTCTGGCGGCGGCGGCTGCTGCCCCTACCGCCTGTCGCTCGGTGGACGACTCCGGCAGCAAAACCATCGGCAAATACCAAAAGGCAGCCTGACTTTTCTCTGCCGACAACCCTTTTCGGCTTAAGCGATCTGTTTTATCTGTCCTACGGCCGCCATCTGGGCCGATACCGACACCCATACCGACTCCGAGGGCAAAAACCGCTGAGCGGCACCCAAAGCTACGCCTTTCACTATTCCGTTCCTGCGGGCAACTGGCTGTGGAGCTGGAACCACAACTACTACTGCTACCGACCAAGCCGTGGCGGGTATCAATGAAGTGTACGACTACAACGGCAAAAGCCGTGGCAGCGACATCGGATTTACCCGCCTGCTGTACCGTGATGCGCGGCGCAAGAGCCATATCGGCTTCAAACTGTGGCAGAAAGAAAACCAAAGTTTTATCGATGATGCCGAAGTCGAAGTACAGCGCCGTAAAACCATGCGGTTGGCAGTTGAGCCTAAAAACACAAAGAATACATCGGCCGCAGCACTTTGGATATCGAGCGCTCGGCTGCAAGCGCGGCACTCGCATGGCCGATGCCATTGCCGCCCCTGAAGAGGTGTTTGATGAAGGCGCTTCGAGAATGAAGGTGATCACTGCCGACATCAGCTATAACCACCCCTTCCAAATCGGTAAAGCAGCACTTCGTATATGACACCGCCCTGCATGCCCAGTGGAATAAAACCCGCTGACGCCGTTTTGGACAAAATCGCCATCGGCGGTCGCTACACCGTGCGCGGCTTCGACGGCGAGCTCACTGTCGGCCGAGCGCGAGCTGGTACTGGCGCAACGAAGCTTAGGCTGGTATTTTCAGGCTGCCCACCAGTTTTATCTGGCGCTAGACGGCGGCCATGTTTCCGGCGACTCGGCGCAATACCTGCTCGGCCAAACCCTAATCGCGGCGCCGCCGCCGGCCTGCGCGCCAGTTCAAAAGCAGGCGGCAGCCTGAATTACGACCTGTTTGTCGGCAAACCGATTAAAAACCGCAAGGCTTTGGCAAACGTACCGCCTGTTTTCGGCTTCAACCTAAACTATTCGTTTTAACCGAGAAAACACGGGCACCGCCTGCATTTGGGCTGCCTGTTTCCCATTTCCACACGGACGCAAGAACATGAACAAACACTGCCATAAAATCGTCTTCAACTGCACCCGCGGCATCCTGATGGCTGTAGCCGAGACTGCCATCGGGCAGGGGCAAAAAGTCCCGGCGAGCGCTCAGGCGGAGAAATACGGTGGCGGTGACGGCAGCCTAAAACCCGTTCAGGGCTGCCGTTTGCATTTGAGCACTGACTTTCAGCCTGCTGCTCGGTTTCGGTTCGGCCCTGATTGTGCCCGCCGCCGCTGCCGACATCCAAGCCGACAAATCCGCCCCCAAATCCCAGCAGCCCGTCATCCCGCAAACCTAAGCAACGGACTACCGCAGGTCAATATCCAAACCCCCACCGCCCACGGCGTATCCGTCAACCAATACCGCCGTTTCGATGTCGACACGCGCGGCACCATTCTCAACAACAGCCATAAAAGCGTATCCACCCGCCAGGCCGGCTGGATACAGGGCAACCCCTTTCTCGCCCGCGGCGAAGCCCGTGTAATCGTCAACCAAATCAACAGCAGCGACCCGAGCCGGCTGAACGGCTATATCGAAATCGCCAGCCGCCGCGCCGAAGTGGTGATGGCCAACCCCGCTTAAGATCCGCGTCGACGGCGGCGACTTTATCAACAGCGCAGGTGCCACCCTGACCACTTCTACCGTCCCATCCTGGCAGACGGCCGTTTCGAATGCTTGGACATCGGCAGCGGCCGTATTGAAATCGCGCACAGGGTCTTGACGGGCGCGGTGCCGACTACACCCGCATTCTCAGCCGTGCCGCCAAGATTGACGGCGGCATTTGGGGGCAGGACGTCCAAGTGATTGCCGCCGCCGGTCAAACCGACGCCGCAGGCAGCCTGAAAGACGCCGCCGCACCCCGCACTCCGTCTTCATCCGCCCCGTCTTTGCCATCGACACCTAAGCCCTGGGCGCGCATGTATGCTTAAGCAAAATCACCCCTGATTGCTGCCGATGCTGCAGCGGCATCCGCAATGCTAAAGCAAGATTTACGCATGCGATGTTTACGGCGTGACCCTCAGCGCCGACGGAAGACTGGCCAACAGCGGCACCGTCGCCGCCCAAGACGGCGGCACCCTGCGTCTTAACGCTGTACAGCCGACAACAGCGGCACCCTTTTACGCCCACGGCCAAAGCAGCATCGACAGCAAAAGCAGCCTGAACAACAGCGGCCGCGATTCTCAGCACCGCAGAAAACCGCATCCGCAGCGCCCGGATTGACAACAGCGGTCAAATCGACGGCGGCCGTCTGGACATTGCCGCCCCGTATTGGACAACAGCGGCCGCATCAGCCGAAAAGCGGCAGTCAGGATCTCAGCCGTCGATACCGCCCGCCTGGCCAACAGTGGCCGCATCGGCCTGCCGGAAAACAACAACGGCAACAGTGGAAACAGTAGCGGCAACAACGGCGGAAACGGCAGCAACAATGGTTCCCCACTCCGGCAACAAGCGGCCGCCCGCCAATAACGGCAACGGCAATAGCGGCAACAGTCACGGCGGCCATACCCAAGTTCCCACTCCTGCCGACGGCCGCATCAGCGTCTCCGGCCGTTTGGACAACAGCGGCACCATCGAAGCGGGCGGCCGCACCGATCTGAACGTACACAGCGAACTGGCCAACAGCGGCCGCCTCACCCTCGGCAGCCTGAAAGCAGACGGCAGCCGTTTCGACAACCGCCAAGGCGACATTCTCGCCCACAGCGCGCGACATTCACAGCAGCCACAGCGACAACCGCGGCGGCGCCCTGGCCGCAGGCAGCCTGAAACTGGATGGCACCCTGACTCGACAACCGCCAAGGCGCCATCCGCAGCAACAGCCAAGCGACATCCGCCTTTCAGACGGCCTGAACAACGAACAAGGCGAAATCACCACCGCAAGCAGCCTGAAACTGGCCGCCGACAACATCACCAACCAAGACGGCAGCATCTTGGCCGGACAGGACATCGGACTGGATGCCCGGGTACTGGACGGCAGCGGCACCCGGCCGCTGGCCGTGATGCCGTCCTCAAACTCAGCGCCGACTTTGACAGCAGCGCAGACATCGAAGCTTACCGCACACTCAGCATCGAAAGCGGCGGCAGCATCCGCAACCGCCACCGTTTAGGTAAGCGGCGCAGCTCTCGACATCCGTGCCCGGCACATCGACAACCGCGCCGAAGGCAAACTGGTTTCCGGCAGCACTACCCGTACTGGCGCCGACACCGTGGACAACCGCGGCCTGATCAACAGCAACGGCCTGACCCGTATTGATGCCGCAGACAGCCTGAACAACATCGGCAGCGGCTGCATCTACGGCAGCCGTCTCGCCCTGGGCGGCGGCAGCCTGAACAACCGCGAAGAAGCAAAGCGCAGACGGCAAAAACCAAGCCCCGTGATTGCCGCACGAGAGCGGCTGGACATCGGCATGCGCAGCATAAGCAACACAGCAGCGGCTTTGGCCGGATTGAAAACGGCCAAGTACAAATCACAGCGTCTCCAGCCTGATCAGCAGCGAAGGCACACTGCATATCGGCGGCCGTTTGAATGAGCGCCATCAGGCCGAAGGCAGGGCCGAGCGCCTGGAAAACCGCGGCGCGCGGATTGAAGCAGTGGGAGGCGGGCAGATTGCCGTTCAAAAACTGGACAACCTAAACGCCGGTTTGCGCACCGAAGAATATTTGGCCGACAGCCGCCGCCAAACTGCCTACACCTTTGCCGGCGAGCCCGAACGCTACATTGACGGCGAAGACGGCAACATGAGCAATACCGAACCAATCTGGTCTTCCGTTTCAACGAGCAGGGCAGACAGAAAAGCGGCAGTACCGAACGCAAATTCGAACGCTCCGACGTATCGGCGGTACGCCGCTACCAATACAGCCTGAACCGTTACCGCCAACGTATCGTAGAAAGCCGTCCGGGCGAAATCCTGATTGGCGGCGACCTGAAAGCCGAAGGCGGAGAATGGCGTAACAGTGACAGCAAAATCCTGATCGGTGGCACATTGTCGGGGCTTTCCAAAGACAAGGATTGCCAACCACGCCACCCAAGAGCAGCGGCGTCTGGAAGAAGTCGGCATAAGCGAACATGCGACCTTCGAAAGAAGCCATGGCCACCGAGGCAGGCATCATGTCTATTGGAGAGGTGGTTATGCTTACAACAACCCGAGCGTCAGCACCCACGATTTTGAAAACCAGCTGAGCGACATTCTGCAAAACCAAGGCAGCCTGAACCCTCCTGCCAGCCATGCCGCCGCAGCCGATGCTGCCACCGCCGCCGTTGCGCCACAACGCATTAAAAGTCCCGACGGCAGCTTCAGCCTGCCCGAAAGCAGCCTGTACACCGTCCGTCCCGGACCGCCCCGGCTATCTGGTCGAAACCGATCCCGCCTATGCCGACTACCGCACCTGGCTGGGCAGCGACTACATGCTCAAAGCCCTGCAAACCGATCCCAACCGCACCCACAAACGGCTGGGCGACGGCTATTACGAGCAACGCCTGATCAACGAACAGATTGCCCGTCTGATCAAAGCTACCGCCGTCTGGACGGCTACCCGAACGACGAAGCCCAATTCCAAGCCCTGATGGACGCTTAAGCATCAGCTTTGCCCGCGCCCAGCAGCTGACCCCCGGCATCGCCCTGTCCCCCGAACAAGTTGCCCGGCTGACCAGCGACATCGTCTGGCTTTTGAAAGCCAGACCGTTACCCTGGCCGACGGCAGCAGCCAAAGCGTACTCGTACCCAAAGTCTACGTCCTCGCCCGCCCCGGCGATCTCAGCAGCGCTGACGGACTCATCAGCGCCGACGCCCTGCAGCTGGAAGCTGACCGCATCGACAACCGCGGTACCCTTTGCTACGTTTACGCATCGTCGATCCAGCTTTAGCGACATCAGCAACAGCGGCCGCATCGGCGGCAAAAACGTCATACTCGACGCCCAACAACAAATCGACATCACTGATGGCAGCATCGAAGCCGAACGGCTGCTCAGCCTCAAAGCCGACAACATCACCCTCCAAAGCAGCACCGCCCAAAGCGGCGACTCGCACAACGGCCGCACCACCGTTGACCGTGTGGCCGGACTGTATGTCAGCGGCACAGAAGACGGCCAAGGCCTGCTCAGCCTCGAAGCAGGGCACGACATCAAACTGAACGGCGCCCGCCTAGTCAACCGCGCCCGCGACGGCCACAGCCAAATGATTGCCCGCGAAGGCAGCGTCACTCGGCACCGTCCGCACCGAAAGCCACGAAAGCTACGGCGCGGCAAACGACAAAAACCACCGCCACATTCACCAAAGCGCCGAAGCAGGGCAGCCGCATCGAAGCGGCTTACAACATCACCGTATCCGCTTAGGTAAAGAGCTCAGCATCCGCCAAGGCCAAATCGACAGCCAAAACGGCCGCACCACCCTGGCCGCCCAGGAAACATCGACATCAGCGAAGGCAGCCGCACCCTGATTTGGACGAATCCACCCTACAGCAAAGACCGCAGCCTGACTCAGCAGCAAAAAGCTTACTGGACCAATACTCAGCTGCCAACACGACGAAGCAGCTAAACAGCGTGATTACCGACCGCGAAGTCAGAACGGCTTCCGGCGGCGACACCCGCATCCGCGGCAGCCAAGTCATCAGCGACGGGCAGACCCTGGTGACCGCTGCCGACGAAGTGCGCGTTGATGCTGCTCAGAACCGCTACCAAGATTGGGAAAACCACGAGCGCAAAAAGTCCGGCCTCACCGGGTAGCCTGAAAAACGGCGTAGCGATGGCTTAGTTACGGCAAGACCCAAGAAAACCTGCAGCAAAACAGCGTATCGTCTGCCGTAGTCTCCTCGCAGATAGGCAGCCTGAAAGGCGATACCACCGTAGCGGCGGGCAGCAAACTGAGTACCGAAGCCGCACAGCTGTATGCTAGGTGGCGATCTGAAGCTGCAGGGGCGCGAAGTTTCCTGACGAAGCCTATAACCGCAGCGAACAGCACAGCCGGACACAGCGTAAACAAAGCGGCTTCTCGATCGGCATCACTTACGACCCCTATACCATCGGTAAAAATGCCTGGGACAAAAGCCATGCAGGGGCGGCGGGTACAGCGACAGTATCGTCGGTAACTGGATGCAGCGCAGCAGCGCCTCAGCCAAAGCCAGCCAGGCGGCGGGCACGCCCGTTGTCATCAGCGGCGGCCGCAGCCGCAGCACGCAGGTGCAGGATGGCAGCAGCGCCGAAGCCGTCGGCAGCTCGCTGACGGCTAAGCCGCCATCTCAGCATCCGTGCCACCGAAGGCAACATCGAAGCCAAAGGCACACAAATCTCCGCCGAAGGCGATGCCCTGCTGTATGCTCGCGACGACATCCGACTGCTGGCCGCGGCCGACAGCCACGGCAAACCGGCAGCAGCAAGCGTAGCGGTTTCTCCATCGACAACCGCGACCATATCACCCCCTTCGGCACCTTTTTAACGATCAGGGGCAGGCTGCGGGCGAGATCGGCAGCATCAGCGGCAGCACCTGTCCGTGGGCGGTAAAACCCGTCTGCTTGCCGAAAAAAGGCAATATCGCCGTCAGCGGCAGCAGTCTGGTCTCCCAAGACGACCTGCTGCTTAAAGTAAGCGGTGACATCGACATCCGCGCCGCCGAACACCGCCAAAGCCAGAGCGAGCGCCAAGTTTCTTCCGGCATCGGCAGTGCCGTTATTTCCGACACCGAGCACTTTGGCGGCTGGATGAAAACCGCCGCGCGAGAACGAGGGCGAAGAAAACCCGGCAGGCCGCCAGCCAAATCGGCAGCCTGAAAGGCAGCGTACGGATAGATGCCGGCGGTGCTACCGCCAAACTAAGCGAGTGATGTTGCCGCCGCCCGCGACATCGACATTGCCGCCCAAAGCGTCGATATCCGCACCGCCGACAACCACGGCCGCAGCCGCCAGAGCGAGCGCGACCTTAAAATCGGCACCTTCGCCAAAAATCTCCTCACCGCTGATCGATCTGGTCAACGCTGCCGAAGGTGCTGCCAAAAGCAAAGCCGACGACCGCACCGCGCCCTGCAGGGTCTAGCCGCTTACGCCCAAGCCTACCAACTGGCCGATTCCGTCGGCAAAGTGGCCGACGCCGTCAAAAACCAAACCGGACAGCAAGGCGCCGTCCTCTTGTCCGTCGAAGTAAGCTTTCGGCTTTAAAACCGCTGGCAAAGAACAAAAGCCAAAACTACCGCCAAAGCCAGCAAAGCAGCCTGAAAGCCCGGCGACATCAATATCCGCAGCCGCGAGGGCGACATTACCGTCCAAGGCAGCAACATTACTGCGGGCGACACCATCCGCCTCGATTCCGCACGCGACATCCTGCTGCAGTCGGCCCAAGACAGCCAACATCAGGACGGCAAAAACCGCAATGCTTAGCGTACAGGTCGGCGTCAGGGGTTTCCGTTGAGTGCCCAAACTGAGCGTCTATATCTATGCCGAAGCCGCCTACGGCAAAGGCAAAAACCGTTCGGACAGCCAAACCCATCAAAAACACCCTGCTGCAATCGGACAAACTGCAGCTCAGCAGCAAGGGCAATACCGTGCTGAATGGTGCCCAAGCCCATGCAAAACGCATCGACGCTGAAGTCGGCGGCACACTGCACATCGAAAGCCCACAGGACACTGTCGAACAGGAAAGCAAACAAAGCGGCGGCGGCATCCGCGCCCAAGTCGCGCTCGGTACCGCATGGAGCGTATCCGGCAGCTACAACCAAAGCAAAGCCAGCGGCCACAGCCGCAGCGTCAGCAGCAGCGGTACTCTTTGCTTTGGCCGAAGGCGGCTACCACATCACAGCCGACGGTGTCCGGCTCCAAAGGCGGTGCCATCGCTTCTGCCGCAGACAAAGACCACTAACGAACTCACCGCCCGCAGTTTCAGCTTTGAAGACATCCGCAACAAAAGCAGCTACAGCAGCTGACAGCATGGGTATCGGCGTCGGCTACGGCGGCAGCCTGAAAAGCGCGACGGCTTCAATCAAAGCGCCTTTGGTCGTGCGTCCCAAACCGCTAAGCCAGAACATGAATAAAGGCCTCAACTACAGCCCACCCTGCCGCAGCATGGAAAGCGGCGGCAGCCAAGACTATACCCGCTCCGTACTCAGCGAAGGCAACATCACCATCGGCGGCAAAAACCAGTGCCCGCGCCCTCGGCATCCATACCGATTCGGCCACTGCTCATCACGGTGCCGACAGCGTTCCCGATCTGCAAAACCTACTCGACAAACAGCAAACCGTCGCCCAATCGACTGCCGCCATCCACAGTGCCGTCGGCACCTATAGAGCAACCGTGCCAAAAGCGGCAGCCGAAGAGCTGGAAAACAACAAGCCGCCCACGAAGGCCGTCTGAAAGAACAAAACGACGGCAGCTACGAACACTATCTCAGCCTAAGCGACGCACAGCGGCAGCAGGAGATGCTGGCCCATTCCCCCGCCTACGCCCAAGCCTACCAAGAAGCCCGGCTGGGGCATAGGCGGCAGCAAAAAGCCGTGCGCTTACCGCCGCCGAAACCCCTGATTGCAAGTGCCCTGGGCGGACAGGGTGATTTACAGCTGGCGGCCAATACGTTGGCGCCGTATGCCGCAGCCGCCATCGGCAAGCGCTTCGGCCACGGTGAACACAAAAACGAAGCCGCGCAAGCAATCGGCCACTTTATGCTCGGTGCCGCCTTTGGCCTACGCCAACGGCGCCGACCTGCTGCTTTACGGCAGCGCTGCCGTTGCCGCCGAACGCGCAGCCGAGTATCTGGCCAAACAATACGACGACGGCAAGACCGCCATCGACCCGATAACGGGGAAATTCAATCCCAACCTTCTGCCCGAGCACATCAAAGAAGAGATCAAAGCGCGACTGGGCATGCGGTTGCTTCGGTGGTGGGTGCGGCGGGTGGCAGTCTGAAAGCAGCGGCAGCACCAGCGGCAACAGCAATGCCCTGTTCAATGCACAGGTAGGGGGGTGCTGGGGCAGAATGCGGTGGAGAATAATAATGCCCCTAGACCGTTTGGACGGATTCACACCCGGCGAACGAAGCCTGAGAGCCAGAGCAGATAAGATCTACCAAAAACAATCCAAAGGGCAAAAGACCGTTACATCCGCTCTACGAAGCCTGTGAATTAAAAGCATCCTATCTGGCAGCCAAAGAGATTGTTGTAGGCACATGGGAGGGCATACGCCACCCGTGGGACAATACCATTGTTCCATTGGCCGAAGCCGTTTCCAGTCCCGTGCAAACAGTCAACAAAGTTGTGATGTCCTACGAAAACTGGAAAGCGATTCGCGACGAAGCATACATTAACGATCCGCAACTTGCGGGCAGAATGGACGCAATGTTTAATGCCCGAGTGGGAGCCAATGCAGCATTTATGGTTGTCAGCGGCGGGACGGCATCTGCCATTGTCCGCTCGCCTGTCGCCGCAAAGGTAGTGAATAGTGCCGGAATTTAAGCAAAATTGTCCGCAAGGCCGAGGCTCCATCCGGAAAGGCTGTTCCTGTCGGCGAAGCCCGCATTCCCCAAAGCCCCCAAGCGGTAAAAGGAACAACCGTTACCTTGGCACAGGAACAACGCCTGGCCAACGGAGAGCTGATACCGAAAGGCTCTGTGGTAACGTGGTCAGACAATGCGGTGAAGGTTGTGCGGCCTGATGGGAAAAAGCGGAGATTTAATAGTCGGGATTGGGGAACAGAAGGCATTGCCTGCTCCAACAGCAATGAATGCCAGTAATTCGCCACCTATTTTTCAACGGGTTCTGTCGTTCAATCAAGAATTAATTTAAAAATCGTAATTTTAATAATTCTGGTTGGATACATGTTGTTGATAGACATTTACCAGAAGGAGGAGGAACCTAGTCAATTTTCTATCTCAAAAATGAATTAAGAGCATTATTGCAGCATAAAAGATGTTGTGTCGGTACCAGTCACACGAAAACGCATATCTATTGAGAAACTTGGTGATGGACACAGCATTTTCTCGACTACAATTTATGAAAGAGTTGTTAAATTAAATAAAAATATTGGATATGACAAATTTAATGGAAATAAACCGACCAATATCATGACCATTCAAACAGACAAATATGGCAATTTAGTAACAACAACACCAGGAAGAATAAAATGAAGAAAAAAATAGTATTAAAAATGGACATTAGAAGAAGTTAAGCAATCACTTGATGAATTTAATTGGATTCTACTAATAATACATTTATTGTTGAATATCTAGAATTTGCAGCTTCAAGTGCATACTGTTTATCTATGCTTCCTGAAGAGGAAGATATATATGAAGTATTGGTAAACGGAAATATTTTTGTTAAATTTAGAATTTAATAAACACACAAATGAAATATTTGTTTGCAACACAATTGATATTGATAAATACATAGATCTCATTAACTAATGAAGCTGGTAAAAATTTTTAGATTGGCAAAAAGAAATTGGTAAGCAGCAAAATATCTGATTAAACCTATGGCTAAGAAAGCGAAGCGGATACCATTTCTGCGGTAGGTAGCAGCACGCAGGTAGTGCCGAAGCCGTCGGCAGCCTGAAAGGCGGCGTGCGGATAGATGCCGGCGGCGCCTACCGCCAAACCGGCAGCGATCTTGCCGCCGCCCGCGACATCGACATCAGCGCCCAAAGCGTCGATATCCGCACCGCCGACAATCACGGCTTAAGAACCGTGGATTAAATTATGAATGTAAACAAAGATTTTTTTCTTGCAAAAGACGGCCATCCAAGCCTGAAAACAGTTTTATTTTATTGCGCGCCATTTTGAAAAAGCACTGGATCTCTATTTGAAAAAGATTAATGGATTTAAGCGACTTTTATCAGAATTTAAAACCGAAACTATCGTATTTGGATGAGGAATATACCCTCAGTCAGAAATTGGATTTCTTGAATCCGCTTGAGATTACCGGATCATCCAAATATTTATTGTTGGAAACGCAGTCTGATTGGTCATTACTAATAGACACAATCGGAACGGCACAGACTTTTCAAGTGTGCCGTGAAGCCTGCTGTGGAAAAATCAGATTATTGACTATGTACTTACGCCCATATTTTGGCAAAGATGAATTCGGTGCGGTCTCATTTACCCTATATGAGGGCAGCAAACAGGTTTCCCGTCATGACTGCGAAACCAGAGATGTTATGCTGCATAAAGAAACCAGTCGTGTCGAGTTTATGGAATATGGCACGCCGCTGCCGTTTGAACAGACAGAAAAATATACCGAAAGACTCAAAAAAAACAGGCTGACTGTGGAGATGATCGAAGAATATTGCAAACATTTAGGCATTTCATTATTTGATTTGGACTTCTACCAGTCCAAAAGCCGCCCTTATTGAGATATTGAGAAACAAATAACTTCCATCTCTTCAAAAAGACAGTCTGAAAAATATTCAGGCTGTCTTTTTAACGTCGGCAGCCAAAGCGGTCTCTTTTTGCTTACGAAGGCGGCTACCACATCACCGCCGACAGCGTCCGGCTTAAAGGCGGTGCCATCGCTTCTGCCGCAGATAAAGATCACAACGAACTGACCGCCCGCAGTTTCAGCTTTGAAGACATCCGCAACGAAAGCAGCTACAGCGCCAGCAGCATGGGCATCGGCGCTTAGCTACGGCGGCAGCCTGAAAGGAAGCAACGGCTTCAATCAAAGCGCCTTCGGCCGTGCGTCCCAAACCGCTGCCAGAACATGAACAAAGGCCTCAACTACAGCCCCACCCTGCCGCAGCATGAAAGCGGCGACAGCCAAGGCTATACCTGCTCCGTACTCAGCGAAGGCAACATCACCATCGGCGGCAAAAACCAGTGCCCGCGCCCTAGGCATCCATACCGATTCGGCCACTGCCCATCACGGTGCCGACAGCGTTCCCGATCTGCAAAACCTACTCGACAAACACAGCAAACCGTCGCCCAATCGACTGCCGCCATCCACAGTGCCGTCGGCACCTATAGGGGCAACCGTGCCAAAGCGGCAGCCGAAGAGCTGGAAAAACAACAGGCCGCTTACGAAGGCCGTCTGAAAGAACAAAACGACGGCAGCTACGAACACTACCTCAGCCTAAGCGACGCACAACGGCAGCAGGAGATGCTGGCCCATTCCCCCGCCTACGCCCTAAAGCCTACCAAAGAAGCCCGAAGCTGGGGCGTAGGCGGCAGCAGCCGTGCGCTTAGCGCCGCCGAAACCCTGATTACATGGCTGCCCTGGGCGGACAGGGTGATTTACAGCTGGCGGCCAATACGTTGGCGCCGTGATGCTGCAGCCGCCATCGGCAAGCGCTTCGGCCACGGTGAACACAAAAACGAAGCCGCGCAAGCAATCGGCCACTTTATGCTCGGTGCCGCTTTTAGCCTACGCCAACGGCGCCGACCTGCTTGCTTTAGCGGCAGCGCTGCCGTTGCCGCCGAACGCGCAGCCGAGTATCTGGCCAAACAATACGACGACGGCAAGACCGCCATCGACCCGACAACGGGGAAATTTCAATCCCAACCTTCTGCCCGAGCACATTAAGGAAGAGATCAAAGCGCAGACCGGGGCGATTGCTTCGGTGGTGGGTGCGGCCGGAGGCCGTCTGAAAAGGGGGAAGCGGCACAAACAACGGCAGCGGCAGTGCCCCTGTTCAATGCACAGGTAGGGGGTGTGCTTGGGCAGAATGCGGTGGAGAATAATCTGCTTAACAACGAAGACAGAAAAATACGATCTTTTAACAGAGAAAATTCTCAACCATACAGCAAGTAATGAGGAAAAGGCCGAATTTGAGCGGCTGGCTGCTAAAAGACCAAGTAAGCAATGAGTTATATAGAAAATATTATTCAGACCTTCATCGAAAAAGATGGAAAAAGACCTGACAACCCAAGAAGCAGCTAGTTTGCGATCCTATCTAGACATCATCTATGATGATCAGAAAATTCTTGATAGAAAAATTAAGAATGATCTCTATCAAGGTAAAAGAAATCTTGAGAAATGGAGAACCTTATTATCCGTTTTGGCTAGCCAAAAGAGATAGAAAAGTCAGAGAACATTGGAATAACTCTTGGAAAGAAATCCAGGATGCCCGAGGAAAGTATAAAAAACCTAGGTTTGGCTGCTGTTAAGCATTTCTTTTTATCGGAAGGTCGTCCGATAGGGAAATACGAGAAAGCTTGGAATATCCTTGAAAGGGATAAAGCTTATGCCGATAGTTTTGAAGGCAGAGCAGCAGCTCCACCGCACAAGGCATTGCTTTAGGGTTTGGAATTTACCACTCGAGGACGTTATCTGATGATGGCTATTGGTGGAGCACAAACCAGTTACGGAACTTATCAAATCACAGGAAACCTTTGAGCACGGGAAAGCCAATTTCTTTTTAGGGTGCCGGAACAATGTTGGTAGTGTCAGTCTTGGTGGGGGCTTCGGTTAAGAAATCTCCGTTGGCAATCCGCGGACCGATTCCGGCCGGATATAACCGACTGCCGACCAGCTTGGATGTTAATGCTGGGCGTACGGCTAATCAATTTTTCAACTGCACATCAGAAAGTTACGGATTTAAATATCTTATTTGCCAAACCAAGTAAAACCGTTTCTAATTCAAAAGTAGGTATCCAATGGAATAATGGTATTGGAAAGCAAGGTATGCCATGGGAGAATTATGTTGGTAAAGCCTTCCCTCGGATGCTCGACTACCAAAAGAATTTTAAAACTTTTTGATTATTATGACTCCCGTGATGGCTTAGCCATTAGTGCTAAGACATTGGATACATAAACAGCATCAAGGATGCTCAAACCAAAACAAATTTATGGTACTTTAAAAATTATATTGACAAAGCTGCCAATTTTAAAACTTACTCTCTTTCTAGTGTTAGTTAAATGCTAATACAATTAGGCGGAGAGAGATACATTTAGCTATTCCAGCCCAAACCACTAAAGAGCAAATGGCAGCAAATCAACAAAGCGATAGAATACGGAAAGACCCATAATGTTAATGTTAAAGTAACGGAGATTAAATAATGGAAGACAAGTTAGAAAATCAATATTTTGTAAGTTTATATGCAAATGAAAAAGCGTTCATTGTGCAAACAAAACTGGATTTAGGTTGTTAATGTTGGACACCTTATTCCACACTCTCATATTTTGCCTCCAAATGTCGATGACAATCTGTTTGGGCAAGCTATTTCTCAGGCATTAAAAATAGTCGAACTTTTTAAATATGGAAGTGAAGAATGTAAAAATCGATCCGGTACAAAGAGTTCAACGCTATAACCAATGGGTTGATCATATACGAGAAACACTGGGGTGTAAAACCAAATCAGCTCTTTTAGAAGGATGATGATGCGGCATTACCATGAATAGCAAAGAAATCATAATTTCCCCAACAAACATATCAGATCAGATGCGTGGGAAGGCATTGATGAAAAAGACATAATCATGCCTGCCGACAGTAACTATGTGGAAATTGGACAAGGAGCAAAACAAGCTCAAGTTATTGTAGTAGGTATATACGTAGTGCATAGGCTTGTTCCCACAACATACTTTTTAGTGGCCGACGCCGTCAAAAACCAAACCGGACAGCAGGGCGCCGTCCTCTTGTCCGTTGAAGCTTTGGTTTCGGCTTTTGAAAACCGCCGTAAAAAGAGCAAAACCAACACTACCGCCAAAAGCTTACAAAGCAGCCTCGAAAGTTTACGGCGACATCAATATCCGCAGCCGCGAGGGCGACATTACCGTCCAAGGCAGCAACATTACTGCGGACGACACCATCCGCCTCGATTCCGCGCGCGACATCCTGCCGCAGTCGGCCCAAGACAGCCAACATCAGGACGGCAAAAACCGCCGAATGCGGCGTACAGGTCGGCGTCAGGGGTTTCCGTCGGTGCGCAAACCGGCTGTCTATATCTATGCCGAAGCCGCCTACGGCAAAGGCAAAAACCGCACCGACAGCCAAACCCATCAAAACACCCTGCTGCAATCGGACAAACTGCAGCTCAGCAGCAAGGGCAATACCGTGCTGAATGGTGCCCAAGCCCATGCCGACGCATCGACGCCGATGTCGGCGGCACACGGCACATCGAAAAGCCCGCAGGACACTGTCGAACAGGAGAGCAAACAAAACGGCGGCGGCATCCGCGCCCAAGTCGCGCTCGGTACCGCATGGAGCGTATCCGGCAACTACAACCAAAGCAGTTAGCGGCTACAGCCGCAGCGTCGGCAGCCAAAGCGGTCTCTTTGCCGAAGCGAAGGCGGTTATCACATCACCGCCGACAGCGTCCGGCTTAAAGGCGGCGCCATCGCTTCTGCCGCAGACAAAGACCACAACGAGCTCACCGCCCGCAGTTTCAGCTTTGAAGACATCCGCAACGAAAGCAGCTACAGTGCCCAAAGCATGGGTATCGGCGTCGGTTACGGCGGCAGCCTGAAAGGCAGCGACGGCTTCAATCAAAGCGCCTTTGGTCGTGCGTCCCAAAACCGCTTACCAGAACATGAACAAAGGCCTCAACTACAGCCCCACCTGCCCCAGCATGAAAAGCGGCGGCAGCCAAGGCTATACCCGCTCCGTACTCAGCGAAGGCAACATCACCATCGGCGGCAAAAACCGGTGCCCGCGCTCTCGGCATCCATACCGATTCGGCCACTGCCCATCACGGTGCCGACAGCGTTCCCGATCTGCAAAAATCTACTCGACAAACAGCAAACCGTCGCCCAATCGACTGCCGCCATCCACAGTGCCGTCGGCACCTATAGGGGCAACCGTGCCAAAGCGGCAGCCGAAGAGCTGGAAAAACAACAGGCCGCTTACGAAGGCCGTCTGAAAGAACAAAACGACGGCAGCTACGAACACTACCTCAGCCTAAGCGACGCACAACGGCAGCAGGATGCTGGTCCCATTCCCCGCCTACGCCCAAGCCTACCAAGAAGCCCGAAGCTGGGGCGTAGGCGGCAGCAAAAGCCGTGCGCTTAGCGCCGCCGAAACCCTGATTACCGGCGCCCTGGGCGGACAGGGTGATTTACAGCTGGCGGCCAATACGTTGGCGCCGTATGCCGCAGCCGCCATCGGCAAGCGCTTCGGCCACGGTGAACACAAAAACGAAGCCGCGCAAAGCAATCGGCCACTTTATGCTCGAGGCCGCCTTGGCCTACGCCAACGGCGCCGACCCGCTCGCTGCGGCAGCGCTGCCGTTGCCGCCGAACGTGCGGCCGGGCATCTGGCCAAACAATACGACGACGGCCATACCGCGATTGACCCGACAACGGGAAAATTCAATCCCAACCCTGTTACCCGAGCACATTAAAGAAGAGATTAAAGCGCAGACCATGAGCGGTTGCTTCGGTGGTGGGTGGCCGGAGGCCGTCTGAAAGAGCGGCAGCAAACAACGGCAGCGGCAGTGCCCCTGTTCAATGCACAGGTAGGGGTGTGCTTGGGCAGAATGCGGTGGAGAATAATCTGCTTAACAACGAAGACAGAAAAATACGATCTTTAACAGAGAAAGATTCTCAACCATACAGCAAGTAATGAGGAAAAGGCCGAATTTGAGCGGCTGGCTGCTAAAGACCAAGTAAGCAATGAGGTTATATAGAAAATATTATTCAGACCTTCATCGAAAAGATGGAAAAAGACCTGACAACCCAAGAAGCAGCTAGTTTGCGATCCTATCTAGACATCATCTATGATGATCAGAAAATTCTTGATAGAAAAATTAAGAATGATCTCTATCAAGGTAAAGAAATCTTGAGAAATGGAGAACCTTATTATCCGTTTTGGCTAGCCAAAAGAGATAGAAAAGTCAGAGAACATTGGAATAACTCTTGGAAAGAAATCCAGGATGCCTGAGGAAAGTATAAAAACCTAGTTTGGCTGCTGTTAAGCATTTCTTTTATCGGAAGGTCGTCCGATAGGGAAATACGAGAAAGCTTGGAATATCCTTGAAAGGGATAAAGCTTATGCCGATAGTTTTGAAGGCAGAGCAGCAGCCTCCACCGCACAAGGCATTGCTTTAGGTTTGAATTTACCACTCGAGGACGTTATCTGATGATGGCTATTGGTGGAGCACAAAGCCAGTTACGGAACTTATCAAATCACACAGGGAAACCTTGAGCACGGGAAAGCCAATTTCTTTTTAGGGTGCCGGAACAATGTTGGGTAGTGTCAGTCTTGGTGGGGCTTCGGTTAAGAAACTCTGCTGGCAATCTGCGGACCGATTCCGCCGGATATAACCGACCGCTGACCAGCTTGGATGTTAATGCTGGGCGTATGGCTAATCAATTTTCAACTGCACATCAGAAAGTTACGGATTTAAATATCTTATTTGCCAAACCAAGTAAAACCGTTTCTAATTCAAAGTAGGTATCCAATGGAATAATGGTATTGAAGCAAGGTATGCCATGGGAGAATTATGTTGGTAAAAACCTTCCCTCGGATGCTCGACTACCAAAGAATTTTTAAAACTTTTGATTATTATGACTCCCTGTGATGGCTTAGCCATTAGTGCTAAGACATTGGATACACAAACAGCATCAAGGATGCTCAAACCAAGACAAATTTATAGTATTCTTTAAAAATTATATTGACAAAGCTGCCAATTTTAAAACTTACTCTCTTTCTAGTGTTGGTTAAATGCTGATACAATTACTCGGAGAGAGATACATTTAGCTATTCCAGCCCAAACCACTAAAGAACAATGGCAGCAAATCAACAAAAGCGATAGAATATGGAAAGACTCATGGTATTAATGTTAAAAGTAACGGAGATTAAATAATGGAAGATAAGTGCGAAAATAAATATTTTGTAAAGTTTGTATGCAAATGAAAAAGCGTTCATTGTGCAAACAGAATCCGGATTTGAGGTTGTTAATGTTAGACACCTTATTCCCACCTCATATTTTGTTTCCGGATGTCGATAACAATCTGCTTGGTCAAGCTTGTCTCTTCCAGGCACTATAGTCGAACTTTTTGAATATGGGAGTAAAGAATATACTCTTTTCGATCCGGTACAAAGAGTTCAACGCTATAACCAATGGGTTGATTACATACGAGAAACACTGGGGTATAAACCAAATTAGCTTTTTAGAAAGATGATGATGTGCGGCATTAAAATGGATAGCAAGGAAATCGTGATTTCCCCAATAAACATATCAGATCGGATGCGTGGGAAGGCATTGATGGAAAAGATATAATCATACCCGCTGACAGAAACTACTCGGAAATTGGACAAGGAGCAAAACAAGCTCTAAGTTATTGTAGTAAGTATATACGTAGTGCATAGGCCTGTTCCCACAACATACTTTTTGGTGGCCGACGCCGTCAAAATCGCCAAACCGGACAGCAAGGCGCTGTCCTCTTGTCCGTTGGGCTCTACTTTCGGCTTTAAACTGCTTACAAAGAACAAAACCAACACTACTCACTATGGCTTAAAAGCAGCCTGAAAGTTTAGTGGCGACATCACATATCCGCAGCCGCGAGGGCGACATTACCGTCCAAGGCAGCAACACTACTGCGGGCGACACCATCCGCCTCGATCTCCGCACGCGACATCCCGCCGCGGCAGTCGCCCCAAGACAGCCAAATATCAGGACGGCAAAACCGCAATGCTTAGCGTACAGGTCGGCGTCGGGGTTTCCGTTGAGCGCTTCAAACGCGTCTATATCTACGCCGAAGCAGCCTACGGCAAGGCAAAAACCGCACCGACAGCCAAACCCATCAAAACACCCTGCTGCAATCGGACAACCGGCAGCTCAGCGCAAGGGCAATACCGTGCTGAACGGTGCCCAAGCCTATGCAAAACGCATCGACGCTGAGTCGGCGGCACACTGCACATCGAAAGCCCACAGGACACCGTCGAACAGGAAAGCAAAACAAAGCGGCGGCGGCATCCGCGTGCCCTGTTGCCCTTGGTACCGCATGGAACGTATCCGGCAACTACAACCAAAAGCAAAGTCAGCGGCCACGAGCCGCAGCGGGCTCAGCAGCCAAAGCGGTCTCTTCTTACGAGCGCGGCTACCACGACTCAGACGCGACGGTGTCCGGCTCAAAGCGGTCGCCATCGCTTCTGCCGCAGACAAAGACCACAACGAACTCACTCGCCCGCAGTTTCAGCTGAAGACATCCGCAACAAAAGCAGCTACAGCGCTTAGCATGGGTATCGGCGTCGGCTACGGCGGCAGCCTGAAAGGAAAGCGACGGCTTACATCAAAGCGCGCCTTTGGTCGTGCGTCCCAAAACGCTTACCAGAACATGAATAAAGGCCTCAACCACGGCCCCACCCTGCCGCAGCATGCAGAAAGCGGCGGCAGCCAAGGCTATACCCGCTCCGTACTCAGCGAAGCGCAACACGTCACCATCGGCGGCAAAACCAGTCGCCCGCGCCCTCGGCATCCATACCGATTCGCCACTGCCCATCACGGTGCCGCCGACAGCGTTCCCGATCTGCAAAACCTACTCGACAAACAGCAAACCGTCGCCCAATCGACTGCCGCCATCCACAGCGCCGTCGGCACCCTATAGGGCAACCGTGCCAAAAGCGGCAGCCGAAGAGCTGGAAAAACAACAGGCCGCCCACGAAGGCAGCGCCTGGAGCGTAACGACGGCAGCTACGAACACTACCTCAGCCTAAGCGACGCACAACGGCAGGGAGATGCTGGCCCATTCCCGCCTACGCCCAAAGCCTACCAAGAAGCCCGAAGCTGGGGCGTAGGCGGCAGCAAAAGCCGTGCGCTTAGCGCCGCCCACCCTGATTACGCCATGCTCTCAGGCGGGACAGGGTGATTGCAGCTGGCGGCCAATACGTTGGCGCTGTATGCCGCAGCTGCCATCGGCAGCGCTTCGGCCACGGTGAACACAAAAACGAAGCCGCGCGGCAATCGGCCACTTTGGCGTTTCCGGTGCCGCCTTGCCTACGCCAACGGCGCCGACCCGCTTTATGGCGGGTACGGCGCTGCCGTTGCCGCCGAACGCGCAGCCGAGTATCTGCCAAACAATACGACGACGGCAAGACTGCCATCGACCCGATAACGGGGAAATTCAATCCCAACCTTCCGCCCGAGCACATTAAAGAAGAGATCAAAGCGCAGAGCAGGGGTGCTTCTGGTGGTGGGTGCGGCCGGAGGCAATCCCGAACTGTACGAACAGCAGCAACGGAGCGTTGTTTGATGCGCAGGTTGCCGGGACGGTCGGGCAGAATGCGGTGGAGAATAATGCTGCGGGGAATAGTACTTCTGCTGTTACGCGGATGCAGAGTAGAGCCGCAACATTGGAGAATGCCGCAGTATGCAATGGACCCATTTTTCTTACAAGGTAATGTCCCAGGATATATATGCTGAGATTCAAAAATTAAAAAGAATGAGATCAAGCAAATCAAGACAAGAAAAATGAAATAGCTAGAAATTTTTCTTAGGGAACATGGAATTCATGTACCGTTAATGACTGTAATGGATAGTGTTAATGGTGTGGGAGTAGTTCGCTTTAGACACAGAACGAAATTACCGAAACCTAATGAAGGCCATGACGAGAATTTAAACAGAGCAACTACGAAACATGCTACATTTAGAATGGCTAGCGACAATTAGGGATTCCTAATTCAATGCAGCCAACAGCAGTTTCGTCGTGTCAATTGTAGAAAAAGCATGATCGAATAGGCATAGTAACTTACAAAAAGGATTCTTTAGGACGCACGTTATTTTTCTGGAGTATCTATTTGTGTTAATGGCAAAAGGTTATGTAATCCAAGACCACTCTGTAGGGCATAATTTTGGAGACCTTAATGGAATAGGAAATCAACATGCTCATTTTAATTTAAAAATAAATTTAAACACATATACCACAAATGGAACTATTGATATAGAAACTTGGAAGGCCGAGCAGAACATCCCGCACAATAGGCAAAACCTATGGAATCAGTCCGATCACAGGTATTCCAGAGCATTTTGTACACAAAACCTTCTCACATGCAGATCCTAAAGAGCATTTCTTTGAGAGAATATTTAACATGAAAAATGAAAACAGGGGGAAAACGAAAAATGAAGCACACTATTGACTTTATTGGGGAAAATGGAATCTATTAAAAGCAAATGTATGGAGCAGATATACTTGAAAAAGGAAATTTTTACGTAGATGATATCTTTTTTACCAAATGGATAATTTCCGAAAATAATCTAAAAAGGGTGCTGTATCAATATGATTATTTATCTTCATACTCCACCAACCATTTATCCAAAAATGGGAAGATGCTCAAGGAGTAAAAATATAGCTGTCATTTGATGGCCAATTTGGCAATGGATTATTTAACTACAATAGAAAATTAATTAAGGAAATACGTCATAAATATGAGATTTTTCTTTTAAATGAATTTATTAAAGACTTACTGAAGAATCTTAATTCATCTACAGAAAGATAACTCATCAATATTTTGCCACATCGATACATGTTTTAGGCATTTCCAAAACTAATTTTGACAAAAATCTTAGAAATCAACAGTGCTATTTACACTTTTCAGATTTCATACTTAGACTGAGACTAACTGATTTTTAGCGAAAAACAAAAACTGGACAGCCTGAAAAAGTGTAAACAACATGACATTTTCCAACACATTGCAGCCTGGAACAAACTGGAAAAGTTAGCTACCGACCGAGAAGAGCAAAACAAAGTAGTTGGTTCTATCAGGAAGGCAGTCCGACAGGAATGGATTTGCTCAAACGGCACAACAGCAATTTTAGTATGCTGTTGTCAATGGCAACTTATTGATGATATACGTGATGATAGTGAAGTCGTTGCAGCTAATGGCTAAGTTCCTCTACCCAATTGGTGCAGGACTAATCGAACGGGAGGAAGTTTTGTTGCTGCCAAAGGTAGGGTAATCCGGCTTACCGCATAAGCTCGGGAGGGCCTCCGGAAACCAATGCTGTAAAAATGAGGCAGACTGGTGCGGTTTCTTTGCCGAAGATTACGAAGATAAATACTAATACATGAAGGAATCTGAATCACATAATCTAAATAACGTTAATGCTCCGGGTAGAAAAACTGTACCCGTCGGCGAAATCCAGTCCTTCAAATTCAAAGCAACAGAGGGAACAACCGTTGCCTTGGCACAGGAGCAACGCTCTAGCCAACGGAGAGCTGATACCGAGAGGCTCTGTGGTAACGTGGTCGGACAATGCGGTGAAGGTGGGTGCGGCCGGATGGGAAAAAGCGGAGATTTAATAGTCGGGATTGGGAACAGAAGGCATTGCCGAAACCACCGAAAGATTACAGAGATGACATCAACATAGGGAGAAACAACCCTAAATATAATCAGCAACGGCATGAAAAATCGAATCCCACAACCCAAACAGAATAGAGGCGATACGCCAACGTAATGCTATTTCTTCTGCAGAAAGGCAGGCTGATGCATTAAAAAGGTTGCAAACGTCTGGCCACACCCGCCTGCCTGGACAACCGCAAAAAGGAAAGCCTGGTGCTGCTAGAGAAATGTCTCGTTCAGATAATCCGAATCAAACAGCCGAGGGCTTTTGCGTCGATATTTGGGCAGGAAACCCACATTAATGGAACGAGTCGAAGGTGAAAAATTATACGGAGGTAAATGTGTGGCTGTTGAAAGCGCAAATGCCGGATGGAACCTTTAGGTGTATAGGGCCAGCAGGTAATGCTTCTATGACTAGGGAACTACAGCGTCTGTTGATATTAATAATCCAACATTAAATAACTTAAATATTAATTTAAAGGCAAGCCAACAGAGCTGAAATTTAAATTCCTGCTAGATAAGGATATTTTAATGAATTTAGAGACAGCAGAAAATATTCAATGCGAATTTGAGATTTAGTATTAGATGGTTATTTTCAATGCATTTTGCATCGCATGGTCAAGGAAACAAAAGATTGGCAATTTGCGTTGAATTCTATATAGATTATTAATATGTCAATTAGCAATTCTGAGCCTGTTAATTTGGAAACAGAAAAAGATATTCTAGGTTTTGTCATAAACTAGCAAAAACAAAATCCTTTTTGGTAAGGATACGGAGTGTGGTATTGAGAGAGATTATATTAACAAAAAGGGCTAGATTTAATAATAAAATATATTCTGAGGCATTTGAGGAGTGGAATGGAAAGAAATTTGAATTAAATACTCCTTTCATAAAAACATTAGAATCCATATTTATTGAGCATGGGGGTAGAATGGGATGAGAATAATCCACTATTTCCTATTGCATCCTTAATGCATTCTTAAAAATGATTAATCTTACTTGTTTTTATTAAATGTTACCTAAAGTATTTAAGATTGCTGGAGAGTTGCGACACTAAACGACACAATTGTTTACCGTCCTGCCGGATATGCTGGCAAAGATACCCTACCCACTACAGCAACGGTAGAAATCCATAAGAACTCGGCCATACGATCGCTAAAGTAATAACGAAAATTTAAAATTGAAATTTCCAATAAAGTAATATAAATAAAAAGGTAATGTATTATGAGAATGAACGAACGACAAGCATCTGCTATTCAGGATGTATTTCGAAAAATTAGCTTTTATTGATACAGAACCAGTAGACCTTCCTAATTCAGGGCTTGATTGGCAGGAAACAGTAGAGATTATTTACTACTGTTTACCTTTGAGATGGATGGAATTTTGCCGCAGAAAAGAGATTACGGATGAAGACATCTGGGATGTATTGCCGGAATCTTGCTTATTACAATCCTAATTATGATCTTGAATCAAAAGGATACTGATTTTTGATGTTGCCTGGATTTATCATTGGCTTACACATATTAACCTTACCTCGAGGGAGAGGTGTTCTATTTTAAAATACTTTGATCCCGAAGTGGTAAACAGCGCAGAAGACGATAATGCCGTAAATCCCGCCTTTATCGATCGTCTTGAAAGTATCTTTGAAGAAAACGATATGCCGTGGGGTAAGATATTTTTCCCGTACAGAGTATCGAGTAGCACAGAATGCAGCTGAGGATTTTGCACGCCATTGCCGCAACCAGCCGACGACCGCACCCGCGCCCTGCAAACGCAGCCTACGCGCCAAAGCCTACCAACTGGCCGATGGCGTCGGCAAAGTGGCCGACGCCGCCAAAACCAAACCGGACAGCAGGGGTGCCGTCCTCTTATCCGTTGAAGCCACTTCGGCTTTAAAATCCGTACAAAGAACAAAACCAAAACTACCGCCAAAGCCAACAAAGCAGCCTGAAAGCCGTGGCGACATCAATATCCGCAGCCGCGAGGGCGACATTACCGTCCGAGGCAGCAACATTACCGCGGGGCGACACCATCCGCCTCGATTCCGCACGCGATATCCGGCTGCAGTCGGCCCAAGACAGCCAACATCAGGACGGCAAAAACCGCAATGCCGGCGTACAAGTCGGCGTCGGGGTTTCCGTCGGTGCGCAAACGGCTGTCTATATCTATGCCGAAGCCGCCTACGGCAAAGGCAAAAACCGCACCGACAGCCAAACCCATCAAAACACCCTGCTGCAGTCCGACAAACTGCAGCTCAGCAGCAAGGGCAATACCGTGCTGAACGGTGCCCAAGCCCATGCCCGACGCATCGACGCCGATGTCGGCGGCACCCTCGAAGACCTCCGCAACGAAAGCAGCTACAGCGCAGAGAGCATGGGTATCGGTGTAGCTACGGCGGCAGCCCTGAAAGGCAGCGACGGCTTTCAATCAGCGCCTTTGGTCGTGCGTCCCAAACCGCTAACCAGAACATGAACAAAGGCCTCAACCATAGCTCCCACCCTGCCGCAGCATGACAAGCGGCGGCAGCTGCGCAAACTATCCTTCCAACAAAGGCGACGGTGTTTGCACTCGCGGTATGGCGGGAGTGATGTGCGGTTTCCTGATACAGCCTTCCTCATCGGTGCGGGTATGTTGTTTGTAACCAAGTTTGTAGAGGCCGTTTTTCTTTGTCCGGCGGGCATCTTTATCTTTGCTCGGTGTGGTTTGTCCACTGACTTGTCCTTCCTCGTCGACTTCTATGGCCTGGCGCTGTTTGCTGCCGGCATGGTCTGAATAATGGTGGCGTCACGACGGCGGTGGATGCTTTCTCTATTTTTAGGTTTTTCGGTCAGTTGGCAGTTAATCAGTTCCAGCAATTCGGACAGGGTGTTGTCTTGCGCCGTCGGTTGCGGTAGCGGCACAAGGTGCTGTAATCGGGGATGCTCAACTCGTCGAAACGGCAAAACAGGTTAAAGTCGATGCGGGTGATAAGGCTGTGTCGAGTTTGGGATCGGAGAGACTGTGCCATTGTCCGAGCAGGACGGCTGAACATGGACAACAGGGGATAGGCGGACGGCTGCGGTGGTCTCTAAGGTAACGGGTCTTTGACGGTTCAGGTATTGTTCGATCGGCTGCCAATCAATCACTTGATCCAACTTCAATAGTGGGAAGCAGTCGATGTGTTTGGCAATCATGGCTTGTGCGGTTTGTTGGAAGAAGGTGCTCATGAGAAATCCCCTAAATGTCTTAGTAGGAATTTAGATTTTTGGGGATTTGCAAAGGTTTCAGCTCAGTATATCTACCTTTATAAGTTGATAATGAGTACAGAATATACAATGCAACCAGGCAATAAGGTATGCGGAACAAAAAGGCTCAACGAATATACTTCACTTTTAACAGATAAAATAGTTGTATAAGCAATCAAATAAATCATAACAATTTGTTTGATATGATATCTGTGATAATGCTGGTAAAGGGGAAGGATTGACGGGAGAGAGGCCGTCTGAGAGATTGAATTTGGGCAATTCAAAATCTTTGTCCGTCCTATTCAGCCTGCTATCAGTGATAGAAGTGACAGTCTGTGAGTTGAAGGTACTTGGTATCGTACTAAGACTTCCTGCTCTCTACCCTATTCCACTAACCAATAATTAAGTGGTAGAGGTAATCAGCCAAATTTCTCTTAAAACCTATTGATTTCATACTAAAAATTGAGTACTATGAGCACACTCTCTAGAGTATCATTGATTCTCATTTTGACATATAGGAACAATAAGCGGAATTTGTAGAAGAATAGGAAAAAGAAAATAATTTATATTATGTTAAATTCATAATGCTAGCATTTGTTCATTAAGATATCTGTTGCTCGTTTATTTAAACCTACTAAACTAATTCACGTTCCCTCATCTCAATATTCTCTTTTCTCTCACTAAGCTTTTATCTTTAAAATAAAAGTATGATTCAGCCAATAGATATCAATATTCACAATCACTATACTCAACAATGCGCAGTCGCACCAAATTAGAAAAGGCAGAAATCACCCAATCCTTACGCAACGAGCTCTGGGGAAAAACTCGTAACGCGGTGAAATCAAACCGATTATTCATCAAGTATTTGATTTTAAAGACGTGCAAGAGCCCATATAGAAATGGACAAAGGCACGCATATTGGAAAGTGATGTTGGATTTCACTTTGCTCAATCAATAAGGGAGAAACACCATGAAACTTTCTATTCTCAATCTTGTCCCCGTTCGTGAAGGGCAAACTTATTTGCAAGCGGTCGATTCGATGGTGAATCTTGCAAAACATGCTGAGAACATTGCATTGAACGCTATTGGATTGCTGAGTATCATAATATGAAGAATTTGGTGAGTTCCAGCGACCGCACTTTTAATTCAACATACGCCAGCCAATACGAAAACCTTTGCGTGTGGGGGTCAGGTGGTGATGTTACCGAATCATTCGCCGTATGTAGTAGCGTGACAATATGGCACACTGGAGACGCTTTATCCAAAACCGTTGAACCGGTCTAGGCTGTGCACCAGGAACGGATATGCAAACGGCTGCAGCACTTCGTCGTGGACGAAATAGTCTCGGATTTCTGCGGAAATGGTGCAGAACTTTCGCGGTTACTTTAAAGACTGTAACCCAGTTTCTGCTTATCCTTCTGCGGGCTTGATATACCGTTTTACATTTTAGATCTAGCACCGAAAGTGCGTATCTTGCGGCAGAGCTTGGCTTGCCTTTACGCCTTTGCTTCACTCTTTTGCGCCACGCATGATGGAAATGGCGGAGATTTACCGCAAAAACTTCAAACCTTCTACCTATCTTGCTGAACCTTTATGTCATCTTAGGTGTGAACGCGATTGTTGCTGGAAACCGATAAAGAAGCGAAACAACTGGCAGACAACACAAACACTATTTTCTTAAGCGTGGTGACTAACGCACAACAAAATTTACAACCTGCCTATGGCTAGAAGAAGATGTTTGGAAAGCTCAAATGCACGCCCAAAGAAACCGCACTTCATCTCTGTCAATTTCGGAGGAAACCCAATTTACAACCAAGAGCGTGCCGTAGTAGAACAAATGACTGCTTGTTCGCTTATCGGTAGTCCTGAAAGCGTGGATTTTCAACTCAAGCGATTACGTGAGCGGGCACATTTTGATGAAATTATGGCAGTGAGCTATATTTTTGATGAACAAAACAAACCCAATCTTACACGATGTTGGAAAGTGATTGTGATAAGTTATTGAAAAACACATGGCGAGATACTGCCATGTTTTTTATGCCCAACCATTTTCGCTAACAAGATCTCTTTTAGTTTGATATACCCATATCACCCGCTCAGCAACAATCGTTTGATATGGTCGATACAAATAAAGCGCCATTTTTGCTTTTCAATTTTCGTGGGAAGAGCCCACCAATTGACCGTTTTCTAAATAGGGATCACAAAACACTGTTGATAAGATAAGAGCAAGTGCGTCCAGCCAACGCTGATTGCAGTTCGCTTTTGCACATCTGTAAACGAAATCGCGCGGTTTGGTATAAAGCGTTGTTCAGCATTGATTTGCCACTGCCAAATACGTTTAAGCTTAGGGTCAATCAAACCACTCAGCGGATAATTTTGAGCTAAATCTTACAGATCTGTAGGAAAATCTAATCGCTTGAGCAAAGTTGGCGTCCCGACCAATTCCAGAATTTTGTCGAGCTTTGGTCGGTTTGTATTTGTCATCGGCTTCAGTAATCGCTTCGTCAAATCCAACCCGCCTGCAAACGGGTAGCTTTGGCAGGATTACGCGTTGAACCGTGCAGTGACATGCGGAAAACTGCGCTTTTAAGCAACTGTGCAAGGCTACGCCCACGCCACAGCTTGCACCACGCACCAACACACGATCTTGCGGCGCGATACGAAGCTGTTGTAAATGGGCCAAACGCGGTGTAGCAGGTTTCGAATTGCGGCAAGGGTTGTCCAATCCAAGTCGGTATACAACGAAATTTGCTCGTTGGGCAGCAGCACATATTCGGCGTAACTGCCGTCAAAGGCGCGCCCCATTTCGCCCATACATTTCGCCCATACATTTCGCCCATAATAGAGACGACCTTTTGTCCGACCGCCAGCGCGGGTGTGGAACTTTGCGCCACTTCGCCTACACTTCAATGCCCAAAATGCGGAAATTGGACAGACGACGATTTGCCTTCGCGTGAAAAATCTCAGAATGGTTGATGCTGAAGCCTTTGATTTTTACCAGTGACCAACTCTCTTTGATATCAGGTGTTGGCACGTCTTGATAAATCAGTTGCTCTGGACCGCCGGCTTGATAGATTTTTACGGCTTTCATAACCTCCCTAAGAATCTGATGCTTTCAGGTAGCCTACTGCCAATTTTACTTTCCTAACAACCCATTTTTCCAAATACTCCGCGCTTATCGTTTTCCGCGCTGCCTGTACCCTTTCACGCGGTAATTCATCTCGCTCATTTCCTCTTCGCTAATTTTTCCGCCAGTCGGTGAGTGCGGTCATAATTTGAGGATTTTCGGCATTCCACTTTCATCAATGGCGGCGCCCTGATAGGCGGGAAACAGGGCAATATCGTCTTTCAGCAGGCGCAACTGGTATTGTTTCAACTTTCATCGGTGGTGCGTGGGCTTCCACCAGGTCAGATTTTGTCATTCAGCAGCGCCGTGTTGCGCGCAGGGCGGGCTCTGAGCTAACATAGGTTTTAGCGTGATGCCAGCCGCCCTGCATGCCTTTTGTAGCTCGTCTGCTCCGGTCGGTAAACCCAGGAGAAACCTGCCTCGAATATCGGGCTGCAGCCTGCTTCAAGTCGCTGATGGCATTCAATTGCGTGCTGAACCATAACTTTCTTTTGACCGCCAACGCAAGTGCGTTTCTGATAAGACATTGGTGGTAGAAACTCTAACTGATATTGTTCCGCCACAATTGTTTGCCCTGTTGATAGGTTTCATCTGGCGACAGATGGCGGTTTTTCTGTTTTCAGTTGGCGCTTGTACTAAGGTTTCCAGCACCGCTAAATTTGCGCAAATTCAGGTAATCGATTTCACCACTAGTCTGATACGCGTTAAACAGGAAGGTGGTTTTACCAAAATTAGGTTTGACTGTGACTTTCACATTTCGGATTTTCACGTTCAATCAATAATTTATACGTGTTAATCAGAATATCAGGCCTGCTCCCCATTTTACCCACAATCACCACGTTTTTGTGGCAGGTATAATGAAATCTGCGACAGACCGGAGGCGCCTAAACCCACCGCCAATGCAAGAATTATCGGCAGCTTGCGTCGCGATTTCTGCAACAGCCCAATAATGCCGCTTACGCCAACAGCCAGTAGCGAGGAACGCGCTTTGCGAGAACGTCATCGTCATGTTGTTGCGGTCGATGCCGAGCGAATCAGGTTACCCAGCCGCCTGCGCCACTAACGCCGCCAGAGTTGCCGTGCGACAATCAGCACCGCCGCCGTGCGAATGCCGAAATCATGGCAGGCAACGCCATCGGCAGCTCAATCCGCCACAATGATTGCCAGCGCGATAGCCCGAATGCGGTGTACGCATCTTAATTGATTGGTCGATTTGGGTCAGCCCCAAACAGGGTATTTTCGAAAATCGCAACAGCGCGTATAACGTGGCGCAATCAAGACGGCGAACCGATACCGACAAACGGAATCAGTAAACCCATGGTGCCAAAAGATGGGATAGTTGCACATATTGGTGAACTGCAATATCGCTCGGGCCGCACGCTGTCTGCGCGCAAACAACACGGCGACAGGCACCGCAATTGCCACGGCCGCGAGCAGAGCCAGTCCGGAAAGCCATAAATGCGTAAGCAGTATCTTTGCCAGAGTTCTGTCGTAACGTTTAGGGATGAGAAACATGTTTTAATTGTTATGGTTAGTATATTGAATAATAGATTTTTGTTTGCTTTTTACAGCAGTGTCAGCGCCTTGAAAAGAGATTTCAGACGGCCTTACCATCATAACACTGCCTTCCCACAGCTTCCTGTCCCAGTTTATCCAACCGTAAGAATTGGTGGATGATGCGTGGGCATCGGGTGTCGGCGTGGAAAACAGCGATTGCACGTAATCGTTTGCTTTACTGCTTTTTGATTTCTTCAGGTGTGCCGATTTGTACCAGTTCGCCGTTATGCATTACACCGATACGGCAAGCGAGTTTGACGGCTTCCCGCAGATCGTGGGTAACGAAAACGATAGTGGTGCCAAATTTTCTGGTGAATCATAGCAATTTGGTCTTGGCAGCACGGTGCGCACCAGCGGGTCGAGCGCGGAAAAACGGTTCGTCCATCAGCAGAACTTGGGGCTTGGCTGCAATGCGCTCGCAAAATACCGATGCGCTGCTGTTCACCGCCGGAGAGTTCGTGTGATAGCGGTCGCGGTAGTGCGCAGGGTCAAGTTCCACCAGCTCCACTAACTCATTCACACGCGTTTTGCGTTCGGCTTTCGGCCAGCCCAGTACGTCAGGCATGAGTTCGATATTTTCCGCGACTGTCATGGTGGGAAAAAGCGCGATTTGTTGCAATACGTAACCAATTTGGTGGCGGAGCTGGCGGATGTCGTAGTCTTTAATCCGTTTCCCGTGCAGATAAACGTTGCCATCGGTCGGTTCAATTAGCGCGTTAATCATGCGCTAAAGTGGTGGATTTGCGCTGCCCGAGCTACACTCACCAACACGAAAAATTCACCCTGATAAAATGGTCAAATCCAAATCGCGCACAGCATATTTGCCATCATACTGCTTGCCTGCGCCGTGAAATTCGATAAACGGGACAAGATTATTTTGCATATTGTGCCCTTTACTACGTCTTCAAAATTAAGTGGTGCACGTCCCAACAACCGTGGCAGGTCGTCTGAAACTGCGGCAAGTTCGCCTTGCAATGGCGGTGTGGGTGGGAAACCCATGCCTCAATCTGCCAATCGGGCGTGTCAGGGATACTCAGCTTTGCGGCTGGCGAAGGCTTCTTCCACAGCTTTCATTGTGGTAGCGGTGCGGTTTGCTCACTAATTTCGGTTAAGACGGCGGCTATTTCAGCGAAGCTTTAATGATTGGGAACCTGTCAGCGTGTAGGGTCTGATTGTCGTGGCGGTGGTTGCCGTATGCGATGTCGGCGATGACGTTTGCACGCTGTTTGGGCGACATCGCGCCGTGAAACGCAGGCAACGCACCCATCATCAGCAGGGCCTGCGATGATGCCGTCTGCGTTGGGCAATCGTTGCCATCATCTCACTGTAAAAATTGTCGCGCAGAAAGGTGTAGCGCATATTTGTTTGCCGGATTGCATTTTCGGTAACCGCATGGGTACGCGCCAGCGTGAAGGTGCGTCCAACGCCGCTTGAGCAAAAGAGATAGACAGTGTTGCACGCCCCTCTTCCGAAGCAGCCTGCACCAAAGTCAAATGCTCCTGTTTGCGCATTGGACTTTCGACGGCGGACACCATAAACAGCACGTCCAATCTCTATTTAAAGCCTGCTTAGCAAGCTCCAAATCGCTATAGGCAAACCGTCGCGCTCTCGCACTCGTGAGATTGGGCGCTTTGGCGGGGTTACGCAGCGGCAGGATAAGGCAGGCCGCATGTGCTCAGATGACGGGCGACCATACCGCCGATGTTGCCGCTGGAGCCAGTGATGGCTAGATTCTATGTTGTTTTCTATGCGTTTTTCTAAAGAGATAGCTTTGCTGTTTACAGGGTTTCTGTAAAACCATGTATGCTACTTTTTGAGTTTCAGGTAGACTGAATAGATTCAAGGGATGGTTTATTGATGGTTATTATTGGCAGTTTTTCCTACATACGATAAGCCGCGATAGTCTACTTGATTATTAAGCTGAATAATACCGCAGGGCGATTTTTCAGGTATATTAGGACCAAGCAGATAATTGAAAACAGGCAGACCCTGACTATATGCGCTGGCAGCCTGTTGCGGTATGATGCCTACCTGCGCTATAAAATCGGCAAAAACCGACTCGCCGAACTGGTGGGCAGCAATCTGACCAACCGCTACTACCTCGACCCGATGAGCTGCTCCTATCTCCGCGCCGGGCAGACACACGTATTGGGATAACTGGAAATGGTATCACCAATTAATCATTTTGGGAGTAAAAACCGCTCGAACATTGGGTTTTCGAGACGGTTTTTATCGATGATGGCTATGCCCTATTCTTTCATGTTATATGAAAGCTGAAGCTAACCTGCATAATTTTATATCTTCGCTTTGGAATTAAAAAGGCTCGTTTGAAAATGAAACGCTCCATATTTCGACGGCCTTTGCTCTTTATAGCAGACTCGAAATTTAAGCCACGAAATCCAATCCTATATCCAACGAACAGCTGCTGTGGGTCAGATAGCCGAGGGCGATGCCGTCTACGCCGGTTTGTGCTACGCGTTTCAGGCGGTTGAAGCCGATGCCGCCCGATGCTTCGCAATAGACGGTGTGTGTGTGGGCGGTTTGTGTGTGGCAGCGGTTTGCCGCTTTTTTCAGGGTTTCGTCGTCCATGTTGTCCAGCAAAATCCGTTCCGCGCCCGCTGCGATGGCTTCGTCCAATTGTGCCAGCGTGTCCACTTCGATTTCCACGCAGGTCAACGGTCCGACCGCCTGCTTTGCCTGCTGCACGGCTTGGGCGATGCTGCCGCAATAGGCGAGGTGGTTGTCTTTGATGAGTACTGCGTCGTCCAAGCCCATGCGGTGGTTCACGCCCCTACCTGCTCTGACGGCGTATTTTTGCAGGACGCGAAGCAGTGGGATGGTTTTGCGACTGCACACGATGTCTGTGCCGTATTCGGCAACTTCGGCTACTGCGCGAGCGGTAGCGGTGGCAATGCCGCTCAAGTGCGTAAGATAGTTGAGCGCGATGCGTTCAGCGGCGAGCAGCGCGCGGGCGTTGCCTTCGACGGCGGCAAGCGTCTGACCTGCGCGGACGGCTTGTCCGTCGTGGATTTCGGCTTGGAAGCGGACGCACGGATCCATCGTCTGAAAGGCGAGGCGCGCCAAGTCCATGCCGGCGATGACGCCATCTTCGCGGCTGACGAGGAAGAGCTTGGCGGTTTTGTCGGGTGCGATGACGGCGGCGGATGTAATGTCGCCGCGCCTGCCCAGATCTTCGCTCAAGGCTTGTTCTACCATGGGGCGCAACAGGGTATCGGGGAGAGGAAGAAGATTGTTTTCAGACGACATGAAGGTTCCTTTGTTGAAAAATATTGATATTGCCCGATGGAGTAAAATTTAATTTGAGGCCGTCTGAAAATCAGTTAGCGACTGCCCAGCGGCAGTCCGATATCAGAAATCAGCTGATCAGGCAGAACGTCATCTCGGAAGCGGTACAGCTGTGCAGGACGGCCTTTACTACCTGATACGCCGGTATCCGACGGCTCGATAAGGTTCTGTTGCTGAATCTGGCGGCGGAAGTTTTGCTTGTGCAGCAATCTGCCGCTGATGGCTTCGACGCTGTTTTGCAGTTGCAGCAGTGTAAATTCGGGCGGCATCAGTTCAAAAATCACGGGACGGTATTTGATTTTGGCTCGTAGACGGGATAAGGCTGTCGCCAGTACGCGGCGGTGGTCGTGGCGCATAGGCTGCCCTGTGAGCGCGAAGTCGAAGTTTGCCTGCGGCTCGGTGGTTTCCGTTATCAGACCGCTTTCATACAGCATTTCATAGCGTTGCAAAACGTATTCTTCCGACCAATTTTCAGGTCCTACCCCCCAGCACAAATGAATGCGCTTGAGCCGCTTCTGTCGCACTTCCTCCGTATCCGCCGAGTTTGCCCAAATGCGCAGGCGGCTGACGATGGTATCACGCTGTCCGCCGTCGGTACGCAAATCTTCCCACGGAAAATAGCAGTAGCAGTCCTGCCATTTTGCGTCGGGGTGCAGGATGCTGTTGGCTGCCTCGCGCACCAGCCCCAAATAGCTGACGTACAAGACAGGCAGGCCTCGCTCGTTTTGACGGCGCGTATCGACAAACGTATAAAGCTGTTCCACATAGCCCATAGGCTGCGATGTCTGCTTGGCGACCCACATTCTGACCCCTGCTTGCAAGGAGTGGCGAAGCGGTGCAAGCAGGCCGTTGGGTAGCAGCGTGCCTTGGGCAACGGTCAAAACCCTCAAGCTGCCGTTTGTAATGGCGATCAGTACAGGAACCAGCTCGACGATACTTTGCGTATTGGCTGCTGTTTCAGGATAGGCATCCATGCGTGGCTTTCATTCAAGAGAAAACCTTATTGTAAACCAAAGCGGTTTTCAGACGATCTTGCTTATTATACTCAAATTGAGCATAATATAAAAACTATTTCAAAAATATAAACGGCAAATTTTTATGCCGTCTGAAAAACCAGCTACAAGGAAACATCATGCAGACCGCCGCCCGCCGCTCGTTCGATTACGATATGCCACTCATCCAGACGCCGACTTCGGCCTGCCAAATCCGTCAGGCGTGGGCGAAGGTTGCCGATACGCCCGACCGCGAGACGGCAGGTCGTCTGAAAGACGAAATCAAGGCTTTGCTGAAGGAGAAAAACGCGGTCTTGGTGGCGCATTATTACGTCGATCCGCTGATTCAAGATTTGGCTTTGGAGACGGGCGGATGCGTGGGCGATTCGCTGGAGATGGCGCGTTTTGGTGCGGAACATGAAGCCGATATGCTGGTGGTGGCGGGCGTACGCTTCATGGGTGAGAGTGCGAAAATCCTCTGCCCTGAAAAAACAGTGCTGATGCCTGATTTGGAGGCGGAATGTTCTTTGGATTTGGGCTGTCCGGAAGAAGCGTTTTCAGCTTTTTGCGACCAACACCCCGACCGTACGGTGGTGGTGTACGCCAACACTTCCGCCGCCGTGAAAGCGCGTGCCGACTGGGTGGTAACGTCTTCGGTAGCATTGGAAATCGTGTCGTATTTGAAATCGCGCGGCGAGAAACTGATTTGGGGACCCGACCGCCACCTCGGCGACTACATCCGCCGCGAAACGGGCGCGGATATGCTGTTGTGGCAGGGTTCGTGTATCGTTCACAACGAATTCAAGGGGCAGGAACTGGCGGCGTTGAAGGCGGAACACCCCGATGCGGTGGTGCTGGTTCATCCTGAATCGCCGCAAAGCGTCATCGAACTGGGCGACGTGGTCGGCTCGACCAGCAAACTGCTCAAAGCCGCCGTATCTCGTCCCGAAAAATAATTCATCGTGGCGACCGACTTGGGCATCCTGCACGAAATGCAAAAGCAGGCGCCCGACAAAGAATTCATCGCCGCGCCGACGGCGGGCAACGGTGGAAGCTGCAAAAGCTGCGCGTTCTGCCCGTGGATGGCAATGAATTCGCTGGCGGCATCAAATACGCCCTGACAAGCGTACACAACGAAATTCTGTTGGACAGAAAGCTGGGCGAAGCCGCCAAACTGCCTTTGCAGCGTATGCTCGACTTCGCGGCAGGACTCAAGCGCGGAGATGTGTTCAACGGTATGGGCCCCGCCTGATTTGCCGTCCATATTATAGTGGATTAACAAAAATCAGGACAAGGCGATGAAGCCGCAGACAGTACAAAAAATAGTACGGCAAGGCGAGGCAACGCCGTACTGGTTTAAATTTAATCCACTATACCGTTTCAGACGACCTCTCAAACAAGGACAACACCATGCAAACTGATTGCGACGTATTGATTGCCGGAAACGGGCTGGCGGCACTGACGCTCGCCCTGTCGCTGCCTGAATCGTTCCGCATCGTCATTTTGTGCAAAAACCGGCTGGACGACACCGCCAGCCGTCATGCGCAAGGCGGGATTGCGGCGGCGTGGTCGGGAGAGGACGACATCGAAAAACACGTTACCGATACCTTGGAAGCGGGCGCGGGTTTGTGCGACGAAGCCGCCGTCCGCACCATCCTGTCGCAGGGCAAACCGGCAATCGAATGGTTGATGGCGCAGGGCGTGGCGTTCGACCAAAATAATAACGACCTGCACCTGACGCGCGAAGGCGGGCATACCTGCCGCCGAATCGCCCACGTCGCCGACTACACGGGCGAAGCCGTCATGCAGAGCCTGATTGCCCAAATACGCCGCCGCCCGAACATCCGCGTTTGCGAGCGGCAGATGGCGTTGGACGTCCAAATCGAATCAGGCGCGGTATGCGGACTGACCGTCCTCGACCGCCGAACGCAAGAAACCTACCGCATCCGCGCCCGCCATACCGTACTCGCAGGCGGCGGCTTGGGACAGATTTACGCCGCCACCACTACGCCGCCCGAATGCACGGGCGACGCCATCGCCATGGCGATACGCGCAGGCTGCACAGTCGAAAACCTCGAATTTATCCAATTTCACCCCACAGGCTTAGCAAGGCCGTCTGAAAACGGCCGCACCTTCCTGATTTCCGAAGCCGTGCGCGGCGAAGGCGGTATCCTGACCAACCAATCGGGTGAACGATTTATGCCGCATTACGACCGCCGCGCCGAACTCGCGCCGCGCGACATCGTTGCCCGCGCCATCGCCGCCGAAATCGCCAAACAAACGCAAGACTTCGTCTCGCTCGACATCAGCCATCAACCCGCAGCGTTCGTCCGTCAACATTTCCCGTCCATCCATCGACACTGCCTGTCCCAATGCGGCTTGGACATCACGCGCCAAGCCATCCCCGTCCGCCCCGTGCAACACTACACCTGCGGCGGTATCCAAACCGACCCCAGCGGCAGAACCTCCCTGCCGCAGCTCTACGCCTTGGGCGAGACCGCCTGCACAGGGCTGCACGGAGCCAACCGCCTCGCCAGCAACTCCCTACTCGAATGCGTCGTTACCGCCAGACTTACCGCCCAAACCATCGCGGACGGACAAGCATTCCAAGCCGTACTATCTCCAAAGGTCGTCTGAAAACCCCTCCGCCGAAGCAGGCATCTTTTCAGACGACCTCCAAAACACCTTCAGCCGCCCCGTCCTGCAAGCGTTCAACCAACGCCATCTCGGCATCCTCCGCACCGATACCGGCCTGCGCCGCGCCATCGCCCAACTGCGGCTTTGGAAGCAAAAACAAGCCGAGCCGCACACCGCGTCCGAATACGAAAACCGCAACCTGCTCGAATGCAGCCTCGCCCGTCGCCTCAAGCCGCATACAGGCGAGGCAGAAACATCGGCGCGCATTTTAATAGTGATTGTTGAGGCTGATAGAGACCTTTGCAAATGTTTCTAAATATTCTTTTGAATGATATGGGAAAACCACCTATCATCATTTTCTCATACATGAGATTCAACTATTAACAATGAAGTTCCCATTTCTTGCTCTATTTGACTGAAAAAAGATACTGCGATTTTTCTTTGCTTCTATGATAATTAATTATCATGGCAATATCCAAATTGAAAATGTTTGAAGGTAGTAAAATTGACTTTTGCCTCCTTTTGTATTTGCCTATTATATATTTTTGGACAACTGCGCTTTTATAGCCCACGCAAGATCGGCATATTAGAAATAAAGGCCGTCTGAAACGGTTTTTCTGTTTTCAGACGGCCTCTTGGCTCAAACCGTGAGAACCGCATGCGTGCGTTCCGCACACATCCTACTTGTTGAGTTTAGATTTCATATAGGCCACGGCTTGCTTTCCAAATATGCTTGTATTTCATACATTAGATTATTTATATTAGGGGAAACTATATTTCCTGTTTTTCCTATTACAAGTAGACAATTATATTTTATGCACCAATCAATGGTTTTCTGAATAAAATTTAGTATAATCAAATCTTAAATCAAGTTCACACTCTATATCATCTGGCCAAACGGTAAGACTATTACCAAAATTATCACAAAACATGATTGCGTCTTTATCCCAAGACTCTTTCAATTCTGTTTGTTTTTGCTTCATTTATTATTGATAATAATATAAAATCATTATCGATAAAGTAATTTTTCAAAACTTTTATTCTCATTAAAATTTGAAAACCATTAGATCGATACTCATCAAGTATGATATCTTTTATTTGCATTAAATTTGCTTCTGATAGCAGCTGATGGGATAAGTGGTACCGATAATTCCAAATTGCCATTTTATTTTACCCTATAACGAGGTCTATTAACATTACCTGATCATTCAAGACATCGATAGAATTTTTCCAATTAGTATTAGGAACGGAAAGCAACTTTTTAAATTTTAATTCACGTATCCTTCCAAGCAAGCCGTAGCTCGCATTAAACCTGTGCAGGTAAGGTGTGCGCGACGCACGCACGCGGGCTTTGGAGGTGATAAAAAGATCGTCTGAAAACAGTTCCCGGCTTTTCAGACGACCTTTTGCTCAAATATTATCGGCAGCGGCTCAATGCCAACTTTAAACCTCGCTCCGATTTCTTCAGGGCTGTTATCCAATGATAAAATTACATCGTCTGCATCAATGGCATCCCACGCTTCCAGCTTGACATGGCGGCTCGGGCTGATTTTCAGGCAGCCGTTGTGCAGCCAAATATCCACGCTCATCATGTTTTTTTAAATAGGGCGCGTCTGGTTTTATAGCCCAAGTTCCCGCATAGGTTGGCAACCCAATCTTCATAGCGTTGCTGAAATTTTTCGGTATCAAAAATCTTGGTCTTCTGGACTCGTCATAAACGAAAGTCCTGCTGTTTGCCAACGCTTGCAAGACCGTCGTGCCTAAAGTTTCATTGTCGGTATCTAATGGCAGGATATGGGGGATATGGGTGGTCTGAGCATATCGCCCAAACCTGACCATGTTTGAATAATCAGAGGCTCTTTCATTTGCCTATATAACTAGCCCAATAATCTTTGTTCCTGATTGAAAAATCATTTATTCTGATCTCCGTATTTTGACTGTAATGTTTTAGACTTTTTGCCATACTCTACCACACGTTGCAACCGCAATCTTTGCTCCTTATTAGTTTGTGCGGGTATGGACAGATGGATTTCGCGCTGTTTGATTATGTCGGCCCTTAGTGTCATACCCGAAAGACTATGACGTTCAAAATTTGCTGTCTTAGAGTTGTCTCTACACCGCTTTGGATAATGGTTTTGCTAACCGTGCTGCCGATATGGGTGTGGCGGCGGGTTGCTTTTGTCTAATTGCTGTGGCGGCTTGTTGAAAGAAAGGCCGTCTGAAACGTATTTGTTGTTTCAGACGGCCTCTTGACTCAAACCTTGAGAACTGCATATGTGCGTTCCTGCACATACTACTTATTGAGTTTAAGTTTTATATGGGCTACGGCTTGCTATACCGTCTTCTTTCCAGGTGTCGTAGCGGCTTTTGGTTTTCGGCAAGGTAGGCGTTTACTTGGTCAGATGGCGGATTTTTTGTTCGTCGTAGATGATGGAGACGCTGATACCGGAGTAAGCGTAGATTGGGTCTTGACCTCAACCTACACTTGTTTTACATAAAATTTTGTGTCTCTATTTGAAAAATCTAAATAACAACATTCTACTTTACCTATTGAATTGATTATAGTTGAAACAGGAATATTAAGGCCTAATACCCAAATCATCAATTTCAAAAATCATTAATTCCACTCTTATAAAGGTAGCTTATTATTTCATCATTAATTTTTCCAAAGCCAATTAAAGAAAATATCTTCTAAAAAACTTATTTGGTCTCAAATATCTCTATCGCTTCAAGCTGATTTTTATCATCATAAAACAATGGATATTCAACTCGGAAAAACATCCATAGAACTCGAGAGTATGATGACTTATAAATTTCTTGTACATCAGAACTAAATATTGCACGAACTTGTTTTCGATTCAGATTTGATGAGATAATGCTTTACACACTGTTTCATGTTGACTACCAAAAAATTTCTACACTTGCCTATTTTTAGTTTTAAAGAATTTGGGCCCTAGTTTTCTGAATACCCGCATCTCCCTCGATTGCCTTATCATATTGGATCCGAACTTAGATCCGATATCCTCACATCCATTTCAAATAGCCTTCACTTTACCCTTGCTCCAGTAACCTTTTGCTTAGCCCCATATTGATAGTATACAGGATAGCGTCCATAACTTTCTAGTGCGACGCATCCTTCGATCCATCTGACTGGCAGACCTGTTCACCACTATCATGTGGGCATGCAACCTGCAGGACAATGATGCGAACTAAACCGTCATTGGTCGGTTTTTGTTTCTGAATGCGCCCTCCTCTGTACTATGTTCCGTCGTTGCCACTGCCGTATCCGGAATCCTATCCCCTTTAGCAACATTGCCGTTTAGCAGGATACGGATATTCCCGCCCCGCCAATAAGGGATCGCTGCCGGTAACGGTCGGCTGATGTTTTCAGGTTGCGACGCCCGCAAAGAATCGGGGCTTTTACCCTCGGATTGGGGTTGACAAGAGCTCGTCAGCCAGTCGGTAACGTTCAGCGAAAGCTCTTCGTTTTTCCGCTCTTTCCTGCCTGATTTTGGTGTCTTTCGTCCCGCTGTGCAACCAGGTCAGGTTGCGGTATTCGGTTTGTCCTGTCGGCGGTATTCCTCAAACAGCTTCGATCGTTGTAGGCTTGTGGATTTCTTGCGCCGTAGTCGCGGTAGTCCCAAGTATAACCCAAGGCTTTGTCTTCGCCTTTCATGCCGATTGTGGAAATAACCGTTTGGTCGGTATAGCCGTCTTGGGGAACCTTTATCCACCGAGCGCAGTATCTGCCTGCGGATTCTCATTGCCGCTTCTTGACTGCTGATTTTTCTGCCTTCGCGTTTTTCGACTTCACGCTTGAGGGCTTCAGCATATTTGTCGGCCAACGCCATTTCTTTTCGGATGCAGCTGCCTATTGTTCCAATCGACATTCGCCCCTTACTGCCGCCGTACCGACATTTCCGCCTGCCGCATAGCCGATGGCCGCTCCGCCCAGTGCGTTGACTGCCGCTTTTGCCCGCCGGGCCGAGGTTTTCCGCCGTTTTGATCCAAATACGGTGCGGCAAGGGAAGTGCCGCCGCTGACCAGTATGCCGCCGAGGTTGCTCGTCGTCAGTCCGCCTGCTGCCCCGTGCAGGATATCTCCTGCCCATGCCGCCTTCTTTCCAGGTATCGTAGCGGCTTTGGTTTTTCGGCAAGGTAGGCGTTTACTTGGCCGAGGGATGCGCGGATGGCGGCTTTTTCGGTTTCGCTGTCCGTGTTTTGCAGTTCGGCTTCCAGCAGGGTTTTTGGCTGCCTGATACCGTTCGGTAACTTTGGGTATTGCCGAGTTTGTCGGAAACGGCTGCTGCGGCTTTGGGCGGCAGTTTTTGCCGAACTCCTGTGTTACTTCCCTTTTGCAGGTTGATTTCTTTGGCCATACCGCGTCTTTGTCGAAGCTGTTTTTCAGACGGCCTGAGTGTTGATCCGCAGTTTCGGTGTCGATGCCGATGTAGATACGCGCTTCGGTTTCTTTCGTAGTCCTGCCCTGTTCGGGCAAGTTGTCCCGCTTTGTCGGTGATGTGTATGTTGCGGGTGTTGATGCCGCTGGGGTGGTGCTGTTTTTGCTGTCCTCGCCGTAGCCGATAGCGTTGTGTCTGTTTTCGACCTTTGTAGAAGCATCAGTCGCGGATTCTCGGCCGAGTCGGCAGGACGGTGTCGTCCCGCTGATTCACCGCTGATTGCAACACTTGCCCCGATACCGAAACTTTTGCCTTCGTAGTGGCTGTGGTTTTTGAATGTCGCTGGCAGTAAGGGTGGCCGTCTGAAAAGCGTTTTTCCTTTGTCGGCAGTCTCGGGCCGGAGGTGACGATGCCGCCCTGAGGTCTGTGTTGTCTCCGACTTGACTTTGATAGCCGTCTTCTCCGGCATAAATACCGCTGCTCGGTTAGCCGAGGCATGGTCTGCTGACTTTTGCTTTTGCTTGTAACTGCCGCTTGCACTGAATCCGTAGCCTACGGTCACTTGGGCATTTGCCGTTTTGTTGTTTGCCCTGACAGGTTTCGCTATCTTGTACACTCTGTATGGCAGGTTACGCGTATCTGCCTGTACGCCTTGCCGATGAGCTGCGCACCTTTGAGAGGGTATCCCACCGCTCCGGATAATCGTTTTGTATGCCGTGCTACCGACATGAGGTGGCGGTGGGTTGCTTTTTGTCTGATTGCTGTGGTGGGCTTGTTGAGACAGGTCGTCTGAAACCGTATTTGTTGTTTCAGGGCAGCCCTGGCTCAAACCTGAGAACTGCATATGTGCGTTCCGCACATCCTACGTATTGAGTTTTAGGTTTCATATGGGCCAGGCTTGCTGTTGGCTTTCATAGTCCCAACAGCTCTAGAAAATATTAAAGAACACATGTTTGATGCATCCTTAAACATAGATTTTATGTGAGATAAATTTCTATTAATTATCATTTAAAATATAATCATATTTAATAATTATGTCGATAATATATATATCCTTTTTAAATACTGATTCCTTTAATAATATTATTATTTAAATATAACAATTTTTCATTATACTTATCGGATAAATACCAAATATTATCTTTTTCTTCAGGGTTATCAATATTCTGTTATCCCAGTATTTCCAATATAAATAAGATTCTTCTTATGATAATTTTGTTACGATAATGAACAGCATCGTTCATATATATGCGTACAATAGTCTCAAGTTAAATAAATTAGGACACTCTAGATCATCAATTACTGAAAATAAACGTTGTATGTTACGCAAAGGAATTTGGTAAAAAGTAGGACGTATTTGGTAGTTCTTGAGGAATCATGTCTCCATTCACAAAATGTAAAATCCTTCGGAAAAATTCTTCTTGAACCCGTCCATTATCTCCTCAATCCAAATTGCAAAATTTATAAGGATCCCCAAAAATCATTTGAACACTCTTGAATAAAATTTTATTTTCCAGGAATACCCAATTTCCTATGCAGTTGGATATTAAAGTTTATCAATTCCTATTCCTGTTTAAGGTTCCTGCCCAGTGATACAAATTCTGTTGTTATCAGCACCAACCAGTAAAGGATTGCTGCTTTGTAACAGTCAACTTTATGTTTTTCAGATTGTGACACCTGCAAAAACGCGAAAGAATTCGTGAAGGCTATAGTTTGCTAAAATATATTATAGATTCAATTAGAAAAACAACAGATTCAACTGTACCTTTTCTTATACCTGATTTCTTTAAAGTTTTTCCCATTATCAAAACTATAAAAGTCTCTCTTCCTCAGCATATCCCATTTCTAATACTAAACAATCTATTTCACAATTACTCCTCCACTCATATATGCAGTATCATAGAAAAATATATTACAATTCCAGAAATTATATTATCTATATCAAATATTTGCTCTCAAAATCTAAAACCATTGTTTCTACTGCATAATACTTTCTCTTCAAAGGATGATTTCAACACAAAACTGTATTTAGTGAAAATATCATATGGGGATTATCTCTAGGATATATATTCTCCTATTATTATCTGAGTTCTCCATAACAAAACCATTACATTCAGAGTCCCATAAAATCCAAATCTTTCTTGTTGAATCCATAATAATATCTCATATAACTCTTATTTTAATAACTTATTCTTTTATTGCTCGAGGTATGCTTTTTAATTCCTGCTTTTGTTGACTTGTTAAGGACAAGGATTCTTCTTATCGGATGTGAACTCAGCCCAATGCCAAGGTTCATTTTTCCTATCGCCCCGCATATAACGATGAATATGTCCTTTATCATCAATTGCAAAATCGCTGTCTACCAATTTGTACTGAACTTTCAATTAATTGAACGAATTCTTGGCTCAATACCAGCATCAAAACTTAAACCCTAACTGACCAGGAGTATGTTTAGATTAGATTTATAAGTAGTTTCACTAATCGTTTTATCTGGATTTTTAATTTTTATTGAGATAGCTTGAGGGACAGGTAGAAGACTCTGCCCCCTGTCCTTTAGACGCACCAAAATCATTCTTTTGATGACTCGACGCCAATGCCGTATCCGAACTTTCTGTCCCCTTCGCAACATTGCCATTTGCAGGAATACGGATATTCCTGACCCTGACAATACCGGATCGCCGCTTAACGGCTTACTTTGATGTTTTTCAGGTTGCCAACTCTCCCGCACACTAATCGGGGCTTTTATCCTCGGATCAGCCTGACTAAAGCTCATCAGCCAGTCGGCAACGTTCAGCGCAAGCTCTTCGTTTTTCCGCTCTTCCTGCCTGATTTTTGGTGTCTTTTGTCCCGCTGTGCAGCCACGGGTCAGGTTACGGTATTCGGCTTGTCCTGTCGGCGGTATTCCTCAAACAGCTTCGGATCGTTGTAGGCTTGCGGATTTCTTGCGCTGCAGTCGCGGTAGTCCCGAGCATAACCCAAGGCTTTGTCTTCGCCTTTCATTCCGATAGTGATATGACGCTTTTGATCGGTATAGCTGTCTGGGGAACCTTTGTCCACCCAGCGCAGTATCTGCTCTGCGGATTCTCATCGCGGCTTCTGGCTGCTGATTTTTCTGCTCTTTCGCGTTTTTCAACTTCGCGCTTGAGATCATTGGCATATTTGTCGAACTAAGTTTGATTGGGCGGTTTTCAGTGCATAAGGTGATGCAGGCTACTTTTTCTGATTGCTGTGGCAACTTGTCGAAAGAAAGGACGTCTGAAACGTTTTTCTTTTTCAGACGGCCTCTTAGCTCAAACCTGAGAACTGCATACGTGCGTTTTCACACATCCTGTTGGAGTTTAGGTTGCATATGCATGGCTTGCTAGTGGTGGAAAGCAAGGGCAGCAAAGAATGCGGGCTGCACAACAACCCTTGTCATAGCATAGAGGTCGTCTGAAAAACCCTGAATTTAGTTTTTCAGACGACCTTTTTCATGAGTCGGCTTCCTTAAATTAAGGTGTGAAAAACGAAGCTTTATTTCAAATTATTATCAATTTTCTAAACGATAATATCGTTTGGAAAAATGAATCGCTTCTAACTCATAGCCTTAAATTAATCACCTAAAGAAGGCTTGACCTGATGATTTTAATGTGTCATGGTTTAATAAAAATAACAATATCCCACATGCACACCGCATGCTTTTTATCTCTCATAGAAAGGATATTGCAATGCCCCTGCTTGACCCGTACGTTGCCTCGTTCGACTGTCTTCCTGCTTTGTCCACCATCGCGGCATTCTCCGCAGCTGCACACGGAAACCACACATTGGGGTTACACTGACACGACTCCCCGAAAGCTGGGGTGAGCTTTCGAAGAGTTCCGTTTATGCTCTATAGGCAAAAACCAATCTCGTCAACATTACCGGAAAAACCGTCTCGGCAGATCGCCCGCCATCAAAGTCGATTACAAAGCCGAGCGCGGTTAACGTGGAAAAACAACGGCCACACCATCCAAGTCCAACTACCCCGGAAGCGGCGGCAATACCCCTCGCGTGAACGGTCGCACTCTACACCCTGAAACAATTCCATTTTCCACGTGCCCAGTGAAAACCAAATCAAAGGCCGCACCTTCCGATGGAAGCCCACTTCGTCCACTTGGATGAAAACCGCCAGCCTTTGGTATTGGCAGTATTAGTGCGAACCTGGCAAAACTAACGACCGCCTGGCTCCGATATGGAACGTGATGCTCGACTGAAGGAAGGAAAAACCTCGACAGCTTTCGACGCAGCACCCTGCCGCCGAAACGACTGAAATACTACCGCTTTGCAGGTTCGCTGACCACGCCGCCGTGCAGCGAAGGCGCATCATGGCTGCTGTTGGAAAACCTCAGCGACCACATCGATCAGGCTGCAGGCAGAAAAATTCACCCGCGCCATCGGCCTCGCATAACAACCGCCCCGTCCAGCCGCACGCGCGCGTTGTCATCGAATAAACAGTAAAGCGTAAATGAAAAGGTCGTCTGAAAACCTAAATTTGCTTTTTCAGACGACCTTTTTCGCTCTTCATCACAATATTTCCTGAACAGTCATCTGCTTGAGTTTCAACTCAAGTCGAGACCTTTGCAAAAATTTCCATGAAAGATTTGGGGAATTTTGCAAGGTCTCGCACAAAGTTCCTACAGAACTAAAATGTAAGGGCAAACCTGCACCTCGCATCTATCAACGTAAAGGCTGCTTGTTTTCAGCCTGTCTGAAACGATCAAAAACAGTATGATTTGTCTGTTTTATGTTTGAGGAGTCATCCATGATCGCAGCTACCATCACGATCCAAGACCAAAATCTCGCCGGCAAAGTATTGCATGAGCTGTTTTTAAAATTTAGAACCAAGCACATCAGCGCGGCGGATCCGATTGCCGAACGCGTGCGGCAGGAAGTTGCAGTTCATTAAACAAACCGCGCCGCCGATGTCCTCTTACGCCACAGCCTCGTTATCCCCACCGATCCCGCGACATCGTGATCGGGAAACGCACGGCAAAAAGGCACGCACCCGCAACCTGTGGACGTGGAAAAGCAAATCGCCGTCGCTTTTGAAAGCTTTTTGAGCAAAATTCGTTTTCTTCATCCTGCCGACAATCGCCAACTGGAAACGCTGGACGATGCATGTGCCTGCATGACGGGCTGGTCGTCACATTCTCATCAAACCTCACGCCGCTAGTAGGCGGATAAGCAGCCTGAAAACCGCCGCGCAACGCTACCTCACCTTTGTAGAAGATGCCCCATACAGCCTGAATAGTGCGGACAAGAAAAACCTCACCGACGTTATCCACCTTTGCAGAGAAATAACCACATTGATACGCAAGGACAGTCCTATGAGCCAAAAACCAAAACCGTGCAGATTTCGACAGCCAATGCCAAGTTCAATCAGCTTCAACACACTGGAAAAGAATATTCCAGCCGTCCACATCGAATACGACACTGATAAACCGAAGCTCCGCCCTAGTTTTGCCGAAGTGGAGAAAGCTGCACCCAGATACCGCGTCGATTTGCTGATCCACTGCATTGATTTGATACGCGGCTGGGGACGGAATAAAATTTTTAAAAATATGGGCGAGGACAGGATACACAATTACGGCACCATCCATGTAGCGGTAGCGATGGCTCTGGCGCGCAAACGCTGCCGATGACGGAGCAGGATGCAGCATATTTTGCGCCATGCCGGACGATAACGGGGCTGTCTGAGAGGAGGCAGATTACTATCCGCTCAAATATCTGATAAACCAAATCAAAAACAGTTTCCCCAATCCGGAGCGAAACGCTTCAGACGGCCTGAAAAACGCCTCGCAACCGTTACCGCGTCTTTGCGGAAAACCCTATGGGACAAGAAAGCTGCCACGCCAACCTTGCCGCCCTGGCAGAACTGGCAGGCGGTTCCGCCGAAGCCTCGCTTCCCCGCCCAAGACGACGAGTTTGCCCGATACGCCAATCCGCAACTTGCCGTCTGCCACCGGAACAGCAGGACATATGGAGCAGAAACTGCGTGCTGCTTCTATCCGCCAATGCAGGCAAGCTAAGCGAAAATACCCGAGAAGAATCTGAAAACGCTGATCGACACATTGGGTGCGGACAGGTTCATGCTGCACGGCTGGATAGAATTTGTCCGCGGCAGCGAAGTGCAGATCGGAAAACCGTTACTCACGGAACATACAGCTACGACACCCATGATCCTGCCTGTTTGCAGCATCAACCAAACCGTGCTCAAAGGGCTGGTATGATGTGCAGCAGTTTCGCACAGCGCGCCACCCCTGTCCGCCCTTACCCAACTTGCGCTGCATTCATACGAAAAAATCCCCAATCTCGGGCGCGCTATGCTGCTATGGGTAACGCCTGTTTCTACGCGCTGTTCCGCTCCAAAGGGCTGGACGGCATCGCCTGCCTCTCTCGCCTGCGCCTTCGGATTAAGTTCAGCAACGCGCAGAACGCGATTGCCAACTATCTGGACGAGCTGCGCAGCGGGGGTATCCCGCAACGAAATCGAAGACATGGCGGTGGACGATTTCGGCTTGCAGGAAGGCTGCTGACCATGACTTCGGCGATACACTGCCGTCCCGGCGGTTACGGGCGTAGAAAATCCGAACTCGCGCTGGTTCAAACCCGACGGTTCGCCGCAGAAAACCATGCCCGCCTTCGTGAAAACCGACTACGCCGACAAACTGAAAAAGATTAAAGCCGCACAAAAAAACCTCAACACCACGCTCACCACGCAACGCGACCGCTTGGACCAAATGATGGCCCGAACACCACGCACACGCTGAACACGCCGAACAGTATCACTGGCAACACGGGCTGATGTCCGCCTCACACGCCCGCCATATGGCAATTTTTCCGCGACGAAAACGATACGACAGGGTCACGCTGCACCGTGGTTGGACGGAACATGGGTGACGAAACGGGCGCAAAACCGATGTTTCAGACTGCCTGCAAATCAGCTTGTGGCATCCCGCGCTTGCCTCTCAGCAAAGCATCGCCCGGTGGCGCAAACTGCTGCAGGACAAAGAAATCCGCCAGCCGCTGAAACAGGCATACTCGTGAAATCTATCTGCTTACCGAAGCTGAAATCAACACCAAAACATACAGCAAACCGTTTTGCCTGCCCACATCCTGAAACAACACCAATACATGACGCTTTGCCAGGAGCGGCTGGAGAGGCTCGCTGGCAGGCGCGTGGACGGCGGCGACGACGCAAACTGTCTCGTTGGAATTCGGCCCGAATACAACCCACGCGCCGAATTTTGGGCAAACGCAGGATAGCGAAGAAGCATGTGACGGAAAGCTATATCTGGCAGGCTGTCAGTACCGACCAAGGGCGCTTTCAACCGGTTGGACGACGATTACCATGCCACCGCGCTGGACTTAATTGATATTCCGCCGCGCGTGTTTTGCGCAAGTGTTGCGCGACGTGGATCGTGCATGCGGGCGCCAGCGTAGGTAATGACCCAACCTGGGAAGACAACGGTGGAGAGGCGCGTTTTACAGCTACTGGCAAAGCTATTCCTTCGGTGACTTCGCGAAGTCGCTAAACCCGCAAAGCCGTGTTGAAAACCCTTACTGCCACGCCTCGAAAATCGCCAAGGTTACCCACATAGACGGCAATTTCTCTCGTCGGGCAAGCTGCGTACCTACAAAATCCACATCGGCAGCAGTACATCCTGATGCTGCCGGATGATCAATACCTCAGCATCGTACCCGACAGCCGCAAAAAGACGTATCCGACAAGCTGTTTATTCCGTTTGAAGGTGACAACACGCTTCCTCAGTCATCCTCTCAAAGCCATGTTGCTGGCGGAAGACGACAAGATTACCGACAGCACGATTATCTCGCAGATTCAGCGGTAAATTGGGATAGCCTGAAAACTCAAATGCCCCATCCTTACGGTTTCAGGCTGTTTGGGAACACAAGACGTGTAGGCAGCACATGTCCTCCCTACGGAAAGAACACACATATTTTTACCATAAATATATTGCTTTTCATTTTGATTTAGATAACCTGCAACATCATGAAGCCTGCTTTTTGCCCCAATATTGCTTTTTATCAGCGTGCCGTCCTGAGGCTGAGACAGCCGACACGTATGCACCAACGGCGCGTAAGCCTTCTTATTACGAGTCTGAAAAGCGTCAACCAACAGCTACTCCAATTAAAACACAAATTCCTGTAAGTATTCGCAATCAAAAGCCAGGCCGATTTTGACTTGCTTTCGCGTATTTATGAGCAAGGCAGTGAATATGAAATTCTCATCCTTTTCTCATCGATCGAAGACGATGCAAACCGTACTGACTATATCAATACTCCCAAATTTCGGCTGCATGAGCATTATCTGGCTACTATCTCGAAACCCATGCTGTCGAAAACTGAATTGAATCAACATACTGTAGTCCCAACCCATGCTTATCTGTTTGGCACTATCAGTTGGCAGAATAGCACCCAGGAATATGTTTATGAGTTTTGGGAAGAGACAAAATCACGCCTGAATTGTTGAGATTGGCGGTAGGCCGTCTGAAAAGACAGTTTCTACGCTCCATTACGTTATAAAACCAATTCTTTATGGCAGGAAACCGCTGCTGAGCAAAGTAAAGTTCCTTTATTACCCAAGAAAGTTTGATTAAAATTTCCCTACCTGCCTCTAAAACCAAGGTAAAAGCTATAGGTACATTACGCGTTACTGCCAAAGAAGATGATCTTTATAATGTTGGCGCCGATGATATTATTATTTTGAAAGAGGTTCCCTAGAGCTGCCACCCGTGACGGGGATTACTGTGAGAAAACCATCTACTGCACTATCGCATGGAAATGTATTGGCACGCGGTTGGGGGATTCTCAATATTTACCTTAAAGACGCAGATTTAGCCCCATATATTGGCCATCGTATTGAATTTGAAGCGACTGCTACAATACCGAATTGTCAAAACCAACCGGAACACTACCAGTAAAGCCAGACGGCTTTACCCTGCCCCAACCTGATGTTTCAATTACAGCCTTCGCTTTGGCAAACTTGCGCCGTGATGACAGCCGTTACTGCAGCAGGCTGCAACCTCGGTCATATCCGCGCTCCATATTGCAAACAGCAACGTTCCTGACGGATTCTGCATTCCGTTTGCCTACCATCGCTTTTCGCGATGGATAGATCAGGCATTAACGCGGCAACACTGGCACAAATCGAAACGCAAAAGGATGGAGACAACTGCGAGCGCCGCACCGCCTTACTCACACTGCAGATTACCGATGCCGAAACTGCTGGAATGGAAACACAGATGGGCTGAGCAATGGCGTAATCAATTAAACAGCAAAGGTGTTTTGTCCGCAGTCTCTAATTCCGGAAGACCTGCCCAATTTCAGCGGCGCAGGGCTGTACACCACAGTGCCAAATGTTACCGATGAAATGCGTCGCCGAAGCAGTGAAGCAATCTTTGGCAGTTTTCATCACAGCGCATACGAAGCCCGCCGTATTGCCGACCGCCTCACGATAGCGTGAAAATGAGTGTCTTTAGCAACAAAGCATCAATGCAGATCTCCGGCGTATTGCTACCATCAATCCTTAGGATATTGCTCTGAAAAACAGCGCCTACATTGCCGCCAAACGTGGACTGGGTATTCGTGTCGTTGAGGGCAAACGGGTAGCCGAACAGGTAGTCTATAACCGTCGCAATGATTCTGTACAACGTCTCCAGCTCCTCTAATGAAACCACAGCATTGCAACCGGATAAAAACGGTGAGTACGCGAGGTGCCTGTAACCAGTGGCAATGTAATGAATCAAGAACAAATACGTCGCCTTGACCAAATCCTACCAACAAATCAAACAGCTATTTGCTAATGGTGAACAAGATATCGAATGGGCGTTTGACAATGGTAAGTCTGTTATCTTCCAGGCACGACCGTATCTAAACGGCACACGTTAGCAAAAGGCCGTCTGAAATTATCGTTTCAGACGGCCTTTGCATCTATGTTAGTTATACCTCATACTTCCCGTTCTCTATGAAACTATGATGTCAAAACAACTCACTTTTTATTTTTATTCGCATGGCTGTACCCAATGGAATGAACAAGGACTTTACAGGATCCGCACCACCACTGACTGAACAAGGGATTGCGGAGCTCAGAAAACTTAAGTAGCGCCACAACAAGTAGAATTTACCGCTGCTTATTCCAGCATTTTACTAACGTGCCATTGATACGGCTGGCCATATTATCGTCAGCGTCCTATTCCTTTTTCAGCACTGTGGACTAAATGAGCAATTCAAAGTTGGAGGGTATGCAGATCACTGACTTGCGGAAGCTTACCAATTCAAACAACTGACCAATGACCCGGCAGCTTATAAAGCATTAGCAATGGTGGCGAAACCTTTGAACAATTAGCAGTACGTGCAATGGCTGCCCTTTACGATATCGTTAGCTACATCAATCGGGAGCAAATATTTTAGTGGTATCGCATGGCCATACCTGCGGCTTTTTATTATCCTTACTAGGCGGAGCGACTGGGAAAACCATCGTGATGAGGGGTAAATCCGTGTCATTGTTAAATACTTCGATCAGTATTGTGAAATACAATAGTGAAAGCGGTTTTCATATTGAGCAGCTTAACGATGTAGCTCATTTACAATGATCACAATCTATTACCTAATTCACACATCGACACACTGTTAGTCTGTTAGCTCAAGCCCCAATACGCTTGTTTTAAATCTACTCATTATTTTTATTTTAACTCAACCCAAAACAATGTCTTTTCTATATTTAATGTCTCTATCGTAAATTCTAAAAACCGTTTGAACTTGAAGATTCAAATGGTTTTAGTATCAACTTATTTATATTCATACTTTTTAAATACGGTTAAATGAAAAATTTAATCCTCCTTCAAATCCTCTGCTACTCCCATCAAGATCTGCCATGCACTTAACCCTGCTTTTCCATTTTCCCGCACAAAGTTTTTCAGCAATACTTTCCACGCCGACAATTTAGGATCAGGCTGTTTTCCTTTGGTCCGATCAAGTCCATTTGCGTCATATACCAGTTCATTTCCAACATTGCCCCTGCTTTTTATCAACCAACGCCACGCCAGTTTTGATGCGGTCAGTCTGTACGGTCGGTAAGAGCTGTTTTGCATTTTGTTCGCCAAAATCAGGGACTAAGGCAAACGGGACGAGCAACACCGACCAAATCTCAAATGGTCGCTGGATAAGGGCATCTTCCATTGCGCTTTGTGAACGGGAAGCCACCAGTGATAATCAATGGAACTGGCTGACTGCATCGGGCTTTTTCGGCGTAATCAATGAAGAAGGCTTCACGTTTACGGGTGCTGCCCTGCAGCGAGCATTTGCAGGCTGTCGGTTACCACCGGAAACTTCAATAAAATCACGCCCATTTCGACAGTTTTTGTACCACCTGCACCGATTCGCTTTCGTCAAAACCGCCTTTTTGGAAGTCCGCCGAACTTGAGTTTTTACGCTCACCAAGAAATCTTTGCCCACGGTGGCGCGGATGGCGGTGTAGGTTTTCAAAAGGAAGCGTACTGGTTTTTCCAAACTGCCGCCCCATTGGTCTTGGCGGCGGTTGTGGTGCGGCGAAAGAAATTGGCTGATGAGATAGCGTGCGCGGCGTGAATCTGTACGCCTGAAAATCCCGCCTGTTCGGCAATTTTCGCGGTTTGCTATCAAATTGCTGAATCAGCCCGTTGATTTCGTCGGCAGTCACGCGCGCGGCGGATTGATAAAAGCCGTCCATGCCCACCAACGGCACGGCGCCCGGCGCAAGCGGCATTTATTGACCACCGCAGGCGACCGCTTGCCCGCATGGTTGATTTGCATGATGAGCAGCGTGTCGTTTTGCGTGCCAGCTTTCGCCCATAGCATATCAAGGCCGCGGTCGTCTGAAATCACCACATCGTTTATCGAACCTTGCCACTTTCAGCGACCATCACATTGCCTGTCACCAAAACGCCTGCACCGCTCTTCGCCCAGTGCCGTACAGGCGGACAAGTTTTCAGACGGCTGGTCGTCGGCAAGCGTTTCTTCCATGGCGGATTTGAAGATACGGTTTTTAGCAGTCTTTCCGATTTGGAAAAAGTGAACGGGGTAAATAACATAATCTTTCCTATAAGTTGATAAGTTTAAAAATGTAAACGTATTTAGTGAAAATAAAGGGTTAATAAACTAACCCTATTTTGAAAAGTGGGCACTTTTGAGCCATCAAATCAGTAGTTGTTTCAATCTCGCCACCGCATCCGGCATGCCAATACTGTAAAACCGCTCTTTGCCGACCTGCTCCACCGCCACCGCCCCAGCTTGCAGCATGATTTTCAAAATGATGCGACACCGCAGGACGCGACAGATGCAGATGCTCGGTCAGCTCATTCACATTCATCCTGCCGTGTTCCCAGCACGCGCAGGATTTGATGGCGGTTATCGCTCAAACACAGTAAAATGGGAATGCACCTGCGCATTAAATTCATGGTTTGTTGCGGCATATTTGGCTTCTTGAGTTTTATATGTTTAAAATTCGAACGTATTTTTAAAGGGAAAGATGGGGAATGTCAGCGATTTTTCAGGAAGTTGTTTTTAATGCTACAAATCACCGCTTTTCATCAATCATTATCTCAGTCACAAGCGTTTCCAGACGACCTTTTTCAGATAGAGCGGTCAAATTTTGCAAGTATTTTTGCAAATCATCTAAAAATTTGACCGCTTTGCATCATTATCAAGACCGCAGCCGTCTGAAACATTGATAGATTAGTTACTGATGTTCGCTTTTCTGCTACTTTTTGTCCATTTTGCCAATGTCTGCTTTTCATCTGTGCCTGAGGGATGAAGGGCCATCCGTTCCACTTCCTGCCTTGGATAAAACAGGCAGCCATGCAGGTACGGTCAGCACGTGGAAACGTCCGGCCATTTCGGGTATTTAGCAATATCGGCTTTTCACGGCATACATATTTCCTTCCACCGCCAAAAGCTGAGTCAGAGCTGAGCTGCCACGACCCATTCAAACACACGCAGATTGGGGCTTTGATGTACAGTGATACTAAAGGGCGTGTGGCGATGGCCTGTTCGATGTCTTTCAAAGTGTGCAGTTGTTGCATGCCATGTACCTTTGAGCGATTAAGCCCTTTTCTAGTTGTCCAGAAAAGGGGCTTTTAACGAAATGAAAACAAGAAAACGTTTTGAGTCGTTCAGATCCCAACCACTTTTGCCCGCGCTTTCAGGCTGTTCAACACGGGGGAGGTAGCGGCGAGCAGTCGGTGAAATTTTGCAGGGTAGAAGTGCGGCGTCGGCTTTTACTTTTATGGTTAGCACCAGATTATCCAGTCCGCCAGCCATCTTCCATGCCGAACAGTTTGGCCATGTCGATACCGCCGCTTGCGGATATTTCAAACTGTTCCAGTTCCACGCCTGCTTGTGCTGCTTGCAACTCGAAACCTATGGCGCGGCAGCCTGCGCAGCACCGATCAGGTATTCCATCGGACTTGGGGCGGCGTTTTCACCGCCCATGCTTTTTCGGTTCGTCTGTGGTAAAGGCAGGAAGCGCGCACGGAGATTTCATTCTTCGTGCCGGATACCAGCGCGAATCGGCGCGTAATACTCTTGCCTTTGCTGTATGGTCGTTTTCAACCGCCGCCATGGTAGTTCGGAAACGTTCTGATATCTAAACCCGTTAATCATGTTTTTGTCCTTTCATACGATGAATTGCAGATGGTTTTTCGCTACACTTACACGCCCATTTTCCACGCGGAGATGCGTTTCAAATTATCCACCGTGTTGTGATTGACGATAGCAACGAACGTGCCGTCCAGTTTGGCAATTTCAGCTTTGTCTTCATCGCTGAGGGCAAAGTCAAAGACGTTCAAGTTTTCCGCCATACGTTCGGGTTTGGTGGATTTTTGCCAACACGATGATGTCGCGTTCCACCAGCCAGCGGGTAATCACTTGCGCCACGGATTTGCCATAGTTTCGTACCACTCATGACTGACAAAATGGTGGGCAAAAGTCCACCACTTCAAGTTGATGTTTTATCATTAACCAAACACTTTTTTCAAATGTGCTTGGTAGTCTGCGAAGTATTGTTCACTTGTGGATTTTTAACTACATCGTTACATGTAAATGTCGGTAAACGGGTCAAACCGATGAACTCGTTGAGTTTGTGGAAAGGCATGTACACAGCATCCACATCTTTGCCTTTCAAAGAAGTCGCCTTCACGGGTGAACGCTTCAATCGGCGCATTCCGCGTAAGCGAAAGCATGTGTTTTTGCCCTTGCAACAAACCACCTGTACCGAAGCCTTCAGTTGGACTAACACGATGACGGCCATCACTGTAGAAGCTTGCCGTGTCCAGCGATAAATACTTCGTCTATGTATTTCTTCACTCGTCCAAGGCTCGTGCATCCACCAAACAGGCATCTGCCAAATCACGGCATCCATCCACAAGAATTTTCGATTTCTGCCTCAACATCATAGCCAGCATCAATCACAGTTTCTTTTTGACATTGTGTCCAAGTGCGGTCAAACTTCTTTTGCTTTTTGTGAAGCGTGTGGTTTAACTCACCATGCGAATGGCCGAATTCTTTACAATTATTTAATAATAAAATATTCATTTTTACTCCTAGAATAAATAATTTATAAAAAGGATGGATGTTTACGGATATGTCTTCTGTTTACCTCATGAAGTTGCAGTCATTTTATGATTTGTTTTTATTGAGATAAATAGGGTTTATCTTTATAATGTAATGAATTAAATTCACCAATAAAAAGAGAGTTTAAAGAGAAAAATGCAGAACCTTTTAACGAACTGAATTATTTTTGACGCTGGCGCAAACTCAGAGTTTTGTGAAGGCAGGACAGCTTTGGGGATTTCTTCTTCGGCGTTGAGCCACAGCATGAAAAATTTAGAAACGCGGGCTAAATTTGCGCTCTGCTCAACCGCACTACGCGCAATCGTGTCGCTGACCGAAGCCGGACAGCAGCTTTTCGACCAACTTTCTCCGCTTTATCAAGCCATCAAACCAAGAAGTCGATGCTTTAAATGATTTTTAGACACGCCATCGGATTGATTCGCATCTATGCCCCTGCAATGGCAGCGGAAGCCGTGTTGTATCCAAAATTAAAGCCGATTTTGAACCAATACCCGAAAATCCGCTTGGAAATAGTGGTGGACGATCGTTGGGCAGATATTGTGAAAGAAGGATCTGATATGGGCGTTCGGTTAGGTAACAAGGTAGCGAAAGAGATGATTGCGGGTGCCACTTCCGCACCGCTCAAAATGGTATTGGTTGCCTTCGCCCGATTATTTGGCGCAACACGGCTCACCGAAAAATATTGATGATCTGCAACAGCACCGCCTTTATCGGCATAAAACTCTCCGCTGAACACGGCACGGAGAGCAGTGGGAATTCAAATACAAAAGAGCTGATTACGTTCACACCAAAATCACAGTTTTCCATCAACAATCATCTGCGCCTGCAAAGTCATTTCAGACGGCCTTGGCATTGCGTGGATAGCACATATGAGCGTAGCGGATGCACTCAATTCGGGGCACCTGGTCGAGCTGTTGCCTGAGTACGCTATCACTTACGATCCGCTTTTACCTCTGTTAGCAGCCGTGGGCATTCCAATGTGTTTAAGTCGATTGTGGATGCGTTAGTAAAAAGCCGTCTGAAATTTCAGACGGCTACTCCAATGTGCGGTCAATTTTTCAGATGTTTTTGCAAAAGCATCTTTAAAAAGACGACCATCATCAATCTAGCCTCACAGTCTCTCCATCTTCCGGAACGTTCACACGGCTTTCAATGCCTTGACCGCGTATAACTTACGCATATCGGCGCGGCTGACGGCGGTATGATTCACGGTATCCATGTGCACGGTGATGATTTTGGCTTTAGGCATGACTTGCGCTTGAAGACATCAGCCGTCCCCATAATAATGCCGTCTCGAAATGCCTGAAATCAGCGCGTAGCCCGTGTTCATAATCAGATAATCGGGTTTGTATCGGTTTAAGGCTTTTGTTCACGTCTGCCGTCCATATTGTGTCGCCCATAATATAAGCGGTTTTGTGTCCGCTGCTTTGAATACCACACCCATTGCATCGCCTAAGATTTCGGCTAACTGAGGGTTGGCATACTGCGTTTCTAGTACATGTACGCCGCTTACGGTTTTGCTGATGGTTACGCCGTTGAAGACAGTGCCGCCGTTCAACACGCGTACATCAGTAGCCTTTGGCTGCGGATTTTTGCCGCGTCGGCTTGTGCCGCACATATACGGGCAGTTTCTTCGGAATAGAACGCGGCGGTTTCGTCCCAATGGTCTTCGTGAGTATGGGTAACGATAACCGCATCCACACCGTCCAAAAATTTTATTCACGCTCATCGGCAGCCCGACCAGCGGCATTTTGGCTTAGCTGTTGAACGTGCTGTAAAGCCGTTCATGGAGTGCTGAGGGCGAAAAACGGGTCAATCAAAACGTCTGCCCCTGCATATTCGACCTTGGCAGTAGCGTTACGGATATGTTGGTATGAATCGGCTGCCCAAGCGGAAAAAGCTGTCGAGCCCAAAACAGTGGCAAGAATAAATTGCTTTGAATTTCATGATGTTGCTCCTTAAAAATCATGGAGCGTATTTTTAAAGTAGCAGGTGCATCGGCTAAAATAGGCACATTGCCAATAAACGTAAGGATAGTGCCAAATGTCGTCTGAAAAACGAGCGTAACGAGTTTCGCCAAAAATCAAACTGTCCCCAAAAATCGTGCTATATGCTCAATCGGGCATGAATGATTTTGTCTTCAACATTCCCTTTTCTGTTTTTTTCAGACGACCTATCGGGACAATCCGCTCTTTGACTTGAAAAATCTGTTCCGATGACAGCAAAGACGTCATCACGGCACTGGGCGCAAGCATTCCTATACACGGCGGCCTGGATTTGACGGAAGAAGCCGACATCATCGTCATCGCAGGCTGGCGCAACATTGAAGAAACCCCGACGCCGGAACTGGCTGAGAATTTACAGAGGGCAGCGAAACGTGGTGCACATATTGTCGCCCTATGTTACGGCACCACGCCCTGCCACACAGGACTTTTTAGACGACAGAACCGCCGCCACCCACTGGCTTGCCGAAGACGACTTTATCCGCCGTTTCCTAAAATTCATCTGGATACCAACCGCCTCATATGCGGGAAGACGGCAACTTTTTAACATCGGCAGGGGCGGCGGGTGGGCTGGATTGCTGTCTGTACCTCATCCGCAAAATCCACGGTGCAAAGCGTTGCCAACGACCCGTTCGCGTACCTTGGTTGCGGCACCACACCGCGAAGGCGGGCAGGCACAGTTTATCCACCGACTCGTCGAACGTCGTACCGCCGATGACAAAATCAATCACCTATTGGACGAACTGCGCAAAACCTTGCAACCCCATACCGCTTGGACGACTTGGCAAAATTAGCCGTTTCCGCCGTACCTTTATCCGCCATTTTCTCAAGCCACAGGTATGAATTTCGGTGAGTGGCTCACCACAGAGCGAGCTGATGGCAGGTGCAGGATTTGATTGGAAAATACGGATTTGCCGATAGAACGCATCGCCGAACAGCGGCTTCGGCAGCGCGGCAAACCTACGTTTGCAGTTCAAAAGCCAAATTTAAAAATCAATCCAAATGCCTGGCGGAAAGTATTTGGCAGATAGCTCGCGTTAGTCAATCCAAGATACCTGAGTGCAGGCTACTTTTGAGGTCGTCTGAAAACCCAAAAAGCAGCCTGTACTTTTCAGACGGCCTTTTTTCTTTTTCAAAGAGTAGAAAGATTTCAAAGAGTTTTTATAAATCGTCTTCAAAATCCAAACGCTTGTTCTATCTTAATCATTAGAAGAAAATGTTAGCATTAGGGATACAATAGGAAGGATTTACAAATGAAGAAAGATATTTTTATTGTGAGCAGTGGTCTTATGGTTATAAGGAACTTCAAGCCTTTTTTTCTGAGAAACAAGCTGAGGAAAAACATATTAAAGGGAAGTTATATACTACCGTAATAGGTTCGGTGAAACAACCTGAATATGTAATTACTTTACGAGAGGAAGTAGGTTTTCAGTAAATTTTTCGATAAATTTGGAAGGGATTATTTAACCCATCAATTTCAAAAAAATATTCTAATTCGCAATATTATTTTCTTTCTATGGCTGTATGGAGAGATTATATAACTTTGGAATCTCATGACTTAGCAGAAGGATATACTTATTTCTTCAGTGAAAATACGGATGATGCTATATCTTTGAAAGAAGATTTTTATTAATAATGAGCGATATGAAAAACAGAATTATATCCCCAAAAGATAAGGTAATTCTTATTTCCAAAGTTTGGCGAATATGATTTGGTGCTAAATCCGAACATTATTTAATTGAGTTTTAAAACCGTCTGATATATTCAAAGATTACAAGCTCAATCTCATCCTCGCCAATAGAGATAGCGGCTCTTATATGACAGAGATGCCGTCTGAAAGTTGAGTTTCAGACGGCCTTTGTGTAATGTGAGCTTTCCCACCATTTTTGCATTGCATCGATGAATCATACTCCTCTACGATGTAAATTATGTAAACACTATGTTGATGGTTTATCATAGCAAAGCCTGCACTAAGCAATCATAAATACCGCAATATGTATAAAATCAAAAAACCAATAAGAGAAAAATGAATAAACAACAACTTTACAGCCAAAAATTTGGCAATCTGCGAATAAAAATGCGTTCCAAAATTGAAGCGAACGAATACAAAGACTACATCTTAGGCTTTATTTTCTGCAAATTTTTGTCCGACAAACTGGAGAAATTTGCCCTTGAACAAGGCTTAGAAAAATCAAATTTTGCCGATGAGCTTACCGAAGCTAACGTGGATCTTGTCAACCATATCAAAAGAAACCTCGGCTATTTCATCAGCTACGAACATCTATTCTCAACTCTGGCCCAAGGCTCGGATTTTAATATTGCTAACGTCCGCACTGCAATGAGCGCTTTCAGCCGCAATATTGCAGAAAAACTACATCTCAGTTTTTGACGGTATTTTCAAAACCTTAGAATCCGGTTTGAGCAAATTGGGAGATACCGCCGCCAGCCAAACCAATGCGGTGAAAGACCTTTCGTACTGATTGCCGATATACCGATGGACGGCAAACAGGGCTATGACGTATTGGGCTTTATTTATGATACCTGATTAGCATGTTTGCTGCCAACGCAGGCAAAAAGCGGGCGAATTCTATACGCCGCGACGAAGTATCTTTTGCTGATGTCTGAAATCATTGCCGACCATCTCAAAGACCGTGAAGAAATCAGCATTTACGACCCGACCAGCGGCTCAGGTTCATTGCTGATCAACATCGGCCATAGCGTTGCCAAACATCTCAAAAAGCGCCGACAGCATCAAATATTACGCACAAGAATCAAAAGAAAAACACTATAACCTCACGCGCATGAATCTGGTCATGCGCGGCATTTTCGTCGAGCAATATTTCTACCCGCAATGCCGATACATTAGAAGACGACTGGCGCTGGAAGGCGATCCGCTGTATCTGGATGCCGTAGTGTCCAATCCGCCCTATTCCCAGCCGTGGAATCCCAAAAGACAAAGAAGGCGACATCCGCTACAAACGCTTTGGCGTCGCCCCCGCAGGCAAAAAGCCGATTTTGCCTTTTATTACACGACCTCTTCCACTTAAAACCCGACGGCATCATGACCATCGTCTTGCCACATGGCGTGCTGTTCCGTGGCGGCGAAGAAGAGAAAATCCGCAAAATCTGATTGAATACAATCATATCGATGCCATTATCGGTCTGCCTGCCAATATCTTTTTTGGTACGGGCATTCCCACCATCATTATCGTTTTACGCCAAGAGCGCGAGCATAACAACGTGCTGATGATTGACGCCTCCAAGCATTTCATCAAAGTAGGCAAAAACAACCATTTGCAGGCAGTGACATCAAGCGCATTGTCGATTGCGTGACCCATCGCCAAGAATTGCCTAAATTCTCCCGCATTGTGCCGAAAAGCCGAAATTGTAGCAAACGGCTACAACCTTAACATTCCGCGCTATGTCGATTCTGCCGAACCGACGGAGCAATGGGATATTTTCGCCACCATACACGGCGGCATTCCCAAAGCAGAGCTGGCACAATTCGCAGACTATTGGGCCGCCTTTCGACGGTTTACAGACGGCCTTATTTACCGATAACGGCACACCTTAGTGCAGCCGAAAACCGACAATCTCAAAGCTGCCATGCAAAGCCACGCCAGCGTGCTGAATGCTTTATCAATGCCGAAATTCCCAAAGCCTTGCAACAAGAATTGGAGCCGACGGCGTAGCACTCGCCAAAAAGCCGACTTGACTAAAGCCATCGACAAACACATATTTGCCGAAGAAAGCCTAGGCGCAAAATTGCAGGCTGCCTATAGCTGCTTGCCGAAGAAAAACGCTCAAGGCAGAACTCAAAACCCAATCCGCCGAGCTTCACAGCAAAAACCAAAGCCGCCATTGAATCCCTAAATGATGCCGAGGCCTCTGATTTACTCCGCCAAAAATGGTTTGTTCCGCTCAATGCGGCGATGTGCAGGCTGCCCGAAAACATGCTGGCGCAATTCAGCCAAAAACCGACCGCACTTTTGCGACAAATATGCCGACACCTATCAGCACATCAGCGAGCGTAACAGGAAAGCGCCACCGCACTGGCGCAATGATGGACGAACTCACCCATAGCGAGTTTGATTTGCAGGGCATTGCCGCATGGCAGGCGATTTTGAAAGGCTGAGGGGCAAAATGAATAAGCAACAAGAGCCACGTTTGCGGTTTAAGGGGTTTACGGGGCGTGGGAAGAAAAAGTATTGGGTGAAGTAACAGAATATCTTTAGTGATGGTACTCATTTTTCCCCAAAATCCCAAAAATGGAGAATACAAATATATAACTTCGAAAAATATTAGAAATTCAGGTTTAGATTTATCTGATGTTTCTTATATTTCAGCTGAAGAGCATCAAGAAATATATAAACGTTGTTCAGTCAAATTTGGAGATTTGTTATTAACGAAAGATGGAGCTAGTACAGGAAATTGTTGTATTAACTTTCTTGACGAAGAATTTTCATTATTATCCAGCGTTGCTGTATTAAGGCCAAAGCAAAAGCATAATGCTAATTTTTATGCCGTGATTACAAAGTCCTATTGGACAAAATGAAATTAAAGGCTCAATGGCTGGGCAAGCAATTACCCGTATTACTTTTAGAAAAGTTAAAGAGCCTATAAATTTACCTTTCCTCTTTACGAAGAACAAACCCACCTTGGTTTGTTTTTCCGTCGCTTAGACAGCCAAATCGCCGAGAGCCGTGCGGTATTGGAAAACCATCAGCTTAAAAAGGCAATGCTGGCAAAATGTTCCCTGCAAACGGTGATACCAAAAATCCGTTTTAAAAGGGTTTTGAGGGGGTGGAAGCGAGAAATACTTAGATGTGGTTAATGTATTTTGATAATTTACGTATCCCAGTATCTGAAAACAAAAGAACTTCAGGCAATACGCCTTATTTTTGGAGCAAATGGGATACAAGATTATGTTGATGGTTTCACTCATAATGGAGAGTTTGTATTAATTGCAGAAGATGGTGCAAAATGATTTTAAAGAACTATCCGTTCAGTATGTTAATAGGAAGTGTTAGGGTAAATAACCATGCTCATGTTTTGCAAGGTAAATCTGAAATTTTAAATAATATATATTTTCGCGCTTTTCAATCAATGGATATTTCCCAATTTTTAGTTGGTGGTGGTCGAGCTAAATTAAATGGAAGCACAATGTTGGAAATTGAAAATTGAATTTCAAAAGATAAAAAGAACAAACCGCCATCGGTTTGTTCTTCTTCCGCCAACTGGACGAAACCATTGCCTCACAGACGGCAGAAGTCGAAAATTAAACCAACTTAAAAAGGGCTGTTGGCAGCGATGTTGGTATAGGGCGGGCGTTCCTGACCATGATTGAGGCCGTCTGAAAAATTTGTGGTACCGCCCTTACGGGAGAAAAAGAATGTTTAATAAAGAAGCTGATTTTGAAAACGCACTGATTGCCTTGCTGTCCACTAAAAGCTGGAAAAGGGAAGTCACTATCCCACCGAAGAAAAGTTAATTGCCAACTGGCAGGGAGCATCTGAATAAAACCAACCAAATATCGACAAGCTCGATGCTACCGTTGCTTCGCACGGAAATGAACAGATTTTTGGAGCAGGTGCAGGCATTGAAAACGCCTTATGCGCTAAACGGCTTTATCAACGGCAAAACGGTGGCCATCAAGCGTGAAAATGAGGCGAGCCGTCATTTCGGCAGGAAGTGTCATGGATATTTTTGACCGTGAGGAAATTTCTGTCAGCAAAAGCCGCTATCAAATTGCCCAGCAGCCCCTAATTTACTCCTCGTTCGGTTTATACCCTGCCAGCGAGGCGATTTGATGTTGTTGATAATGATGCCGATGTTTCATATTGAGCTGAAACGCTCTGGCGTGCCCATCAGCCAAGCGACCAATCAAATTGAGCGATACCATGGGGCAGGCGCGTTTTTCGGGCTTTTTAGTCTGGTACAGATGTTTGTGGCGATGACGCCGGAAGAATGCCGCTATTTTGCCTATCACGGCGGTCCATTAAATCCGGCGTTTTACTTCCGCTGAGCGGATTTCAATAATGTGTATATGAACGATTGGGGACAGGTGGCGACGCATTTCCTCTCGATTCCGGTGGCGCATCGGTTTGTCGGCGATTACACCATTGCCGATGCGAAAGACGAGCAGCTACAGTGTTGCGCAGCTATCGGTATTATGCGGTTAACAAAATTGCCGACACGGTGGCAAAGACCGATTGACTTCGGGCAATCAGCGCGGCGGCTATATTTGGCGTACCACAGGCTCGGGAAAAACGATGTCGAGTTTTTAAATCGGCGACAGTATCAACCGCCGCAAAGATGCGGATAAGGTGATTTTTCTTGCTCGACCGCATTGAGCTGGGCAAGCAATCGCTGGAGGAATATCGAATTTTGCCGACAGCAAGGATGATGTGCAGGCAACGGAAAACTACCGCCATTTTGCTCGCCAAGCTGAAAAAAGCAAACAAGACCGCGACCGCTTAATCGTTACCTCCATTCAAAAATGAGTAATTCAAGGCGGAAGAAGGGGTAAATGAGGCTGACATCCGAGCAAATCAGTGGCAAGCGTTTGGTGTTTATCATTGATGAAGCCCACCGCACTGCTTTTGGCGATATGCTTTGCTCACCATTAAGCACTCTTTCCCCAATACGATTTTCTTCGGCTTTACCGGCACGCTGATTGAAGAAAAACGCTAGAAAAGTTCAGCCACTGCCACGGTTTTCGGTAATGAATTGCACCGCTATTCGATTGCAGACGGCATTCGCGATGAAAATGTGCTGGGCTTTCACCCCTTCCATATCCGTACCTTTAAAGACAAAGCGATTTACGCAGATCTGTCGCTTTGCAAGCCAAGCAACAGATGAGCGAAGTATGTTTGCCGATGACCAAAAGAAAATCTACAATCAATTTATGAATGATATTGCCGATGGCGGGAGAATATACTTCGGACGGCAAATATCAAAAAGGCATTGAAGATTATGTACCCAATGTGCAATATCAAAACGCCGAACATGTGAATGCAGTGATCGACGACATGCTGGAAAAATTGGCGACGCCTCGGCAAGGCATATCATGCCGTTTTTGCCACCAGCTCTATTCGAAGCGGTCAACTATTACCGCTTAGTGAAGCCAAATTGACTGAGAAAATCAGAATTGCTGAGGAAGTCGGAAATTTGAGGAAGCTAAAATCCTTGCCGAAAGCGAGCCGCCCTTTCGATCGAATATTCTTAACGATGGGCAAGGCAACGATAAGGAAATATGGATTGCCGAAATTTTGAAAGATTACAACGCCCAGTTCCACACAAATTTCGGCTACGCCACTTATTTCCGATTTAAAACAGATTTGTCGGATAGGTTGTCGCATATCAATGCATATAAGAGAATCAAGCCCGACGAGCAGCTGGATTTGTTGATTGTGGTCGATCAGATGCTGACGAGGCTTTGACAGCAAATGGCTCAATACGCTCTATCTAGACAAAATTTTGGATTACGCCAACTTGATTCAGGCGTTTTTCCGCACTAACCGCTTATGCGACAAAAACCGATAAGCCTTTTGGTTTAATCCGCTATTACCGCTAAAGCCGCATACGATGCAACGCAATATTGAGCGAGCCGTAAAACTTTATTCGGGCGACCGCCCAATGGGGCTGTTTGTCGATAATTTAGATAAGGTTATCGACAAAATGAATGTCTGTTTTACCGATATTGCCGATATTTTCAAATGGGCAGGATTAGAAGATTTTTCAAAAACCCGATGATACAACCTCATGCGCAAAGTTTGTCAAACTATTCAATCGAGCTCAATGAAGCACTTAAGGCTGCTCGGCTCTTGGGCTTTCTTGGGAAAAATTAAGCTATGACGTGGTACAGGAAGACGACAGCGTGATCACTGCCACACTCAATTTCGATCAAGAGACTACGATAAACTGCTGGCTCGTTATAGAGATTTGTTTAAAAGAAAGTTCAGGCAATGGTGGCGGGAAGCGATGATGCCGTTTGATTTGCGTTCGCACTATCAACGAAATCGAAACCGACAAAAATTGATCAGACCATGAATGCCTGCTCGAAAATGGCTGACCATCGGCGGCATAGAAATGGCTAGCACTTGGAGGAGCCACACCACTCTTTGCTCACGCTTCTGTAAAGAAGACTGCACGGCTGAGTTGTGTTTTACACGATGTGCAATCCGGGCGATACTGCAAAGCTGATCCAATGCGCATTATGATTACATCACCACGTACAAACAAAAAGACGCCAACGATAAAGGTGCTAAAAGCACTAGCGTTTGAGGGCTAGATGGACGATTTGCTACTGCACGCGTGGCGAGAAAATATACTCAAAGACATTGGACTTAGGCACGACCAAATGACCTAAAAGCAACAGTCGATAGGGAAAAAGCCAAAGTTTATTTTAACGAAGAACGTATATTTTATTTACATATACGGATTGATGAATTTCAAGAGAACTACTACAAGATAGACATTTACCTATTGAGTATTATTAAATAATCACTCAAGTTAGCATATCTCACGTCACACATTAGCCCTCACCGACCCAACTACAAAGGCCAACAAATCGCTTTCGCGTTGTAGCTGATAAAATCTCGCTCATAAGGGAAGCTGGACAACCCGCGCGGCGCTGTTGTCGCGACTCAGCCAAGCGGATGTCGCAGCACCCCTGAATAAGCAGGTATGGCACGTGTGCTTGCAGGATTTTGGCGGCCGGATAAAACATCACGCCGCGTCGCGTCTGGCAGAGGTCTACCAACATAAAACGCATTGGTAATCACGGCGGTGCGTCGCGCGATGGTCAAACCGAGAAACCAAGCTCGGCAGACGGCATATCGCGAGGAGACGATGAGCGCTCAATCGGCAGTGGCACCTGGTCAAAATCGTTGGCAGGACAGTACTAGAGGTCGGGCCATGCGCGCCGTGGCAGCCATGGCACGAGAAACGTGCGCGCTTGCCGTTGCGCGAGATTTCGAGGTTGCGGTTGGCACTGATGGCGATGTGCGACTGACTTGCGGGGCGGATCTGATAACGTGGTTCATCAAGGCTTTGCTGTGCCACCGCACCAACCCCTTTATCGACACCTCCGCATCCGGCTTCCTGCCCGCCGACCATATCAGTGCGAAAATCACTCACGGTAGTCCTTTGCGAAGCAGAGTGTGCGTGTAGCTCGCGATGTTGTACGGCGGAATGATAGTTTCAAGGTCACGTGTTGAAAACGGCTTTATGTGATTTAAATTCACTTGAGACGAATTTTATCGCATAACACGATTTTACATTAAAACGCTTCTTATCATTGCACCACACAATTATTTTAGACAGTTGTTTAGCTGGTAGACGGAAAGAAATGATATTTTCGTCAGATTATCGGATTAGTTCCCGCGTGCTTTATGCGTTTATTCTCCGATCTTCAGGACGGCTCTGAGCCTGTCTCGCGCCCTAAACCACTGCTGACTCGTAAGGCGGGTCGTACGCGGCTTTTGTCGATCGCCTTTACACGCTTCTCTTGGCGTTTGAAAGCGTCAACGATTGAAGAGGCGGCAGCTTTGAAAATGCAGGTGTATCGTTTGGCATTAGGCGGCAAGCGTCCGCACGCCCAATGCGCGCAAATTGATCACCAAATCAAAGAATTTGAGCGTACGCCGCCAATCGTGACGCAAAGCGATGCCATTCATCCGCTGATTCGTCACAAACGCCGCTGGCTTTACGCACCTGATCCACGATGCGTTGACGATTGGGAATCCAACATCAAGCCGTCTTCGCAACATCACGAGCGGCTGACCCAAATCGGGCGATATCGCTGTTTTGCTCGGCAATATCAGTATGTTTTGCAGGCGATGGAAACGCCAACGAGCAACATACTTTGTGGCCGCGCTTCGCCCAAATGGCCATGATGCTGATGATTTGTTTAGTGGCGTGCCGGCTTGATGATTGTCGGCATTATTCGGGATCATCCGGCCGCTGCAAAACTGCGGATGGGCGTAGAAACCATCATGCAAAGTCGTTTCGGCGTGCACATCGAGACAGACCCGATACCGTGGCTTTGCCTGCCCGGGCAAGGCGGTTTCAACCAAACGAGCCGCCGTCCGCAAAACGCTATACGGATCTTTAGACAGGCTGCTGCCAACAACTCCAAGACTTGGCGCAGCGGCAAAACCGTGATCTGACCCTCGCTCTACCAGACCGCGCAATCAGAAACCAAACCTTTACGCGCAACAGGCCGCAGAAGAATTTTAACTCAGATTCTCGCCGGCGTCGCCTTAGCCGGTACGGTACATCTTCCGATGAGGAGACGCAAACGCTCTGACTTGGCGGTGCGTCGGTGAAACTCAAGAGGGAAATCGTAGTAATTTCCAATCGTTTACCGCGTACGAACAGCCGCGTACTAGCCCATGTCAGGATGGCCATGGTGCCCGCGCCGAGCAAGACGAAAAACTGTCTGCACACTTTATGCGAGCAGCTGGGGCATCATCGCCAACAACCGGCATGGAACAAGAGAGCGCCTGCTTGCAGTCTTGCAGGAGCGTAACTTGATTGCACAAGGTTTGCATGACAGCATCGCGCAAGCTTTTAACTTTTGAATTTGCAGGTACAAATGCGGAAAGTGCGTTTGCCTCAGACCAACGCGAGCAGGCCGAAGAAAAATATCGGCTTTACCAAAGACGGCGTGCAGGAATGCGACGAGGACGTCATGCGAACTTTTTAATGAATTTCCCGCACCAAAAATCTGTAATAAAAGATTTTCCGGTGGAAGGAAACTGCCGCTGGCGCGTTTTGAACGACAAACCGTATTCCAGTGCGATTTAAAATGGCAGGACGACGGTAGGGCTGGAATTATGATGAGTATTTGCGATCATTCATCTTGCGAAAGCCGTCCAATATTCGGAAGCACGCGCGTGCGCAACATGTCAGCGTCGAAATTGCCAACACGGCGATTTTGTCACGACGATTCGTGACGACGGCGCAGGCTTTTACTAAAGAACACCTATCAAACCGTACTCTTCAGGCGAACATGTCGGCTTCGGCATTATGCAGTGAACGGGCCCAACGGATTAACGCAGAATTGGCCATTACATCGCAGATTGGGCAAGGCACGGCGGTTATGCTGGACTTTGCCGCAGTCATCGAGAACAGCATCGCGACGATTAAAAATTACCCTTATTGACGACCACACCCTATTTCGCAGCGGCATCAAAGGCCCCTGCTCTCCCGCCAGCCTGATTTTGAAGTCGTCGGCGAAGCTTTCAGACGGCCCGGTGGCAGTAAAATGGTCTGGACGGCCCGCCTGATGGAGTCTTGCTGGATTTCGATATGCCGCATTGCGAGAAACGGCTCGAAGCATTGGCTCAAATTTCAGTATCAACTGCAATTTGACCGTCATCATGCTGACCGTTTCGAAGACAGCGACGATTTGACCGAATGAATGGCGCATAAGCTGTGTGCTTTTGCTGAAAACATCAACGCCGACTTCCTGTTAGAAAGCATCCGCAAGCTGTCGATGGCGACAACGTCTTTTCTCCAGAAATGACCAGCCGTTTTGCGCAATCGCTGATTTCTTCCTTCCCTGCCCGGACCATCTGCTGGAGCAACTGACCCTGCGCGAAATGGAAATTCGAAGTCATCTTGCCGGACACAGCAACAAAATCATTGCCCGCCATTTAAATTCTAGTTGAGTCAACCGTCGAAAGCATGTCACAAAACCTGTTGCGTTAAACTTGCAAAGCCGCGTCCAAGTCGGTTTTATGCAGTGCAACACAAAAGTACAGCAAACTTTATTGGTCTTACCGCGTCGAATCTGAAACCTGTTGTTGAAAGGTTTCGGAAAAGCGTCGGCCCGCTATAATCACGCCGATTTATATGGCAGGTTGTCTGATTCTTCCAGACGGCCTTTTATTTGATTTCACCGATTTAAAACAACATGTCTGGACATTCAGAAAAATACGCCCGGAAAAATACCGTTCCAGAAGAATCACAAACGCAGTATCTGCAGTCGCCTTGCGCCAGCGCTGACCGCGACTCAACAGCGCGCCGATCGATACGATGGCCGCAATTTGGTGGGATTTCAAAAGCTCTTTGATTTGAACTGCGTGGACGGGATAATCCCAAAGTTTTGGAAATCGGTTTCGGTATGGGCGTCGCGACAGTGAAATTGCCAAACGTCTGCCCGATACTGACTTTTGAAGATTGATGCTCACGGCCCGGCGTCGGTAACATTTTGAAGCTGATTGAGAGAACACATTTCCAATATCCGCGTGATGCGCCGATGCAGTGGAAGTAGAAAAGATGCTGAAGACGGTTCCTTTAGACGGCATTCATATTTTCTTCCCGACCCTGGCACAGCGTCACAATAAACGCTGCTTGGTACAAGTGCCGTTTGCTGAAAAGCTCGCCGCCCAAAACTCAAAAGCGGCGGCGGCAGTCCATAGTGGCAACCGACTGGGAAGAATACGCTGTGCAAATGCTGGAGTTTGAGCAGTTTCGATGTCAAACACGGCCGCATTACGCCCCTACGCCCGATTATCGTCCTGAAAACCAAATTTGAGCCTGAGGTAAACGATTGGGTCACGGCGTTTGGGACTTGCGTACGTAAGAACAGCTCGAAACATAAAATGAGCGCCGTCTGAAAATTTCCAGACGGCCTTTTATCTTACTCGACTAAGCCAAGAAAGTTTCAGAAGCCGGATTATCGGTTTCTTCTTTATAAACACACCCCAAGCTTTCCAAGAAGTCGGCAGGCTTTACTGTCGCTTTCAGGTACATCGATACCGACCAAAATACGCCGTAGTCCGGCACTCATGATTGCGATAATGAACAAAGTAATATTCCATTCGGCGCGATAGTCGGTTCAAGGCGGGACAATGCGCCGGGGCGCTCTGGGAATTCAGTTGACCAAGGTTCGCTGCGATACTTTTCCGTACGTCCGCCGACCATGTAACGGATATGGATTTTCGGCGATTTCGTCATTGGTCAGATCGATATTCCGGGCAAGCTCTGCGTCAGCCAGTTGTTTGCTGATGACGGCAAGTCTTGCGCACCCCACAGTTTGCAGAGCCGACAAAAGATATGAGCATTGTTATCGTTGCCGTAGCGATAGTTGAACTCGGTAATATCCGACCACCCAAGACATTGATAAACTTTGAGGAAGCTGCCTTTTCTTTCAGGAATGGTAACGGCAAAATACCTCGTTGCTCTCGCCCAGCTCACTCGCGTCTGAAACATGGCGCAGGCGGTGAAGTTCGTTGGCACCACTGGTGACGGCAACCGTGATTTTGACCTGATATTGTTTTTCGCAACATAAGCCTTCAGGGCTGGTAAGCGCCAATGCACCTGCAGGTTCGGTAATGCTGCGCGTATCGTCGTAACAATATCTTTAATCGCGCCGCACAACACATCCGTGCTGACCGTAATAATTTCGTCCAACAGCTCTTTTACACAGACGGAAGGTTTCTCCCACCACTCTTTAACCGCCGTGCCGTTCGAAAACAGGCCGACATCTTTCAAATGTAATGATTTCCCCAGCCTCTGACTGATTGTTTAGCAGCAAGAATCATCGGTTTGCACGCCAATGACCTTTGATTTCAGGACAAACCTGTTTAATAAAATGCCGCTACACCAGCTGCCGAAACCGCCGCCGCCAATCGGCACAAAAATCGCATTGATATTGCGGTGTTGACGAGGATCATGCCGACAGTTCCCTGACCCACAATCACATCAGGATCATCAAACGGCGCGATATAGGCCGCTTTTCCTTTTCGCCAACTCCATCGCATAATCATAGGTACCGCTGTACAAACGCCTTTCATCACTCACTTTCGCCGCCACGGCTCTTTACCGCATCAATTTTGATTTTCGGCGTAGTTTCCGGCATCACGATCACCGCGCGACAACCCAAATATTGAGCCGACAGCTCACACCCTGCGCATGGTTGCTCGCGCTTGCTGCAATCACGCCACAATCCAAGCGCTTTCTTTAGGCAGTCTGCTATTTTGCCGCACGCGCCGCGGATTTTGAACGAAAACACCGACTGCAAATCTCACGTTTGAGCAAAACCTGATTGTTCAGACGGCCTGACAAACTGCGCGCCAAATCCAAAGGCGTTTTCACGGCCACATCATAAACGGAAGCGGTCAAAATACGGGTTAGATAATCAGAAAGAGGAAGGAATGGTTCATCAGGTATTTTAGTGTTCGAAATAAATTGCAATTCGGTCAAATCGACCGGAGGAAAAAGTTAAAACCATACTCTGAGGCTGTCTGAAGGCAAGAAAAATCTTAGCAAAGCTGAAATGAGACGGTATAATCGTCCGCTTAATATCTATTTAATATGCCAAACTGTTTACTCTGCAGAAACAGTGTCCACTCATATTCAACCCAAATAATGATGAAAACGCTACTTAGCTTAATTTTCTGCCGCCCTCCTGAATACTCCTGCCCTGCTGCTGACCCGGTTGCATCCGCACCTGCCGTACAAAAGCGAGGCTCAACGCGGCCGCTGCACAGCATCAACAGCCCGACAACGCTCGCCGGAAATTGCGGCGACTGCTCATATCGTTACCGACCCGCACAGCAAGCAAACCTTGGCATCCAACAATGCCGGACACGTCATCGAGCCTGCCGCGTTGACGCAAATGATGACCGCTCTACCTTGCCTTTAAAGCACTGGAAAACGGTACGCTCCAAGCAGATCAGACGCTGACAGTTTCAAATGTGCATGGAAAGTCGAAGGTCTCGCGCATGTTCCTCGATCCCAAAGTTCCCGTCAGCGTCAGCGACCTGATTAAGGGACAACCATCCAGTCGGCCAACGATGCCGACATTACCTTTGCCGAAGCCATTGGCAACGGCTCTATCGACGAATTTGTCAAACAAATGAATGAAGAAGCCAAACGTTTGGGCATGAAGCACACCACTTCAACAACCCGACCGAGTATTTTTCCAACGGCTACAGCCAAACCGTTAGTGACCTTGCATCTGGCAGTTGCGCTCATCAATGACTATCCGAAAATATTATCCTTTATTTGCAAACAAATCTTTTCAAATACAATAATATCGAGCAGCCCAACCGCAATCTCCTGCTCTATCGCGACAGCAGTATCGACGGTTTGAAACCGGCTCATAGCGAAGGCGCAGGTCACTATCTGCAAGCTTCCAGCAAACGCAACAACCGCGTATTAGTTTTCCATCTCCGCGATGCCGAATCCACCGAAGCGCGGCCAGCGAAAGCAGCAACTGCTCAACTGGTCATTGCAGGCATTTGATACGCCCAAACTTTACAACGGCGGAGAAGTGATTTCCAAGTCAAAAGCTTTAAAGGCAGACCAAAGCCGGTGATATCGGTTTCTGGACGATGTTTACATTACCATCTCCACGATACTCGGCAAAACGTCAAACCAATCTTTAGAACGCTTTCAGCCCGTCCTCGCCCTGATTGAAAAAGGCCAAGTATTGGGCAAGCTGAAAAGTCATGGAAAGACGGTAAACTATTGCGAAAAAGACGTCGTCGCCCCTGACCGCATGTGGAAGAAGGCAGCTGGTTGCGCTGTATGTGGGACGCGATTGCGTTGTGGTTTAAAGGTTTATTCAGTTAATCCTTTGCTATGAAATATATAACAAGGTCGTCTGAAATATTTCAAACGGCCTTTTGTATATCTCGTTTTATGGCTTTTACTAAAAATTCCTAACAAGAAATTTATCCATTTTAATCTTAGCAGTTTCAGTGATTGATAATATGAAACTGTTTGTAATGCCGTCTGAAAAACACAACGGTTTTCAGACGGCATTTCAATACCTTAATAGCTTATCAGTATGAGCTTAAACCAAGCCTTTTTTTCCAGATAGCTTTCGTAATCAGCCCAAGTAGTGCTTTCATATCCGCCTTTGCCATCCAATTCGATGATTTGGGTAGCCAGCGAAGATACAAACTGACGGTCATGCGATACGAAAATCAGCGTGTCGTTGTATTTTTCCAGCGCACATGTTCAAGGATTCGATGCTTTCCATGTCCATGTGGTTGGTCGGTTCATCCATGACCAAGACATTGGGTTTCAATAGCAACAGTTTGCCGTAGCATACGGCCTTTTTCGCCACCGAGAGAACCTTTCACTTTTTCACGACATCGTTGTCGCCGAAGAGCAAGCGGCCCAAAGTGCCGCGTGGATGACTTGTTCGTCATCGCCTTCCTGGACCCCATTGGCGCATCCATTCGCTCAGGTCCATATCGACGTCGAAGTCGTTTTTCATGGTCTTGCGGATGTAGCCGACACTCGGCTTTTTCCGCCCATTTGATGGTGCCTTCGTCCGGCAGCAGGCCGTCTGAATATTCGGGGGCGTGCGCTACCAGCAGTTTCAGCAAGGTAGATTTACCTGCGCCGTTCGCCGATAATGGCAAGGCGTTGGCCTGCTTCCGCGATGAAGTCTGTGTTTTAAACAACTGCTTCAAAACGTTTGGCCAGTTTTTCAACTTCCACTGCCCTGACGGTGCAACTTGGCTTTTTCGTCGGCTTCAAAACGGATATACGGTGTTTTGACGGGAGAAGGTTTGACTTCGACCATCTCCGGATTTGATTTTTGTCTGCCTGCTTCAGACGGCTGGTTGCCTGACGGCTTTGGATTTGTTGGCAGAGAAGCGGCAACAAACTCTTGCAGCTCTTGCAGTTTCCTCTTTTGGCTTTGGCGTTGTCTTTCAGGGTGCGCTCTCACGCGACTGGGCAGAAGCGAGTACGTAGTCGTCGTAGTTGCCCGGATAGATGGTGATGGTGTTGTAGTCCAAATCCGCCATGTGGGTGCAGACTTTCGTCTCAAAAAGCGACGGTCGTGCGAGATGATGATCAGTGGTGGAGTCGTACTGGTTCAACACGCCTTCCAACCAGCGGATGGTATAATGTCCGTTATTGGTCGGTTCGTCCAAGAGCACATCTGGTTTGGAGAATCAGGCTTGCGCCAGCAATACGCGCAGTTTGAAGCCCGGGGCAACTTCGCTGGTCGCATTGTGCACCGGAAATGCCCAGTTGCTCAACACCTGGCAGCGCGCGCTTCGGGCGGTGTAGCTGTCGTATTCGGCGAACCTATCTTCCAGTTCGGCAGCTCATGTAGTCATTCGGTGGCTTCGGTTGGCGTAAATCGCATCACGCTCGGTCATTGCCGCCCACATTTCGGTGGCCCATCACACCACGTCCAGCACACGCGCCGTCTTTCATAGGGCAAACTGGTCTTGGCGTACTTACCCAAAACGCACGCCGTTTTCAATCGCTACTCGCTTGTTTGTTCCAACTACGCCGAGGATTTTCAGCGAAGGTGGATCTTGCCTGAGCTGTTGGCGCCGATCAGCCGTAACGGCTGCTTCGCCGAATTTGACGGATACTGCTTTTCAAACAGCGGCTTTTGCGCCGAACTGCATGGTGATGCCGTTGGTAGAAATCACTTATTCGTAAAACCTGTATAGAATGTTATAATCGGACGCGATGTAGCGTATTATTTCAGACCCAGGATTGAGGCCATGGCAAATGTGCCCAATTTCGATGCAAGATGAAAACAGACAGCGCTTCACGCAAAATGTGTTGTAGTCAGCATTTCAGGCCGTCTGGAAACGGAGAAACGATATGGAAACGCACAAAATCTATTACGCCGTGATTATTTTGGTATATGCGCCTCCATGCTGCTCAGCCCGTTTTCTATATCCTGCTGCAGCGCTCTGGCGCCGAATTGCGGCGCGCACCCAGACAGTGGAACCCATCCCTCTTCGCCAACATCATCGCGATTGCGACTTTTGCTTGTTTGGTGGAAATGGTTTTTACAGGAAAAATATGAACAAAATTTGGATCAGCACATCACTGCTCGCATTGACAACTGCGGCTCTCCGCCGCGCCCATTTTTGAATGTACTGACGGCTTTACCACGAAGTCTATACCCATGCCGGCGAAAACCGCAAAAAGCCAGCAATATCGGCAAAACCGTCCCAGTATACTTCGCGCCTGTCTCAACACCGGCAACGCCGACTTCGCTAAGCAAAAGCCGAGCAGGCGGAAGAAGCCGTCGCCCCGGTCAATCCGGCTGATGTCGTGCGCGCTAAAGCGTGCTTTAGATACTGCCAAGAAAAATTTGGAAGAAGGCAAAAAGCGCGTTGGCAATGAACGCAACTATGCCCGCTATCTCGAACGGATCAACGGTTTGGAAAAAGCCGTCCGCTCGGCTCAGGAAAACTATGATGCGGCGCAACAGCCAGCCGCATCTCAAGATCCTGTTGCTTATATGATCCTTACTACACTAGCAAGGCCGTCTGAAATTTGATGTTCAGACGGCCTTTTCATCTTTTCAATATAACAAATCGTCTTTATACCAAACAAAGCATTCTTTCCCGTTTTCAGACGGCCTTGTTAAAAGTAAGCGTGTATTAAATTCTGACGGTTGCCATGCGTTGTTACTCAAAAACACCCTCTGTATTGCCGGGTTTCAAGCTCAGTCTGGGTTTGACGGTTTTGTGCCTGTCGCTTTTGGTGGTTTTGCCGTTTGCAATGATGGCGGCCAAAGCGGCGGAAATCGGCTGGAGCGGATTTTGGAACACGATTACCGAACCCATCGTCTTGGCGGCCGTCTGGCTGAGTTTGCGGACGTCGTTTTATGCGATGTTGACCAATATCGTGTTCCGGCACGTTGGTCGCTTGGGTATTGGTGCGCTACGAAATTTCCGGGCAAAGGGTTGGTAAACGCTTTGGTCGATTTGTCGGTTTGCCCGCTGCGACGGCGGTAACAGGCATTGCGCTGGCGACCCTGTATGCGCCCAATGGCTGGATAGGCCGTTTTTCCGAGCCTTTTGGGTATCAAAATCGCCTTTACGCCTGTGGCATTTGGATTGCGCTGATTGTCGTCAGCCTGCCTTTATCGTCCGCGCCTGCGCAGCCGAGATGAAGAATTGTCGGGGGAATATGAAGAAGCGGCGGCAACTTTAGGCGCAAGCCGTTGGACTACGTTCCGCCGCGTCCTCTTGCCAGAAATCACACCGCCCTGCTGACCGCGCGCAGGCATAGATGTTTGCCCGCCTCTACCTACGCGAATCATATCGGTCATTTTTATCGCGGCACATATCCGATGGTGTCTGAAACCCGTCAGATTATTACCTACAGAACTGGAGCAATACGATGCTCAGGGCGCATCAGCCGTTGCTCTGTTTATGCTGATGATTTCACCGTTTTGTCATCCTGCTGATTTTAAACATCATGCAATGGACTTTGAGCCGCTGCGCCAGAGCGGTTTAACAAACAACAGGCCGTCTGGAAACATCAGCAAACATTTTCGATCGACCAAACGGATGCAAGAATAAATAGAGACTTCACTAACATGAAAACCCATTCTACCAATCCAAACCTGAGCGAACTGCGTTGGTCACGCGTATTGCTGACCGCTACCGCCTTTGGGCTCCTCTGCGATGCTGGTCGCCTTTGGTTGCCGATTTCCACGAGGCCTTAAAAGGCGGTTGGGGATTTTGTACCTGCAATCCCTGACCGATCCCTGAAGCATGGTCTGCCTATTAAATTAACACTGATTACCGCGCTAATTGTCGTTCCCGTCAATGCCGTATTGGGCGTCGTGATGGCGTGGTCGCTGACCCGTTTTGACTTTCGCGGCAAGCAGTTGCTGACCACCCTGCCTTCGATTTGCCGTTTTCCGTATCGCCCGTCATGGCTCATTTGATGTCTGTCTTATTGTTCGGCGCGCACACGGATTGGGCGCCTGGCTGGAAGCGCAACGCATGCAGATTATCTTCGCCATCCCCGGCATTATTTTGGCGACGCTGTTTGTTACTCCCCTTTGTCGCGCGCGAAATTATCCCTTTAATGCAGGCGCAGGGCGACAGCGAAGAACGCCGCGCTGATACTCGGCGCAAGCGGCTGGCGATGTTTTGGCGCGTTACCCTGCCCAACATCGATGGGCGGCGCTCACGGCATCATTCACCAACGCCGCGCGGATGGGCGAGTTCGGCGCCGTCAGCGTGGTATCGGGACACATACGCGGGCGAAACCAACACCATCCCGCTTTTGGTTGAAATCTTCAACAATCATATACCACTTCGCTTATTTCCCTCCGGCGTAGTGGCTGGCACCTTTTTAGCTCTAGCCACCTTGCTGGTGCGAAAACATCATCCACAAAATTACAAGATAAAACTCGCCGTCAGCCGAAAGGAATGCGCACGCATGAGCATCACTGATTCAAAATCTAAACAACACTTGAGCGTTCCACGCGCTGAAAAACATCAACCTCAACGTCCCCACCGTACGAAACCTCGTTTCCTGCTCGGCCCTGGTCATGGCGGCAAAACCACGCTCCTGCGCAGTATCGCCGGACTGGAAAACGCCGACGGCGGCAATATCCTCTTGACGGGCAAGACGTAACCGCCAAAGCATGTGCGCGAGCGCAAGTGAGGCTTCGTGTTCCAACACTATGCCCTCTTCCGCCACATGAACGTATTTGACAACGTCGCCTTCGGTTTCGACCATTGCCCCAAGTCCGAACGCTCGTCCAAAGAACAAACCGCGCCAGTCGAAGAATTGCTCAAACTCGTGCGGCTCTCCCACCTCGCCATCTCCTATCCGCACCAGCTCTCCGGCGGCCAACGCCAACGCATCGCTCGCCCGCGCCCTTGCGGTCGAACCCAAACTCCTGCTCTTGGACGAACCTTCGGTGCGCTGGATGCAAAGTGCGCAAAGATTGCGTACCCTGGGTGCGCGACATTCATCACAACCCAGGCGTAAATCCAGCATTCTGGTGACGCACGACCAAGAAGAAGCCCCTCGAAGTTTCGATGAAATCGTCGTCACGAACCACGGCCAAATCGAACAAACAAACGACATAGCGCCGGCATATTTCACCGCAAACCAGAAAACGCCTTTGCTGCGAGTTCCTCGGCGAAAACCGATGCATTTGAGACGCATCGAAAAGGCATTTGGCATTACACGGTTTCGAATGAAATTGGACGCACAATACAAATGGCAGGAACAAAACCGCCATCGGCTATATCCGCCCGCACGAATGGCGCTTGTCGCCGAAAAACGAAACGCCGATGATTCGTGCCAAAATCGATCACGCCGTCGGGGCATTGACGCATATTCTGCTGAAACACGACAAACAAGACGTGCATATCACGCTGGCAGGCGGCGATGCCGCGCGATACCAAATCGCCGAAGGCAAAGAATTAAATCTGATTCCGAAACAGGTTTATGTCTTTTCTCAAAACGAGCTGATTGAATATTCGATTTGAGACCATCATAAGGCCGTTCAAATCTGCTTTTCAGACGCCTTTCGCCAGTTAAACCCTGCCAATCAATCGGCTCCTAAACCATTTGCCTGCAAATAAGCGTTTGCCTGCGAAAAACGTTTTGCGACCAGCGCGATATGCCGACAAGGGCGAAGGATGCGCGGTCAGCAATTCAAATGACGGTTGCGGTCGATAAACGCCTTCTCTTCTGCGCACGTCGCGCGCGCATAAAGAGCCAAATGCTCGCGCTCCTTATCCAATTGTCGGATGACTTCGTCGGTAAATGCCTCCCAACCGAAGGTCGCATGAGAATGCGCACCGCCATGCACGGACAGTCAACACCGTGTTCAACAGCAACACGCCCTGTTCCGCCCAATGCCGCAAATAGCCGTGTTGCGGAATCTGAAACCTCAATATCCGTCGCCAGCTCTTTATAAATATTGACCAGCGACGGCGGCACCGCACTTCAGGCTGGACGGAACGCCAAACCATGCGCCTGCCCCGCGCCGTGATACGGGTCTTGCCCCCAAAATCACTACTTTTACATTTCCAATTCAGTCGTCCAGCAGCATTGAATACATCACGCTCAGGCGGATAAACGGTTATCCCCGCCTCGCCTTTCACGGCGCACCTTCTCCAAAATCGTTTGAAAATACGCCTTTTCTTTTTCCGCACCAATCGCCTCGTGCCAAGTTTGCATTATTTGCTGCTCCGTATTTGAATGGGCTTATTATAAGGATATGTGCATAACGATATGGTTTGTTGCCGCCACCGGACTGAAAAGATTATCGACAGCAACAAGCCTAAAGCGTCATAATAGCATTCTGATCAGGTCGTCTGAAAACTCAATACGGCTTTTCAGACGGCCTTTTTATACCGTTCGATTTTTATGTGAATACACAAACCATCCAAACCTATCTTGTTTGGCGGCGCCGTCCGCGACCATCTTTAGGCCTGCCCGTCAAAGACCGCGATTGCAGTCGTCGGTGCAGATGCGCAAACCATGTTGGCTCAAGGCTATCAACCTGTCGGCAGCGATTTTCCGCTTTCTCTCCATCCAGACAGCCATGAAGAATACGCCCTCGCCCGTACCGAGCGCAAAACCGCCAAAGGCTATGCCGGATTCAGTTTTCATGCCGATAAAGACGTTACGCTGGAACAAGACCTGATGTCTGCGACCTGACCATCAATGCCATGGCTCAGGATTCAGACGGCATGATCATCGATCCCTTTGGCGACAACAAGACCTGGCGGTTTAGCATCCTGCGCCACGTTTCGCCTGCCTTTGCCGAAGACCCCGTGCGGATTTTTGCGTATTGCCCGTTTTGCTCGCGCGTTGTGGTTTTTCAAATTGCCGATGAAACCATGTCGCTGATGCGGAAAATGGTGAAAATGGCGAAGCGGATGCCTTTGATTACCGAACGCCCTGGCGAACTGGCCAAGGTTTAATGGAGAAAACCCGCGCAAAATGATTGAAGTTTTGCGCGAATGCGGCGCACCTCAAGTCTTTGCTGCCCGAGCTTGCGCCCTTTTCGGCGTACCGCAACGCCGACTATCATCCCGAAATCGACAGCGGTATCCATACGCTGATGGTTGGCAACGGGCAGCCGAGATGAATCTGTCCTCGCTGAACGCTGTCGCCGCCTTATTACGCGACTTGGGCAAGGCAAAAACACCCTACCGATATCCTGCCGAAGTAATTACGGACACGACATCAACGGCGTCGAACCCGTCCGCGAAGTCAATCAACGCCTGCGCGCGCCCAAACACTGCGCCGAGCTTGCGAACTTGTCTGCTGTTGGCACATCATGCTCCATCAAGTCGGACAGTTCAAAAGCAAAAACCATTTTGAATGTTTTGAAAAACCGACGCTTTCCGTGCCCCGAACGTTTTCAGACCCGGCCTTAAAACGTCTGCGTAGCTCGCACAAACAAGGCCGTCTGAACTTGAAGATACCCCTATCCGGCAACGCGAACACTGGCTAGCCTTACTGGAGGTCGCTAACCAAGTAGATGCAGGCAAATCGCTGCCGAGTGCCGCGCACAAGGGAAAAGCCCATTGAATTGCCGAATGATCGATCATGCCTGCGTTTACAAATTACACCACGCAAAAAGCGTATCAGGCAGATAGGAGGCCATTGACGGTATATGCTTTTGAAACAGCTGACACAATATCCGCTATAATCTGCATCTTGACCATCTTATTTCAACAATAAAAATCATGACCATCCAGACCGATTTACTATGATCAGCAATGAAGATTATCAACGACTCATTGTCAAACACAGCGAATCTTTCAGCGACGGCGAAATCCGCCTATTGAATGAGATTTTTGGAAAATTTGAATTTGATGTCGTACAGGAACAAGCTTTGGCGCAACTGTCATGCGACAGGTGCGCTTTCGATCCAAAACGATACCATATCGACAGCGATGATGAAGACAATAAACGTCATCTGTCCGCCTGCATCAATCCGCCCATGCTGCCCTGCGCGATTATTTGGTTTGGCGCGAAACACGCGATACAAAAAATTTCTAATCGATTTGATAAGTTATTAACCATTCGCTGTGATACAAGGCCGTCTGAACAGGTGTATTCATTACATTTTGTTCAGACGGCCTTTGTAAATAAATGTTCACGACCAGGATCAACCGTATATCTGCGCCGTTTGAATTTTCTTCGAGCTTTTATGAACCAGCTTAAACGGCGGTAGCTCAGTGCGCAGATTTTGTTTGTCGCATCTGGTGCCATGGTGCTTGTGCTTGCTTCTGACGGGACTGAACCCGCTTTGCATTATTGGGCGCAGGCTTGGGCACTGTTGTTCCAATTGGTTACCACGTAAAAGTGCCGATTTTCCGGCTTCTTTTGCCTTTATTGCACCGATTATCTACTCCATTGGCGAAATGGGGCCCGCCTTCACCATGTTCGGTCTGTTTGCGCTACCATCATGCACGTTTGTGCGCATTGATCGATGGCGTGGTCTGGATGCGCTAACATAGTTCCAGCCCGTGGTCATCGGCCCGGTGATTATGGTAATCGGCTTTGTCCGTACGCCGCACCACGCGGCGCCATGGGTCAATCAGGCAGCGGGTCATCGACTGCATCGATTCGCTGATTCTATCCGGCCACTTTGCGGTAACCGTCATCGTTTCTGTCTGGCAAGAAAATGATGAAGCTGATTCCGATCTGATCGGCGTGGCCCGGCAGTGTGTTTTGATCGCGGGCTTGGTCGATGCCTGCACCATCATCAACGCTCTTGGCCGTCCCTCATTTTGGAAACGCCTCAAGTCAACTGGCAGTCGCCCTGTTTATGCGTCCCGTCGCCACGTCCCCGGCCATCGAACACATCGGCGGCATTATGGGCCATCGGTATATGCATCAAAACTACACCAAAGACCCGGGCTGGGATAAACCCTCGCTTACGACGGCTTGCGTATGCGTCTTTACTTTGATCGATAGCCCTCCCAGTACCACTTACGGCAGTAACCTACGCGTGATGATTACCACAGCAACCCCGTCATCATGACTCTGGGCGGCAATTTTTGCGATTTTCATGGCGCTTTTTCGGTAAGTTCAACGCGTTTTGGCTTCGATTCCCATCATTGCGGCGGTATTATGTTCTCGCTGTTGCGGCAATAATCGCTTCGGTATCAAACATTGATTGATGCAAAAGTCGATTTTGATGCAGCCGAAAAATCTGGTTATCGTCGGCTCCGTATTGACGACCGGTATCGGCGGCATGATTATCAAAGAGTACTGAGCTCAGCTATCTATAGTTTGTGCGCCGTATTAGCGATTATTCTCGAACCGTGTTTCCAATACAAAATCAGAAGAAGCATAAATAGCTGGTCGATAATGTTCAAAGGCCGTCTGAAAATAAAGGTTTCAGACGGCCTTTTGTTACGCTTTATATAATGAAAAATGCGGAACTTAACCATCTCCGCATTTTGAAATAGGTGAGCCGAACCCCCGGGCACTGGCTCATCAGAGTGCGCTGGCTTTCGCCCTGACCCGGTGTTCCGAATTACCCATGCGGGGAGACCCGCCATAGAAGAGGAACGATTATAACGGTTTTGCAGAAAAACTCAAGCGATCAAAAATCTCTCAGGCCGTCTGAAAACCATTTACACAACAAGATTGTAAACAATATTACCGAAGTTGCAAATCATTCCCATTGAAATGTTTATTGTCTTTTCCGTTGAAAAATATCGAAAATTACACTACATTAACACTTTTACGCCATCAAGAAGAAATTGCATTTTTCAGACGGCCTTAATATAAACATACATCCATCAACGGAACACGACCATGACCACGACTACCGCCCCTCAGCGTATTCGAGAAATTCCCTATAACTATACTTCTATACCGACCGCGAAATCGTCATCCGACCGTTGGGCAACGAAGCGTGGCAAATCCTGCAAGACCTGCGCGGTCAACGCAAAACAGGACGTTCGGCACGAATGCTGTTTTGAAGTGAGAGCGATATTTGGGTGGTCGTGCGCAATCCGTATCTGGTCGATGACTTGCTGGAGCACCCAAAACGCCGCGCCGCGTTGGTACGCGAAATGCGCCACCGCTTAATGAAATCTGCAAACGCCGCGACGATAATCGGCAAGTGGATGTCTTGGTTGCCGCGAGCAGAAAAAGCGAGTCGAGCGTTTCTGATAGCGGTTTTGATGAAAACCAGCCACGCCAGTCAGATTTTGGAACGCTATAAAATCACCAAGCCGCACAACATCATGTTTGACGGCTGGCGCGGGTAACTGCACGTTACCGATGCAACCGACTGGCGCGTGGGTATCCGTTGTCGTCGTCAATCCTGATACCGAGGCAGAAATTGCGCCTTTTGGTGCGCGCCTTAATCGAGTTGGACTTGGTTATTATCCGCGTGGCGGCGGTACGGGTTATACCGTGGCGCAGTACCTTCGACGCAAACAGCGCGGTCATCAATACCGAAAAACTTGACAAGCATCGCGCGTCGAATACGTTGAGCTGGCAGGGCTTGGACGGCAGACATCCGATTATCCATTGCGGCGCAGGCGTAGTAACCCGCCGAGTGGAAGAAAGCCGCGCATCAGGCAGGTTTGGTGTTCGCCGTTGATCCGACTTCCGCCGATGCGTCTTGCGTGGCGGTAATGGCGATGAATGCATGGCAAAAAGCCGTACTTTGGGGGCTAGCCTTGGATAACCTCGCTCTCTGGAACATGGTCAACCCTCAAGGCGAATGGTTGCGTATCGAGCGCGTGCGCCACAACTCGGCAAAATCACGATGAAGAAACCGCCGTGTTTGACGTACATACGCTGGTTCGCATTGCCGCATTATCGTCAATACCAAACGTTTGAATTCGGTCACAAATTCCGCAAAGTCGGTTTTGGGCAAAAGACGCTACCGATAAATTCTTGAGCGGCCTGCCCGGCGGTGCAGAAAAGAAGGCACGGACGGTATCATCGCGTCGCCTTCGTGTTTGCATAAAATGCCGAAATACACGCGCACCGTGTGTATGGGAGTTTTCAGTACGGTCGCTACCGTACCCCGTCCATTGTCGAAATCCGCGATTTCCTGCCACCCATGAAAGCGTACGACTGGTAGGTTTGGAACATTTAGATTGGCGTTACGTCCGCGCCGTCGGCTATGCACGCAAAGCGCAGGCAAAGTAAGCCGAAAATGAGTCTTGCTGGCAGAGTCGGTTTCAGACGACAAGCAAGCGCCGAGAGACAGCCGCGAGCATCTGCGAACTTGCCCGCGCCCGCGACGGCGAAGGCTTTATCGCTATATCTCCCGAAGCCCGTAAAACCTTCAAGCTTTGACCACACCGCCATCTGCCATCGCCAAACACACCATGCCTTTAAAATCAACGAAGACGTAGTAATCCCTCGAAAGACTCGGTGAGTATTCAGACGGCATCGAACGCATCAACATTGAACTTTCCATCAAAAACAAACTCAAACTCTAGTGCCGCTTTGGAACAATATCTATCCGGCAAACTCCCCATCGACAAAATGGGCACGACCTGCCGACCGCCGAACCCTTTGGGCGAACGCGCAAACACGCCCTTCCCACGTTTCCGCTGTCAAAGCGCGTTGGGAAATGGTTGCTCGCAATCTCGATACGCCTCTTGCCGACTGCAAAACCCGCTACGGCGCGAGCCGTCCCGCCGCGCCCGAAGCCAAGAACAATGAAAGCGCTTTATTGCCTTCCGCGATTTTCCCGCCTGCGCGTGTCTGTCAAAGCAGACGTAATGAAGCCGCTTTCAGAAATCTTCAGCGAGCAAAACCGACACCAAAATTATCCAAGGCTTGGGCAAATCCACGCCAAAAGCCGTACGCAGCGTCTTCGTCGCCCTGCAGACGACCGTACGCGACGGTAACGTCCACACCAACATTCCGGTTAACTCAGACGATGCCGAGATGCTTCAGACGGCCTATCGTTCGGTCGAGCGCATCATGAAAATCGCCCGTTCGCTCGGCGGCGTAATTTCCGGCGAACACGGCATCGGCGTGCAAGCTCGAATTTTTGACCGATGAAGATTTGCAACCGTTTTGGAACTACAAAAACCAAGTCGATCCGAAACACACCTTCAACCGTCACAAACTGATGAGAGGCTCAGACCTACGCAACGCCTATACGCCGTCCTTCGAGCTTTTGGGTGCGGAATCGCTGATTATGGAAAAATCAGACCTCGGCACCATCGCCGATTCGTCAAGACTGCCTGCGTTGCGGCAAATGCAAAACCCGTCTGCTCCACCCAGTTCCGCGCGCCAACCTGCTGTACAGCCCCCGCAACAAAATCCTCGGCGTAGGCTTGTTGACCGAAGCCTTCTTATAAGAACAAACCCGTCGCGGCGTTTCCGTCAAACATTTTGAAGAACTGATGGACATCGGCGACCACTGCACCGTGTGCCACCGCTGCGTTAAACCTTGCCCTGTCAGCATCGACTTCGGCGACGTTACCGCGGCAAATCCCGCAACTACCTTGCCGATTCCGGCCACAAACGCTGCGCCTACGGCTTTCAATGGGACATGGCATTTTGACGCCACCTACCCGCCGAAAAACCATCAAAGCCTTCGCGCCGCCATGATACGACATAGCTTCCTGCGCAAAACTTGCCTACAAAATCGGCGACAGCTTCCAATCGGCACGAAAAAGCAAAAGCCGAACCGAAAAGCTACCGTCGGTACCGCCTCAATCAAAGAACAGGTTATCCACTTCATCAACCGTCCTTTGCCGAAAAGCGTGCCTGCTAAAACTCACGCTCCATGCTGGGTATAGAAGACGACAAGTATTCCTATCATCCGCAATCCAGCCTCCGGAAGATGCGAAGCCGTGTTCTACTTCCCCAGGTTGCGGCTCCGAGCGTCTGTTCAGCCAAATCGGACTTGCCGTTCAAGCCATGCTTTGGCATGTCGGTGTACAAACCAATCCTGCACCCGGCTATGTGTTGCGCTATCCGCAAGACGCTGGCGAGCAATAAGGCTAAAAGCCGAAGAAATGAGCACCAACAACCGCGTGGCTTTCCACCGTATGGCAAACACCCTCAACTACCTCGACATTAAAACTCGTCGTCGGTTGCGGCACCGCTACGACCAACTGGAAAAATACCGTTTTGAAATCTTCCCAGGCGCCGTATCATCGACATCACGAATATCTGCTTGAAAAGGTGCAACTAAACGGCGTGAAAAGAGCAATACCTCACCGACCCTTGCCATACCCCAATCAAAAACCATGAACGCCACCCAAATGACCCAGCAGCCTGATGGGACAGAAAGTCGTCTTTAAGCGACCGCTGCGGCTGAGTCGGTCAGTTTGCCGTTAAACGGCCGGACATTGCCACTCAGGGTCAAGTTCCGCAAACAAGAGGAAATTGAGAAAAACCTCAAAGAGTCTGCAGGCAGAACCTGTCAAAATGCACCCTCCTGCCCAGCCTGCCTGCAAAGGCTTGAGCCGCTACGCCGACGGCGACAATATGCCTGCGTAGACTACATCGTCATCGAAATGGCAAAACACATCCCTCGGTGAAAGCTTGGCATGGATGAGTTTGGTGAGAGAAACCAATAACGAAGTACGTAGAAAAGTACGTGCCTCAGGACCTGAGACAAAAACTTTGGCTGTGACAAAGGCCGTCTGAAAATCTTTCAGACGGCGCACCTAGTCAGAATACAAATACAATAATCAAATCAAATGCCTTTACAAATAGCGATGCTACACCAGCAGTAGTTTCAATAAAAGCCAAACCTGGAGGCCTTTATTCCCCGGTTTTATTTTCAAAGTCTTAATGACTTTCTCGCTGATGTTTTCTTTCTGCCATCATCTCATGTGCAATGCTTTGCTTGGCAGGTTTCATCGGAAACATGGGTTTATTGGTCCAGCTGCACTGCTTGCTTGGCGTCAATGCACGGAATTTGGTAGCAAGCAACCGAATGCTCGATAAGCCTTTACTGCCGCTGGAAAATACCGTTAAAACGTACGCCACGCTATTTGCTCTCACCGAAGGTATGCGAGCCTTGACCACGGATAGATGAGGAACGGCTTCTGTTGGCGAACGTTGAAGCTTCAACGCGCAGACGTTGCATTTGACCGGTAATCGGCATGCGTACCGGGCAAACCGACACAGGCGCCGCACATGGTACACCTGCCAGTCGGCAGATCGCGTGTCGCGTCAAACCAGTCAACAAATGCGGAAGATAATCTCGCCAATCGGACCGGATAAGTCGTGCCGTAAGCCGCGCCACCGATACGGGTGTCAAAACCGGTACGGGTCGTTCACACCGCACCGCAGCGGATACATTGTACGAGCACGGCGCATTTGATCTTCGTACGCCACGCCAGCTACACGGCCGTTATCAAGCAGTACCAGTGCATTTTCTTGAGGACCGTCTAGTTCGTCGCTGCGGCTGAGGGTCCGGTAGAATCATATTGAAATAAGTGGTAATGTTCTGACCAATGGCGGAGCGCGGCAACGTAGGCTGCACAAAGGCGGTACATCCGCAGGTTTCTGCAACCACTTTTCAATACCGTACGCGATGTGCACAGGCAGTAGCGTGGTACTCGCAAAACGTGGTGCTCGTCAACCAGACACAAAGTGCCTGTTTCCAGCAACGGCAAAGTTCACACTGCCCAAAACCGACGTCGGCAGTGCTGAAATATCGCGCAGTGCTTTGACGCCGCAGCGACAGTTGGTCCCGTCGTCAGGTTAACGGCGTGCCGAGTACGATGGAGCTCACTCACCTGCTCTTTGGTCTTGTGAATGTGCAGTATCACGATATGGGTTGGTTTCGCCTAAAGCCCATTTGGTGCGATAAATCCCTCGCCCAAGTCGCTCTCAACCGCTTTGATGCCCCGGTCTTTGCAGATAATGGTTCAGCCCAATCTCTTCGCGACCATAGATTTGCTGCTTTCTGCCATCAGCCTGCCGCTACGATCGGTAATGATGTTGTGAATGATTTGGCGAGGCTTCGGCGGCGGTCGCGCCAGTGGACTTTAACGCCCAATCGGTCGGGTTTTCTCCAATCTTGTCTCAACAATGGCGGGCAATTTCGGACAAAAGAACGCTTGACGGACGTGCTCTGGCACAAATCCGCAGGCTTTGCAGCTCTTTCTTCATCTGTCAAAACGGCTTTGCGCTTGGTCACTCCGCATATCCATCGCTGTGCGCAAGCTTTACGCAAAGGCTTTGTCTTGCAGAGAAATCGCAGCGTTTTGCTGAAACGTTTCCGGCCTATATGGAATTTTCAATGGTTTGGGAACTCATGCTTTTCCTCCAAATCGGCAGAAATATGATCAGGCAGAACGGCCAAAACCACTAAATCGCGTGGGCCGTGTGCACTGCATAGGCCAAAGTCAGTGAATATCGGCGGTCTTAGACGGGCCGGAAATCAAAATAACACACGTTGGTAGGCATGCCTTTTCTACCAGTCGCCTCACAACAGCATTATGGGAATTCGCTGTACATTTTGCTGGTGTCAAAGCAGCAGAAATGCACAGAGCGGGAACCAAACTCAGGCTGCGCGCGCGGCTCGACGGGGCTCGACCCAGCATAATCATGTACGAGTACGGCAATACCGCATTTAAGAGCGCTAAATCCAGCCTCAATATCGGCAAAATTCATTTTTCCAGTCGTCGATCGCTCAAAACCGCGCGGTTCAATAGACGATCGTAAGCCGCACGAGCCAGCCGGACCATGTCTCCGTCAATGGAAGCAGAATGTTTTCAAGCCTTTGCCTTCGGCTCGCTAAAAGCAAAATAACGCGGCACAGTTGGTTTTAGTGGCAACTAATAGATTTTCGTTTTGACGGCACGCATGGCGGGCATGCTCAATGTTTCATAAGCGTTCGACATCGTTTGCCCAAGAAACACCCATTTCACGGTAATAATCGAAAACAGGCGGCTCTTCCAATCGGCAAGGCATCGGCTCGCACTTTCGCTAAAATATTTTCGCGCGCGCTCATGCTTTACCTCGGCACGTTTCCAACAGGAAAGACGCAATATGTTTCGGACGTGGTATGTGGGTTCATCTTTTGGCAATTTTGCCGCCGATATTCATCATGCAGCCGCAATCCGCGCTGATGATTTCAGTTGCACCTGCTCTCTTTTAAGGCTCGCAACTTTGTCGGTTACCATCGCACCGGAAATATTCTGACGCTTTGCAGAGAGAGTCGCCATAAAACCGCAGCATTCACTTTCGCGGTCGTGAACGATACGTTCAACATTTCCATGCTGTCAATCCAGCCGCCAGCCTGACAAATGGACGACTCATCTCGCGACGCGTCAGCGCAGGAAGTATGAACCAGCCACTTTAATCCTAGCTTCGCCTTTACCTTCAGGTTTGCAACCAATCGCCAGCAGGAAGTGGGCGATTCAGCGTAGTACGGCTAACGGCGCAATCAAGGCTTTTGCTCGCACTTCGGTACCTTTGAACAAAAGTCGGCCAGTGGTGTTTCATCATGCCGCCACGCAAGAACCGGAGCACAGACAATCGGCCAATTTTCAGGAAATAAATCCAGTTGCGCTTTGGCAACATCAAAAACTTCTTTAGGATGACCTGACGAATAGGTGGTTGGCCGCAGCAGCTTTTGCTCCATCGGATAATGAATACGAATGCCCTGTTGTTCAATTAAGTAATGGCATCCATGCCTGCTTCGCATGAAAAGGTCGAGAACACGCAAGTACCGAAAGAAATAAGCATCGGTTGGCTTGCTGTCGAATACAGTGATTTGTGGTGGTTTGATTGCGCTCATTTTTGAACGGGACAACCCGTTTTCTTGTGTAAAAATAAGATGGGTACTTTAAGTAATTGCTTGTAATGGGTCAAGTCTAATTTTAAAAAATAATATTAAGCATGACAAACCTGACCAGACTTTCCTTATTAACTTGATAATCTATATATCAACCACTATCAATAAGAAAAATAATGGATTCATTTTTAATAAATGAATCGTACATCCCTCCCTATTTAAAACACTAACTGCCTCTTTTATAGAATTTTGATTTCACATCAGAAAGTCATGAACTTAATCTCTATGATACGTTTTTAGATGAAATAAAGTAATCCTCTATGTTGCTACTATGTTTTCAGACGGCCATATTGAAATAAAAGAGATATCTAAGATAATAAAAATAAAGTTTTTCTCACAAGATTCAGGCCGTCTGAAAGATAAGTTCGTCAAAAGGCCACTTTTCCATATACTCAACTCTTACTTCTAATCAAAAATCAAACACTTGGAAAATCATCGTTCTAACCTTGAAAACCCTATGCACACTCAAGCACTTCCAGTATCATTAGGACAGTTTCTTGACGCAAAATTACAGTCTTAGCCGCCCACTAATCGGCATGAATTTGCAAAAGAAGTGAAACCAAGCTTCAAAACAATTTCACCTTAACTTCGGAGTAGGCATTATGTTGACCCAGACTCAACAGGTTGATTTGACCTTGCATCACCTTAAAGAACGTACACCTATCGATTTATACCCCGAACAGCGTGCAAGTATCGAGACATCTGAAGACTGAAACAGTTTGACAGACGACTGAGGAACACTTCCCAAAAACTGATGCACGAGCTGGACAATGTTTACAACAACAACGAAGCCGTCCTCCCCATGCTGGAGCAACTGATTGCCCGCGCATGCAAAGCTATTCAACGCAACTCATCCTTAAAAAGATATCGATATCGCGCGCGAAAACGATCCTGACTGGATTTTTGTCCAACAAACAGGTTGGCGGCGGGTGCTACGTCGATTTGTTCGCAGGCGATCTGCGAGGCTTGAAAGCCAAAAATTCCTGTTTTTCCAAGAATTGGGCCTGACCTATCTGCACCTGATGCCCCTGTTTAAATGTCCTGAAGGCAAAAGCGACGGCGGCTATGCAGTCAGCAGCTACCGCGATGTCAATCCGGCTTTGGGCACAATAGACGACTTGCGCGATGTCATTGCCGCACTGCACGAAGCAGGTATTTCCGCCGTTGTCGATTTCATCTTCACCACACTTCCAATGAACACGAATGGGCAAAAGCGCTGCGCTGCCGTGATCCACTCTACGACAACTTCTACTACATCTTCCCCGACCGCTGGATGCCTGACCAATACGACCGCACCCTGCGTGAAATCTTCCCCGACCAACATCCGGGCGGCTTCTCCCAACTGGAAGACGGACGCTGGGTATGGACAACGTTCAACTCCTTCCAATGGGACTTGAATTACAGTAACCCGTGGGTATTCCGTGCCATGGCAGGCGAAATGATGTTCCTTGCCAACTTGGGCGTTGATATTCTGCGCATGGACGCCGTTGCCTTTTTATTTGGAAGCAAATGGGCTGGCGCGAAAAACCTGCCTCAGGCACACGCTCTGATTCGCGCGTTTAACTCTGTAATGCGTATCGCAGCACCAGCTGTGTTCTTCAAATCGAGCCATTGTCCATCCTGACCAAGTTGTCCAATACATCAGCCAAGACGAATGCCAAATCGGCTACAACCCTCTGCAAATGGCATTGTTGTGGAACACGCTTGCGACACGCGAAGTCAACCTGCTCCATCAAGCACTGACCTACCGCCACAACCTGCCCGACCACACAGCATGGGTCAACTACGTCCGCAGCCATGACGACATCGGCTGGACGTTTGCCGATGAGGATGCATGGCAGTTCGGTATTCACGGCTACGACCACCGACAATTCCTCAACCGCTTCTTCGTCAACCATTTCGACGGCAGCTTCGCACGTGGCGTACCGTTCCAATACAACCAAGCACAGGCGACTGCCGTGTCAGCGGTACAGCCGCGGCATTGGTCGGCTTTGGCCTGACGACCCGTATGCCGTTGACCGCATCAAACTTTTTGTACAGCATCGCTTTGAGTACACAGGCCTGCCACTGATTTACCCTAGGCGACGAAGTCGGTACGCTCAATGACGACGATTGGTCGCAAGACAGCAATAAGAGCGATGACAGCCGCTGGGCACACCGTCCTCGTTACAATGAGGAGTTGTACAACCAACGCCATGACAGCTCGACCACTCGTTTGATCAAATCTTCAAGGTTTGCGCCATATGATTTCCATCCGCCAGCAATCCGCGCTTTAATGGCGGCAGATTGGTCGCCTTCAACACCAACAACAAACACATCATCGGCTATAGCGCAACAACGCGCTTTTGGCATTCGGCAACTTCAGCGAACATGCGCAAACAATCAGTGCGCACACCCTGCAGGCCATGCCGTTTAAAGCGCGCGATTTGATCAGCGGTCAAACCGTTTCTCTGAATCAGGACTTGGTACTGCAACCCCATCAAGTCATGTGGCTGAAATTGCATAAGCTGAATTTTTATACATCATTCAAGGCTGTCTGAACAAATCAGCGTTCAGACGGCCTTTTAAGGCATAAGATGTATTTTGTATTTTGGGCAGTTTCGCTAGAATGCACGCTTTAATACTAAATGACACACTTAAGTCAGGAGTAAAAATCCATGTTGAGAAAATTCGTACTCGGCACCATCACTGCAGTAGTTTTGGCTGCTTGCGTGAGAAGGCAGCAACTCAGCTTCTTCTGCTCCAGCGCAATCCGCGCGGCCTCCGGTTCACTGATTGAGCGTATCAACAACAAAGGTACCATCACTGTCGGTACGGAAGGTACTTTACGCACCATTCACCTACCACGACAAAGACGGCAAATTGACTCAGCTACGATGTCGAGTAACCCGCGCAGTTGCCGACAAACTGGGCATCAGAGTTGAATTTAAAGAAACACAATGGGACTCCATGATGGCAGGGTTTGAGTAAGCCGTTGTTTCGACGTGGTTGCCAAACCAAGTCGGCCTGACCAGCCCCTGAGCGTCAAGCGACTTTTGACGAAATCCGAGCCTACAGCTGGAGCGGTGCCGTATTGCGTCTGCTAAAGACAGCAAACATCAAATCCATCGACGACATCAGGCGTAAAAACCGCACAATCCTGACCAGCAACTATGGCGAAAAAGCCAAAGCTGCGGGCGCAGAACTCGTACCAGAGATGGTTTGGCGCAATCGCTGACCCTGATTGAACAAAAACGTGCCGATGCAACCCTGAACGACGAATTAGCGGTATTGGACTACCTGAAGAAAAACCCAAATGCCAGCGTAATAAATCGTGTGGTCGCCCCGGCTGACGAGTCGGTTCAGGCTTGATTGTCAATAAAGGCAACGATGAAGCATTGGCCAAATTCAGCACAGCCATGACTGAGCTGAAAGCGACAACACGCTGAAAAACTGGGCGAACAATTCTTCGGAAAAAGACATCAGTGTTAAATAATTTCCTTGCCTCTCTGCCATTTATGACGAAACACGCGTGATATGCTCATCAGCGCGTTTTTGGCCTATGGTCGCTGGCTTGCGTATCTTTGCCTTTGGCGATCGCTGCTTTCGTTATCGGCGCGATTATTGCCGTAGCCGTTGCTTTGGTGCGGATCATGCCCTCCGGCGGTATTTCTTCCAAAAATGCTTGCTGAAGCTGGTGGAATTTTTATATTTCGGTCATTCGCGGTACGCCGCTTTTGGTGCAGTTGGTCATCGTATCTACGGTTTACCTTCCGTCGGCATCTATATCGACCCGGATTCCGCAGCCATCATCGGCTTTTTCGCTCAATGTCGGCGCATACGCTTCCGAAACCTACGCGCGGCAATCTTGTCCGTACCCTAAAGGCCACTGGGAAGCCGGTTTCTCCATCGGTATGACCTATATGCAGACGTTCCGCCGCATTATCGCGCCACAGGCATTCTGCGTTGCCGTACCGCCTTTGAGCAACGAGTTTATCGGCTTGTTCAAAAATACCTCGCTTCCGCCGTGGTAACGGTAACGGAGCTTTTTCGTGTTGCCCAAGAGACAGCAAACCGTACCCTATGACTTTTGCCCGTTTATATCGAAGCCACATTGGTTTATTGGTGTTTCTGCAAAGTGCTGTTTTTGATTCAGCGCACTTGGAAAAACGCTTTGACCGCTATGTCGCCAAACAAGGAGTTGTCATGATTAAAATCCGCAATATCCATAAGACCTTTGGCGAAAATACCATTTTGCGCGGCATCGATTTGGATGTCGGCAAAGGACAAAGTGGTTGTTATCCTAGGTCCGTCAGCTCGGGCAAAACCACGTTTTTACGCTGTTTAAACGCTTTGAAATGCCTGAACAGGTCAGATCGAGTTTGACAACGCACAGCCGTTAAGCATCGATTTTTCCAAAAACCAAGCAAACACGATATTTTTGCACTGCGCCGCAAGTCCGGCATGGTGTTCAACAATACAACCTCTTTCCGCAAAACTGCGTTGGAAAAACGTTATGGAAGGTTAGGTTGCCGTACAAGGCAAGCCTGTCGCCAAAGCGTGAAGAGGGCTGTCAAATTGCTTAAAAAGTCGGTTTGAGGCGATAAGATTGACCTCTACCCTACCAGCTTTCCGGCGGTCAACAGCAGCGCGTCGGCATTGCCTGAGCATTGGCAATTCAGCCTGAATTGATGCTGTTTGACGAACCGACTTCCGCGCTGACCCTGAATTGGTGCAAGATGTTTTTGGATACCATGAAGGAGTTGGCACAAGAAGGCTGGACCATGGTTGTCGTTACGCATGAAATCAAATTTGCCTTGGAAGTGGCAACCACCGTCGTCGTGATGGATGGCGGCGTTATTGTCGAACAAGGCAGCCCGCAAGATTTGTTCAATCATCCCAAACATGAGCGGACAAAAAAATTCCTGCGCCAAATCCGTGCGGACAATGCCGACCTTTAAATTTAATTGAAACGACAGACAATTTGAAAGCATTTCCGACCGTCATTTTCATAAAGGCCGTCTGAATAAGTGAAATAGAAATCGTTGATTTCGTTTTCATACTTGTTCAGACGGCCTTTATATCTTTTTCAGGGTAAAATAACGCCTTTCGTTTTACACCCCTGCCTGCCATCATGATAGAAATCAAAAACTCACCCTGCAACGCGGTTTGAAAGTCCTGCTCGATAAAGCCGATGCCGTAATCAACCCCGGCCAACGCGTTGGTTTAATCGGTAAAAACGGTACGGGAAATCCAGCCTGTTTGCGCTGATAAAAGGTGAAATTACTCAAGATGGTGGCGAAATCCTTATTCCCCAAAAACATGGCGTCTGGCTTCCGTCTCAAGAAACGCCTGATTTAGATATTTCCGCTTTAGACTACGTTTACAAGGCGATGCCGAATTGCGGGCTTTTCAGACGGCCTTAGCCCAAAGCAGAAGCGCAAACGACGGCACTGAAGCAAGCCGAATATCACGCCAAACTTGAAGAAATCGATGCTCTATACTGCTCCGGCACGTGCCGCCAAACTGCTTAACGGCTTAGGTTTTGCATAAGAAGAACATACCCGCCCCGTCAAATCCTTCTCCGGCGGCTGGCGTATGCGCCTCAACCTTGCCCAAGCGCTGATTTGTCGTGCCGATTTGCTGCTTTTGGACGAACCGACCAACCACTTGGATTTAGAAACCGTATTGTGGCTGGAAAACCATATCGCCTCCCTTCCCTGTACGCAAATCATCATCTCCCCATGACCGCGACTTCTTGAATGCCACCACAACGCACACCATCGAACTGTCGCAACAAAAACTGACCCAATACGGCGGCAATTACGATTTCTATCAAGCCGAACGCGCCCAACGTCTGGCGTAGCAACAAGCCGCCTACGTCAAACAGCAGGCGCAAATCAAACATCTGCAATCCTTTTATCGACCGTTTCAAAGCCAAAGCCACAAAAAGCCGTACAAGCTCAAAGCCGCATGAAGGCATTAGCCAAACTCGAGCGCATCGCCCCTGCGCATTTGGATAGTGAGTTTTCCTTTGAGTTTGCCAATCCGACCCACCTGCCCAATCCATTGTTGAAACTCGACCATGCCGACTTGGGTTATGGCGATAATACCGTTTTGCACGATATCACCTTGTCTCTGGAAAGCGGTGCACGTTACGGCCTGTTGGGTGAACGGCAGCGGTAAATCCACATTTATCAAAGCCTTGGCTGGAAAAATCGATTTACTTTTCCGGCAGCATCGTCCGCTCCGAAAAGCTCAATATCGGCTATTTTGCCCAGCACCAACTGGATACTTTACGCGCCGATCAAAGTCCGGTTTGGCATATCCAGCAGCTTTCGCCCGAAGTCCGCGAACAGGAAATCCGCAACTTTTTAGGCGGTTTCAACTTCGTCGGCGATATGGCGGTTCAAAAGACCGAGCCGTTCTCTGGTGGCGAAAAAGCGCGGCTCGCCCTTGCCATGATTATCTGGCAAAAACCTAATCTGCTGCTGCTTGACGAACCGACCAACCACCTAGACTTGGATATGTGCCACGCCCTGACACTTGCCCTGCAAAGTTTCCAAGGTGCATTGATTGTTGTTTCGCACGACCGCAGCCTGCTTGAAGCAACTACCGACAGCTTCCTACTGATTGACAAAGGCCGTCTGAACAACTTCGACGGAGATTTGAACGACTACCGTCAATGGCGGTTGGCACAAGAAAACGCCGCAGCAGCCCCGCCGCTTCTGCACAAAGCCAAAGCCGTAAGGACACCAAGCGCATAGAAGCACAAATCCGTCAGGAAAAAGCCAAACGCAGCAAACCGATTCAGCAGAAAATCGACAAAGCCGAAAAAGAAATCGCACGATTGACTGATATTCAGATGGCCTGTGAAGCATTTTTGTACAAGAATCTGCTTATTCAGAAGAAAAATAAACCCAAATTGCAAGAGACACTCGCACAATTAACAGAAACTAAAAGTAAAATTAACGCAACTGAAGAAAACTGGCTGCAATGGCAGGAAGAGCTTGAGCAAATCCAAGTTGATGTCGAAGCCGAGTTTTTCCCAATAAAACTAGAGCCATCAGGCCGTCTGAAATAAAAACACAATACGGAAAAACATGACTTCAACCATCAAACAAAGCCGGATA
>BNJU01000494.1_pt1 | contig 104207 bp, 122 predicted proteins | sample 8539281 | NCBI WGS metagenome assembly BNJU01 (sample SAMD00202456, study PRJDB9452) | human saliva metagenome | isolation source: human saliva | place: Japan | reverse complement strand
GAAGAGATGATAGAATTTGGAAAAAGAAATTGGTTCGAATCTTGAGGGTGGTTCAGTTTTAGAGCTTATTGGTGATGTAGGTGCTGGAAAAAAACTACATTTACAAAAAGGTCTTGCTCTTGGCCTAGGGGTCCTTGAAACGGTACAGAGCCCAACTTTTTACTATTTCGAGGGTTTATGAAGGAGATAATTTAACGCTTTCGCACTACGATTTTTTTATAGGTTGAACGATTATGGAATTATGAAAATGGAGCTAGCTGAAAAATTTAAGTGATCCACAAAAATATTACAGTAGTAGAATGGGCTGGGGAGCTGGCTGATATTTTACCAGAAAAACATTTGAAATTGATTTTCGAAAGTGTAAGTGAGGATAAACGATTAGTTAAGGTTAGGGAAGTCAGATGATTTTATTTTTAGATACTTCAACGGGGAAATTGCCGAATTTGGCTCGGTGAAAATAGTTTCGAAAAAGAGCTAAATAGAAATATGGCGAGAGATATTCTAAAATTTTTAGAGGATAGCCTTGAAAATATCGGAAAAGACTATAAAGATTTGGAAGGAATTGGCTTTTTTGCTGGGCCGGGGAGCTTTACCGGTTTAAGGATTGGTGCTTCAGTCGCAAATACTCTAGCAGATGGGCTAAACATTCCGATTGTTGCTATAAAAAAAGAAGATGAAAATGATGATTGGCGACAAAAAGCTTTTGAAAAATTAAAAAATAATGAAAACGATAAAATTGCACTACCTTTTTATGGTAGAGATGCAAATATAACGAAACCGAGGAAATAATGAAAGATAGAATTTTCGATAATAGTTGGAAAAAAATTATTCAGTTTGTATCAAGATTACGCGGGGGCGGGTCTGCGCTACCGGGCCTTGTGGTTGAAAAAATAAATCCAAATTTCATTGGTAATATGCTGGGCAATTTGAAACACGGAGTCGTGGTTGTCAGTGGAACAAATGGAAAAACTACCACAACTAAAATGGTTGTTGAGTTGCTTGAAAGCCAAGGAATGAAAGTTTTTTCGAATAAAACTGGTTCGAATTTTTGTTCGCGGTGTTGGAGCTGCGCTTCTTTCAGAGTCGAGCTGGACGGGCAAATTAAATGCGGACATTGCTGTTTTGGAACTTGATGAAGCACATGCGACACACTTTGTTAAGTTGGTTAAACCTCGTTATTCATTGTTGCTAAATGTAATGCGTGATCAACTTGATCGGTTTGGTGAAATTGATTACACAGCAGAGCTTCTTAAGAAAATCGGTGAAAATACTACTAAAAGTGTAGTTTTAAACGCAAACGATACGCTTTTAGGCAAGAAGACGTTTTCGAAAGATTTTTCGAACGTTGTTAAATTTGGGTTTGATCAAAAATTAGCTGAATTTTTCCCCAATGATGACGAAATGCATAGTGAGAACATCAAAAAAGCTCACCAAAAGATTTCCGCAGATGTTTTATTGGAGGGTTTTTCTGAGGATTCTGCCGATATTGTTTGGGGTGGAAAAAGTAAAAACGATTTAATCTTAAAATTAGCGGAATTCATAATATTTTAAACCTTACGGCTACTATTGCTTTTAGTTGATGAAATTTTTGAAATCTGAAAAATATAAAGATTAATAAGACGAAGATTATTTCTGCTGCTGGAAAAATTTTGCCAGCGTTTGGTCGTGGTGAAAAAATTAAAATTAAGGGTAAGACGATCGAGATTATGCTAGTAAAAAATCCAGCTGGTTTTCGAATCAACTTAAAGAACTTCAACCCTGAGAACTACAGTACAATGATTGCAATAAATGATAACTATGCTGATGGCCGTGATATGAGTTGGCTTTGGGATGTTGATTTTTCAGTCTTGAAAGATGCCGGTGTTCAGGAAATAACGGGTTCGCGTGCTTATGATATGGCTATTCGTTTATTCCATGATGCGGTTCCATTTGAAGAGGAAAATATCGATACTGATATTCACGAAGCGGTTAGAAAAATTTGTTGCAGACAAGAGCAAGAATAAAAGAATTTATGCAACCTATACTGCGATGCTTGAGATTCGAAAAGAACTTTCGAAAATGGCAGAAATGGAGAAAATCTTATGAACCTAAAAGTATTATGGCTTTATGCTAAAGATATGAATATTTACGGCGATTACGGGAATATTCTAGCACTAAAAAAACAAATGGAACTGCGTGGAATTAGTTTTGAGATTATTGAATATAATCCAGGCGATGTTTTTCCAGAAGATGTAGATATCGTTATCGGTGGTGGCGGCCAAGATTCAGGCCAAGGCCAGATTCAGGATGATTTATTAAAAATTGCTCCAAAATTAAGGAAACTTGCAAGTAACAGTGTCCCAATGCTGGTAGTTTGTGGTCTTTATCAACTCTTTGGGAATTCTTTCGAAACGGCTAGTGGCGAGAAAATAAAAGGCATTGGTATTTTTAGGGGTGTTAAAACAATTGGCGGTAGTCAACGAATGATTGGAAATATTGTTGAGAATTCTGATCAATTTGGTGAAATTATCGGCTATGAAAACCATAGTGGAAAAACTTATCTTTCAGAGCATGTTAAGCCTTTAGCGGAAGTAAAAATTGGCGCTGGTAATTTGCCAGATGGCGAATTTGAGGGTGCTTGTTATAAAAATGTTATTGGAACGTATCTTCACGGTTCACTCTTACCTAAAAATCCAGAAATATCTTTATTTTTAATTGAGCAAGCGTTAAAGAATAGGGATTATGATATGCCAAAAATCCTGTACGGGAATATTCGAAAAGCTAATGTACTCAAGAGAATAACCAATAATGCTCGTGAAATTGCAAAAAAATGTCCACGATAGTACTTGATTTTTTGAACAATATTTGTTAAAATAGTCTGGTATTGGGATGTCGCCAAGTGGTAAGGCACCAGGTTTTGGTCCTGGCATTCGGGGGTTCGAATCCCTCCATCCCAGCCAAGCGGAATTATTTTTGAAAAAGACCATTTTATCGAATGGTTTTTTATATTTTAACAGTAGTTTTCCGTCTTTAAGTTGAAGGTTCTGACATACAAAAATCAAGAATCTGTCTTCTTTCGTCAATGTTAGAACTTTCGAATATTTCGGTGGCGTTTAGTGCAATACCCATTAAAGTTGTGATATTTTCGTAAAATTTAAGATGAGATTCGTCGATATTATTGAGTTTTTCCTTGAAGATAGCCCTTGATCTTGAAATTTCTTCAATTTTCTTTTTTTATAATCTTCTTTCGAGATATCGCCATCTAAATATAAATCTTGCAGCCTGTTAATTCTAGCTTCAATTTTTTTGACAGTTCAGCGTTTAAAAATTTTTCTTTTGCTGTTTTTATATTTTTTTCGAATTGAATCATTTGATTTTTTTGGCAGTTTCTATGACTTGCTCAAATTGTTCTTTTTGTTGGCTGAATTCTGCTCAAATATCTCACAATTTGCTCGGTTAAATCTTCTTCTCTAATCCACTTTGTTTTATGTTTTCCGCGCTTTCCAGTGCAATGATAATAAACCAAGCCTTTGGAGCGTTCTGGAGTAATCGAACAGCCACAATCTGAGCACTTTATCATTCCGCGATAATGAAATGGCAAGCCTGCGTATCTGACGGGCTCTTTTTTAATTTTGTGAAGTTTTGCGTGGGCTAAGCTGAACAATTCTCTTGAAATTAACGGCTCATAAATATGTTTTCTCAGCTCACCTTTTGTTTGCATTTCACCATAATAAAAAAAGGATTGTGGAGCATCCGATGAATAGTGCTTGGAGTTTTGCGAATATTGTATTTTTTTGAAGATTTTATCGCTAACCGTTTTAATTGAATTGCTTTCGAGAGCATACATTTTAAAGACATCTCGGACGATCTCGGCGGTCAGCGGGTCAGCTTCTACCCACCGAGAACCGTCATTTCGAACTGTATTTTTGTAGCCAAACGGAGCTTTTCCACCCCATTCGCCATTTATGCGCTTTTGTTCTAAACTTCTTTTAACATTGTCGCTCAACTGACTAACATAACTTTTTGCTAAAACGACACCAATATCCCAGCGTAGAATCTCGGAACTATTTGAATTTTTACTAATTATCAGATTCTCGCGCAAGAAGTGAATTTCAATTTTTCCAGAATTTCGAAGCTCTTCTAAAATATTCGATTCTCGAAAACTCCGCTGGATTCTGTCGATTGTGTCGGTAATAATTGCGATCGTTTTCTTTTGCTGTTTGACGAATTTGAGCATTTCATTAAACTGTGTTCGATTTGATTTTAAAGAAGATTCGACAATTCGAAAAAGTCTTTAAGATTTCAAGATTGTTGCGTTCAGCATATTCGTTTTAGTCTTCGAATTTGTGACGGTATGGAGTTATTTTTCTTCTTGCTCCTTTTGAAGAAACGCGAGCTAATATGATACATTTCATAATTTTCCTTTCTGTTTGCATATTAATAGGCAGTCGTGGCTTACCCAAACAAATCAACAATGTTTAGCACGACTGCCTATTAAGCAAGACAATTAGAAAATTATCTTTTGTTGATATATATTTGAGTAAGCTCTTTTATTATATCTTATTTTTTTGGTTTTTATTCCAGCCAATAATTCGAGATATTCCATAAAAAAATCTCAACTTCTTCAGGTGTTAGTTTGTTCATTTTCAAACCTTTTCCCCAAGCATATCAATGAGCGGGTTATCTCGCCTTTGATATTCGGTAATTTTGCCATATTCGGTAAAATGAGTTCGGGACAGTTGAACATACCTAAACCATTTATCAGGATTGTATTCCAAAACTGGCTTCTTAAGGTTATTCGAAACCCAATATCTGTTTTTATTATTAAAAAGCGGCATATCTTTCGAAATATATTTGATTACATAAAAAAAGCTGTTTTTGATTTTTGTCTCCTTATTGATTTTTTTGAACATTCGTAAAAGCCAGATTTGTAGCTCGGAAATTCATAAACTCGCCTACCGTTAGCAATTATCGCCTTACCTTTAGATGAAACTGAAGGTTTAATTTTTGCCAGAATATCCAGATAATAATGCGTGAAAAATGTAACGACTTTTTTTATCTTTATGAAATTCTGGAACTATTAAATAATTAAACCGTCCTTTTCTTTTTGATTCGTTTTTGAGCCAGTTCGCCATTTTTGATTTGCATTTTTCAATATTTTGGCGATCACTTCGAAAAGTGAAAGTTGCAAAAAATTCGAAATTGTTACAGAGAACATAATTCTTTATCTTTTTTTCGAGTGCGACGAATAGATCGCTCTCGGTTTGATTCTTTGAACTTATTGTTTTTTTATTAGAATTCTTTAGACTTGATGGCACGGCAAATCTTTTACTTATTTCCAATCCGTTTTTAAGTTTATAGATTGGTGTGTAAGGCTGATAGAGTCTTATAAAATCCGGAAAATATTCTGCAACTTCGGTGACTTCATAGAATGCTTCCACTTGGGGAATTGACTCTATTTTTTTGTCCTGTTTATCAAGTTACAGGACTGTTTTTTTGAATGTTTATATTTTTCATATTTTTCTCCTTTTAAGAAAAAAATTTATTTTTGATATTTATTTTTGGTATTCGAATAACGAAAAAAATCACCCTCTCAGGTGACTTAAATCAAAAATAAATTCTCTCGCAAACGACCACTTCTTAAAGAACACGAAAAAAACTATTCAATTTATTAACCTGAATAGACTGATTTCATATTCGTTAAGTGTCCGCAATCTGTTTTTTTCTTAAAGGAATATTTACCAAATTGTTCTTTTGCGAACCTACGCTCGCGCATTCCAGAGATTGTCGAAGAGCGGAAAAACCCTTCCTTTGTTTAACCTGTTTTGTCAGGTTTATTCCATTATAGCACTTTTTATTTATTTTTTTCAAAGCATAAGCTTTTTTTTATTTTTTTGTAACTTTTAAGATATACTAAAAAAATATGCCAAACGAAACAAGTAAAAATTTATTCTGTTCGAATAAAAAAATAATAAAAAGAAAAATTAACTAGAAGAGACCTAATAAATCTCGAAAAAAATCATAAATAAAAAAACGCCAAGCCGGCGCAAATTTGTATTTTTTTAATAGATGTGGTGAAATTTACAATTTGAAGAGATATAGATCGAACTTTTTTTAATTTTTGGTGTTTATGGCTTTTAAGGTTTCTGTTCCTAATTTTAAGCTTCGCATAAATATGTTTTTATGCTGAGTTTGAGATTTTTGCTCAATATTATAATAAAAAGAAATTCGAAGCAGTCGAAAAGACAATTCGGGAGGTTCGGGCGTATTTGGGGACTCCGCAAGCACGCAAATAAATTTGCGTGAGGACTACCGAAATCTTACCGCACACGGTTCGCTATCGCTCTCCGTTTGCTAGATTTCGGCAGTTGAATATTGAGCTTTGTGCAGTCGAGAGCTTCGTTAAGCCAGTATTGAGAGAATCTAATCGCAACATCAAGCTTTCTGGCAGAATCGAAACCGTCGGGTAATCGCAGCTTTCCTGAATAACATCTATTAAGCCCAGCCAAACGAAATTATCTAAAAGCTACTCTTTAAAAGGGTAGCTTTTGACTTTATATAGATTTTATGCTATAATATAAGTACGTTTCTTGATAATATCAAGAAAAAGAACTTTTGGAGGTTAGATATATGAAAAAGAGATCAAAAAAAGATTTCTAGCAGGAATCAAGTTTGTTATTATTGTAGGATTATTGCTTCTATCATTGAGTTATGCTGGTTTCTTTAACTGGGCTAAAACTCTTCGAAAAACGAACGATACTCCTACTACGATTGTGGCTAAAACATCGACCAAGAAAATTGATGTTGCAAATAGCATAGCTAGCGAAATGCAGAATAGAAAAGAGGCGTTGCAAAAAAAACTATCCTATCGAGAGGACGGTAAAGAAAAAGATCTTTTATGACGTGAGCTATGGTGGGGATAAAGATTCCACTAATCCTGAGGATATTCTCGGCACATTAGAAGTACCAAAGGTGGGAATTAATATGCCAATATTCGATGGAATTGGTTCAACTACAAGTTCGCCAAACGGTGATTATAATCGTTTATTCAATGCTGTTACTGTTCGAGCATATCAAGAACTTGGTGTTTCGAATTTTGTAATAGCTAGCCACACCTATAATGTAAAGGGCTCTGTAAGCCATTCTAAAGATTGGTTTACTCCACTTTTGACTGATGAAAGCGGTGTGGTTACTGATAAAATCTCAGATTTAAAACTTAAAAAAGGTGATGAGATTTTTATAACAGAAAACTCTACGGGCTGGAAATATACATTCAGGGTTTCGAAAATTTCATTTGGTGAGAAGGGAAACTCAGAAAATATTGTGTACAAAGATGTTAATTACGATAATCTTTCAGCACATATTGGAGAACCAATGATCACTCTTCAGGGTTGTTCTGGAGAAAACGACTTGCTGTTCGTGAGGGGGACTCTAGAGAAAATTGAAGACCCTCAATCTGGGGAAACCTACAGACCTTAAACAGGTAAACCATTCGAAAAGAATGGTTTTTTATAATACCATAAAAAAGAACCGCTAATCTTTAGAAAAGCGATTCTAAATAATTTCTTTTTGGTGATCTTACCGGGAATCGAACCCGGATTGCCAGGATGAAAAACCTGGTGTCCTAACCGTTAGACGATAAGACCATCGAGCTGAGCTTTGGGGTGATAAAGCAGCAACTCATTACTATTTTAGCAGATTATAAAAAATAAATCAACCCCTTTTTTAATAAAAATAAAAGTGCTATAATAGAAAAGTATGGAAAATAATGTTTACAAACGAACAAAGATTTTGGCTACGATCGGCCCAGCAAGCGACAGCCCTGAAATGATCGAAAAAAACTTATTAATGCAGGAATTAATGGTGCACGATTGAACTTTTCACACGGTTCATACGAGGAACATGCTGCAAAAATTAAAGCAGTCCGCGAAATTAGCGAAAAGCTTGGTCGTGAAGTTGCTATTTTGCAAGATTTGCAAGGTCCAAAGATTCGTCTTGGAGATATCGTAGATAATCGTTTCGATGTTGTTGAAGGTGATGAATTGGTTCTTGACTATGCGATTCAGCAGCACGATGGATCAGCGAACTTACCAGTTCAATATAACTTAGCTGAAAAAGTTAAAATTGGTGAACCTGTTTATATCTTTGATGGTAAGGTTCGAACAGAAGTTATTGATATTCCTTCAAACACTGCAATCAAGTTGCGAGTTTTGAATAAAGGAACTTTGATGAGCCGAAAAGGTCTAAACCTACCAGATACAGATTTTGGTGGCGATGTTATTACTGAAAAGGATATGCGAGACCTTGAATTTGGTGCAACTCAAGATATCGATTATGTAGCAATGAGTTTTGTGCAAACTGCTGAAGATATTGAAAATGTTCGCCAGCTTCTTGTTAGTCACAATAGTGAAGCTCAAGTTATCGCAAAAATTGAAACTAAAAAAGCTGTATCAGACGAAGAACTTGAAAAAATTGTTCTTGCCGCTGATGGTGTGATGATTGCTCGTGGTGATATGGCTTACGAAGTTGCTCCAGAAGTTGTGCCAATCATCCAACGAAAAGCTGTAGCGCTTTGTCGTAAGCATGGTAAGATTTCAATTGTCGCAACTCAAACTATGGGTTCAATGGTTGATAATCCACAACCTTCACGCGCTGAAGTATCAGATGTTGCCAATGCGGTAATCCAAGGTGCAGACGTTGTGATGCTTTCAGACGAATCTGCAACTGGTAAATATCCAGAAGAAACCGTAAAAGCAATGCGTGATGTGATTATGTATACACAAGAACATGCGGCAGTTTCTCCAATTGATGATATTGTAGAGCGTGGTGAAGACGAAGCTTTAAATGCTATCTCACTTGCTGCTGTTGAACTTGCTGAACAAATTGATGCTGATGCTTTGATTGTTGAAACTAAATCTGGCCAAACTGCTGCAACTGTTGCCGCAAATCGACCAGCGCTTCCAATTTATGCCGTAACAAGTTCGAGCCGTGTTGCTCAACAATTAGGCTTAAATTATGCAACTAGAAGCTTCATTCGTCCAGACGGTGAATTTGCTGGTCTTGAGCTAGCAAAAGAACTTAAAGCTAACGGAACATTTGGTTCAAAAGAAAATATTACGGTTGTTATTGTTTCTGGACGTCAACCTGGTTTAGTTGGTGGAACAGACACTATCCGTGTTCGAACAGTTTAATATAAGACATACATCTTAATAGGAATCGTTCGAAAATATAAAAAAATAGCCCTTCAATTCGAAAGGCTATTTTTTTAATTATTCTGAAATTATTGTTCCAAGATTTTTTTAGCAATTGCATCTTGAGCGTTTTTCCAAACTTGTAATTATAGATTTTTTTACCAGTTTTTGCAAATTTTAGAGATGCTTGGATTTTTGGTAACATAGATCCAGCTCCAAATTGGCCTTCGTTAATATATTTCTTTCTGCTTCACTTGGAGAAATCATATTCAAAGATTGTTGATTTTCTTTTCCGAAATTAATCATTGCGTTATCTACTGCCGTTAAAATTAAGAGAATGTCGGCGTTAATTTTTTCTGCTAATAATTCAGCGGCAAAGTCTTTGTCGATTACGGCATCAACTCCTTCGAAAGCCCCTACGCCGGTTGAAACAACTGGGATTCCGCCACCGCCGGCAGCTACTACAATCGCTCCAGTTTTCATTAAATCGATAATTGTTTCACTTTCAAGAATATGAATTGGTTTAGGTGATGGAACAACCCTTCGCCATCCACGCCCAGAATCTTCTTTTACAACATAGCCTTTTTCATGCGCAACTTTTTGAGCTTCTTCTTCTGAGTAAAATGGTCCAATAGGTTTTGTTGGATTTTGAAAAGCTTGATCTTCTTTCGAAACTTCAACTTGTGTAATAACTGTCACGGCATTTTTTGAAATTCCATTTTTCGAAAGTTCTTCTTGGAGTGCTTTCTGGATCCAGTAGCCAATCATTCCTTGTGTCATTCCAACACTTACGTGAAGGGGCATTGCTGGGGTTGATGGTGAATTTCCAGCCTCTTCGTGGAGAACTAAATTACCAACTTGTGGACCGTTCCCGTGTACAATAACCAACTCATGACCATCTTTAATTAGGGGGATTAATTTTTGGACAGTTTCTTTAGCAACTTCTTCCTGGATTTGAGCAGTTAGCTCACCATTTTTTTTGTAATGCGTTTCCGCCAAGGGCAACAACAATTTTTGACATATCTATTTTTTCCCTTTTTTTATTTTTTTCAATACTTGTTCTTGAATTATAGCATAAACTTTTATAAATGTCAATACTGTGTTATAAATATAAAAAATGAGCACCTTATGAAGGATGCTCATTATATAATTTCTATGGTCGGGGTGAAAGGACTCGAACCTTCGACCTCACGGTCCCAAACCGCGCGCGCTAGCCAACTGCGCCACACCCCGAGATTCACTCGAAATATACAACCATTATAGCGTATATTCTTTGAAAAATCAAGAAGAAAATACTATTTTGAATATTTTTTTCGCCACTCGTCTATTTTAGCATGATGACCGCTCAATAGAACTTCGGGAACCTCCATACCTCTAAAATTTGCTGGGCGTGTAAATTGAGGAAACTCCAAATTGTCGCCATCGGAATAACTTTCGATTTCAGCTGATTTTTCACCGCCAAGAACACCAGGGATTAGCCGCACGATACTATCAATGACTATCATTGCTGGAATTTCGCCACCAGTTAAAATAAACTTTCCTATGCTAATTTTTTCATCAACAATTTCGAAAATGCGTGAGTCAAAACCTTCATACCTACCACATAGAATAATTAAATCTTCATGCGCATCTGCTTTTTCTTGAGCTTTTTCTTGACACCAAATATTTTCACTTGGCGTCATTGCGATAATTTTTGCATTCGGCGTTTTCCTTTTCGCAAATTCTACAGCACTAAATAAAGGCTCAGGTTTTAAAAGCATGCCATCTCCACCGCCATAGGGAATATCATCAACTTGTTTTCGAGGGCCAATTCCAAAGTTTCGAAGATTAATAATTTCGAAAGAAACCACTCCTTGTTTTTGTGCTTTCCATATCATGGCGTTATTTAGGACTGGTTCAAACATTTCGGGGAAAAGAGTGATAACTTGAATTTTTCATTACTATATTTTTAGCATTTTTTTATTGTTTTTTTGCAAAAATAGAACTAAAAAAATCCAGCCACAGTATATCGGCTGGATTTTTTTAATCAAAGTATAAGCTCTCAAACTTTCCTTTAGTTTGCTCGCATAGAGCTTTGACTTTTTTGTTTCCACAGTTCTTTCGAAACTTGAAACTCCACTTGCAAGTTTCAAATTGAACTGTTTATATTATAACGCAATATCGTCTAGTTCTGCAAGCTCTTTTCTTGTCTGATCTGCGAAAGTGCTTTTGTTTTCCACAGCTTCATCTGTTGTGTTTTCCACAGCTTCATTCTTTTCTTCACTATCGCTGATTTTTAGATTGTAATGAGCATTATTTTTTAGAGCTAATGCGCGGAGAAGGGCTCTAAGGCTTTGTGCGGTTGCGCCTCGACGACCGATAATTCTACCCAGGTCTTCTTTATTTACGCTAAGAGTTAGTAAAACACCTTTTTCGTCGATTGTTCGTTCAACTTTAACGTCTTCAGGATTTTCAACTAAATTTTTAACGATATACTCAACAAACTGTTGGTCAATTGTCATTATCAGATACTCCTTTTATTCAGTTTATGCTTTAATTGTATCATTTTTTTCTTGTGATTTTTTTCAACCATTCAATATAAATGAAGATTGCTGTAAAAAAATAGTCATTAATATTATATAGAGTATGAATGCTCTTTCTGAAAGAACGCTAATTTCGATGAGTTTTCGAAATAGGATAGCGGTTGTAATAAATGCACCGATCGACCAAGTTAGTAGCAAAACTCGCCAAATATTAAGAGGTAAACAGGCTCGAATAACTGATAGCATTCCAATTGATCCGAGAAGATAGTAAGAAACGGTTGAGATTTCTTGTGCAATCCAACCATTTGCTGCACCCCAAATTCGTACGAAGATTACAGAAAATACAACCATTAAGGCGCTAGGCAAAGCCATCAGGAGTGATTTTTTAATAAAGTTCTTCTCAACAGGGCGAATATTTTTTTCGAAAGTTAATACGAAAGGGCGGGAAACCTTCAACGAAATTGATCGATAAGTGTAACTTGAATAGGAATGAATGGGAAAAACTAGAAGTAGGTTTTTATCGAAAAGAAGGGCGCTCAAAATACAAATTATCGCTAGAATAAATGAGTAAATTGTTTTGATAAAGAAGATTGGTGCAATTCGGGCAATATTATTCACAACTCGACGCCCTTCAAAAAGAATTTCTGGCAAATCGTTAAAGTCAGAATTTAGAAGAACTAGGTTAGCTATTTGACGGGTTGCAGGGTCTCCTTCGGCCATTACAATCGAACAGTCAGCTTCACGCAGGGCTAGAATATCATTCACACCATCACCAGTCATTGCGGTTGTGCGACCAGCTTTTTTGAGTGTTTGAATGATTAATTTCTTTTGGTGCGGTGAAACTCGACCGAAGATTGCGGTTTTTTCGGCAATTTTTTTAAGCTCAGCATCTTTAACTTTGGAGCAGTCAATGTAGCTTTCAAAATTTACAAAACCGGCTTTTTTGGCAATATTCGAAACAGTAATAGGGTTGTCACCAGATATAATTTTTAGATCAATTTTTTGTGAGCGGAGATATTCTAGTGTTTCACGAGCCCCTTCGCGGATAGGGTCGGTGATTTCGATTAAGGCTAGTTTTGAGATTTTTTCAGGCATCTTGATGTTTTTTTATTATCAATTTCATCTTTCGAAAAATGCCAAAGCTAGAATACGAGACCCTCTTTTTAGCGCTTCGTTCGCTTGCTTTAAAGTTTCGCCAAAAATCATTTCGGGAGCACCTAAAAATAATGTTCCAACACCTTCGATTTGCATTGACCCCCACTTTCGATCACTTGAAAAAGGGATAATATTTGTAGCATTAAGATCGGTTTTTGTTTTTGAAGAATATTTGCGAATTGCTTGAGCTGTCGGGTTACTATCTTCGCTAAATTTCATATAAGTCGCTAGAAAAGTGTTAACTTCTTCTTCTGAAAATTTTCGTGAAAGGTTGTATAGATTTTCAACTTTCATTTTTCCTTCAGTAATTGTTCCGGTCTTATCTAGACAGAGCGTATCGACTCGAGCGAGTGTTTCAACGGAATACATTTCTTGAACAAGAACTTTTCGAAGTCCAAGTTTAATTACCGCAGTCAGTAATGAAGTGATTGTAAGGAGGGCGATTCCTTTCGGAAGCATACCCTAAGAGTGGCGTTGATGTATAAATTACAGCAAGATTAGTTGGGAGCATTTTTATTAGGAGCGCCTCAAAAAACAGTGCAAGACCGAAGGGAATGATAATTTTACTAGTAAAACTAGCGATACGATCGAGAGAATTGAGAATTTTTGAGTTGATCGGTTTGTGGGTTTTGGCCTCAACCATAAGTTTTGAAGCGTAATTATCTGCTCCAACATGTGAAACTTCTGCTAGGATATTGCCGCTTGCTAAAAAGCTACCTGATAGTAAAATTGCGCCTTTCTCTTTTAAGACCAAGTCGCTTTCACCGGTAAGCATAGCTTCATTTGCTTCAGCAACCCCCTCAATAACAACGGCATCAGATGGAATTTGTTCTCCGGCAGAGATCTTAAGGATATCATTCATCACTATTTCTTCGGGTGTAATTTTTTGTTCACGAGAAGAACGAATTACTGTGATTTTTTCTTTGCTTAACAGATTGAGTTTATCGATCATCTTTTTAGCGCGAACCTCAGTTGCGATTCCAGAGATTGCGTTAAATATAATAACTACAAAAAAAGATTAAGTTACTCCAGGCGCCAACAAGTGCAAGAAGAATAGCGATTAAAAAAATTTAATAAATTGAAAAGAGTAAAAACGTTTCTTTTTACAATTTCCCAAAAAGCTATTGTTATTATCTATTTTAAAAATCATTAACTAGCCCTTGTGAAATTCTTTTTCGAACCTCGGCGGCGGTTAATCCGTTGAGTTTTTTTCGTTGTCCATATGAAATATTATAACATATTTTATTTTTTTTATAAAAAGTGTTAATATATAATATATGAATAAAGTTGCAGAAATAATTAACCAATTAATTAAGGACAAATTTAATATTGAAATTGAGGTTTCTTTAACTCGGCCACGGCCAGAATTTGGTGATTTTGCAACAAATATTGCAATGCAACTTGCAGGAAAACTTTCAAAAAATCCGCGCGAAATCGCCGAAGAATTAGCAAAGGAGCTTTCGAAAAATGAAATTTTTGAAAAGGTTGAAATTGCGGGTCCTGGTTTTTTGAATTTACGAGTTTCGGCAAAAAGTCTTGAAAAATTATTGAGTCAAGAATTTAGCGATAGGTTTGGTTCAAATGATGAAGGTAAGGGGAGATTAGCTTTAATTGATGGACCAAGCCCAAATATGGCAAAACCTTATAGCGTTGGTCATTTACGACCTGGAAATCAAGGATGGGCAGCAAAAAAACTACTAGAATTTTCTGGATGGAAGGTTATCACAGATAATCACTTAGGTGATTATGGAACACCTTTTGGTATTTGGGTTGTCGGCTTTAAAATGTTTTCAAGTGAAGAAAAACTTGCTAGCCGTGGAATTTACGAGCTTGGTGATGTTTATATTAAAACTAAAGCGGCAATGAAAAAACAGGGTGAAGGTGGAGAAATTGAAAAACTTGCAGAAGAGTGGCTCTTGAAACTCGAAAAAGGGGATAAAGAAGCGATTGAGTTTTCGAACAGGTTTAAAGAGATTAGCTTAAAACATATTCATGATGTAATGGCGCGTCTTAAGATTTCAACGGATTATGAGTATGGTGAAGCGTTTTTTGCGCCAAAAGGTAAAGCGGCAGTGCAGAAGCTACTTGAAAGTGGTGTTGCGGTTCAAAATGAAGATGGTTCAGTGATTGTTCCTCTAGATGAATATGGATTTGATGTTCCACTTTTGGTTCAAAAAAGTAACGGTGCTGCACTTTATGCCACAAATGATCTCGCAACAATTTTGTTCCGTGAGGAAGAATTCGCTCCTGATAAAGTGGTTTATTCAGTTGGTGCTGAGCAGCAATTCTATTTTTCACAAATTTTTGCAATGGCGAAAAAACTTGGCATTAAAACTGACTTGTATCACCTTTGGTTTGGTGTAATTGACCAGCTTAATGAAGATGGAACGCGTGAAAAAATGTCTTCACGAAAAGGCGTAGTTTTGATGGAGGAACTTCTCGATAAGGCTGAAGAGCGTGCGCGTGAAATTGTGGCTGGGCGAGATGTTTCTGAGGAAGATGTTAAGAAAATCGCGCTCGGTGCGATTAAGTTCTCAGATTTTGCTGCAGATAGGCGAACGAATATTCTTTTTGACTGGGAAAATATTTTTGCGTTAACTGGATTTTCTGGCCCATACGTTCAATATTCAGCCGTGCGTGTAAATAATATTTTGCGAAAAGAGCAGAATTTCGAAATAGTTGATTTTGAAAATTATAATTTCGAAGCTGAAAAGAATATAATTTTGCAGTTATTAGCTTTTCCGGAAGTGGTTAAAAACAGCTGCACGTGACTTAGAACCTCACAAAATTTCAAAATACCTTTATGATCTAGCTCGAGAAATGAATCGATATTATGAAAAAACACGCGTTGCAGATGCGCCAGAAATCGAAAAATCAGCAAGATTAACACTTTTAAAGAAAGTTTCGAAAACTTTTGAAAACGGTTTAGACTTGCTCGGTATTGAAATTCCAGAAAAAATGTAGATTTTAAAGCGAAAAAGAGCTCTTGAACGAAAAGAGCTCTTTTTAGATTAAAAATTAATTTCTTTAAGAATACGATCGATTTTAAGGCGAGTTCGAAGAATAGAGCCTTTGTTTACGATGAAATAATCAGCAATCGCAATTGGCCCACCCTTTTCGAGAGCTTCTATCTCATTAAAATCACGATCATTAACTTCGGCTAGAGTCATTGCGCGATCTGGACGGACAGAAATTCGCTTGTGTCGAAGATTTTTAGGCGGAACTAGTGCAATAAGCTTTAATTCGGTTGGGAAGTGCTTTTTGAGGATTTTATATTCGGTCCAAGTATAAAGCCCATCAGCGATGATACGCTTTTGGCCAGATTTTATTAGTTTTTGAATTTGTTCGACAATTTTATTAACAATTACGTCTTTTCCAAATTCCTCGCGCAGTTTTGTGCGCATCATTTTTTCATTTGAAGGTGTAATTTCTAAGCCGGCATCCTTCAGAGCATTAATTACTACGCCCCCAAAGTAGACACTCGGGTAGCCTTTTTGTTTAAGATATTCTGTGGTAGTGCTTTTACCGCTACCAGCAAGACCAACCAGGGCAATAATTTTTACTGAATCGTTCTTTTTTTGATTTTTGAGGCGTAGGATTTGCTTGTTCATGAATAAATTATAGCACAAAGAAAAAAAGCCCCTCAAGCGAGGAGCTAATCTGTTTTCTAATTAGAGGTATTTAATTTTATAAAAAAATCACCAAGACTATATTTTTTTCCGCTTTAAAAATATCATATTCGATCATTTCGTAATCTTTCAGAATTTCGCTGTTTTCGTTCGAATCGACAAACTGTTTTGTGAGCGCTGGATATTTTTTTCGCGCAAATCGGCTAATAAGAATTGGAATGGGGAAAGTTTTGCGTTTATTGAGTTTAATACTAAGAGCTGATTATAGATTAAGCTTGAAGTCCCCAGATCTTGTTTTTCTTTTTCGAAGTTCGAATAAATAAAGAGCGGAGTTCGGCGGATATCGTTTTTTCTTAGCTCTTTTTCGAACATTTCGCCATAAATTCCAGGCCAGTGATCACCCCAAAAGACAACAATTGTTTTCTCATCCATTTTATTAAGTTCTGTTAAAAAGGTTTTTAATGCATCATCTGATTTTGAAATTCCTTCAAGATAGGTTTGGATGCTTTTTGCGCTATCATTATTGCCGCCGTTTTTTGCTTCAACATTAAAATTCTTCTTGTTATAAAGGTTCTCTTCATAAGGCATGTGATTTTGCATGGTTACAAGATGGATGAATTCGGGTTTTTTGCTATTTTTGAGTTCTGACAAAACTTCTTTAAAAGCAGAATCGTCTGAAATGTATTTTGAATTATCTAGTTTAGAAGTATTTTTGAAACTTTCAATACTTTTATATTCTTGAAAACCGAGGTTCGGATAAACCGTTTCGCGTCGATACATATTTCGGTTATATGGGTGCATTGCTAGAGTTTTGTAACCATTCTCGTTAAAGTTTTTTTACAACCGATGGTGTATCTTTATTTGATGGTACGATTGAAGTGTAAGGAATTGAGTTTAGAAAGAAATTACTTAATCCAGTAAGCGCTTCAAATTCAACATTTGCCGTTCCGCCACCATATTCACTTGATGCCGCCCAGCCTGAACTCTGTGATTTTAAAATTTCTTTTGTATAGGGGATTGGTTCTGTATTTCCATAATCGTAAAGGTGTTTACCTAATGCTGGATCAATAAAGCTTTCGCTCATAACATAGACCACATTTACTTTTTCACTACTAAGTTCTTTGCGATTTTGATTTTTTTCTGCAGCGATTTTTTGATATTTTTGAACAATTTTTTGAACAGCTTCTTTTGAATATCCATTGGGCTCTTTTTGAGTTTTAGCCTGAAGATTTGAAATTGTCGCCACAATAAAACCATTTATTTGGTAATTATAAGACTGGTTAGTAAAATCAACCGAAGTCTTTAAGGCTTTCAACTTTAACAAAGGTTCCTTTGCCGTTTAGGTTTTCGAATTTCAGATGTGTATGAGTTGAGACTAAAAACCACAAATTAGAATTACTGCAATCTGTGGAATGAAAAATGGCTATTTTTTTGTTTTTTTTCGAAAGGTTGAAAATGCCAAATTCTTTTTTTGAAATTTTATTAAGAATAAGGGTGATAAAAAAACGATAAATATAATAGTTAAAATCATATTTAAAAAAACGGCCAAGGTTAATCATTGACGCTAATCCTCCAGCTTCACCCGACATTGCAAGGTCTTCGGGCAAAAATGGAGTATTCCGTGAAGCCATTTTTTTCAGTGTTGATGTACATAATTATGGTTGCAAGCGAATATAAAAACACTGAGCCCTATACGCCAATTTCGAAAGATTCCAACAAATAAAAAAAGCTGAGTAAAAACAGTTATGACTGAGCTATAATTTGCAATTTCAGGCTTTTTCTGAAAGTAAAATTTCTGTGCTTTTTGCCAATCTCCAAACTGAAGCGCTAAAATAAATGATGTTAAAAAAATTTTCCGATAAAAATAAATACAAAATATCGAAAAATAGCAAAAAGAAAGATTTGCTTTTTAACAACTTTTTTTAAAAACTTTTGTAATATTTTTTTAATTCTTTTTGAGCTTTTTTTGAAAAAGTGTTTTTAAACAATTTATGTAATTTCTTTTTTTCATTTTTTTGTTTTGCTTTTCGAGAAAAAGAGGTAATTTTTTTCGAAAGGAGTTTTAGCTTTTTGTGGGAATTTAAAGCCCTTAAAGTTGATTTTTTTAAAGTGTTTCATGATTATATTTTACCATAAAAAATGAAAGAAATGATAAATTTAAGCGTTTTTTTAAGAATAGTTCGATATAATAACAATGTAGCGTTGCTACAAAAGGAGGATCAATATGAAAGATACAACTAAAATTTATTTAAGTAAACAAGGATTTAAAGAATTAAAAAAGAAAGTTGCGAAATTGGAGCGAGAACAAAAGATGCTCGAAATTGAACTTCGCGACGGAGATGTTAAAGAAGATTTATTACGGCAAAATGATATTTTTGCGCGGATTGATGCAATTCGAAGCGAAATTAACGAGAAGAATTTTCAAATCCATAATGCTAAAATTTTGCCACGCAGCAAAAAAACGAAATTCGAAAGTTTCAATCGGTTCGTTCGTGGAGCTTTTCGATCGTGCAACTGGGCGAATCATGAAGTTTCGAGTCGTTGAGAGTTTAGAGGCTAATCCGCTTATCGGAAAAATTTCTGCGGAAAGCCCACTCGGTAAAAGTGTGCTTGGGCGAACTGTGAATGAGATTGTCAGTTGGACGGCGAATTCGCGGAATATGAATATGACGCTTGTAGCAATTGGTTAAAAACAGATAAAAGGCGTGAAAAGCGCCTTTTATTTTTTTGTCTTAATGTTGCTATAATTTAAGTAATTACAGTAACTTTAAAAAGGAGAAAAATGGAAACAATACTGATAATTATTATAATTATGTTAGCGGCAGTTATAATTTTTTTCAATCAATTAGAATTAATAAAAAAACTTAAATTCTAAAAAAATCAAGACCAAGGTGTTAATTTACTAAAAATGGATGTCATCGAATTAAACAAGAGTTTGAATCGAATGCGTGAAAAACCTTGATTTAAACTTAAATAATTTTAATGAGAAAGTTTCTGAAAAAAATAGAGCGAAATAACGTTCAGTTACAAAAACTCGATGACAAAACAAATTTCAGAAAGTGCGAAAAATTGTCGAAGAAGTTTCGAAACGTCTTACAAAAGCTTGATGAAACAAATAATCGTGTTGTAAATGTTGCGGACGAATTGAAAAACTCTACAGAATGCGTTGCAAAAATCCGAAGCAACGAGGGGTTCTGGGTGAGTTTTATTTAGCGCAGGTGTTAGAAAAATGTTTTGCCACCCTAATGCATTTCAGATTCAATATAAATTTAAAAAAATGGTGAAATTGTTGATGCGGCAATTTTCTTGGATCAGCATAAAAATTTTACCGGTAGATTCGAAATTTAGCCTTGAAAACTATAATCGAATGATTGAATCTGAAGGTGAAGAACGCAAAATTTTAGCGAAGAAGGTTCGCGATGACTTAAAGATGCGAATTGATGAAACTTCGAAATATATTCGTCCAGATGAAAATACGATGGATTTTGCGTTTATGTTTATTCCGAGTGAAAGTTTATACTACGATATGCTAATAAATAAAGTTGGTTCGCAAGGTTCTGAGCGTGATTTGATTGAATATGCTTTTCGTGATAAGCGGGTGATTGTGGTGAGCCCAACAAGCTTTATGGCATATCTTCAAACTGTTTTAGAGGCTTGAAATCGTTGAAGATTGAAGAGCAAAGTAAAGAGATTCAGAAACGAGTCTCTCAGCTTGGAACTCATATTTCAAAGTATGAAGATTTGATGCAGCGTCTAGGTAAATCACTTGGAACTACAGTTAATCATTTTAATAACGCACATAAAGAATTGGGTAAAATTGACAAGGACGTGGTGAAGATTGCAGGCGAAGATAGTAAATCTGGAGTTGAGCCTCACTTGTTAGATAAGCCAAGAGAATAAAGACAAAATTAAAAGAGCGAATGTTACTTCGCTCTTTTTTGATATAATTATTTTTCTTCTTTTGAAGTTTCTTGAATCAATGAATCTAGTGCAAATCCTAGGATTCCACCAAGTAGCGCAGCTCCAACATATGTTGCAATTGCGAATAGAACGTTTTGTCCTTTAAGCGTAAATGCTTGCAATGAAAATGCTACAGCTGGGTTAAGGATTGCAGATCCACCAACCACTGATGAAAGTGAGCCTGCGATTAATACAGCAAGGAATAATCCGCCACCAACACCAAAAGCTACGGCTGAGCTCCCTTTCTTTTTGTCTGATGTTACGGATGCTACAGCAAAAGCAAATAGGAAAGATCCAATTAATTCTGAAGCAAGAATTAGAAGTTCTTTACTGTGCGGAATAACATTAGCTGTAAACATTGTGGCTTTTTGTTGGCCGTACAATGCAGCCTGTTGTGAGACTTCTGGCGCATTTGAAACAAAAGCATTCAAAATTACGAAAGCGATCATTGCGCCTAGAACTTGAGCAACGATATAAAACAAAGCTTTAGCTGTGCCAATGCGTCGAGTCGCCCAAGCGCCAACAGTAATTAATGGATTGACGTGAGCGCCACTGATTTTTCCAGCAATCAACACAATTGTAGCTAGAGCAAATAATACAACAAGCGGTTGACCTTGTCCTGCAATTACGGCAGCGGCTAATAGGAATGTTCCGATAAATTCAAGAACTACAGCTGTAATGAAGCTTGGTTTTGAAATTTCGCTCATAGAGTTAGACTCTTTTTTAACAACAGTTTTAACTATTGCTTCGGTTTTTTGGATTTCTTCTGCTACTTTTGAGGTAGCTTTTGAAGCTTTCTTTGAACTGGCTTTTTTTGTTGCCATTTTTCCTCCTTAGTTTAACTTATACTTATATTTTAACATAAACTTTTCTAAAAAGTCAAAATTTGATACAATAGGAATATGGCTTTATATGTACGACAAGACGATAATCGCACGGAGCTGCAAGAGAAGATTGCAGCAGAACTTCGTGAAAAACAGATTAAAAATTCACTCGGTGAAGGGGGTGATACACCAAAAAATAAGAAAGAAAATCCTAATATTGAGGATAGTGCATATCTTGAAGGAACTAAAGAGACGACAAGTTTGGCGTTTGTTTGGTTTTTGGTATTTTTGGCGATTTTGATCGCTTTAGGTCTCTATATCTGGGTGGCTTCACAACGAGTTTAGGCTTTTTGAAAATCGACAAATTAGTACAATTGTGATATAATGATATCAGTTATGGAACAAATTCAACAGATTAGGGAAGAGCTTTTGGCGGAGCTTAAAACGCTTGAAAATCCAAGTGATATTTTAAAATCGCCAAAAATTAAGGAACTTTACAAAATTATCCCAACTTTACCAAATGAACAAAAAAAGGTGAGTTTGGTTCAAAGGTTAATGATTTAAAAAATGAGATTCAAGCTGAAGTTTCAAAAATTCTTGAAGAAAAAGAAAATTCTGAAATTGAAGAAATCGATATTTCTGCTCCTTTCGCAGCAAGCTCGCACGAGAAAATTGCTAAAAAACCTCAACTTTTAAGCGCAAGGAATGGTTCAAAGCATCCACTCCAAAAAGAACTTGAAAAAGTTATAGACATCTACACTAGAATGGGATTTGAAGCGATCGAATCTCGCCAAATCGATAATGATTGGAATATGTTTGGAGCGTTGAATTTTCCAGAAAAATCACCCAGCACGAGATGGCTACGATACTTTTCGAACCGAGGAAAACTTTATTCCGCCAGCACACACCTCAACGATGCAAAACCGCGTTTTAAAACACGGCAAAAAACAGCTTGAAGAAGAAGGTCAAATTGCGCACGTTTCTTATGGGCGAGTTTTTTTCGAAATGAAGACTTAGATGCGACTCATGAACATACTTTTTATCAGTGTGAAGGTGTTTTTGTGAGTGAAACTGCAAACTTAGCACAAATGCTTGGTACGCTTCACGCTTTTTTTGAAGAATATTATGGTCAAAAATTAGAAATCCGTACACAACCGGGTTATTTTCCGTTCACGGAACCTAGCCTTGAATTTTTAATTGAAAAACCAGAGGCGCTCGGCGGTAAAAAAAGGTGAATGGCTTGAAATGCTTGGGATGCGGAATGATTCACCCAAATGTTTTAGAATCGGCTGGAATTGATAGTAAAAAATACCGTGGTTTTGCGTGGGGTGGCGGAATTGAACGGTTGGTTATGTTGAAATATGGAATTTCGGATATTCGTTATTTCGAAAGTGCTAAACTGGAATTCTTAAAGGAATTTTAGCGTTAAACAAGTTATAAAAAGTAATAAATAAATTAAGAGGGAATAATGATAATTTCAGTAAATTGGCTTAAAAAATTTGTTCCAGATTTGCCAGAGATTGATGAGCTTTCGAAGTTGATTGGCGCACGATTAGTTGAGATTGAAAGTATTGAAAAATTAAACGAAAAATATAAAGATGTAGTTATTGCGCGTGTAATTTCAGCTAAAAAAGTTGAAGGTAGCGATCATTTGAATTTGTGCAAAATTGATGATGGCGGCAAGCGTGATGGTGTTGAGCGTGATGAAAACGGGTTTATTCAAGTAGTTTGTGGTGCGCCAAATGTAAGAGAGGGTCTTTTTGTGGCTTGGTTACCACCTAAAGCAATCGTTCCAGAAACTTTTGGTGGTGAAAATTTCCAGCTTAGCGCTCGAAAACTAATGGGCAATATGAGTAATGGTATGATTGCAAGCTTGCGCGAACTTGGCTTGGGTGACGAACATGACGGAATTCTAGAGATTTCGCCAGAAGCTTTCGAAAATGGTCTACAGGCGGGCGATTCTTTTGCGGAGAAATTTGAACTTAATGATTATCTTCTTGAAGTCGAAAACAAAAAGTTTGACACATCGACCCGACTGTTTTTGGAATTATTGGATTTGCGCGTGAAGTTGCTGGTATTTTAGGGCAGAAATTTGTTGAGCCAGATTTTATAAAACAATCAGATTTTGGTTTTGAAGTTAATAATGATAAATCGATTACGGTTGATGCTCAGGATTCTGAAATTTGCGAACGCTATACGGCGGCTGTTTTTGATGTTTCTGATATTTTGAAAAATCCAAATTTGACACTTGAAAAAACTTATCTTTTGCGCTCTGGAATGCGACCAATTGATGTAATAACTGATTTAGCAAACGAGCTAATGCTTGAAACTGGCCAACCACTCCATACTTTTGATTTTGATAAGCTAGTTAAAATCAACGGTAGTGAAAATGTCAAAATGACCGTTCGAAAAGCTTTCGAAAATGAAGAGCTTGAACTTTTGGATGGCCGAAAAATCAAAATGAGCCAAAATGATATTGTGATTGCAACAGGTAAAAACGGTGAAAATGCCGTCGCTCTTGCGGGCGCAATGGGTGGAAAAATCAACCGAAATTGATGAGAATACGACGCGGATTTTAGTAGAAAGTGCAACTTTTAATCTTTATAATTTACGAAACACTCAAATGCGACACGGAATTTTTTCGGAAGCAATTACTCGATTTACGAAAGGTGTGCCAGAAATGATGTCACGAAAAGTTCTAGATTTGTTTGGTGCGCAACTTTTGGCACTTGGCGGAAAATCTTTAAGTGAAATTGCGGATTCGAAAGGTGATTTTTACTATAATAAATCCGAGATTTCAGTTTCGAAAGACAAAATTAATCAAATTTTTGGGAACAAATTTTTTTCTAGTGAAGAGATTCAAAAAAACTCTAGAAAATGTTGGAATTTTTGACTAAAAAAATGATAATTCTGAAACATTCGTAGTTCCATTTTTGGCGAAACGATTTGCACATTGAAGAAGATTTGATTGAGGAAGTTGGCCGATTGAACGGTTATGATAATATTAAATTACAGCTTCCAAAAACGAACATTTAGAGCTGTAAAGAAAGCGAAAAATTGATTTGCTTCAATCTGAAAGTTCGTGAAATTTTAGTAGCAAGTGGCGCAAACGAAATTTTAACCTACACTTTTTGTTCATGGCGATCTGCTTAAAAAAAGCTGGACAGGATTCAAAAAAATGCCTATAAAATTGTAAATTCAATTTCACCAGAATTGCAATATTATCGCCAAACTTTAATGCCAAGCTTTACTTTCGAAAGTTAACCAGAATATTCGTGCTGGTTTTTAGCGAATTTCGCTATTTTCGAAATGAATAAAATAACTGAAAAAAATCACTAGGTTGAAACGAAGAAAAATGTTCCATTTGAACAGAAAGAAACTAGCCTTTTGTTTATACAAAAAAAGTAAAGGTGAAAAATGCATTTTTTTGAGGCTAAAAAAATTATGCAGAATTTCTACTTTAAGAAACTTGGCTTAAAAAGTTGAATTCGTAAAATTTGATCTTTCGAGATCACCACTTTCAACCGAATTTGAACCAAAAACGTTCAGCTTTGATTAAAATTTCAGATTCTGAAGGTGAAAAAATCTTGGGTGTAATTGGTGAATTCAAGAAAAAGATTCAAAAAAAGCTTTGAAAGCTACCAGAATCAACTGCCGGTTTTGAACTTGATTTAGGAATTTTACTTGAAAATACAGGAAAGAACGAATGTTAAGATTAAAAGCTTTTTCAAAATTCCAATCTGTTGAGCGTGATATTTCGATAAACGTTAATGAAACGCGACAGTTTGCTGAAATTTTCGGGATTTTTGAAAATATTTCGAGCGAATTTAAAGACATTGAGATTGAGGCTTCGCCAATAGATATATTCAATAACGGCGATGGTACAAAAAATGTTTCAATTCGGTTTAAGATTACACCTTTCGAAAAAACCTTAAATGGTGATGAGATTCGTGAGATTATGCAAAAAAATTGAAGAAAAAAAGCCGTAAAAAAATGGCGGAAAAAAATAATTTAGGAGGGAAAATGGCAAATAAGAAAAAAATCACTACAAACTGGAACGCCAGCTTGGCAACGATATGCAATTTGGGGAATTCTAATTTTAACAGTAGTTTCAACAGTTGCGCTTTACGCTTCATCTTTCTTGCAAACTAAAACTCAGCAAGAAGATCAAAAAAAGCAGTCACAACTTTTGAAAATCTATCAAGAATACCGAAAGAAAGTTGAAGCTCAAGCTAAAGAACTTTCAGCTAAATATTATGATACTTTTCAAAGAATATGAAAAACTCCAAGCGCATTTAATGCTGCAAGTGTGAAAAGAACTTTCGAAAGGTAGATTTAAAAAGAAGGTGATGGTGCAGAAAGTTACCGATTCAACAACCAAACTTTCAGGCTTACTACATTGGCTGGAAACCGGATGGAACAGTATTTGACAGTAGTTTTTCAAACGGTAGCTTAAAATCTCCAATTGTCTTGAAGAAGGAAAATAACGAGTGGAATGTAATTAAAGGTTGGAATGAAGGTTTGAAAGACATGAAAGTTGGTGGAATTCGTGAATTAACAATTCCTGCAGATAAAAGCTTACGGCGCTCAAGGTTCGCCTAACAATGAAGATTCTTCGAAAAGTATTGGTCCAAATACACCTTTGAAGTTTATTGTAATGTTAATTCCAGAATTTGAGGAAATTCCACAACCAAACTTGCAGGAAGTTGAATAGTGGTAGATTTAGTGATTATTGGCTCTGGTCCATCAGCATTGAGTGCAGCAATTTATGCTGCTCGCGATGGACTAGAGGTTCGAGTTTTTGAGAAATCGGCATTTGGTGGAATTGTCACAACCTCTGATTTAATTGAGAATTATCCTGGTTTTGATGAAGGAATATCTGGCTTAGATCTTTCGAAAAAAATGAAAATTCAGGCTGAAAAATTTGGCGCAAAATTTGATTATGGTGAAGTTTTGGAATTTTCGAATGAAGGAAATTTTATAAAATTAAACATTGATGGTGATTTTCTGGAGGCAAAAACAGTCTTGATCGCCACTGGAAATTCTTATAAATTATTAGGGCTTCCGCGTGAAGAAGAGTTTTTTTGGAAGAGGGGTTCACACTTGCGCTACCTGCGACGGTCCGTTTTACGCAGGGAAAGATTTGACTGCGGTTGGTGGCGGAAACTCGGCAATTACGGAAGCTTTATTTCTTGAGTAAGTTTTTCGAAAGTGAATCTTTTAGTTCGAAATCAAATTTCAGCACAAGAGATACTTCAAAAGAGGCTGTTTGAAGCAATCGAACAAGGTAAAAATTAATCTATTTTTAAAAACTGAGATTAAAGAATTGTTATTTGAGAAAACCGATTTTGGTGAAAAAAATAATCGGTGCACAAGTTCAGCAAAAAGACTGAAGAGGGTGAAAAAAACTTTCAATATTAAATCGGCGGCAATTTTTGAGTTTATCGGTTTGAATCCAAATTCTGATTTTTGCTAAAAAAATCAGGAGTTGAAACGAACGATAGGGGTGAAATCATTGTAAATTCAAGTTTTGAAACGAATATTCCGCGAGTTTATGCGTCTGGTGATATTTTAGAAAATTCTCAAAAACAAATTGTAGTGGCGGCTTCAACAGGAGCTCAGGCTGCAATAAACATCGCTAATTTTATCCATAATAATTAAAAATAGGGCTAAATGCCCTATTTATTTTTTGAGAAAGGGGTTGATAAAATTAGCTTCAGGATATTCTTCGCAATGACATTTTATAATTTTTGGTTCAATAATGGAGATTAGGGAAGTGTCGCCACTATGTCGGTAGAAGCTTCCGATAGCACCCGCAATAACGTCTGCAAACTGGAGACGTTTACTACTACGCGAATCTTTTTGAGTAACAAAAATTGTGCGATTAAAGTTTGGGTTAGTTGCGGCGCGGATAGTGATATATTCAAGAAGTGAATTTTGAGATTTTATAGCAGTTGAGCGCTGGTCAAACACAACCTTGATGTCTTCATTGAAATCACTAACAATACGATCAATTAACATTCCAGAAAAGTAATTATAGGCTAGATTATGAGGTAGCTTGTGTAAAATCGCTGCATTAGGCTTTATAGATAGCAATATAATAAATGTAAACATTATCGATTAAAGCAATTTGATTTAAAATATCAACTCGTTCTTCAAAAATTCATTTCACTAAATTTAATTTCTTTTTCGAAAAACACCAAACCGCTTTTTTTGAGTTTTTTTCGAATTAGTCTTGCGGCCTTTTTTTGAGCTTCATGAGTTTTTCATGACACTAGCAGCGATTACAAAATAGTCACCACCGCCTTCACCAAGATTTCCAGTTTCGTCAATTGAGATTTTAACCATAATTATTATAATAGCATAAAAACAGTACTTTATCAAAAGTGAAAAATATTCTCAAGCGTGGTATAATTAAAGGTAATGAAAAAACTAGTGATTATTGATGGAAAAAGCGTATTTTATAGGGGTTATTACGCAATGAAAAATTTAAGCCTTGAAGACGGAACGCCAACCGGCGGAGTTTTTGGTTTTGCGAGTTTGGCCTTTGAGGTAATTCGGAAGCTAAAACCAGATTATGTGGTGGTAGCTTGGGATAAAAAAGGAACTTCAACCGCTAAGAGGAGTGCGATTTACCCCGAATATAAAGCTGGTCGCAAAAAAGCACCAGATGATTTTTATGAGCAAATTCCACTTTTGAAGGATTTTTTGAAAACTTTGGGTTGGCCGCTTTTTGAGACTGATGGTTATGAGGCGGATGATATTTTAGGAACGCTAGCACTTCAAGCTAATAAACTTGGTGTTGAGGCCAATTTGATTACATCTGATCTTGATATGTTGCAGTTAATTGACCAAAATACAAAAGTTTTTGCAATGAAGCGAGGTTTTTCAGAGATTGAAGAGTTTGATCTTGAATATTTTGAAGAAAAATACGGCTTAAAACAATCTCAGTTTTTAGATTTGAAAGGCACTTCAGGGTGATTCGAGTGATAATATTCCGGGTGTTCCGGGGATTGGACCAAAAACGGCGACACAACTTTTGCAGGAATTCTTTACTCTTGAGGGAATTTATGAAAACTTAGATAAGATTAAACCATCTTGGCGAAAGAAGCTTGAAGACGGCAAAGAATTGGCATTTATGAGCAAAGAGATTGCTAAAATTTTTTTGGATGCGCCAGTTGAAATTGATTTTGATGCTGCCGATATTCACAACTTTAACTATGAAGAAGTGTTGAAAGAGCTTCGAAAAATTAGAATTTAATTCTTTGGTTAAAAAAATTCCTAAAGAGATGAAGGGCGGGTTCAGTAAATTTTTGAAAAATAGTAATCAGATAAATATTTTTTTAGTGAACCTGAGTATGAAACAAAAAAATCTTGATTTTTTTACCAGAAATTAAAGCCGAAGATTTCTTTAAAAAAAGGATCAAAAAAATGGTTTTCTTTGATCTTGACCAGGATTCGAAACAGATTTTTTTGTCTCAGATTTTTGAGAACATTTCTCAGTTTAAAGTTGAAGATTTTTTTGAAATTTCAGGAATTTTTTTCGAAAAAATACGAAGACAGCTTTTTTTAACGCCAAAGAAACCTTTTCATGGTTTAGTAAAAAAATAATATCGATTTTTTTGCGAGTGGCGAGAGATTTATGACATTGAACAGATGGAGTTTCTGTTAAATGCATTAATTCGCGATAAAACCTTGAGCGGTATTTTTGGTGAAAAAAATAAATGAGAACGAACCAAAAAATAGAATTTCGGCGATGCGAATTATTTTTTTGAAGAACAACAAAAAAAGCTTGAAAAAAAGTGCCAAAAATTCATGAAATTGCTGAAAAATTAGATTTCCCAATGAGCAGAGTTTTATTCAAGATGGAACAAGCTGGTGTTGAAATCTGTCCAAATATTTTTTTGCAAAAAATGAGTGAAAAATTTTGCTGGAGAGATTGCTAAATTAGAATCTGAAATTTTTCAAATTGCAGGCAGGGAGTTCAATGTGGCGAGTCCGCTTCAACTTTCGAAAAATTCTGTTTGAAGATTTAGCTTTACCAACAAAAGGTATTAAAAAATCAAAAAAATGGCTTTTTCGACCGGCCAAAAAGAATTAGACAAATTGCGCGAATTTAGCCCGATCATTGAAAAAATTGAGCATTTTAGGGAATTTTCGAAATTAAAAAATACCTATGTTGACGCTTTACCAAAACTTGCTGATAAAAATAACCGAATTCACAGCACTTTTGCGCAAGATATCACAACAACAGGTCGGCTTTCTTCAAGTAATCCAAATTTGCAAAATATTCCAATCAGATCAGATCTTGGTCGAAAGATTCGTGAAGGTTTTGTGGCTAAAGAAGGTAATCTTCTAGTTTCGGCGGATTATTCGCAGTTCGAGTTACGTCTTGCAGCTGTTTTATCGGGAGATAAGGCCCTTATTGAAACTTTTGAGAAAGATTTGGATATTCACGCAAAAACGGCTAGCGAAGTTTTTGGTGTTCCAATAGAAGATGTTTCGAAAGATCAGCGGCGTGTTGCGAAAATCATTAATTTTAGCGTTCTTTATGGTGTTGGTGCACATAATCTTTCAGGTACAATTGGTGTTGGTTTTTATGAGGCAAAAAAATATATTGAAGAATATTTTAATGCGCATAAGCCGATTCAGGATTTTATGGATAAAACTTTAGAGAAAGCTAAAAATGAAGGCTATGTTGAAACATTCTTTGGTCGAAGGCGACCTACGCCAGATATAAATTCAAGCAATTACATGATTCGCGAAATGGCAAAACGAGCTGCGCAAAATATGCCAATTCAAGGAACTGAAGCTGACTTGATGAAGCGAGCAATGCTTGTTGTTGACGAAAAAATTACGCAAGCAGGCTTGGGTGAACAAATTTTGCAGATTCACGATTCAATTTTAATAGAAACGCCAGAAGAGAATGCAGATAAAGTTGCTGAAATTCTAAAAAATGTGATGGAGGATATTGCGCCAGAATTGCCGGTTAAACTAAAAGTTGAGGTCTCTGTAGGAAAAAATTGGCTGACGTTATGAAAAAACCCGCTTTTTCAAGCGGGTTGGTTGGGTAAGGAGAGTTGATTTTAGCGTAAAGAAGAAAAACATTATTTTTCTTCTTTTTTATTTTTGAACAGCCCAATAAAAGCTGCACTAACTAATCCTAACATTGTTAGGATTGCTCCACCATTATTGTCATTATGAACTGCTGCGGTATCTACTGTACCATCAGCTTCCTTAACAATAGCTTGCGAATTTTCGTTAGCGTTAGCTTTTACTGTTGCTTTTGCTTGTTCTGCTGGAACAGATGTTTCAGCGGTTTTGCTTGCAGAATTATCTTTAGCTGCTACAGTTTTTTCACTAGTAGTATCTTTAGATTTTTCTACTTTCTTATCATCAGCTTTTTTGCTATCGGCTTTCTTATCAGCCTTAGCTTTTTCAGCTTTATCGGTTGCAGTATTTTTATCATCTGCTTTTTGAGACGGTTTTTCTGCTGCATGATCCTTGCTTGCTGTTTCACTTGAACCTGGGTTAGGCGCAGGTGTTTCACTTGAACCTGGGTTAGGCGCAGGTGTTTCACTTGAACCTGGGTTAGGCGCAGGTGTTTCACTTGAACCTGGGTTAGGCGCAGGTGTTTCACTTGAACCTGGGTTAGGCGCAGGTGTTTCACTTGAACCTGGGTTAGGCGCAGGTGTTTCACTTGAACCTGGGTTAGGCGCAGGTGTTTCACTTGAACCTGGGTTAGGCGCAGGTGTTTCACTTGAACCTGGGTTAGGCGCAGGTGTTTCACTTGAACCTGGGTTAGGCGCAGGTGTTTCACTTGAACCTGGGTTAGGCGCAGGTGTTTCACTTGAACCTGGGTTAGGCGCAGGTGTTTCACTTGAACCTGGGTTAGGCGCAGGTGTTTCACTTGAACCTGGGTTCATGTAGTAATAATAGTATAATCTATTATCTTCTTCGTTAGCGTGATTCACTAGTGGATCACCTACTGTTATGGTATCACCAGGGTTATAGTGCTTGCCAGTATCATCGAATACCTCATAGCGACTATAGGTTCCGGGATCCCTGAAGGATTCATCGCCTACGATGTAGGGATCATCAGGTTTGATCACTCGACCTGCCATACTACCAGAAGTAGGAGAATCAGGAGCATCTGCAGAATACACGTAGAACATTCTCCATGAATCGTAGTCAGGCTGGCTGACTTCTTCAGCATACACACGATGTGATACATTACCTTGTTGAGATTGAGCAGCTGTTGCAATTGTAATAGCTGCAACCAAAACTAGGCCATATTTCGCAAATTTTTTAATATTGTTAGTAGACATAATTGTCACTCCCTTATCTAATGTGTTTTTAATGTGCAAATCAACTCTGCTTAGATAATACCATAAAAATATAAAAAAATGTCAAGTTATTTTTCGTAATTTTGTTATAAAAAAACTTGATTTTTATAACGCTTTTGTTTATAATGGGGCTTAGGAAAACTATAATTTTTATAAAGGTGGAAGGAAATTATAAAATGAAGAGGCATAAAATAACGCTTTGGCTTAGTTTTTAACTATTGCTATTTTAAGTTTGGGAGCAAACATCTTTTCAGTTTGTTAGATACAACAACGATATAACTAAATTAAAGAGCCCTGTTGGAACAGTTTGTGATGATAAAATTATCGATAAATACAACAATATAAAAGGGCCAAAAGATGCATATGAGAAAAACTCAAAAGCTTTGGGTGAAGAAATTGCAAAGATGTCGGGGAACGAGAAAGATGCCAACTGTGTAGCGATAAGGTTCTCGATTGGTACAAAAAATCAAGAAGAAACATATAAAACGCTAAAAGAATTGGTAGAAAAAGGCCAAAGCCCAAGTCTTAAAATTGAAAATATACGCAATATATACAGAATGGACCCTTCTGGAGTTCAAATTAATAGTGTAGAGGATGCTATTAATGGATAGTAAAAAAATCTTTTTAGCTATAGCGCTAGCCCTATTTGGTGTTATATCTTTTTCTAAAGGCGCAAGTGCAGACGTGCCTCTAGTTGTGCGGCAACAGTTACGAGATGCATGTAGACCATTTAGAAATGGATGAGGTTCTTTATGGTGGAAGCAAGACATTTTTTGAGTATTATAATGGTAAGAATGATATTGCAACGGCGAACTGGATCTCTTCTGATGAAAATGGCGATAAGAACGTTAACGCTGTTTATGAAAAGAATAACTTTGAGCTTAGTGAGGATAATAGGGTTTTTTATATAAATACTGCTGTTTTACCCTGTTTTAATACATATCAATCAGGCTCTGCAGTTAATGTTAGGATTAATGCGGGCCGTCATGATGCTAAATATCTTATTACTGACGATCCTAAAGCGAAGGGTGAGGCTGGACAAGGAGTTTCCCATAGCTATGGCGCTAGACCAGGAGAGTTAAAACGTACCGGTAAAATAACGGTATTTATTAAGTCAGAAGCTCTTAATAAGTTTAAAGATGGTGATTTTCTTACATTTTCTCTCCACCAATGCGCTAAGACAGAGTCGGGAAAAAATGTGCCACCTTACCCCGCCCATCAAGACCCGTATGAGTATGTTCAGGGTGATCCTAATAATCCTGGAAACTGTTATAGCCGCGATATAAGCATCCGCATTAGTGCGCCAATTAAGTTCAATATTGAGTCAAGCACTAAGGCTGCGGTTTTGAATTCGAGCCAAAGTATTAGCTCTGGTGATATAAGATTTAAAAGCAATGGTCGAAACAATCCACAAACTGCAAAAGTTGGCCAGTGGGTTTCGTTTAAACATACTGTAATCGGTAAAGATTTCAACAAGCCTGATGTTCAAGGTTTTGGATCTTATACTACATTTAGAAATAATGGTAGTGGTGATACAACTATTAGTAATCATGGTGGATTTATTTGGCGAAGATATGGCTATGAATCTCGTAAAACTTTAATTAACCAAGGTCTTTTAACAGATACGGTTAACAGTACAAATGAAAATGGTGAAATATTTAAAGTTACCAAACAAATGGCTGGAAAAACTATTTGTTCAAGTATGGCGTACAGTATCAAGTCTCTGCCCGGAGATATAGATAACCGTAACAGATATAACCAAAGAACAAATGAGGCCTGTGTATATGTTCCGTATAACTTTGATATTACCCCTTGCGTGCAAATAGACAGAATTAAAAACTGTTCAGGTGGTGATATTGATGTGCCAACTGATGGTAAAATTCCACCAGATCCAAATAATGGCGAAGAGATTGAGGTTCCTGACAATGGAACAGTAACTTCTCCTATTAAGTATAAAATTACAACTTGGCGCGTTCCTGCTGCTAGAGAAGGTCGCCCAACCATAAATAATAGGCGAGACAATGAAAATGGCGACACTTGTGCTGCGAATAATGTCTACTGGCAAGATTATCAAGGGCTAGAAATTGTAGAGTTGTTAGAGAAGATAGCTCTGGAAGATCGTATGATAGAAATACGAGAATTGCGGACTTTGTTCCTGAAATTGAAGATGGGGCTGAAGTTGGAACGCGATATTGTGTGGCGCTTTCAATCTCGCCATATAGAATGATGGACACGCAAAGTAAGGCTGAGCAAGAAGCAAACAATAGGCAGTGGAGGCACAGTGCGCCAATCTGTATCAAAGTTGTAAAAATGCCAAAAGTTCAGTTCTGGGGAAATGGTGTATTTTCTCGCGCAGGTATTAGAACCAGCTTGTCTCCAACGAGGGAAGGAGTATTGGGTTCTTGGGTTGAGTATGAAGCTATAACAGGGCGGAACTATCCGAAATTTCCGCACAGAATCTTCACAAAGCACACGTCGATTAGCTATTGAAAACTATACTTCAACAGGTAATTTTGGACAAGGAGCTCCAAGTATTGATTCGGTTATTAGTTCAATTTCTTCTAAGTTCCCTAGGGCAAACTTAGATAATACAACAACAAGAGTCACTGTTCATAATAACAATAATACTACAATAAATGGCCTAACCGCAAGTAGGCGAACAGAGGTTATCTATGGTAACAATCTTCGAATCTCTGGCGATATTGTGAATAGCGATAGGACTGTGAATAGTGATAATGATTTTAGGCAAATAATAATTATTGCAAATGGAAACATTACTATTGACCCTGGGGTTAAAACTGTTGATGCTTGGTTGATCGCTAGAGGAACGATTAATACTTGTGCCGTAGGTGGCAATCAGAACGAGCGAGATGTTACAACGGAGAGATGTAATGAGCAATTGCAAATTCGGGGCGGAACACTTTCGAATAGATTAAGATTGTGGCGAACGCATGGTTCTGATGGAAGGACTGCCAGTTCTCTTTCGGAGCCAGCAGAAATAATTAAACAATCTGCAGATACATATCTGTGGTCACAAACACAATCTGGCGGTCAAGGAAAGATTGTAACGACTTATACCAAGGAACTTCCGGTACGATATTAAGGAGAAACAATGAAGAATAGTAAGAATTTTAAAAAAGGTGGCGTTTCAATATTTATCGTCATGGTTGTTGGTGTTTTGGTTTCGATTATGTCGGCAAGCTTCCTTAGGCTTATGTTTCGAGATCAAGAGCAAGCTAGCAAGTTAGATCTTTCGCAGAGTGCTTACGATAGCGCGCAGGCTGGAGTTGAAGATGCAAAAAGATTTTTGCGGATCTTCCGATCGGCCTGTGGCTCATCTGGGACAGGTAGTTTTGAGGGGGTAACCTATAATTGTAATGCTATGAGAGATGCAATCCAAAATGAGAGTTGTTATACTCTAGCGACTGCAGGAATTGGTAATCCTAACGGTGAAACAATCATTCAAACAACCTCTGGAGCCGGTGGAGCAAGTAACGATGCAAGTTTAAACCAGGCGTATACATGTGTAAAATTGAGAATGAACACTGCTGATTTCTTAGGAAGAACCAATGACGGTTCGCCTTCGGTGATTAATCTTAGGGTCACTACAGCATTTGATCGTGTGCGTATTCGATGGCATTCAAGAGAAAATATGACAAATGGCAATAATATCGCATTAGACTCATTAAGTAATCCATCGGTACGCCCAAGGATTGATTCACAAAACTGGCGTAATCAAAACCGACCTGCTATTTTGAAAGCTCAATTCTATGGTTATGTTCCGCATGTTGGAATGTCGTCTTCAGACATGGATACACCATATCCAGATGATGGAAATGGTGCAAGCGAGATGCTTTTCTATCCAATAAATAGTAGTAGTAGTGGATTATTAAGTCCAGATTCACCAAATATGCCAAGGGTTCGAAGAAATGAATCTTCTTCACAGGCAACCACTGGCTACACTTTTACAAGGTGTTCTGATAGAATGGATGCGAATTCTAATACATATGCCTGCGAAACAACGGTAAATATTGGCCGAAGTGTTAACCCTAGTGATGTTCTTTATTTACGTTTAACGCCGTTAATGAATGATTCGAACTTTAGGGTTGAATTATTGAATGGTGATACTGTAGTTGATTTTGCTGGTGTTCAGCCAACAGTTGATTCAACTGGTCGCGCTAACACACAGTTAAGGCGCGTGGAGAGTAGAATTGGATTTAACGATACTAGCTTCCCGGTTCCTTTGTTCTCAGCGCAAACTGAAAGTAACGAAGAACCTATTTGTAAAGAGTTTTCAGTAACACGATTAACTAATTCAAATGTTAACTGTAGAAATCAGTAATATGAGCAATATAAAAATAGCCTTTCGAAAGGCTATTTTGATTTATATTTTAATTATTTTGCGTATTCGATTGCTCGAGTTTCTCGTATGATATTAACTTTAATTACGCCAGGATATTGCATTGTGCTTTCGATTTTATCAGCGATATCTCGAGCCATTTTAATTGCTGAAAGATCATCGACGGCTTCAGGGGAAACAATTACTCGAATCTCGCGACCAGCTGAGATTGCGTAAGCTTTGTTTATACCTTTGAAACTTGTAGCAACATTTTCAAGTTCGCGCATTCGTTCTACAAAGTTTTCAGCAGAAGCATTTCTTGTTCCTGGTCGAGAAGCACTCATTGCGTCAGTTATTTTAACTATAATTGCTTCGACCGTAGTAGCTTCAACATCTTCGTGATGCGCAGCTATGGCATTAACTACGCGTGGATCCATGCCGTATTTTTCAGCAAGTTCAGCACCGATTTGGGCGTGTTTTCCTTCAATTTTATGAGTTACAGCTTTTCCAATATCGTGGAATAGTGCGGCAGTTTTGGCGATTGTTACATTTGCACCAATTTCTTCAGCGATGAGTCCAGCAACATTAGCCATTTCGGTTGAATGTTTGAGAACATTTTGGCCGTAACTTGTTCGAAATTTTAGTTCACCCAAAAGCCGTAGCATTTCACGAGGTAAACCAGAAAGCCCAACTTCTCGTGCAGCATCTTCACCGGCACGATTGATTTCTTTATTGATTTCGCGCTCTGCTTTTTCTACAACTTCCTCGATTCGTGCAGGGTTAATTCGGCCGTCTTTCATCAATAATTCGAGTGCAAGTCTAGCAATTTGGCGACGAACAGGGTCGAAACTTGATAAAACAACCATTCCAGGAGTGTCGTCAACGAGGATATCTACGCCAGTTTCGCGTTGAAGAGCTTGAATGTTGCGGCCTTCTTTTCCGATAATCCGGCCTTTCATCTCGTCGTCTGGGAGTTTAAGAGCGGTAACGGTTCTTTCGGCTGTAACTTCGCTAGAAATTCTTTCCATAGCTGAAACTAAAATTGTTTGAGCGCGTTCTTCGGCATCTTCAGTTGCATTTTTGAAGTTTTGCAACTAGGTTTACTCATGTCTTGAGTTACGCTTTTTTTTCAGTAAGTTTAAGGATTTTCTCGGCAGCTTCTTTTTTTCGAAAGTTTTGCAATTTTTCTCGAGTTTTTTTCATGCTGTTTTTTTCTCGAATTTCCTTAACTTCATTCTTTTAGTTTTTCAACTTCAATTTCGTCATTTCGAAGCTTTTTCATTGCGAGAATCAATCTGATCAAGCTTTCGATCGAGTGATTCTTCGCGCTCAGCTAAGCGATTTTCGGTTTTTTTCGAATTTCCTTGCGTCGTTCAGATTCATCTTCGTTAGCTTTTTTTCGGTAATTCTTAATGCTTTTTTTCATTAGCTCTTTCTAGGATTTCGGCTGACTTTTTTCTTGCCTCGGCGATAATTTTATCGGAGTTATTTTTTGCATTTGCAGATTTAATTTTTTGATACGTAAAAGCTCCAGCACCGCCAAACAGAACGCCAAGCGCAGCTATCAGTATATCCATATTTTTTTCCTTTCATCAAAAAATTAATTTAAAAAAATCAAAAAAAGCAATTACTATGCCCAAACCCATTTTACCATAAAAAAAGTTATTTTTTTCAAAAATTGCGAAAAAATATTTTTAGTGTATAATTTAATTATGTTTATGTCTTTTTTTTAACTTGGTGGTATGGAAAAAGGTCTAGCTTGGCGTGCAGAAAAAAATATTAGATGGAGTTGAGCGATCGATAGATACTTTTTTTCTCTTGGATTATTAGTGAAAAACTTGGTTTTCGCCGTTTCGCCAGATTGATGCGATTGCGGTTTCGAATGTTTCGCTTGAAGTCCGAATTCGAAAAATTCTTTGACAAGCTTTTTTTCACGGTTTATCGGTGCTTTTTAAGAACAATAGTGATGATAATTGGTGTATTTTTATTGCATTTAAAAGCTTTGTAGGGGCTTGGTTTTATTATTGCTGTGGTTAGTTTTTACCAGTTTTACCATTAGTTCTTGTTGTTATTTTTTTACAACAGGGTGGACACCAAAAATTGTTCCAAAAAAATCCGTGATGATTTTTATGACTTGGCAAAAAAATAGTAGCTTAAAGAAAGAAGTGAAACCAGCTAAAACAAAGAAAAGGGGTTGGCTATGAGTTTTAATTATAACCATTTACGAGCAAAAAAATCACGCTTAATGAATATTTTTAAGGTTGTTTTTACCTCTCTTAAATTTACTTAAGATTGTTGGCGTTATAAGTGGTTTTTCTTTAATTTTTATGGATTCGGCTTTGGGCTGGATAGTCTTAGCTATTGTTTCGGTTGTAACAATACTGATTAACTGGTGGAACGGTGAATTGCATAGATTGGCGCCTTCGGCAGAATTCACTATTGAAGGGCAAATGGCAAGCAATATACTCGGCAGGTTGTCAAAAAACCCAACAAGTGAACAGATTGCTAAAGTTGTTCTTGAAAGTTCTGGTGGGAAATTTATTGCGGCTAGGTTTGGGCTTGGAAAAACTACAATAGAAAGTCTAGTTCAGATTCCGCAAAATTCTCCAGAAAATATTTTTCAGACTGCACTTCAAATTCAACAAAAGTTAAAAACTAAAACTGTTTCAGGGTCAGTTTTAGCTTTAGCTATTGTTCGAAATTTTCCAAATTATGAAACACTTTTAGCTCAATTTTATGTTGATTTTGAAGATCTTGAGAGGGGCGTACTCTGGCATGACCATATTTTTTCGCTAATTAATAAATCTAAGATTCCGATGAAAACTGGTGGAATCGCAAGAGACTGGTCGTTCGGATATACGCCAACATTGAATCGTTTCGGGGTAAATATTACCAACCAGGTATCAAATAATATTTTAATGTCTTCTAATCTAGAGCAGCACAAAGAGCTGGTTTCGAAGATGATTGAACAATTTAGCGGTCAAGGTAAGCAAAACATTGCTCTTATTGGTGTTGATGGTGTTGGAAAGACGACGGTTGTAAATTCTTTTGCGGCAAAAATCGCTAATGGTAATGAAAAAATACCTTCAAATCTAAAATTTAGACAAGTTATCTCATTGGATGCATCTTCGTTGATTGCTGCGGCTCCTGGGCGCGGTGAAATTGAGAATTTACTAAATTATGTTTTGAATGAAGCGTATGCTGCTAAAAATATTATTATTTGTCTTGATAATGCACAATTATTCTTCGAAGACGGGGTTGGTTCAGTTGATGTTTCGAACTTGCTTCTACCAATAATTCAAGGCGGGGTTTTACGTATGATTTTAACCATGGATGAGCAGAGATTTTTACAGATTTCAGCTAAAAATCCAGCCTTAGCGCAAGCAATGAATAGGTTACAAGTAAATCCGGCCAATTATGATGAAACTTTGGCAGTTATGCAGGATAAGCTTTTGCTTTTCGAACACCAAAACGGAGTTTTATATCAATTTCAAGCACTTAAAGAAGCTTATCGGCTAAGTCAAAGGTATATTTTTGATTTAGAGATGCCAGGTCGAGCGGTTAGATTGCTGGAAATGTCCGCTGGTTTTGCTGAGAATAAGATTGTTACAGCTAGCTCGGTTGAAAAAGCTATTGAGCAAACTATGAATGTTAAAATTTCGACAGCAAACGTTGATGAAGAAAAGGAAACTCTTCTGAATCTAGAAAATCTACTTCATGCACGAATGGTTGGACAGGAAAAGGCTGTTTCAGTGGTTGCAAATGCCTTACGTCGAGCAAGAACCGGAGTTCGAAATCAAAATCGACCAATTGGAACGTTCTTATTCCTTGGTCCAACTGGTGTTGGAAAAACTGAGCTTTCGAAAGCGCTTTCTGAAGTATATTTTAATGGCGAAGATAATATTATTCGTCTTGATTTGAACGAATATGTGAATCTTGATGATGTTTCGCGATTGATTGCGGATGGATCGCGCGATGCAAGTTCGCTAACTGCTCAAATGATGAAAAAACCTTTTTCGGTTGTGCTTTTAGACGAAATTGAAAAAGCGCACCCGAATGTATTGACGGCACTTTTGCAAGTTTTGGATGAAGGTATTTTGCGTGATGAGAAAAACCGGGAAGTCTCGTTTAGAGATGCGATTATTATTGCTACATCTAACGCCGGAGCGGAAAGGATTCAAGAGCTTATTGCACGCGGTTATGATTCTACGAGCGCCGAAGAAGTTATCGTAAATGATTTGATAGCTAGTCGTGAATTTAGACCTGAATTCCTAAACCGTTTTGATGAGATTGTTGTTTTCGAGCCACTCACAAAAGAAAATCTATTGCAGATTATTGATCTTATGATTGCAGGAGTAAATAAAACCCTTGCTGGGCAAAAAATTTCAGTTTCAGTTACGCCCGAAGCACGATTAATGCTTGCAGAGATGGGCTACGATCCAAAATTGGGAGCTCGACCAATGAGAAGGGTAATTCAGCGTGTTGTAGAGAATACAATTGCACGAAAAAAATGCTTTCGGGTGAAGCTCAGCCTGGTTCAAACATTGAGATTACACCGGATATTGTTCAGCAAAGTTAAGATATAAAAAATAAAATCGGCGAGATAATCGTCGATTTTTAAATTCATTTTTTGGAGGGCCAGGAGGGGCTCGAACCCTCGACACCCTGCTTAAGAGGCAGGTGCTCTAACCGGCTGAGCTACTGGCCCAATACTTGTATTATAGCATATTTATTTTTTTAAAAAAATAAAGTCTTTTTATTTTTTTAGGACTTATTTTATAAACAAAATGAGCTCCCAGATATTTTGAAGGGTTTTAAATTTTTAATTTCAAAACCATAACTTATAAATAACAGATCAGTTTTTTTGATGATTTGCTTGAATTTGTGCGAGTTTTAGCATTTTTTTCGATTCTTTCAGAGTGGCCAAAAAGTGTAGAAAAATGGTGATTTTTTTCGATAGGGAAGACGTGCCAGAAATTTTCGAAAAATAAATTTGTGTATTTTTTTGAGTTTTCTAGTCTTATTTTTGAAATTAAAACTAAAAAAATGGGTTAATTTCAAAACCAATTGATTTTTGCACTAAAATTGCTTGCAGTTTTTAAAAACGACACCATCGCCCTGATCCAATATCGGCTAAAATGTCGTTTTTTTGAAAGTTTAAGTTTTTTTCGAAGAGTTTGATTAATTCTTTTTTTGTGAGTTGGAACATAAGGCGCTCCGAAGAAAACTGTCAAAAGAAAAAAACGGCAAGAATGACGCCGAAAAATAAATAAAAATAAATAAAAAAATAATTTCCATAAGATTAAATTTGGTACCCCGGTAGGACTCGAACCTACGGCCAGGAGGGTAGAAACCTCTTACTCTAATCCACTGAGCTACGGGGGCGTACCTAAAATAATTATATCAATTTTTTTAAAAAAAGTCCATATGTTTATTTTTAAAGCAAAAACCTCCAGATAGTGGAGGCTTATGCTAAAACAAAAAAAGATCAAATGGTGCGGGCGGAGAGAATCGAACTCTCATCACTTGCTTGGAAGGCAGGTATATTAGCCGTTATACGACGCCCGCATAGAAATATTATAACAAAGATTTTCTATAAAAGCAACACTTTTTTTGAAAAAAATAACATGTTTATGTTAATATAATAACATGAAATTGAATGATTATGTCGTGAAATCCAACTTGGAAGAAGTTGCTCACTCTAGTGGTTATGCTAAAGCTCAATCTGGTCGACGTTTTGGCGCTGCTAGTACGCAAAGTTTTAGTCAGCGTCAGGCGGTCGATTATCGTAAATCAAGAATTCGTTCTTACGGTGATTCGAAATTAGGTCAACTAAGAATGGCGCAAAAAACTAAAATGGAATCATCAATGACAGCCCTTGATCAAATTCGTCAAAAGCGTATTGAAAGAGAAAATAATGACTATATGTTTAACTCTAATCGCCAAAAAAATACGGTTACCGGTGATCAAATCGACCGAGCAACTAGAATGAGAATGGAAGCACAAGGAATGGATAGCGAAAAATCGATTCGATAATGTTTCCCAGTCGGGAATGGCTGGTTTTTATGGCTCTTCTGGAATCTCACAATCCACGCAAAATATTACAAAAAATTTTCAACCAGAAATTAAACCAAAATTTTAAAGCTTGATTTTTAACTGGGTGTGTGTTAAAATTATTAAAGCTATGGCGGATGTAGCTCAGTTGGTTAGAGCGCTGGTTTGTGGCACTGGAGGCCGTGGGTTCGAATCCCATCATTCGCCCCTAAGTAAATTTGAGCGAAAAGCTCTTTTTATTTGATTAAAAATATAAAATATGGTATAATTTTGACTAGTTTTTTTTGCCAAGGAGGAATAAAGAATGGCCAAAATGAACCTTGAAGATATTAGATTTACGGATGATATGCATAACAAATTTTCTAGCACTTTTCAGGAATTTCTTTCTTCTCACTTAAGTTTTTCAGAGTTTAGAGAAGGAGTATGTTAAAATATTAACAGCTATTGAATCGTCGCTGATATTAGCAGCTCAAGACATACTTAGAGAAAGCTCTGAGAATGAAAATATTGATACGGAGATTGAGATCATGACAATTTTTGAAATCCTAAATGGTGAAGAGTTAAGTGAAAAGTTCGGTGGTTGAATTTAATTTGAGAGTTATGAAATATATACTTGAAAAATATAAACAATTATAGCTCTGAGACTGTTAATCGTATGTGTAGAAATGCTAGAGAATATTATAATAAAGCACAAGTGTTCTCTAGATTAATAAAAAAACTCCCAGTGTCGGGAGTTATTTAATTATGAAAATAAAGTTTCAATTTTTGCGCCAAGCGAATTTAATCGTTCGGCAAAGTCTTCATATCCGCGATTAATATTGTAGACGTCGCGCAAAGTTGAAATTCCTGGCGCGGCAAGCATTGCAATCAAAACAACAACACTTGGGCGAAGCGCACTTGGAGCAATAATATCGGCTGGTTTCCATTTTGTCGGACCGGATATGTAAACACGGTGTGGATCGACGAGCTCAATTCTAGCATTTAACTTTGAAAGTTCCGTAAAATAAATTGCGCGATTTTCGTAGCTCCAGTCGTGAACTAAGGTTCTACCTTCTGCGACTGTGGCAATTAGGCCTAGAAAAGGTAAATTATCCATATTTATCCCAGGGAAAGGTAGTGCATGTAATTTGTCTTTTGCGGCGTGTAGTTTTGATTTTTTAACGGTAATATCAACTAAGCGAGTTTTTTTATTTCTCGAAAGATATTCGGGGCTAATTTCGAATTTTGAGCCCATTTGTTCAAGTGTTGCGAGCTCGAGTTCGTTGAATTCAATAGGTGCGCGTTTAATAGTAATTTCTGAATTTGTCACTAGAGCAACAGCAACGAATGTAATAGATTCAATCGGGTCTTCACTAACATAATATTCAACATCTTTATTGATTTTATCTACCCCGTGAATTATTAATGTTGTAGTACCGATTCCTTCAATTTTAACACCTAATTTTTCTAAAAAGAAACACAAATCTTGAACCATATAGTTTGGACTGGCATTGCGAATAGTGATTTTTTGGCCTGAAAGCGCAGCGGCCATAATGATATTTTCGGTAGTTGTATCACCGCGTTCGGTCAAAAGAATAGCTTTTTCAACCTTTTTGGGTTTATTTATGACATCGTAATAATCCGTTTCTGCAACGATATTTGCCCCAAAGTGCTTAAGACCAGCAAGATGTGGCTCAACAGTTCTAGTTCCGAGATTGCAACCACCCGAAAAAGGAATTTGAAAGTTAGAATATTGATGTAGGAGTGGCCCAAAAAACATTAAAATACTGCGAGTTCGCTTGGCTGAATCAATATTCATATTTTCGAAATTTAATTCGTTTGGTGGTATAATTTCTAGGTCATTGGAATCATTTAACCATTTTGTTTTGACGCCGATTGAATTTAAAACTTCAAGGATCCTATTAACTTCTTCGATTTTTGCAACATGGCGAAGAGTGGTTTTTCCTTTATTTAGAAGTGAGGCACAAAGTAATCCAACCGCAGCATTTTTTTGAAGTTTTAACTTCGATTTCTCCAGAAAGCTCACGACCACCATGAACTCGAAAAATTGGTTTTTCTGGGAATTAACAGATATAATTTCGCTAGAAAGTTCCCCTGAAATACGTGCAAGCATTTCAACGGTAATATTTTGTTTACCGCTCTCGATGCGATTTATTGCGCTTTGTGATGTACCAATTTTTTTCAGCTAATTCAGCTTGGGTTAGATTTTGGTGAAGCCGATATTCTTGAATTAACTGACCGATTTTTTTCTAGGTAGGATTTTTCATTATTCATAATAGAATTATACTACTTATGATATGAAAAAAACGCAAGTATTTTTTTGAGATTTTTGTATTTAAATATTAACTGTGATAAAATGTGAGAATGATATAGCGATATTTTTTTATACTGGTTTTATATTTTAGAATGCTTTTAAATAAAAAGGAGATTTTTATGTTTGATGAAAAAATTTTTGACGCAATTGAAAGTGAAGAATATCGCCAACGAGAAGGGTTAGAATTAATCCCGAGCGAAAATTATGTTTCGAGAGAGGTTTTAGCAGCTCTCGGGTCTGTTTTAACGAATAAATATTCTGAAGGCTACCCCGGAAGAAGATATTATGGTGGCCAGGAAAATACAGATATTATTGAATCTTTAGCAATTGAACGTGCTAAAAAGCTTTTTAAATGCGACCATGCAAATGTTCAACCTCATAGTGGAGCAAATGCAAATGAAGCAGTTTATAATGCTTGGCTGGAGGTCGGCGACACTGTTCTTGGAATGGATTTAGCTCAAGGTGGTCATTTAACACATGGTTCACCAGTCACAAGAAGTGGAAAAATCTATAACTTTATACGATATGGTTTGGATGAAAATGGTGAAATAAATTACAGCCAAATTGAAGAAATGGCCGAAAAATACAAACCTAAAATTATCCTTGTGGATTTCAGCATATCCTGGCGAAATAGATTATGCTCGAATTTCGAAAATTGGTAAAAAATATGGTGCAATGTTAATGGCTGATGTGGCGCATATCGCTGGGTTAATTGCGGGCGGCGTTCTTGAAAACCCGTTTGACTATGGATTTAATGTAGTTACAACCACGACACATAAAACTCTGCGTGGTCCGCGCGGAGGAATGATTCTTTCGAATGGAAAAGTGGGAAATCCACTTAAAAAACCAGAAAAAACTCTTGAGAACCTACCAACTTTAATTGATCGGAGTGTTTTTTTCCAGGGAACGCAAGGCGGGCCGCAGATGCACTCAATTGCAGCGAAAGCGGTTTCGTTTTTACGAGGCTCTTCAACCAGAGTTTAAAGATTATGCTAATCAGGTTGTAAAAAATGCTAAAAAAAGCTAGCAGAAGAGCTTTCAGAAAGAGGATTTAAGCTTGTTACGGGCGGAACAAAGAATCACTTAATTTTAGTTGATGTTTATTCTAGTTTTGGAATTGATGGTAAAACGGCAGAACGTGCGATGGATAAGATTGGATTAACACTAAACGCTAATTCGATCCCTAATGATAAGTTATCAATGTTTACTCCGAGTGGAATCCGCCTAGGAACTCCAGCAATAACTTCTCGAGGTATGAAAGAGGAACAAATGGAGCGAATTGCCGAATGGATGAGATTTGCAATCGAAAATCGTGACAACCCTAAAGAGCTCGCAAAAGTTAAAAAAGAAGTTGCTGATTTTGCAAGACTTTTCCCGTTGCCGAGCGATCTATAAAATTTGAATACGATAATTTTTCCATGATATAATATAAGTAGTATGAGTAAAATTTTTTCGAAAATAAGAAAATGGCGTGCTAGTTTTGTATTGCTTGCGATTTTCTCTAGTTTTTTAGCGATAGTTTTTTCTACGATTTCGAAAGCATCTATTTGGTTTGACGAAGCTTTTTCAGCATATATAATTCGGTTTAGTTTTGTGGATATTTGGCATTATACATCTGTTGATGTTCATCCTCCGCTATATTATTTTTGTTTGAAGATTTGGAGTTTATTCTTTGGTAAAAGCGATTTAGCTCTAAGAAGTATGTCGGCGTTTTTTGGCGTTTTGACAATTTTGGCGGCTTATTTATTAGTTAAACGACTTTTTAATAAGAAAACAGCATTAATATCGAGTGGGCTTTTAGCGATTTCTCCAATGTTGATTCGTTATTCCCAAGAAGCTAGGATGTACACAATGGTTGCGTTTTTAGGCGTTGTTGCGGTACGGGCTTTTTACGAAGGCTGGATGGCTAAAAATGATACGAAAATAATTAAAAGATGGCGTTTTGTATATGTTTTAGTGGTTTGTTTAGGGATTTGGACACAGTATCTTTACGGGCTTATCCCGGTTTCTTTGTGGATTTATAGAGGTTTTTTTCGGTTTGTAGGCGTAGAGAGTTAGAGCGAAAAAAAGACTTGGTTTCAATTCTTGAGAATAAGAAAGAACCAGAAAAAAATAGTATTTTTTTATGATTTTTTTGGTGAAAAGCTGGTTTAAGATACACTTAATCATTGCTATTTTGTATCTACCGTGGATTCCATTTTTTTATTGCGCAAACAGCTTACGTTAAGGAAAAATTTTTGGATTCCTGCTATAGATTTTTTTCGACAATCCCAAATATGATTTCGAATTTTTTTGTTCTACTTGGATGCGAATAAAAACAAATGGCTGGCTTTCGATTGTGGCAGTATTGATTATAATTATTGCATTTTTTTGCTATAAAAAGGGAATTGAAAAAAATAAGGTTTTCGAAAAAAATATTCAGTTGATTTTGAGTATTGCAATTATTCCGGTTATAGTGTTGTACATTGCAAAGCTTACCACCGTTGAGCTCGATTTTTTTGTAGACAGATATTTGTTGATGGCTGAGATTTTTATTTCGATAGCTTTTGGCGGTTGCGATCTATTATAATTATAAAAAAATAAGAAAAATCTTTATGAGTTTATTGCTGGGGATACTGGTTGCAATTTCGCACAGTATTGGGGTTCTTCAAATTGATTTCACAGCGAGGAATTTCAAAAAAATGATGGTGAAATAACGGAAATTCGTCAAGCAATGGAACAAATTCGGAATGAGAACAAATACGCAACAATAGCTGTAGGAGATTTTTCTTTATTATTCAGCGGCTCAATATTCGACTAGTGATAGTAAAGTTTGGTTCTATGGTGAAGCACCAATTTATGGATCTGGCGATATGATTCGTTCGGACTTTACACCTAAGATTGAAAAAAATATGTGTCGTTTTTGAAAGAGAATAAAGAATTTTATGTAATTGAAAAAAATATCAATAACGAAGATACTGCTCTGAGTTTTTGATAAATATAAAGCTTTCAAATGAAGAATTTTACAACAACTCTATAGATGGAAAGCCGTTGTATAGAATTTTTAAATTTATTGCAAAAATAGTCTTCACAAAAAAATAAAATAATATGGTATAATTTAAGAGTAAGCACCCGTAGCTCAACTGGATAGAGTACTTGGCTTCGAACCAAGCGGTTGCAAGTTCGAATCTTGCCGGGTGTACCTATATATCTCGCATTTGCGAGTTTTTTTATTTTGGCAAAAAAATAAGGGCTGTGCTATAATGAAAATATGAAAAATATAGTTTTCGAAAAACTTAGAGATTTTTCCAGAATGTTGATTTTGGCAAATTTACAACAATGAAACTTGATGGTCGAACAAAATACTTTACAGTCGTAAAAAGTGTTGAGGATTTTTCTGCAGCGGTGCACTTTTTAAAAAAAGAAAATATTCCATTTTTTATTCTGGGCGGTGGAAGCAACACAATCGTTCGAAGCAAGTTTTTTCCTGGAATTGTAATTAAAAACGAAATTTTAGGTTTTGAGCAAGTTTTTGAAGATGACAAAAAAATCGAATTTAAGGTTAATTCGGGAGTTAATTGGGACGAATTCGTGCGATTTGCAGTTTCGGAAAACTTAAGTGGTTGTGAGGCTATGGCAATGATTCCAGGAACGGTTGGTGCATTGCCTATTCAAAATGTTGGCGCTTACGGTCAAGAGGTTGTTGATATTTTAAAAGGCGTTGAAGTTTTTGAAATCGAGACGGAAGAGATTAAAACTCTATCTAAAGAAGAATGTCAACTTTCTTATAGAGATAGTATCTTTAAAAGAGATAAAAAAGATAAATATTTTGTGATCTCAATAAATCTTGAACTTTCGAAAGGTCGGCCAGAGGATCCGAAATATGAGACCTTAAAACATGAACTAAAGAAAAAAGGCATTAAAGAAGAAGATTTAACTTCTAAGGATGTGATGGAAGCGGTAGTGAAATTCGTTCAAGAAAAACTCCCTGATCCAGAAGAAATCCCTGAGCGCGGGCAGTTTTTTTAAAAAAACGTTAAAAATAACTGAGAGTATCGCAGAAGATTTTCGAAAAAAATATCCAGGAATCCTATTTTCAAGGTTGGTAATGAATATAAAAATTCCAACAGGCTGGTTGATTGAACAGTCAGGTTTAAAAAGGGAGAGAGTTTTTTTGGAATGAGAGTTCATCCAGGAAGTGCTTTAGTTCTAACTAATATTTCAGCTAAAAAGCTATGATGAATTAGCGCAGGCAAGAAAAATTAATTCAAGATAGGGTTTTTTTGAAAAAAATTTGGCTTAAAAAAATAGAACAAGAACCGCTGGAAATTTAATAAAAAAATAAAAAAACGGCATTCAGTTATGAATGTCGTTTTTTTAGAATTTAAAAAGAATTATTCTTCTGTTTTTTTCTTCTTTAGTGTCAGGAGTTTTTCTTCTTTTACTCCTTCTGTTTTTTCTTCTTCTACGATTTTGTAGCCAAGAATAGTTCCTTTTGCAAGACTTTCTTTTCCGGCTGCATCATTCCAGCGAGAGCTGTCTAGGCCGAGAATCAAGAACCAGATAGGAGATGCGAATGCGAAAAGGATAGCCCAGTAAGGTGATTTGTCGAGCTTTTTACTAATTTCGATAGCTGCCAAAATTGCAAAAATAGCCGAGATTATAATTCCAACATAAGGAATAAAAAAGTTAAAAGAGATTTCCAGCCTTCTTGACCACCAAGTTCGAAGAATATCCAGCGGTTATAGAAAGGAATCCAAGCTTTTTTAGCATCGATCCCGGCTTTTTTAAAGATTAGCATGTAAAGGAGAGAACTAATAACATATCCTACAACTGCAGCAATTAGCGCAAAAATCAAAAAGAACGCAATAGACATTCCTGCAATAGCGTCAGTTTCTGCACTGTGACTATAGCCTCTATATCCATATGAGTAGTCGCTATTATAATTATACATTTTAAAAATCCTTTTCTTTGATTAATTTCTATAATGATTATATATTAAAAAAATTGAAATTTTTCAAGATTTTTGCTTATAATAAGGCTTTATGAGATTTTTTTAAATGGTGCAGAACTTCGTGATTTTATTAAAGAACGCCAAGCTAAACAGGTGCGAGCCTTGCGACAAAGCTGGCGAGTTTTTTTCCAAAGTTAGTGATTTTTTTATTCTTCAAAAAAAGTCCCCGTAACTGAAACTTATATGCGACTAAAAGAAAAATATGGTGAAGATATTTTAATTGAGGTTGAGCGACAAAAAGTCGATATTGAATTAATGAAAGAAGAGATTCGAAAGGCTAATCTTGATGAGAGTGTTCACGGTATTATCGTGCAACTTCCGCTTGAAAATGAAAGTGGTGAGAAGCTTTCAAAAAATGAAACTGAAGCAATTTTGAGTGAAATTTCGAAAGAAAAAGATGTTGATGGTTTGAATGGTGGTGATTTTGTTCCGGCTACAGCGCAAGCAATAAATTGGCTTTTGGCAGGCTATAATATTTCATTAGAAGGTAAAAAGGTTGCCGTTGTTGGACAGGGGAGGCTTGTAGGAGCGCCACTTTCGAAAATGTTTGAAAAATCTGGAGTGATGGTTTCGAAATTCGATGAATTTAATAGTGAAGAAATGGTGAAAACACTTAAAGATTTTGATGTGGTAATTACAGCGGTTGGAAAACCGGGGTTGATTACTTCAGAAATGCTAAAATCTAAGTCGGTGGTTGTTGATGCTGGAACGGCGAGTGAAGATGGAGAGATTAAGGGTGATGTTTCGGATGAAGTTCGTAAAAATAGAAAGGATCTGACTATTACACCAATAAAAGGTGGAGTTGGCCCACTAACGGTTGCTTCTTTGATTGATAACGTTATCGTTGCGGCAAGAAAAGTTGCAAATCAAAAAGGGCAACAAGATTTATAAACAAAAATAGACCTCGAAATTGAGGTCTATTTTCTATCTGAAGCTCGATCGCCCCATTGAGAAGCGGTCAGCTTTAGAATTTTGCAGCTTTTCGGCTTGCGAAGTAGTAACCAAATGCAGTTACCATTGAACCTAGTCCAAGAACTGCCGATAGGGCGTCTGAACCAGTTTCAGGCAATTCTGAAGGAACGCTTGGTACTGGATTGTTTGGTGTTGGAACATTTGGTGTTGGGTTGTTTGGTGTTGGGCTTGGTGGGAGTTTGTTTCTTTGGAATTTCCACTTTAGCGCTATCACAACCATCGTTGTCTCCAGGAATTGTTGGAGTGTCTACACAAGCAGTGTTTACAGCTGACATACCTGTTGCAGTTGCTTGAGATTTGATAACGATAGTTTTACTTTCACCAATTTTCAAAGAGTCAATCTTTGAAACCAAAATGTTGTTTTCAATTTTACCGCTGTCTGAGCTGATGAATTTAATGTTTACAGGAGCTCGGTCAGTTACAACAACATCTTTCAAATCAACATTTCCGTTGTTCGCCACTGTAATTTCGTAGTTGAAATCAGTATTTGCTTCAAGTTTAGCAAATTTTTGATTGTTTACAGTTTTCTTAATAACGATTGAAGGTTTTTCATCTCGTTTAACTTCGAAAAGTTTTTTTACACAGTTTGAATTTGCATTCTCGCCATCTTTTTGTAATAACTGTTGAAGAAATTGTGAATTTACCAGTAATTTCGATATCAACTGTTAATTTCGAACCATTGTTTACAGTCTTTTTCGATTACAACTTTACCACTTTCATCTTTGATGATGTATTTAACACCGATAAATGTTGTGTGATTTACAGTGTAAGAAGTATTGAATTCGAATCGTGTTCGAGAAATTTGGTTGATTGTGATGTTTTTGACATACCAACTCAGGTTTGTTTGGTGTTGGTGTTGGTGGTACTGTTGGAGCTTTTTGTTTCAAAAGATTTTTTTCACAATTTGCATTTGTGTTTTCACCATTTTTAGTCATGATTGTTGAGATAATTGTATATTTCTCAGTTACATCATTTGGAACGGTAATTTCAAATTTAGTACCATTGTTGATTACTTTTTGAGCTACAACTTCACCTTTAGAATTTTTTTAACAACATATTTTTGTTCCAGTAAATTCTGTATCTTTTACTGAATATTTTGTATCAGCTGAATAAGTGATTTGCTTTTCATCTTTTCGAACAATATTTAAGCTTAAAGCGTCACATTTGTAAGCTGGAGTTTGAGGTTTTGGAGTATCACATTTTTTAGTGATTCGTACACTAGCAGTGTCATTTTTAACTATTTTTTGATCACTTGCTTGTGCGATGTTTGTCAAAACGTTGTCTCCACAAACTGGCAAGTCTTTTTCAGCTGCAACTGTTGCGTCAAAACGCACGTAAGCATCGCCATTTGCTTGATATGTACCAATATTGATTCCAGAATTTTGAATAATATTATCGCTAACTTTCAAGCCATTTGGGTTTGAAGTGTTGTAAAGTTTTGTTGTACCTGCAACATAATTCAAACCTTTTGGTAGAATATCGCGAATTACCAAGTTCTGAATTCCTGCAGAACCTGTATTTTTAGCGTGAATTTGGAATTGAACTGTGTCGCCACCTTTAGCGCTTACAGTTTCAGTCCAAGTTTTTTCGCCATTTGTTTTATTTCGAACTGTTTTTGCAAGATCGATATCTGTTTTCTCTTGTGGTTGGTTAACTTGAGCTTTAACTTTAACGGTTACGTAACCTGCATATTGGAAACATCCAGGAATTTTTCCGTCAAGTTTGCTGTATCCAAGAGTTGCACCCGTATTGTTTACGATGCTGTCTGGAAGTTTAGTTGTACCCATTCCGTTGTTTTCGAAAAGGGCAGAACCAGCAACATAAGCCAAGTTGAAGTCATTATCACTTGAGAAAGTTGCTTCATCCCAAACTGTGTTAGGTTTTGCGTTTGAAGCTGAAACCTGACCTTGAACAGTTACGGTTTTTGCAGTTGTTGTTGGAACGTTAAGTTTCGCAACTACATTTTCGGCAACAAGATTTAGATTCGAAGCTGCGTTGTTGTGAACGTAAATTCGAACATAGTATTCTTTGCCGTTTTGAACTTTCATATTATTCGTCCAGTTAGCATTTGATCCAACTTCACGAATTCCAACGAAGTCTTTTTCGTCACCACCAATAACAGGGTTATTTGTGATTGAGTTAAATGTAATATAATCTGCTGGTTTTTCAATAGTAAATGATGGTCGAGCTGGACCCCAGGCCATAACGGCAACCGGAGCAATAACTGCAGCCAAGATTGAACCAGAGATTACAGAATGGTTTTTAATAAAAATTAATGAGTTTTTTTCATTTGGTCCCTCATTTTCTCCCTTCTAATCTCCACTTTATTAGAAATTTTATTAATTTATAAATATCATAATTCTGTCTGTCAATATTTTGTTTTTCTTCGCTTGCCGAATTGTTAAAACCTAACGCAGAATTGGGTTATTAAGAGATATCAATGAAAAGCCAGGCGGCGGGAAACCGCCTAGCGTGCGTTTCGAAAGACTTTAATCTTTCGAAAAAAGTGCTTAATCGTTTTAAGATAAAGTTTTAGTCATCAATTGCAGGTTCGCTCATAGAGCCATTACCTGCAAAAATTAGCAGAGCTACTTGGAGTTGTGACTCCGTTAGCTCCGGCTTCAACTGAAGGAGCGGATTGACCCACCAAACCATCGTAATGATGATTATCAGGAGTTGTTACGGCTCCGTTATCGGCTACTGTTGTAGTACCGTTTGAGTCTGTAACTGTTCCAGCTCCACTCCATTGAGATGGTTCGCTAACGCGAGCATCTTGTGAAGGAGTTGAGCTTTGCGCTGGTGCAGATGTTGATGGAGCAGCCGGAGCAGAGTATTGCTCAGGCAAGCTCGCTTGAGAAGTTTCTGAACCATTTGAAGATCCGTCGTTCTTACCACCACCAACGGGGCTTTACCTTGATTGGCTGGGTCTTTGGCTGGATCTTTCTTTCTCGACCTTGCTTTCGCCAGGTTTGTCTGGTTTACCAGGTTTTCCTGGTTCACTTGGTTTTCCAGGTTTGCCTGGTTCACTTGGTTTTCCAGGTTCATTAGGCTTTGTAGGAATCTCTACTTTACCCGTTTTAACCCCGGGGATGTTATTGCTTTGCATTACTGTGTTGCCACAGTAAACAAGTACGCGATAAGAATACTTCTCAGTTGATCCTTTCGGATTTGAAACTTCGACGTATTCTTGTCCGCTGAGGTTTTGTGAGTTTTCGCTTACTACTACGTCACCTTTGCTATTAACTCCAGTGGCATAGTAATTTGAGCCCTCTTCCATTTTCTTAGAAGAGGTTTGACTCCGGGAAAGGAAAGCTTTTGTCTGATAGTAGACATCTTTTCCTTTTTCGTTGTAGTAAAGATTTCCGTCTTTGCCTTTTTCGAGCCAGTCCTTGACATCAGTATTGGTATCAACAATACCGAATGTCATGGCTTTCTCTTTCAACGCAGTTGCGTTGTGGCTCATGTACTGAACCATCTCGTTAACTGCATCATTAGCGTTAGTTGAAAGAGAATCCTCTTTTGAACCGTTTGCGAACACCTTTTGTTGGGTATTTGCAATTTCGCTGTTATAGACGACAGTGTCGCCGTCGACTTTATAGTCAATAACCTGGAATTCTTCTTTTGGAAGAACCAGAGAGCTGACCGTTTTGCTGTCGGCTGCTTTGACATCGTTAGCTTTATGTTTGCCGAACATTCCTAAAACTAGAAATGCAATTACAACAACTACACAAATAGCTAATAATGCAGCCATCACCCAGTTTGTGTGAAGGCGAACAGGAGTTTCTTTCTGAGGCTCAGCTTCTTCTTCAAGCTCTTCGTTTTTAATATCACGTAGCTCTTGGAGCTTACCTTCAAGGTACTCCAATTCTTCTTCGTCCGTTTCTTTTTTAGATGCCTCTCTGCGGATTCGTTTAAACCATGATTCCCCATTTTTCTCAGTGGAAGCCAGTTCCTTCAGTTGCTCTAGAACTTTATCGATTTTTTCTGTAGTCATCATTTTTTTGCACCATCCTTTCTGTATAGATTTTATTTATTTTGGCCAAAATAAATAATGACTATTGAGGCACGATTAATACCTCATAATAACCCAATTCTTGTTAAGCTTCATTGACAAATCGTAGTGATTATGATATGTCAACTGCTAGAATTATAGCACAAAGGCAATAAAAAGTCAATACCTATATAATATAAAAGCAATAAGCGCAAGCGGTTTGTTTTTTACAAATAAAAAATACCCCAAAAAATGGGGTAGAAAAGGAAAATTTTAAATAGGAGGGAGGTTTTTAAACTCTTTTTTGTCCTCTTCTTTTTTTGGGTTTGAAGGTTTTTTTGCCTTCTTCGAAAACGCTTCCGTCACTTTTGCGGTTTTTTCTTTCATGCCACTCTCATGGTATTCTTCGAGAAAAACATCTTTAAGTTTTGAGAACAATGAAGGTTTTTTCGCTTTTTTAACACTGTTTTCAGTTGGCGTAATAAAGTACGCTAACATAATCAAAAAAGCCCCTAAAATCCAGTAAAGTATTGTAGGAAGTGCGTTTAAAGTCAATCCTATGGTGATAAGAGCTTTAGTGAATAGTCCAGCTTTTCGCCAGAATGAGCAAATTTGAAAACGCTCATCTAGTTTAACTAAGATATAGAGCGTTGCAAGAACAAGCGCCCCGTAGACAACTGCTAAATTATCTACAGCTCCTAACGCAACAACATTGAGTAGTTGCATGCAGAAAATGATTGCATGCATTAAGAGGTTAATCATATCAACCCCTCGCTTTCTATAAAAATTTCCCAGTAAAAGGTACTAGAATACTTATATAATAACATAAAAAAGCTTTAAAAAGTCAATATTTAGCATTTTTCGAAAAAAGAAAAAGCTCCAGAATTGAAGCTTTTTCGATATAATTTCAATTGGTGGGTGATTAGGGACTCGAACCCCAGACCCTCTCGGTGTAAACGAGATGCTCTAGCTAACTGAGCTAATCACCCGAACAATTACTATTTTAGCAGATAATTTATTTAAAGTCAACAACTTTTTTTCGTTTTTTTGAAAAAAATATTAAAGTTATGATAAAAATTATTAGATAAACATACGTAATTAAAAGGGTGAAAAATAAGAAGAATGGATACGAGAAAAACCTAGTCTTAAAGGTAGGAAATATAAAAAATATCATGACGATAACAACAAAGAGCTTTCGAATGGCAATCTTTACGATTTAATAAAAAGTAAGCATATGCAACGAGTTGTTCGTGAAACGGAATATTTTTTTGGTGTGTTGGAATTTGTTTCAATATGACTTGTGGGATGGTTGTGAAGTTGAAAAGCATTACTTAGTGATTCCAAAAAGGTTTGTTGATAGTGTTGCAAAATTTACACCAGAAGAAGCAGAAGAGTATTTTTAAAATTTTTAGCATATTATGAAACGAAAGGTTTTTCGTTTTATGCTCGTGATCCGAAAAAAATAAGCAGAAAACAGTTAAACATCAACATACGCATTTACTTAAAAATGGATTTTTTTCAAAAAGTTAACTGGGTTATAAACTGGTGTGGTAAATTTATGTGGTGGGGTTTGAAAAAATAGCTTAAATATGTTAAAATAAGGTGAATTTAAAAATCGAAGGGAACTAATGAAATCAGAAAATATTCGAAATGTGGCAATTATTGCCCACGTTGACCACGGAAAAACCACTTTAGTGGACGGACTTTTAAAGCAAAGTAATACATTCCGTGAAAATCAGGCAGAAATGAGCCAAACGCTCCTGATGGACTCTGGTGATCAGGAGTCGGAACGCGGAATTACTATTACCGCAAAACAAACCTCAATTTATTACGGGGATTATAAAATCAATATTATCGACACGCCAGGGCACGCAGATTTTTCTGGTGAGGTTGAGCGCACACTAAATATGGCTGACGGTGTTATCTTGGTTGTGGATGCTCAAGAAGGCCAATGCCTCAAACTAAATTTGTGCTTTCGAAAGCTCTTGAGCTTGGTTTAAAACCTATTGTAGTTGTAAATAAAATTGATAAACCTGCGCGTCGAATTGCTGAAGTTAATGATGAAGTATCGGATCTATTCCTAGAACTAGCAACTAACGACGATCAACTTCTTTACCCAACTTATTATGCGATTGGACGTGATGGGAAAGCTTGGCCTGAGGTTCCAGAGAATCCAGAAGCCGAAGCAAATTTCGAACCTATTTTCGAAGCAATTATTAATGAAATTCCAGCGCCAAAAGTTGATGTTGACGGTGATTTTCAACTGCTTATAACTTCTTTGACATACGATAGTTTTTTGGGTAAATATGCTATTGGACGAATTTCTCGTGGAAAAGTTAAAGCTGGAGAACAAATTGCTCTAATTAAGCGTGATGGAACTGTTAAAAAGTCAAAAATCGATAAACTTTTTGCATATCGAGGACTTCATCGTGAAGAAATTACAGAGGCTTTTGCGGGTGATATTGTTGCGATTACAGGTGTTGGTGAAGCTGAAATAGGTGAAACATTAGCAGATGCAAATAATCCAGAAGCTTTGCCAACAATTGAGGTTGAAAAACCAACACTTTCGATGTATCTTGGACCAAATACAAGTCCAATGAAAGGTCGTGAAGGTGAATTTACAACTTCTCGCCAGATTGGTGATAGGCTAAAGAAAGAACTTGAAACAAATGTTTCACTTCAAGTTAAAGAAGATGGAATTGGTTTTATTGTTTCTGGTCGCGGTGAGCTACACCTTTCAGTTTTAATTGAAACTCTACGGCGTGAAGGATTTGAGTTCGAAGTTGGTCGTCCACAAGTAGTGACAATTCAAGAAGATGGTGTTGAAAAAGAGCCAGTTGAAGAATTGATCATTGAAGTTGCGCCAGAATTTGTGGGTGCAGTAAGTCAAGAAATGGGAACTCGCCGAGCAGAAATGCGTTCTCAAGAGAGTTTGCCAACAGGTGCAACGCGGTTAACGTATATTATCACTACTCGAGCTATGATTGGGCTTCGAAACTTAATGCTAACTGCAACGAAAGGTACTATTATTATGAATAGCTTACCTCATGGTTATCAAGAAATGGGAGTAAAAATCCCTTCTAGTCGAAATGGAGTTTTGGTTGCTTTCGAAAAGGGAACTTCAACACCATACGCACTCCAAAGTGCGGAAAGCCGTGGAGAATTGTTTATTGGACCAGGAACTGAAGTTTATGCTGGAATGATCGTGGGACTAAACAACCGCCAAGAAGACCTTGAAATTAATGTTGTGAAAGAGAAACACCTCACAAATATGCGTTCGAAATCTTCTGATGGCGCGGTTCAACTAACTCCGTATACTAATTTAAGTCTTGAGCAATGTATTGATTTTATTGAAGACGATGAATTGCTTGAAGTTACACCACAGAATTTGCGACTTCGAAAACGATATTTAGATTCGATTGAGCGTAAACGTATGGCAAAATCTGTAAAGTAAAGACTTGACAATTTAATAAAAACATTTAAAAAAATCGCCCAAATCTTAAAGGGCGATTTTTTGTGATTTAAAAGTCTTAATTATTTTTCACGACTTGTTCGAACGTTCACTGAGTAAGCGTCTTCAGATTGATTAACTCGAATAACTTTAAACAAAATATTTCCTTTCTATAATCATTTTTTTATTTTTTTATGTTTTTTTATTTTTGGATGATTATGTTTATATAATAACATATTAAAAAAACAAAATGTCAATACTTTTTTTCAAAAAAAACCTTAAAAATATTGAATTTTAAACTTAAACGTGATAAAATTAAATTAAAATTTTGCAAAATAAAAAGGAAACATATGTTTAACAAAAAAACTATTAATGATATTGATGTGCGTGGAAAAGGTTGTCCTAGTTCGCACAGACTATAATGTTCCAATTGAATATTCTGAAAATGGTGAGGCGAATATTTTGAATGATTTTAGAATTAAATCAAGCTTGCCAACACTTAAAAACCTTATTGAGCGAGGTGTTCGAAAAATTATTATTATTTCGCACATGGGTAGACCAAAAGCGGTTGAAGGAATTTCAGATTTGGATGAGCTTGAACATCTGCCTAATGGGTCTAGAAAATATTCACTACGACCAGTTTTTAATCATTTAAGGGAACTTTTAGAAGCTGAAGATTTGAATTTTCCGATGAATTTTCATACGACGCCAATTTTTCCACGTACGCGGTATTCAGTTTCTATGAAGGACGCTGACGATGATTATAAAATTGAAATGCTTGAGAATTTGCGTTTTTCGAAGGGTGAAAAATCTAACTCATCAGATTTTGCAGATGCGCTATTACAGGTTACGGGGGCGGATTTGTTTGTTCAGGATGGTTTTGGTGTTATTCATCGAGAACATACTTCAACAAGCGGAATCGCAAAAAAACTTCCAAGCGTGGCTGGACTATTGCTCGAAAAGGAATATTTAACTATTTCTGAAGCTTTTAGAAACCCTAAAAGGCCGTTTGTTGCAGTTATGGGTGGCGCTAAAATTTCAGATAAACTGCCTTTAATTGAAAAAGTTTGTTGAGCGTGCAGATAAAATTATTGTGGCTGGCGCAATTGCAAATACTTTTTTGAAATATCTTAATGTTAAGGTTGGAAAAAGTCGAATTGAAGATGGTCAAAAGGAAGTTATCGAACAGATTTTTAGATTGGCGGAGAAGAAGGTTGGTTTTGAAGGCCTTCGAGAATTTATTATTTTACCAGAAGAAGTTGCTGTAGCGAAAGAATTTTCGAAAGATGCTGAACGAGTCGAAAAACGAGTTATCTCTGTTGCGGAAGATGAAACGATTTTAGATTTAGGTGAAAAGGCAATTCAAAAGCTTGAGAGTGAAATTTCGAAAGCTAAAATGGTTGTTTGGAATGGAACCGTTGGTTATGCTGAGTTTGAGAATTTTGCCGAAGGCTCACGCCGAACATGTTTGCAAATTTCGAAATCTACAAGAGATAATGGCATGAAGTCGATTGTAGGCGGTGGTGATACATCGGCTTTCGCGCTAAATTGGTCAAACCAAAAATCCTGAAATTGCTGATTTTTCACTAATTTCAACTGGCGGTGGTGCGGCTTTAGAGTTAATGAGTGGCGAAATTTTACCAGGATTTGAAGTTCTGGAAGATAAAAGCATAAGAATTTACAAAAATAAAATAAAATGTTAAAATAAGGGTATTATGAACAAAAAACTTGTTATCGCCAACTGGAAAATGAATTTAAACATGCAAGAGTCGAGTATTTTCTTGCATAAATTAAGTGAAAAAGTTCAAGCTCATCGTGGGATGGAAGTTATTCTTGCGCCATCAACTTTTACGCTTCAATCTTTAAGTCTACAAATCAATCATCGTCAATTTAAACTTGCTGCTCAGAATTTCTATTGGCGCGACCACGGTGCTTTTACTGGTGAAGTTTCAATTTCTCAACTTCGAGGAATTGTGCAATATGCGCTTGTTGGACATTCCGAGAGGCGGAATATTTTTCACGAAACAGATAAGGATGTTCGTGCGAAAGTTGCAGCAGCTATTAGGAATAACATTCGCCCAATTCTTTGTATTGGTGAAACTTCAGACGAACGGAACCATGACGAAACAAATCTAGTATTAAACGATCAGCTACTAGGCGGGCTTGCGAATGTTTCGAGTGAAGATATTTCGAAAGTTATTATCGCTTATGAACCAGTTTGGGCGATTGGAACTGGAGTAAATGCTAATCCAGATGATATTCGAAAAGCTGTAAAAACTATCAGAAATCAAATTAAAAATTTGTATGGAGCAAAAACCGCCGAAGAGATTCAAGTGGTCTATGGTGGAAGTGTTCAGCCGGAATTTGCGACAGACTATGCTAAAATTAAAGGTGTTGACGGGCTATTAATTGGTGGTGCAAGCCTAAGTGTTGAAAAGTTTGCGCAAATTACTCAAAAGGTTTTTGAAACAATAAAATAAAAAGGAAAAAAATATGAGAGATATAGATTTTGAAGAATTAGATAAAGCGGTTGGAAGTTATCTTGAAAAATGGAGTTGTTCCAAACACACAAAGTAAGAGTAATTTTGCGGGCACAGTAAATCGTTCCGAAAATTCATTAGACTATAAAGAGATGGTTTTTCGCTCGAAAAAGCTCCAAGGTCTGCAGACCAACTTCATCAAAAATACAGAAGAAAAAAACGCAATGAAACTGGTAAAAAAATAACATTCGAAATGTAGATATACAGAGCGCTAAAGTAGAGAAAAAATCAGTTGCGAAAAAAACTAAAGTCCGAATTTTAGATGATTTTAGCGCTCCGGTTCCGCCAGAACATCACCGAGATAATTTTGGTATGCCTTTTTCTCAAAAAGAAGATAAAATTGCTTTCGAAAGTCCAGTTTTGGAAACTTATGGTGGAGAAAAGCCGGTTCGAAATGTAAAAAGAATGGAGAATTCTCCGATTAGAAAAAGGAATGTTGTTAGATTAGAAAAGCGTTCTGAGCGAAAAGAAATAAAACCGCTTCAAGAAGAACAATCGAAAAAACAGCAAATAGCTAATATTGAAGAAAAGTCAGCCGTAATCCCGGACCGAGCAAAATTTTATGCAGGTGTTTATAATATTGGTGAAGACGATAATAATTTAAGATTTTTCCACGGCGATCGAGCTATTGAGGTTCCAGAGAGAAAAACTATTAAGCCAACTATAAATACCCTCAAAAGATTGAGACTGAGCCAACTTTCGAAAAAAAGTTATGCCAGAAATTGGAAGCGATCATAACCAAGAGGATGATATTATTCCGATTCATAAAGAAGATAACATTAAAGATCTTTCGGAAAGCAAAAAAATCGGATTATTTTTGAAGATAAAAAAAGATATCGAGGAAAAAGATCAGGCTAATAAGCTAGATGTCAATAAGGAAGAAACAGATCAGCTGGTGAAAAAGCCTGAAAAATCATGATAAGGTTATAATTCAGACTGTTGATAAAAAAATATAGATCAACCAAAAACGCCTTTTTGTTCAAAAATCCTCAAATCGAGAAAAAGACCTTTGGGAATGAGGCAGAGCCAAGGTCAACAAAAAAAGTTTTTGAATTTAAAAAGATTACATTAAACCAAAGTCAAAAGCCAACAATTGTTAAAGAATTGAAGCAAGCTAAATCAACTACACCAATTCTTGCAAGTGATGAGTACTCGGCGCCAATAAAACGTCGAAAGAAATCTGGCTGGGGAATTGTTATAGCGATAATTGCTATAATGATCTTTTGGGAGCAGCGGCTGGATTTGCAGCATATTGGTTTACCTTTTCAATAAGATAAAAAAATAAACAGGTTAGATTGGGCCTGTTTATTTTTTTTAATGAAAAATATGTTAAAATACCTTCTATGAATGCACAAGAAATCCGAAAAAGCTTATTTAGAATTTTGCCAAAAAAATGGACACAAAATAATTAAAAGGGCTTTTTTAATTTTAAAAAGATGACCCAACGACTTTATTTACGGGAAGTGGAATGCAGCCACTTTTGCCGTATCTTTTAGGTAAAAAAACACCCAGACGGAGTACGGTTAACAGATAGTCAAACGTGTTTGCGTGCACAAGATATTGATGATGTTGGCGATAATCGGCACACAACTTTTTTTGAGATGTTAGGAAACTGGTCTCTTGGCGATTATTTTAAAGAGCAACAAATTCGGCAATTTTTTTGAGTTTTTTTAACGGATGTGGTTGGTCTAGATCCTTCAAAGATATACGTGTCTTGTTTTATTGGAAATAAAAAATATAATATTCCTCGCGATGATGAATCTGCAAAAATTTGGCAAAAGGTTTTTGCGGAAAAAGGAATTGATGCGAAAATTGTTGAGCTTGACACTGCCGAAAATGGCGACAAGCTTGGTCTTCAAGGTGGTCGGATCTTCTTTTATAATGATAAAGAGAACTGGTGGAGCCGAGGTGGTGGATTGGATACTACACCAATTGGGGATCCGTGCGGTCCAGACTCTGAAGTGTTTTATGATTTTGGTGAAGAAAACCATGACGCTAGCTTTGGAGAAGCTCATCCTGCGAGTGATAGCGGTCGATTTATGGAGATCGGTAACCAGGTGTTTATGCAGTATCACCGTCTCGAGGATGGCTCTTTCGAACCTCTTGAGCACAAGAATGTTGATTTCGGCGGCGGGTTGGAACGAATTGCTGCGGCCAAAATTGACAACCCGGATGTTTTCCAGATTAGCTTAATGAAACCAATTATTGAAAAAATTGAAGAAATAAGTGGTAAAAAATACGATGAAAACACTGCTTCAATGCGTGTGATTGCAGATCATCTTCGAAGTGCGGCTTTTTTGGCGGTTGATGGATGTACGCCTTCAAACAAAGAGCAGGGCTATGTTATGCGAAAGTTTATTCGTCGCGCAATGGCTAAAGCTTTCGACTTAGGAATTGAAGATAATTTCGTGGAACAAATCATCCCAGTTATTGTTGATATTTATGCTCCAGATTATCAAGAAGTCGCCGAAAAAGGTGATGAGATTGTTGCTGTAATGGTAAAAGAAGAGAAAGCTTTCCGTCGAACACTTCAAAAGGGGCTACGTGAGCTTGAAAAATTCTCAAAAGACGGATTGACAGGTGTGGAATTATTCCAGCTATACGATACTTTCGGTTTTCCACTTGAGCTTTCTACCGAAGAAGCTGTTCGTCGAAACATTTCTCTTTCAGAAAATTGGCAGGAAGAATTCAACGCTAAGATGAAAGAACAGCGTGAACGTTCACAGACAGCTTCAAAAGGCAAATTCAAAGGTGGGCTTGAAGGCCAAACTCTTGAACATCGCAAACTTCATACAGCTACACATTTAATGAATGCGGCTTTACATAATATGTTTGAAGGACAAATTGCGCAAAAGGGTTCAAATATCAATACAGATCGGTTACGATTTGACTTTACATTTGACCGTAAACTAACAGATGAAGAGAAGAAGCAAATTGAAGATACTGTAAATGAGCAAATTTCTAAAGGTCTAGATGTTTCTTGGGCAGAATATCCAACAGACTATGCACTAAACGAACTAAAAGCGATTGGTGTGTTCGGAGATAAATACGGTGAAACCGTAAAAGTTTATACAATGAAGGCTGAAGGTGAAAAACCTTTCAGTGTAGAAATTTGTGGCGGTCCACACGTCGATAATACTCGAGAATTATCAGAGGGCGGTAAAAAATTCAAAATCGTTAAAGAACAATCTTCAAGCGCTGGAGTGCGTCGAATTAAGGCAATCCTTCAATAAAAGAATAAGTGTACTATATGTACACTTATTTAGTATAAAAATTTGCAAAAAAAGCATAAAAGCTTTATAATAGTTTTAAGATGTTATTCAAGAATAAACAAAGAGAAGATTTAAACGATAACCATATCGTTGCACTTGATATTGGAACTGAATTCGTGAAGGCCCTTGTAGCTGAGATTCATGATGATGAGATTCGTGTGATCGGTGTCGGTCGTGCGAGGCAAGAGGTTTCTGATATGCATTCAGGCGCTATTGCTGATATTGCGAGCGTTGTTCAGAACTGTGAAACTGCATTAATTGAGGCAGAAGATCAAGCTGAGATTCAAGCAAAGAAGGCTGTAATAGGAATAGCTGGAGAATTAGTTAAAGGTGCAACAAACACTATAAAATACCGTCGACCTCAACCAAATCGACCGCTTGATGAGGCGGAGATGGAATTTATTATCGATAAAATTCAAGAACGTGCTCAACTTAAAGCACAGAGGGAGATTGCTCTCGAAACAGGAAATCAAGAAGCTGAAATTAAACTAGTTAATTCAGCTATTGTGGGTATTCATATAGATGGATATAAAGTTTCAAATCCAATTGGTTTTCAAGGTAAAGATGTCTCAATCCAGATATATACAGCTTTTGCACCAACGGTTCATATTGGTGCTATTGAACGTGTTGCAAATGAGCTGGCTCTTGATTTAATTGCAGTTGCTGCTGAACCTTTTGCTGTAGCTAGAAGTGTTGTTGGATCAGATTCTTCAAGTAGTTTCACGGCTATTTTGGCTGATGTAGGTGGTGGAACGACAGATATTGCAGTTGTTAATGACGGCGGTGTTGAAGGCACTAAGATGTTTGGGATCGGCGGAAGAAGTTTTACTAATCAGATCGCTAATGAAATGGGGCTGTCATACAAAAATGCTGAAAAGCTTAAAGTTAACCTTTCAAACGATAAACTTAAGTCTAATATTGCGCAACAAGCAATGGATGCAATCGAAAACACTCTTGATGTTTGGGTTTCGGGTGTTGAACTTGCTTTAAGTGATTTTGAAAATATTGATTATCTTCCTTCGAGAATTTTGCTTTGTGGCGGTGGGTCTAGTCTAGAGTCTTTGACTGAGCGTCTCGAAAATAGTGACTGGTGGAAAGAGTTGCCATTCAATAAAAAACCTACGGTTAAACATATAAAACCAGAAGAAGTCTCTGGCGTTGTAGATGAATCTGGAAAAAAATAAACGACCATACATTTATTACTGCAATGGGACTATTACGAGTCGGCTACGACACTTATAGTTCTGATGAAAATGCGAGTGAAAATTTCAGAGATAAGCTAAATAGAATTTTGCGAACTTAAAGAGGTAGAAAATGAGTGAAAAAACTACAAAAGATGTAATTTATGTTGATGTAGAAGACGATATTACAGATGTTGTAAATAAAATAAAATCTTCGAAAGAACGGATTATTGCGATTGTCCCACCGAAAAGCTTGGGCGTTTTTCGAAGCGCTGTAAATATTAGGTTACTATCTCGTACTGCTCAGAAAGCCGATAAAAAGATAGTTTTTTTGTTACAAATAACTCAGCTTTTAAAAAACTATGTCGGCTGCAGCGAAAAATACCTGTAGCAAAAAAACATTACAAAGTAAGCCTGAAATTCCAGAAATTGATATTCTTGAAGTTGATGGTGATGATATTATTGATGGTGAGAGCCTACCGATCTCAGAGTTTAGCGGTCCAAGTCCAGAAGAAAAAGAGGCGGAACTTCTTGAAAACTTAGATATTGATGATAATAAAAATTTCAATAAAGTTAAGCCAGATTTAAAGAATGCGAAAACCAATAAAGCTAAAAAGAATATAAAAAGTTCCAGATTTTTCAAAATTCAGGAAGAAGATTTTTATTATTGCTGGTGCTGTTTCGTTGTTTTTGATTTTTGTAATCTGGGCGACATTCTTCGCTCCGTTCGCTGATATTGTAATTACTGCAAAAACTTCGACAAGTAGTATTAAAGGTGTTTCGAAGGTTTCGAATGTTGCTTCCAATGAAACGATTCTTTCAAAAACAGAGACTGTAAATAAAACTCGCGAAGTAACGTTTGATGCGACCGGAACTAGAGAAGAAGGGGAAGCGGCATCTGGAACTTTGACTCTTTCACAAAGTGGCGATAGTGACCCGGTGACTATCGCGCAAGGTTCAGCTTTTTCGGCTGGTCAATGTAATTTTGTAACAACTTCGGATGTAACAATCCCAGGGGCAAAAGATTAAGGGTGGCTCAATTTCTGCTGGAAGTGCGACTGTCGGTATTAAAGCCACAGTAATTGGTGAACAATGTAACTTAGAGGCGCAAAAATATACATCTTCGATTGGTGACATATCTGCTCGTGGCGGCCAATTATCTGGTGGAAGCAAGAAAACATTAAAAGTTGTGTCTCAAGCTGATATAAACAACGCTAAAGCTAAACTAAACGCCGAAGGAATTGATTCGATTAAGTCAGAGTTAAAATCAAAATTCGACAACAATTATACGATTCTAGAAGATAGTTTTTCGGCTAAAGACGGAGAATCTTCTTCATCTGTGGCCGTAAATCAAGAGGCGCCAAATGGTAAGGCGACACTAAAGATGACATCAATCTATTCAATTACTGCTTTCGAAAATAATAGTATCAAAACAGCAATTGATTCTTTAGCTAAAGAAAAGGTTAGTGCTACAAATAACCAGAAGATTTATGATTATGGAATAAAAAACGCTAACTTCACTAAGTTTAATGGAAGCAGCGTAGAAAGTTGCTGCGAATGTTAAGATTGGTCCAACGATCAATACTGATGAACTTAAGGAAAAGATTAAGGGTAAAAAATCTGGAGAAGTGCGAAGCTTAATTAGCTCTACAGAAGGAGTTCAAAACGTTGATGTTAAATTCTCTTTCTTCTGGGTTAACTCTGTACCAAAAAGATAGTAAAAAAATAAAGATTGAGTTTACGGTTAATAAATAATGAAATCACTAAAAGCTTATGGCTCTCGATGTCGGTACGAAAAAGAATTGGTATTGCTGTTGCTGATTCGGCAATTAAAATAGCAATACCTCTAATAACTATCGATAATGATGAGACTCAAGAATCAGCCATAAAAACAAATTATTCAATTAATTTCAAAAAGAAGAAATTGATATACTTGTAGTTGGTTTACCTAGGAATCAAAGTGGTGAAGAAACGCCACAAAGTGTCTATACGAAAGAATTTGTAGAAAATTTTAAATATGCTGTAGATAAAATTAGCTTCCAGGATGAAAGTTTAACAAGTATTCAGGCTGAAAATAGATTGAAAAGCTACGGTAAGCCTTATTCGAAGGGTGATATTGATATGAATGCCGCTTCAATTATTTTGCAAGACTATTTAGAGGAGAATTTTTAATGAATATGATATCGGATTTTTCGACTGGAAGTAGCCAAAAAGAATCTGAACCTATCGAAAAACGTGCAGAAAAAGTTATTGAGAAAATAACACAACAAGAAAAAAAGAGATCGTTCCTTTGTTAAAGAAAGAGCAAAAGAGGAGAAGAAAGAATCGAAAAATTCCTTATCTCAGCAATTTTAATAGTTTGTATTTTGGCTTTTTCGGCGACACTTTACGTAAACTATAATTCGGCAATTAACCATAGATCTAAGAGTGCAGAAAAAGTTGATTTTACAGTTAATCCTGGTGATTCTATAGATGTAGTAGCAAAAAATCTTGCAAAAGATAAGCTAATTATTTCTAAGAATTCGTTAATTTTCTACGCAAGAATGAATAATAAAAGGAATATTTTAGCAGGGAAATACCAATTGTCTGCTAATATGACGATACCGGAAATTTTGGAAGTTTTAAATAAGGGCCAAGTTAATACTAGTTTTAATGTGACTTTCTTACCTGGTGGAACGGTTAAGATGGCTAAAGCTACACTTTCGAAAATTGGTTATTCAAACAATGAGATCGACCAAGCTTTCTCGAAGGATTATTCGAGTGAATTTCCTAAGCTGTTTGCCGGTAAAGATAAAAATACAGATCTAGAGGGATTTTTATACGGAGAGACGCACAACTTTAAAAAAGATACAAAGGTTGAAGATATTCTAAGGCGGTTTTTTGCGGATTTTGAAAATCAGGTTGTTAGTTTGAACCTCGAGAGTAAATTCAAGAAGAAGAAGGGGTTAACTCTTTATGAAGGAATTACACTTGCATCAATAGTGCAGAAGGAAACATTAAATGATTTTGAAGACCAACAAAAGGTGGCAGGAGTATTTTATAATAGGCTTAAAAAAGGAATGACTCTTGGCTCTGATGTGACCTATCAGTATATTGCCGATAAACTTGGAATTGAAAGATCTCCAAATTTAGATAACCCATATAATCTTAGAAAAAATACAGGGTTAACTCCTTCGCCTATTGCTACCCCAGGAATATCGGCTCTAAAAGCTACTGCGGATCCGATTGAGCATAGCTATATATTCTTTTTGAGTGGTGACGATGATAAAACATACTATGGAAAGACTAGCTTTAGAGCATCAAGAAAAATATAGATAAATATTGCAAAAAAAGAAATGTCAGATTTTATGATTAAGCTTGACATTATGAGGGATATTTGTTAAAAATTTTTATATGTAAATTAATATAAGGACTTATTTTCTTTGATGGGTTTTTATATTGAGGCACCTACCAGAAAAATACCGTAAGGACAATCGTTTAACTATAATATTAATAAAAAGGTCGACATTTTGTTTATTTTCGGAAGAAAGGGTATTATTAAGGTAGTTGCATCACAGTAATGTGTTTGCGGGAGAAAGATTATTTGTAGTCGAAAAAAAGGAGTGAAAAACTCCTGAAATTGAAATCATACAAGATCAGAAGCGATCGGATTCAAAAAAATATTAAAGATAATAAATATTTTAAGTAAGAAATCTACCGTTGTTTACTCTTCTATTTTTATTATTGTTGTTATGGTTGCTGTTTTTAGTTCTAAACAGCCCGAAGTACAAGATACTACAGAGTTAAACAATAAGGTTGAAACGAGTAAGGTAGAAACTTCACAGAAGAGTGATTTAGGTGGTAGCCGCTCTGTAGCCGATAAGGTAACGGAGTCCGGGGTTATTGCGAATTTAGCTGAGTCTGCAGATCTAGCCGTTGCTCCTTCTACTGCGAGCTTGTCTACTTCTACGGCAATTTTACAAGACGCCCCTCAGGTCATCTCTTCTGTAGAGAAGCCTAAAGTTCTTGAAGTTTCTTCGGAAAAGCGAGATATCGTTAAATATCGAACTGAAACTGAGGAAGTTATTCAGGCTATTGCTGATAAATATGGTATTACAGCACAAACTATAAAATGGGTTAACAACCTCAAGGGTGATAAAGTTGAGGCTGGGAAAGAGTTGCGTATCTTACCTGTTGACGGAATTGTTTATACTGTAAAACCTGGGGATACCCTTAAAAGTATCGTAGATAAATACCAGGCGAATGCTGAAAGGGTTATATCTTACAATAAGTTAAAAGACAATGAAAACCCTAAAGTTGGTGTTGAGATTGTTATTCCTGGTGGTATTCTTCCTGAGGAAGAAAGGCCAGACTATTCACCAAAAACGAAACTTGCAACTAATAGCTATTCAAAATCTTCAGTAAGATCTTCATCAACCTCTTCTTCAAGCAGTAGCTCAGTTACTCTATCTGCTAACTATAATGTTAAAGCGGGCAATGCATATGCTTGGGGAAACTGTACTTGGTATGCCTACAACAGGCGTCCGGATATTGGAAGTTTTCTGGGGAAATGCTTCAACTTGGGCGGTTAGTGCTCGAGCTGCTGGATATAGAGTAGATCAGACTCCTGCTGTGGGCGCTATTGCTCAATGGAATGCCTACGCAAATTCTTATATTTGGGGATATGGGCACGTTGCTATTGTTGAGGCTGTTAACGGTGATGGTACTATTACTATTTCAGATATGAATTATGCCGGAAAATTAAATGTAGTATCAACACGAACTATTTCAGCAAGTAGTGTTTCGAACTTTATTCACTAAAAATTAAAATAGATGCTCCCTAAGGGGTGTCTATTTTAAAAAATAGACTTTTATTAATAGATATGGTATAATATTATTTATGTTTGTAGATACAGCTAAAATCTTTGTTCAGGCTGGCCGCGGTGGAAATGGTGCGGTTAGTTTTAGGCGTGAACTATATATCGAAAAAGGTGGTCCTGATGGCGGTGATGGTGGTCGCGGTGGTGATGTTATTTTTCGAGCAACCAAAGACCTAAATACGCTTTTAAATTTTCGATACAAACCAGAGCTTAAAGCTAAAAATGGTGAAAGTGGTTCAAAGCGCAATAAGACAGGAAAATCGGGTGAACCGTTAATTGTAAAAGTTCCGGTTGGGACTATAGTTAAGCGAGATAATGAGGTTTTGGCTGATTTAAAGTTTGACGGAGAAGAGGCTGTAATTGCTCGTGGCGGCGATGGCGGTTTTGGTAATGCGCACTTTAAGTCTTCTGTTCGTCAAACTCCTCGGGTTGCGGAGTTGGGCGAAGCCGGTGAATCTTTTGAGGCTGATTTAGAACTAAAGCTGCTTGCTGATGTTGGACTGGTTGGTTTTCCTAATGCTGGAAAATCAACATTTTTAAGCGTAGTTTCAAATGCTCGTCCAGAAATCGCAAACTATGCTTTTACAACTTTAACACCAAATCTTGGTGTAGCAGAAATAGATGGCTCAAATTTATTGATAGCGGATATTCCGGGTTTAATTGAAGGGGCTAGCGAAGGAAAAGGCTTAGGTGATGCTTTTCTACGTCATGTTGAGCGAACTAGTGTTTTATTGCATTTAATTGATGTTTATGAAGAAAAACCAGACGAGCAATATAGAATTATTCGTGAAGAACTAAAAAAATACCAGCCAGAACTATTAAATAGACCTGAGATTATTGCTTTAACTAAAACAGAAGGAATGGATACTGAAATTATTGATTTCCAGATTTCGAAACTTCGCAAGGTTGCTGGCGATTCTCAAATTTTTGCGATTTCTTCAAGCGCACATCAGGGTTTGAAAGAAGTTCTTCGTGCTCTTCGAAAAACAAGTTGAAGATTTTAGAAGTCTTCAAAATGAAGCGGAAGATAACGAAGAAGATGAAGATATTACTATCATTTCACTTTCGAAAGATGACATCAATAAAGCTTGGTTTGTTGAATTTAATGAAGAAGAGGGTGTTTATGAAGTGTTTGGGGATAAAATTGAGAAATTTGCTCGAAGAACTAACTTTTATGAATATTCATGGCGTAAATCGTTTGCGAGATATTTTTGCGGAAAAATGGGAATCGAACACGAACTTCGCCGAATGGGGTGCAGAAAAACTCAAGCATAATTTCAATTTCAGGCAATCAATTTGAACTAGTTGATTCGAATTGGGAAGATTAAAGTATAGAATATACTTTATGAGCGTATTTTGCTAGAAATTAAATTTTTTTTGCAATATGTATTAAATCTGTAGTTGATATTTTATCGAGAGTATCTAAAGATTCTTGATAATTTCGAACTTTTTCCGTAAGTAAAAAAATTCCTCGCGATAAAAAAATTTACGATTTTTTTCGGTTGATTCGCGAGTTATTTTTTTCGCTATTTTCTGATATTTTTGCTTTAATTACTTCAAAAAGCTTGAAAGTCAATTTTATTATTTTTTTGACTTTCGAAAACTCCTCATTAATTATCTTTTTGAATTCGTTTTTGTTCTCTGATTTAATTTTTTTGAGCCAATCACAAAGAAGGGGTGGTTTCGGATTGTATTGAGGTGAGGGCTAAAATTAATCCCATATAAAATGCCTGTATTCCTTCCTCGTAAAAAAGGCTTTTTACCAATTTTTGAGCGAAAAAAGATACGACATTAAAATATAAAATGCAGCTCGCTCTTTTTTCGGTTAAAGGCTGGTTTGTATGAAAAAAATTTTACAGATTTCATCAACAGTTTTTGAATTATGAAGTGTTGAAAAATCTTTTTGATTTGATTGCGGGGAGATTTATAGTTGGTGCTTTTCCTGAAGGTAGATTTATTTTGTCGATTTCTTTGACAAAATATTCAAGTTCAGTGTCTGAAAAAAATCAGCGCAAATAATTATTCGAAGATTATTTTTTTAACGTAGTTTTTACGATAAAAATTCCTGAATATCTGTAAGATTTATAGATTTCAATTCGTTAAGATGTTTTTTTCTTTATCTTTTATATCCGGAAAAGTTTCTTTTTAAAAGCCTTTTTCGAAAAATTTGAACGGATGGCTTTATAGACTTATTTGTAATTTCAGTTTCAACGATTTTCTTTTGAATTTCAAAAATCTTCTTGAGAGCTTTGGTATTTTTTTGAAATTGAATTTACTAAAAATATCAAAAACATTCTTTTGAAAAACTCTTTCGGCGATGTGATAAAAAAATCTTGTTCGTTCGTAGAAAGTATTAGCGTTTGAATAGGCGCCAAATCTTAAGAATTTTTTTCGCTAGTTTCTTTTGGAAAAAGCAACGATTAGATGTTCTAAAAATATGTGGAACTTGTGATTTTTTGCGAATGATTATAACCCGCATTAAAGTTGAATTCTAGATGAAAAGTATTAGGGTTTGAGTTTTTTTATAGAGTAGCTCTATATTATTGATAGTTATTCTCTTTGTTTTCATAAAAATCCTTTTCCTAAAAAAAGTTTATTTAGTCTATAAAAATTATAACATAACTATAAGACAAAAATAACTAAGAAGCAAAAGAAAAAAATTGAAAAAAATACCAGGATAGAGTAAAAATATAACCATGAAGACTTTCTTTTTTTATGATCTTGAAACAAGTGGCTTTAGTCCCGCAAAACGATCGAATTATGCAATTTGCAGGACAGCGAACGGATGAAAAATTTAAATAGAATTGGTGAACCTATTAATATTTTAGTAAAACTTAACGATGACGTTTTGCCGAGCCCAAGTGCATTAATGGTTACAAAAATTAGCCCACAAAAAACAATCGAAGAAGGTTATACTGAAGCCGAATTTTCGAAAATGCTAGTAGAGGATTTTTTTACACCGGATACGGTAATAGTTGGTTATAATAATGTGCGGTTCGACGATGTTCATATTCAACATCTTTTGTGGAGAAATTTTTATCCACCATATGATTGGCAGTGGAAGGAGAATCGTTCTCGATGGGATTTGCTAGATGTTGTACGTATGATACGAGCACTTCGACCTGAAGGTATTAACTGGCCTTTTATTGAGAATGATAAAACTGGTGAGAAATTTGCTTCAAATAAACTTGAACTTTTAACTAAGGAAAATGGAATCTCTCACGAGAATGCTCACGATGCGCTAAGTGATGTTGATGGATTAATAGATGTAGCACGATTGTTAAAAGAGAAACAGCCACAGATTTTTGAGTATTTATTTAAGATGCGCTCAAAAAATGAAGTTCAAAAAATGATCAACCTTGAAAACCCAAAACCATTTTTGTATACATCGGGTCGTTTTAAAGTTGAGTTTGAAAAAACTACAGCCGCTTATCCAATTGCTCCAGCTAAGAACAAAAATGTGATTGTTTGGGATTTACGCTTTTCTCCAGAAGATTTTTTGATTGGAGTGCTGAACAAATTTTAGAGAACATTACGGCGGATTTCGAAACTCGTTCACAAGCAGACTTTAAGCCGATTGCGGCAAAAATTCTACAATACAATAAATGTCCAGCAGTTGCGCCAATTGGTGTTTTAAACGAGGAGAATCAAGAAAGATTAAATCTTAAATTAGCAGATATTCAAAAAAACTTGGACTTATTGCGAAAAAATCCTCATTTTGCAGAAAATATTCGATCTGCTTTCGAAAAGAGAGATGAAATTTCGAAAGAGCGACATGAAAATATTAGTTTATCTCCTGAGGCTCGACTTTTTGAGGGCTTTTTATCGAGAAGTGATGAAATTAAAGCCGAGGCTGTTCGAAATTCTACCGCTCGAGAGCTAGCTGATTTTCACCCTGATTTTAACGACGAACGATTAAACGGTTTACTGCTTCACTATAAAGCTAGAAGTTTTCCAAAGAGTTTAAGCTCTCAAGAAAAAGAGTTATGGGAAGAATATCGTGCTGAGAATTTGAAAAAAATGCTTCCAAAATTTATGAAGGAATTTCAAGAGGCTGCAACAAGAGAGAATTTAAGTACGCAAGAGCAATTTATCCTAGAAGATATTAAACTATGGCTCGAAAAATGTTTTTGCCAGACTCAGAGAGTTAGTCTTTTAGCTTTTTTTAGAAATTTCATGAGACCATTCGGCTTGTTTTTAAATTCTTAAAAGTCATTATTAGCTGATTTCTTAAAGTCTATTATTTCTTGTGGCAAAAAGCCTTTTTCATGTTGAAAACCAGCCTTCCATTCATAATCTTTAGTATAACCAAGATCTTTGGTGATTTTTGAGGTTGAATTTCGAAGGTGTAAGGGTATTTGCGCGTGTGGAAACTCTCTGACGAGTTCATAAGATTGATACATTAGGGCCAGTTGTTTCTCGAGATTTTTTGCTTTTCGAAAGTGCGGTTGCACAATGAAAGAGAATATATTTAGCTTCCGGCATGCCAACTTTTTCTACTGCTTCGAAAAGTTGAATTTGCTAAAGTGATTGCTCCATTTCCAGCAAGGCCAATATCTTCGCTAGCAAAAATAATCATTCGGCGAGCGATGAATTTTGGGTCTTCGCCAGATTTTAACATTTTGGCAAGATAAAAACATGCGGCTTCCACGTCGCTTCCGCGCATACTTTTTATAAAAGCCGAAATTGTATCATAATGGTCATCGCCGTTTTTGTCATAAGCTAAAAAGCGGAGAATTGATCGATTCTTTGAGAGTTTCGAGAGTTATGTGCTTTTTTTCGAAATTCAAGATAAGCTCAAGATTTCCCAGAGCGGTGCGTGCATCACCATGACTTATTTTTGCAAGAAGTTCTAGGGCGTTATTCTCTATTTTTGTGTTTGGTGATATTTTTGATAGTGTTTTTGTGATTATTTCTGATATTTCAGAAAGAGATAATGGTTTTAAAGTTAAAATTCGACTACGAGAAATTAATGGGGTAATAATTTCAAAGCTAGGGATTTTCGGTAGTTGCTCTGATAAGATTTATCAAACCACTTTCAATATGAGGAAGAAAAGCATCCTGCTGTGATTTGTTGAAACGGTGGATTTCATCAACAAAAAGAATTGTTCGAATTCCAAGATTCCAATTTTGGCGTGCATGCTCAACAACTTTTTCGATATCTTTTTTTCCGCTAGTTACGGCGGACATTTCAATGAAATCGGCATTAACTTCGTTTGCTAGAATTCGTGATAATGTTGTTTTTTTCCGGTTCCAGCTGCCCCCAAAAAAATTAAACTGATAGGCTCTTTATTTTCGATTATTTTTCGTAAAATTCCATTTTCACCAATTAGGTGCTTCTGACCAATAACTTCACTGAGTTTTTGTGGGCGCATTTTTTCTGCGAGTGGAATTTTTGGCTGATAGTTCATATTAAAAATATTATAGCATTTTTTTGAAAATAATTATCAAAAAAATGCAATCTCTAAAAATTGAAAAAAACATTAAAAATATGGTATTATTTAAAGATAAAATTGAAGAAACAAGGAATATTTATGAAGATCAATACTAAACCTCTACCAGGAATGATGGAACTTCTTCCTGAGGAGCAAATTGAGTTTAATCGAATTAAGAATATAATTGAGCTAAATTATGCAAAGTTTGGTTTTTCACCAATTGATACGCCGGCGATTGAACGAACTGAAATTTTGCTAGCCAAGGCCGGTGGCGAGACCGAAAAGCAAATATATCGCTTTAAAAAGGGTGATAATGATTTAAGTTTGCGGTTTGATTTGACTGTTCCAACCGCACGTTATGTTGCGGATAATATTGGACAATTGCAATTTCCGTTTAAACGTTCGCAAATAGGTAAAGTTTATCGAGGTGAACGTTCTCAGAGGGGTCGTTTTCGAGAATTTTATCAATGCGATATTGATGTTATTGGTCGTGAAAAATTGAGTGTAAACTATGATGCTGAAGTCATTTCCGTGATTTACAGCATCTTTCGTGAACTTAATTTTGGCGATTTTACGATTCGAATTAGTAATAGGAATATTATAAGCGGTTTGATTGGAGGTTTAGGTGTTGAAGATAAATCTTCTGAAATTATGGCTTTTAATTGATCGGGCTGAAAAAATTTCAAGTGAAGAGTTTGCTGAGCAATTAAATAATTTAGATTTGGGCGAAAAATCTTCAGTAATAGTTGAATTTATAAATATCTCCGGTTCTTGTAAAGACGTTTTGAATAGCCTTAAAGATATGTCGAAAAAAGATAAATAACGAACATTTTAATAATGGGATAGCAGAGCTTTCCGAAGTTTCGAGTTTATTGAAAAAAATATGGGTGTTCCGGAGCGATATTTCAAGCTTGATATGTTGATTGTTCGAGGATTAGATTATTACACTGGAACAGTTTTTGAAACAAATCTAGACAATTTTAAGCAGATCGGCTCAGTTTCAAGCGGGGGAAGATACGACAATTTAACTAGCTATTATTCAAAGGAAAAACTCCCTGGTGTTGGTGCCTCAATTGGGTTGACGAGGTTGTTTTTGGTGTTTGCGAGACTTAAATCTTTTGAGTTTTAATAAACGCTCAGAAGCCGAATATCTAGTAATTCCAATGGGTGGTGAGCAGGAGCTGAAAAAATCCTTCGAAATCGCTAACGAAATGCGCGCTCAAGGTAAAAAAGTTGAAGTTTTGTTAGAGAGTTTTAATATGAAAAAAGCTTTTAAGTTTGCGGATAAGAGGGGTGTTCGATATACTTTAGTTATTGGTGATAGAGAAATCTTAGAAAAATCTCATTCTTTTTTTAAGGATATGAAGACAGGGGCAAAATATTAGTCTAGAAGAAATATTTAAAAAAATAGCGCTACTGTTTATTTTTTTAAAAAAGTATGTGGTATAATCATTTTATATCACTTTGGCGCCTTGGCGGAGTGGTTACGCAGCGGTCTGCAAAACCGTTTACACCGGTTCAAATCCGGTAGGTGCCTCCAAAAAATTAAAGCAAAGGAATAGATATGAATAGTGAAAATCAGAAGGTTGTAGAAATTCGAAAAGGAGAGAATGATACTACAGAGAAGGCTATAGTGTATACTCAAGCAGCCCCAGTAAAAAAGAAATACAGTCAGACAGTAAAGAGTATTCGACAAATTTGTATTTGGTTTAATATTTTTACGGCTATGGTTTGTGCTCTAATCAGCCTAGTAAATATTTGGTTGGATAATAACTTGGGTGAACTAATGGGTAAAGCTTGGGCTACGTTCCTAGTGCTTGGTGCTTTTTCTCTATTTATTATGATTATTGCACCACTTCTTGATAAAGACGAAGCTTAAAATTGAAAATTACGCGCCTTGACTTTTATGGTTGGGGCGTGTAAAATGTAAATATGCGCGAGTGGCGGAATTGGTAGACGCGAGGGACTTAAAATCCCTTGACCTAAACAGTCGTGCGGGTTCGATTCCCGCCTTGCGCACCAAAATAACGATAGTAGGAGAATTTAAGAAAAATGCCAATTGCAATTATTATAATTATCGCGATCGCTGTGTTGATCGGTTTATTTGTTTGGGGCCAATATAACGCTCTTGTTCGATTGAATGAACGGGTTGAAGAAGCATGGAGTGACATAGCTATTCAATTAAAATATCGAGCTGATCTGATTCCAAATCTCGTTGAAACTGTAAAAGGGTTACGCCGAACACGAAAAGGAAGTTTTTGAAAACGTAAGTTCTGCGCGTGCAGGTTTGATGGTCGCTGGAAACGATGTTGTAGCGGCCGCTAAAGCTGAAGGTGAAATGACTCAAGCTCTTGGGCGATTGTTCGCTGTAGCTGAAAATTATCCAGAATTGAAAGCTAATGAAGGTTTTATTCAATTTCAACAGCAACAACAAGAGATTGAAGACAAAATTCAAGGTGCCCGACGATTTTATAACGGCGGTGTTCGAGATTTGAATATTAAAAATCAAAACATTTCCAACAAACGTATTTGCTCGAAAATTAGGTTTTGAAAAAAGAGATTTCTTTGAAGTTGAAGATCGAAAAGCTGTTGAGAAACGCCCCTCAGGTAAAATTCTAAAAGAGGTGTTTTAAAGGTGTATAGCTCAATATCTGAGAATAAGCGTAATACTGTAATAATATTTATGGTATTTATCGCAATAATTTCAGGAATTGGGCTATATTTTTTTCGTATATCTATAAAAAAATGATTATATTTTTTTAATTTTATTAGTATTTTTCAATATTATATGCTTTTAGTTCAATACAATATTTCGAAAAAGTATTGTATTATATATGAATGGTGCGAAACCAGTTTCTAGAGAAATTGCTCCTGGGTTTTATGCTGCTGTAGAAACTATATCAATAACTGCGGGGCTACCTATGCCTAAGTTGTACATAATAGATGATGAATCACCTAATGCTTTTGCGGCTGGAACTAATCCGGAAAAGTCAATAATATGTGCAACTACGGGACTTTTGAATATTATGAATAAAGGTGAATTGGAGGCTGTTGTTGCTCATGAGATGTCGCACATTAAGAACTATGATATTAGAGTTTCTATGGCTGCGGTGGCGTTAACTTCTGTGATTGAGTTAATATCGGAACTAGTATTGAGATTTTTTATTTGGAGTGATGATGATAACGATAATCGAAATCCATTGATTGTGGTTTTGGGTCTGTTATTTGTAATGATTTCACCTTTGCTAGCATTAGTTACGCGACTTGCAATCTCTCGCCAGCGCGAATTCTTGGCTGATGCGACAGCTGTTTCACTTACAAGATATCCTGAAGGAATGATTAGCGCCCTTCAAAAACTAAAAAACAATGGGAAACCGCTCAGAAAGCAGAATTCTACAACAGCAAATCTGTTTATAGTCAATCCGATGAAGCGTAGTTTTTTTCAAAATTTATTCTCAACACACCCATCAATAGATGACAGGATTTCAAGATTAAAAGACAATAGTTCGAGGTTATAGATGAAGGAAAGAATTTTTAAGTTCAAACGAAAAAAACAAATTAGTTTAGTTTATTTTTTTGGTGGATTAGTGTAAGAATTTTTTTATGCGAAAAAAATATAGTAATAAGGTTTCGAAACTTTAAATCTCGCCGTCCTCACAGAAGTTTCCGGATTTCAAAAAAAGAAGAGATTTTTGTTAGGCCGTTAAATATTGATGGTTATTGGAGAATGGTGGGTGATGTTTTTGGATTAATTCGTGAAAATAAAAAAATGTTTGCTTCTTTGGTATTGTTATCTGCTCTTGCAGGTGTTGTACTCATTGGTTTGATGGATCAAAATTTTATTTCAAGCTTACAGACTGTTGCAGACACGACAAATGGGGGCAATCTTCAGGGTTTTTGGGGTGAGATAGGTAAGGCAGGATTGGTTATGGCTGCTAGTTTTAGTAGTGGCGGTCTTGTGCAGTCGCCAAATGAGGCACAACAGATGCTTTTCTTTATTATAGTCTTGTTCATTTGGTTGGCTAGTGTTCAAATTTGTCGCAATCTGATGAATGGTAATAAGAATTTTAACCTTCGTGATGCGTTGTATTCTTGTGGTGCACCAATTATACCGATGACTGTAGTTGCTATTGTTATAGTCTCTCAATTAATTCCAGCATTTCTTGCTACTATTGTTGGTTCAGCTGCGAGAACGACAAGCTTTCTTTCTGATGGAATTGAGCAAATGCTATTTTTTGCCGCTATGCTTCTTTTATTTTCGATTTCTATTTTTTGGGTTATAGGATCTTTTTTTGCAATGATCATTGTTACAATTCCCGGAACATACCCAATGAAAGCATTAAGAATTGCTGGAGATATGGTTTCACAGAGAAGGTTGGCTATTTTTAAGCGAGTTCTATTCTTACTCTTTATTGTTGCTGTTTTGTGGTCCGTGATAGTAATTCCTGTAATTATTTTAATGAACTGGCTAATTTCCGTGAATGAGATTTTTACGAAAATACCAGTAGTGCCAATAACAATGCTACTAATGTCTTGTTTCTCTTGCGTGTTTAGTTCTACATACATTTACACTTTTATATAGAAGGATTGTTGATGGCGACAATAGATAAAAAAAATAGATATCAAGATTTAGTTAAATTATTAAATCAATATTCTTTTGAATACCACACGCTCGATAACGCAAGTGTTCCAGATTCTGTCTACGATTCATTATTTTCAGAATTAAAAAAAGATAGAGGCCAAACATCCTGAATTTATATCAAGAAATTCACCAACTCAGAGAGTTGGGAATGTCGTAAAGGGTGGATTTTCAAAAGTTGAACATGCGAGCAGAATGCTTAGTTTAAACGATGTTTTTAGCGAAGCTGAAATCGTTGAATGGTTTGAGAGAATTAAAAAAATAGATCCAACACTAGAAGACATTTTTTTTGCAGATATAAAAATGGACGGGCTAGCTTGTTCTCTAATTTTTGAAAATGGGGAATTTGTGCGAGCTGTGACTCGAGGTGATTCTTTTGTTGGTGAAGATGTGTCGAGTAATGTGCGGACTATTAAAAATATCCCATTCTTTTTGCGAGCAGAAAAAGAGTTTGCTTTTTTCGAAAATGGAAGAACTGAGGTTCGTGGTGAAATTGTAATTTTAAAAGATGACTTTGATAAGATAAATAAGGCTCGAAAGGAGCAGGGTGATCCTGAATTTGCAAATCCTCGTAATTTGGCCGCAGGAACGATTCGCCAGTTAGATCCTTTAATTACAGCTTCTCGACCACTACACTTTCGAGCTTATGATATTATTCGCGAAAACCCTAAAGAAATTGAAACTAATGAATTTGCCTATTTAGCATTAAAAAACCTTGGCTTTTCAGTTAATAAGCAGGCTAAAAAAATCATAGGAATTAAACAAGTTGTTGATTTTATTGAATTTTGGAGTGAAAAAAGAAAAGAACTTCCGTTTAATACGGATGGGTTAGTTGTAAAAATTAATAATCGTGATAAGTTTTCGAAGCTTGGGATAGTTGGTAAGCAGCCGCGCGCAGCGATTGCGTTTAAGTATTCCCCGGAAGAAGCTACCGCGGTGGTTTCAGATATTGTAATTTCAATTGGTCGGACAGGAATAGCAACTCCTGTTGCGGTTTTTGCGCCAATTCAGCTCGCTGGGACCACTGTTCGTCATGCTAGCCTTCATAATGCGGATGAAATTTCGCGACTAGATATTAGAATTGGAGATACAGTAGTTGTCTTTAAGGCGGGTGATATTATTCCGAAGATTTTGCGAGTTTTGCCGGAACTTCGTCCAAAAAATGCTGAAATTTTTAATTTCGAAAAAGAGCTTTCAAAACAATTTCCTGAAATTGAATTTTATCGTCCAGAAGGTGAGGTTGCGTATCGTGCGAAAGGCTTAAATTCCGAGTTAATCCTTAAAAAAACGATTACTTTTTATGCTTCAAAAGCGGGTCTCGATATTGAGAATTTGGGTGAGAAAAATGTAAATTTACTAGTTGAAAAAGGTTTAATTCGAGATTTAGCAGATATTTACAATCTTCAAAAGAATGATTTATTGAAACTTGAACGTTTTGCGGAACTCTCTGTGAATAATCTACTTCAAGCAATTGAGTCTTCGAAAAAAATCCTGAACTTGCAAAAATTTATTGCGGCGCTAGGTATTCGCTATGTTGGAGGTGAAACTGCAAAAATTTTAGCGGAAAAGTTTGTCAGTTTTGAAAATCTTCAAAATGCTGAGCTAGAAGATTTATTGTCTATCGATGGAATTGGTGAAAAAGTGGCTGAAAGTATTTTGGCGTATTTTAGTGATGATGAAAATTTACAGATTTTGAATAAAATGTTCGATTTTGGTGTAAAAGTGCAAAATTTTGCAAAAAAATGAGGGAGTTTTTAAGTGGTAAGAATTTTTGTAATCACGGGGACGTTAAAAGAAATGTCACGCGAACAAGCGGCCGAAAAAAATTGAGTTGCTTGGTGGAAAATTCCAAAAAAATCTATTTCGAAAAACTACAGATTTTTTTGGTTATTGGTGAAAAAGTTGGTGCTACAAAAATTGAAAAAGCAAAAAAACTTGGTGTAAAAATTCTAGAAGAGGGTGATTTTTTAGAGATGCTATAAATCTCGGAGCGGTGATAATTTTCTAAAAAATGAATTTTATGGTATACTGTAAGATAGTATGAAAAGATATAATCCGATTGAAATTGAAGCAAAATGGCAAAAAAATGGGACGACTCAAAGCTTTTATGAGGTTAAAGCTGACCCTTCGAAACAAAAAAAGTATATTTCGGGAATGTTCCCGTATCCAAGTGGTGCCGGGACTCCACACAGGGCATGCGCGAAGCTATACTATCGTGGATTCAATCGCCAGGTTTTATCGACAGCAAGGAAAGAATGTATTAAACCCAATCGGTTGGGATACTTTTGGGTTGCCTGCTGAAAATTATGCAATTAAAACTGGAATTTCACCACAGGAAGCAACAAAAACAAATATTGCCAACTTTAAAAAACAATTCAAGCGTCTTGGTATTTCAATCGATTGGTCGCGAGAAATCAATACTTCGAATCCAGAATATTATAAATGGACACAATGGATTTTTTTCGAGAATTATAAAAAAAGGTTTAGCTTACCGAAAAGAAAGTTACCAGTGGTGGTGCGATAATGATAAGACTGTTCTTGCTAATGAGCAGGTTGAGAATGGGCGTTGCTGGCGATGTGGCGAAGAAGTCACAAAAAAGCGAATGACTCAATGGTTTTTCAGGATTACGGCTTATGCTGATGAGCTCTTGGAGGATATTGATAATCTTGACTGGCCTGAAAAAATTAAGACAATGCAACGAAATTGGATTGGCAAATCTAAGGGTGCAGAGATTGAATTCGAAGTTGCTGAGGGCAATGCAAAAGGTAAAAAGATTAAGGTTTTCACAACTCGTCCAGACACACTTTTTGGGGCGACTTTCTTGACAGTTGCACCTGAACACCCGCTTCTCGATAGGCTAGTTAATGACTTAACGAAAGATAAAGTTGAAGAATATAAAAAAGAATCTTTGAAAAAGACAGAGATTGAGCGCCAAGAGAATAAACAAAAAACAGGTATCTTTACTGGTAGCTATGTTGTAAATCCGGCTAACGGTAAGAGAATTCCAGTTTGGGTTAGTGATTATGTTCTTGGTGGATATGGTGAGGGTGCGGTTATGGCTGTTCCCTGCTCATGATGAACGTGATTATGAATTTGCTAAAAAAATTTGACCTTGATATTGTTAAGGTTGTTGAAAAAAACCAGAAGGGATTGCAGATGACGATATCTGCTATCATGGTGAGGGAGTTATCGTAAATTCTGGTGATTTTGATGGACAAAACTCTGCGGACGTTCGTGAACAGATTTTAAATTGGCTTGAGGAAAAGGGTATCGGTCATTCTAAAACTACATATAAAATGCGTGACTGGTTAATCTCTCGACAGCGATATTGGGGTTGTCCGATTCCTATTGCTTATGATAAAGAAGGTAATGAGCATCTAATCCCTGAAGAGCAGCTACCTGTAATGCTTCCAACTTTAACTGATTTTAAACCAGATGACTCCGGAAAATCAGCATTAGCAAAAAGTGAAGAATTCGTGAATGTTGAAGTGAATGGCGAAAAAATGGTTCGAGAGACGGACACTATGGACGGATATGCTTGTTCAAGTTGGTATTTGTTAAGATATGCCGATCCTAGGAATTCTGAGCACGCTTGGGATCCAGAACTCGTAAACTACTGGGCTCCAGTCGATTACTATGTTGGTGGGGATCATGCTGTTGCGCACTTGCTTTATGTTCGCTTCTGGACGCATGTCTTTAAAGATTTAGGATTAACTAACTTTTCAGAACCTGTTAAAAAGCTTCTTTATCATGGATACATTAACGCTGAAGATGGTTCAAAAATGAGTAAGTCGAAAGGTAATACAATCGACCCATTAGAAGTTATCGATCAGGGCTATGGTGCAGATTCACTCCGAACTTACGAAATGTTTATTGCGCCATATGAAATAGATGCCTCTTGGGATTCTCGTGGCATTGCGGGCGTTTATCGATTTTTGAATCGAGTTTGGGTTTTGGTTCAAGAATTTATTGAGAGTGAAAAATCCGTTGAAAATCTTTCGAATTTTGAAGAAGTTCAAAAAACTCAGCATAAAACAATTAAGAAAGTTACAGAAGATTTTCATAGGGAAAGTTTAAATACTGCCGTTGCTGCATTGATGGAATTCGTAAACGATCTCTATAAATTCAAGCTTGATGGATTTTCGAAAGACTGGCGCCAAGTTCTGGAAGATTTGTTAAAGATGTTGATGCCGTTTGCTCCGCATATTTCGAGTGAGCTTTTGGCAACAGCTTGGAAACGATAATTTTATTGAAGAATCTGGTTGGCCAAAATGGGAATGAAGAGTTTCTAAAAAACTAGTGAAATTCAAATAGTTGTGCAAGTAAATGGAAAGTTGCGTGGAAAAAAATTAAAGATTTCTACAGAACTTGAAAAAAACAGCAAATTCTTGAAAAAAAGCTAAACAAGAAGAAAAATGTTGCAAAAATTCCTAGCAGATAAAGAAATCGTTAAAGAGGTTTTTGTTCCAGGTAAACTTAATTAATTTTCGTAGTTAAATAGATTAAAAAAACGGAAGTTATTAGCTTCCTGTTTTTTTAGCTTTTACTCTAGATTTAAGTTGGTGTCATTTGCGTCAACTGCAACCCAACCATCTTTGTCTACATTAACATCTATCTTTTGTTTTTTTACCGTCACTTGTTTGTTCGAAATTTTCAATTCTAGTGATTATTTTTAGGGATTATCACCGTCTTGATAGTAAACTTTTTCCTTGAAGATTAAAAATCAGCATCCTTAGTCATTTCACCCTATCGAAGAGTGGTTATATTTATCAAAATTGTAAGAGTCTGGGGTTTCGAAATATTCATTAGTTGAACTTCTAATAGGTGCCCCTTCCTGGAGATGAATTTTTCCGCCATCATCGGATATTTCTTTTGAGATTTGCGAAAGTCCATTGGAGAGTTGTCTAGCTTTCTTTGTTGATGACATTTCGAAAATTTTTTGGCTTTCGGTTTCTTGGTGGTTTTTATACATATCATGCTCCAAACCAGCCACCTAGGGCACCACTAACTGCACCGAAGGTTAGGGCTGTTGTTCCGAGTCTTCTAAGGCCTTTTCGGCTAATTTTAATATATTCTTTGTTTTGATCTTGATTGTTTTTATTTTTGTATTTTTCCATAACAATGTTATTATAGCATAAATACTATCAAAAGTCAATATTTAATAAATAATTGACTTGCTTTTATCTTGATAAATAAGGTATAATTGAATCTGAAGATAAATATTAAACCTAAGGAGAAACTTTAAATGGCACAGCCAAAGAAACAGAGCAGTCCTCGAAAGACCGGTTTGCGACGCAGCCACTTACGATTGGATTTAGCTCGTCGAGTTAACAAAAAAATCACCAGTAAAAGTTTATACAACTAAAAAAACAAGCTGGTAAAGCTTTTAAATAAGCAACTCGAAGAAAAATAAAAACGCTAGCTGCTTAATTTGCTGGCGTTTTTAAAATTTATTTGACAAAATTTTAATAATATTTTAATATAGGAAAGAACCTTACGTAAAAATGGCATCAAATAGACATTTAGGAAGGATTGTTGTTCTTCAAACACTTTTACGAATATGAATTTCGTTTACAAGCTCAGGATAAAACTGTGGATTTGTCTGAAATTATTTTTCGAAATATGAAACAGTATGATGAAGTGATTGGTGACAAGCAATTCGTTCAAGATTTATTAAACGGGATTATTGAAAAGCAAGTTGAACTTGATACAAAACTTCAGCCAATGGCACCAGAGTGGCCAATTTCACAAATTGCAAGAATTGATCGTAATGTTTTAAGGATTGGTCTTTACGAATTGTTATATTCTCGAGATACAGTTCCGCCAAAAGTTGCAATTAATGAAGCTGTTGAGCTTGCTAAAGCGTTTGGTTCCGATAATTCAAGTAAGTTTATAAACGGTGTTTTAGGAACGGCTTATAAACTTTTTGTGGAGGAACAAAATGGCGAACAAGAAGGTTGAGAATTTTCGAAAGTATTTTCATAAAGCTCGCCGAACTTCGATTCAAGAAATCGTTAGAGAACCGACGGCTGGTGGGGTTATTTTTCGACGTAACGAAAAAAAAGAGATTGAGATTCTACTAATTCAAGATTCGAAAGATCGCTGGACGATTCCGAAGGGTCATATTGAAAAGGGTGAAACTGCACAAGAGACCGCAAAGCGTGAGATTGGAGAAGAAGCTGGTTTGCACGATGTGAAAATTATTGGCTGGCTTGGTAAAATTAACTTCCGATATAGAAGAATCGATAAGCTGGTTTTGATGACCACGCAAGTTTTTTTGGTGAAAGCTCTTGGCGATACGGATGCTATTCAGAAAGAAGACTGGATGAATGGAATTAAATGGTTTAGTTTTTCTGATGCTCTAGAGGAGATTGAATACGAAGATATTGGTAAGCTCATATTGCTTGCTATGAAAAAAATTAGACAGGAGAAATTGTAATGAGTGGTATTTTATTGACACCTTATCGCGACTGGGCAAAAGAGAAGCTCGGCTACGATTTCGATAATATTGATTTGTTGGTTACGGCTTTAACTCACCGCAGCTATTTGAATGAACATAAAAAATCAGCTACAGAGCATAACGAGCGACTCGAGTTTTTGGGTGATGCGGTTTTGGAACTTGTCACTACTGATTTTCTATTTTTGAACTACGATAAGCCGGAAGGTATTTTAACTGCTTGGCGTTCAGCTTTAGTGCGAACTGAAAGTATTGGTGCTGCTGGCGAAAGACTTGGCTATGAAAAACTAATCAGAATGAGTCGAGGGGAGAAGCACGGTTCAGCACGTGCTCGTCAGCAGATTCTAGCAAATGCTTTTGAGGCGACAACTGGCGCAATTTATCTCGACAAGGGTTATGAGGCTGCTAAGAAATATATCACAGATAACATCTTGAGCACACTACCTCAAATTTTAGAAGAAGAATCTTGGCGCGACCCAAAGAGTTACTTGCAGGAAATCTCACAGGCTAAAGACGGCTTTACTCCTATTTATAAGGTTATAAAGGAAGATGGCCCAGATCATGAGAAGATTTTTACTCTAGGTGTTTTTGTTGGTGATAAAAAAATGGGTGAAGGTGAGGGGCCAAGTAAGCAAATTGCACAACAAGAGGCTGCTCGAGAAGCAATTCGGAAGTATAAAAAACAGGACTAAATCGTGAAGAAGATCCTATTGCTTACACCATCAAAAACTAGCATAGCAAGGGAAAAAGCGGAAAATTTTGCGAATGGAGTTAGAAAACATCTAGGCTCGGATTTTTCAGTAGAAGTTTCTGGTATTTCGGATTTATTTTTTGAGCTAAGTCAAGATAAAATTGCGATTTATGACACTAAGAAAAAGTTTGATTTAAGAGATTTTGACTTAGTTGTTATAAGATATATCAGTGGTATGATGGCTGAAGCTCATGCTATTGCTGCCTACTGTGATTTTTTCAATATAAAATATACGGATAAATATTTGAATAGGCTTCTTCCCGACAATAAGATGAGTACGCAATTTGCTCTTTGGATTGGAGGAGTTAAAAGCGTGGCCACACACCTTTTATGGGGAGCTTAGTGAGATGAAAAGACGTTTTGCTGAATTTGGGTCTCAGGCGATCTTGAAAGACAACGAAGGCTCGAAAGGGCGTTTAAATTTTTTGGTAAAATCACCGGAGGAGATCCAGAAAATCCATGACGATAATCCGGGTGTTAAGTTTGTTCTTCAAGAGTTTATCCCTAACGATGGGGATTTGCGTATACTGGTGTTTGGAGATAAGCCAGTGATGGCTATTAATCGAAAAGCTAACACCAGCTCGCACTTAAATAATACATCTCAGGGCGGTTTGGCCGAGGTCTTATCATTAGAGAGCGTATCGCAAGATATTTTAGAAATTTCGAAAAAAGCGGCTAAAATTATAAAGCTTCAGGTTGCTGGAGTTGATGTTATGATTGACTCTAGAAGTGGTGCGGTATATTTATTAGAGGTTAATAATGCGCCACAAGTGTCATCAGGGTCTTTCGTTGATGTAAAAACTGAAAAATATGCTGACTTTCTGGAAAGAGAATTAAAATATTCCAAAAAAGAAACAGCTTTTAGTGCGTTTGAGAATATAAATCTTCTGGAGGTTGCGGGTCAGCGACTTTTGGATAATCTTGAGATGTTTGCAAAAATTGATACAGGCGCATTTTCTGGCGTAATTCATGCTGATAATATTTGCGAAAAAAATGGCACGTTGAGTTTTAATTTAGGTGGTGATAAGCGAATGTATTTTGAAACGCGAGATTTTCGAATGAGAACCGTTAAAAATACACACGGTACATCGAAGAAGCGGTATCTAGTGAAGTTTAAGATTTTAATTGAGAATGAAGAATTTGAAGCTTTATTTGGGCTAGATGATCGTTCTGAGATGAAATTTGAGATGTTGATCGGTCGTGCCTTTTTAATAAAAAATAATATTTTGGTTGACGTCTCTAAGAATACTGAACTCGATGAAGAATGGGAGAAAATGGGAGAGGAACAATAATGAAAATTGCAATTTTATCAAACGGGTCGGGCAATTATTCAACAAAACGTCTCAAGGAAGAAGCTGAAAACCGAGGTCACGAGGTCGAAATTATTGCTTATAAAAAATGCTACGTCTCAATCGATGAAAAAAATCCGAAAGTTATGTATAAGGGTGAAGAGATTGACAGGTTTGATGTGTTTATTCCACGAATTGCTGCCAATATGACCGAGTATGGCACCTCTGTTGTACGACAACTGGAGACGGCATATCCACGAGCATTTTTTATGAATCGATCAATCGCAATCACGCGGGCGCGCGATAAATTGCGTTCGACTCAGATTATGGCTAAATATAGTGTGGCGATTCCTAAGACCGTTTTTTCACGAAATTCAAATGACATAGATGATCTTTTGGAGGAAATTGGTGGAACGCCAGCAATTATCAAGCTTGCGCGTGGAACTCATGGAAATGGTGTCGTTCTCGCAGAGACTAAAAAAGCTGCAAAATCTGTTCTACAAGCGTTCTACTTAACGAATTCAGACGGTACAAACGTTCTGATTCAGGAGTTTATTAAAGAGTCGGCGGGTACGGACATTCGAGCTTTCGTAGTTGGTTCACAGGTGGTGGCAAGTATGAAGAGGCAAAGTTTGGATGACGATTTTCGCTCAAACTTGCATAAAGGGTGGTTTAGGCGAACCGATTAAACTTACACCCGAAGAGAAGCGAATGGCGGTTCGGGCGGCTAAAGCAATGGGTCTAACGATTGCGGGTGTTGACTTAATGCGTTCGGCGCGTGGGCCATTAGTTCTAGAGGTTAATGCTAGTCCTGGATTTGGTATCGAAAAAGTTACTTATCGAAATGTTGCTGGTAAGATTATTGATTATCTTGAACGAAACGCAAAACGTGGCAATAAAAAAGATAAAATTGGAGCATAAAGAAAAGCGCAATTCAGTTTGCGCTTTTAAATTGGATTTTGATTTCGAATTTTTTGCCCTTTTTATAGAGCTTGATGTTTTTAAAATGAATATTGTCATTTTCCGAAATTTCTTCAAGGTTTGATTTTGCTTTTTTTAGCTTCGGTTTCGTTTAAGAAACTTAGCTCAACAGAATTATTTTTAATTTTCTGAAGAAGCTCAGTCTTAAGATTGAGTAAGTCATTTTCATGATCATCATCCATTGCTGGCTTAAGTACTAAAAACCAAATCACTATAAAAAGAATAAACAGAACACCCCTACAGCTAAATATTCCTTGCCATAACGTTGCCAATCGGACTTTAATTCGTCCCATTTTTCTTTTTGAAATCATTTTTCCACCTCCGAAAAAGTACTATAATTCCCTAAATTATACAATATTTTTTTAGTTATTAGTCAATGCTCATAAAAAAACTATTGCATTTTTTTGTTATTTTTTTGATAAAATATAAGAGCTATAAAAGTTAATAAAAGGGAAATAATCTAAATGCTAGCAATCAGATTACAGCGATTAGGTCGCAAAGGTTATCCTGTTTATCGCGTAGCGGTTCAGGAAGCGCATCGGCATCCGTCGAGTGGGCGCGTGGTTAGCTATGTTGGTTCATATAACCCACATACAAAAGAAGCCAAAAATCGAAAAAAAGAATTGGCTGAAAAAAATATCTTTATAACGGCGCACAACCAACTCCACGAGTTGTAAAACTTTTGGAAGAAGCAGGAATTGAGATGCCTAAAATGGGTTAAAAAAACCTACTCAAAAAAACTCGTGCGATTAAAAATGTTGAAAAAAACTTCGCCGCAACCAACCAAAAAGAAGAAGTTTCAGAAGAAGTTAAAGCTAAAAAAATCACTTTTTCATTTCGAAAGGTGATTTTTTTTTGAAAAGAAAAAGCCAGCAAATATTTGCTGACTTATTTGTTAGGGCGATTAATCTTAATTATTATTTTGTCGCCATCTTTAGATGTCTTATAACTAAGATTTAAATCTTCTAGGACATCTATATATTTCGATAGATCTTCGCCATCTACCGAAAAACTCGTCTCCTTTTTTTAATGATCTCTTCTTTTATCTCATCTTTAGGCTTCATATCTATGTATGATATAAAAGCCAAAGACAAGACAGCAGCACAGCGCTATTAATAATAAAAAGGAAAAAGCACCCATCATTATTATTATTATAATTATCTTTACTCATACAAGTACCTCAAAAATAAACTATAGACTGACTTTGTAAATAGTGAGTATTATGATTATCCTTTCTGTATAAAATTATTTAGCTATATGTGCACATATAATAATTAAATAGATAATCAAGTAAACTACGCCCTCTAAAAATATTTGCGAGAGATTTATCTTTCTTTTTGTTGCCGTTTTTGCATAAAAATGTACCTCCAAGTATAGAATATTCAAAAATTATACAATATTAAAAAAATATTTGTCAATAATTTGCGAAAAAAATGCGAAGTTTGGTAGAATATAAACATAAGAATAATGTAAAAAAAGGAAAAAAATGGTGGGAAGTTATTTTCGAAAAAAATAAATAAAAAGCTATCAAAAAGCAGAATATTGAAGATGTTGCTGAATTTTACACTGCGATCAACCGTGAAAAATTTAACTAAAAAAACTTTCGTTAGATCGCCCGTATGTCTATTTTACAATGGAAGTTTACGATAAGAGCAACGGCATTAAAGGTGGTGGTGGTTTAGGTGTTTTAGCCGCGGATACGCGACATGTTGCTGAAAAGCTTGAAATTCCATTTGTTTGCATAACACCATTTTATCGACAAGAATTACATCAGTCGATTTATAATCTTGACCAAAGAGAAGAGTTCATTTCGGTTAATCCAGAAGATTTTGGTTTTGAATATCTTGATGATGTTGAGATTTATACTAAAAATATGCCTCCAGCACGGTTAAATATTTTCCAAAAAATTCTTGGAACAACGCGTTTTTTTGACTATGAGTGAAAGTAATTTTGGTGAACTTTATGCTGGCGATGGATCGGGTGATCATCGATTGTATCAAGAAGTTTCGCTTGGTTTTGGTGGGTACAAAGCATTAAAAATGGTTGGTTTAAAGCCATCGGTTATACAGCTAAATGAAACTGCTACTATCTTTGCTGCGGTTGCTCGACTTGATGAGCTTGTTCGGAATGGGATGAATCTTTACGAAGCGATCGTATACGTTCGAAAACATACACTTTACACAAACCACACATTAGTTCAGGCTGCCGAAAGTGAGTTTTCTTATGATCAGTTTGATAGAATCGTAATGCCAAATATAGAATCTTCTGCATTAAAAACATGGATTTCGGGATTATTTAGAGATGGGAAGTTAAAGCTTTCAACACTTACGATCGAATTAGCTGAAGCAAAGAATGGCGTTTCAAGATTGCACGCAAATGTTGCAGATTATCGAGATATAAATGGGGATAAGGTTAAATTTAAGGCTGTTACTAACGGTATTGATTTACCAACTTGGGTTTTGCCTGAAATTCTAGAAGATTTTCGAAATAAAGAGGTGTTTGATAAATTTGATCTGCCAACAGAAAATTATAAAGAAAACCTATCTAAGATTTCTTCAATGGACATTCGAAACTTTCGAAAACTTGGGCGCAAGAAGTTGAATGAAATTCTGTTACATCGAAAAGATCAATATGGTCATGTGGTGCAAATTCCTGAAGATGCAATGCTTTTTGATTTCAAGCGGCGTTTTGTATCTTATAAGCGCCCATGGATGCCTTTCGAAAATATGGAAGAGCTTCGACAAATCTTAAGAGATAACAACGCACACTATATTTTAACTGGAAAAGTTCATCAAGGTGATGTAAAGATGCGAGCAACTTTAAACTCGGTGCTTTCGAAGATTGAATCTGATGATTTTTTGAGAGAACGAGTGCATTTCATTCAGGATTATGACGAGGAATTAGGCTTAGCTTTAGCGGTAGGTTCAGACGTGGCGATAAATGTACCGATTGTTGGCCTTGAGGCTTGCGGTACATCATTTATGAAGGATTTGGCAAATTTGAAGATGTTAATTTCAACTGCGGACGGTGGGGTTGCAGATATTTCGCCAACGCCATGCTTAGAGGTTAGTGGTGTGAATTATGATGAAGAAGTGAAAAACCTATATCTTCAGATGAATCGTGCCGGGCAAATTTTTAAAGACGATTACTTGCTTGAAAAACAGATTCGAAAGCAATTGAAGGGATATATCCCTGTAATTTCCGGCTCTCGAATGATGAAAGATTACCTAAGGCTAATTTTTTTGGAAAATAAATTTTAACAGTTTAAAACCCGCATTTAGCGGGTTTTTTATTCGGCAAGTGCTGTGTTTTAGAAGCTCGCTAAATAATTTTTCATTAAAGGATCTTTTTCTGAGACTTTTAAAATTCTCGAGAAAACAATTTTACTGGTAGTGGTTGGCGTTGTTTCGGTGCCGGTTGCTTTCATAACTACGTTGCCAGTTAGAAGTTTAATTCCGTCTACTTTTACATAGTCTCTGTGAATCTCGCTTATTTCAGCAAGCGCGACACAACAGTTTCCTGTAGAATTCTTTTGAATACAAGATGTGCACAACGTCACCGATTTTAAATTTACTTGCAATATTGTTCATATTACACTCCCAGATTTTTAAGTCTCTCGACTATAGGATTTTTATATAATAACATTATTTATTAAAAAAAGTCAATACTTTTTAAAAAGGATTAGCAAAAAAAGTATAAAATGTGCTAAAAATATATTTAATTATGGCTACAATGAAAGAATTACGCGAAGAGCGACTACGAAAAACTAGAAGAGATTAAAGGTCTTGGACTAAACCCATATCCTGCAAAAACAGAAAGAACAGCAATGGCTGGCGAGATTGTTGCTAATTTTGAAGATATGGAAGGTCAAGAAGTAAAGATTGCTGGGCGAATTGCCGGTATTCGAAAATTTGGTAAAATCGCCTTTATTGTTTTGCGCGACTTTTCAGGAAAAATACAGCTATTTATTACGGCGCAAAATTTAGCTGAAACTTCAAAAGAGAAAAACCTAATAGGTTTAAAAAATTTGAATTTGCTTGATATTGGTGATTTTATCCAAGCTGATGGAAAAGTAATTCGTTCAAAAACTGGCGAGATTTCAATCGAAACTTATGAATTAAAACTTCTTTCAAAATCGTTGCGACCAATGCCAACAAAGCAAGATGGTTTTACTAATAAGGAAGAACGTTTTCGAAGACGATATGTGGATATGAACGTGAATCTTGATGTTCGTGATCGCTTTGTGCGTCGTTCAAAGTTCTGGAAAGCAACACGAGACTTTTTGAATAGCCGAGGTTTTCTTGAGATCAATATTCCCGTCCTTGAACACACTACTGGTGGTGCAGATGCAAATCCGTTTGTTACACATATGGATGCGCTAGATAACGCACAATTCTATCTTCGAATTAGCCACGAACTTCCTTTAAAGCGTTTGCTTGGAGCTGGTTTCGAAAAGGTTTATGACCTTGGTCCGCGTTTTCGAAATGAGAATTATTCTGATGAACATTTACCTGAACATATTGCTATGGAATGGTATGCAGCTTATTGGGATTGGCGAGACGGCCTAAAATTCCAAGAAGAAATGTTTAAATATGTTCTAGAACAGACTTTTGGCACTTTACAATTCAAGCTTGGCAAGTTTGATGTGGATCTTTCGAAAAAATGGGAAGAGTGGGACTATGCTGAAACTATTGAAAAACGATATGGTTTGAATCCTTATACTTGTTCGCTTGAAGAGGTTAAAGCTGCTTTGAAGGCTAATAATTTAGAAGTCGAACAAACAGAAAATAGGGCGCGCGGAATCGATAAGCTCTGGAAAAATATTCGAAAAGATGTGACAGGACCAATTTGGCTGGTCAATACCCCAACATTCATTTCACCTCTTGCGAAGACTCATTCAGATTCTCCGGAAATGACGCAACGTGCACAAGTTGTGATTGCTGGTTCTGAGCTTTGTAACTTATTTAGCGAGTTGAATGATCCAATCGATCAGCTAAATCGTTTTGTTGAGCAGCAGAAGATGCGAGATGATGGTGACGAGGAAGCAATGATGTTAGATATAGACTATGTTGAAATGCTTGAGTATGGAATGCCGCCTGCTTGTGGAATGGGATATTCTGAACGAGTCTTTTGGATATTTGAGGGTGTTACGGCTCGTGAAGGTGTACCGTTCCCTCAATTAAAGCATGAGGTTTCAGAAACTACGAAAGATATTTATCCAGGATTAAATATTTAAATAAATAATTTATGACTAATAATAGGTTGAGTGTAGGCTTAACCTATTTATTTTGTAATAAAAAAACAAAAAAAGTAAGAAAAAAAGTGTTGACAATATTTAAAAAAATTAGGTAAAATAGTAGAGCGTTAAACAAAATGAGTGAATTGGAGTTTAGCGAACACTTTAACAATTTAATTGTGCAAATTTATCGTCAGTCTATTTTATAGATTATCAATTTGATAATTCTTTTTATGGAGAGTTTGATCCTGGCTCAGGATTAACGCTGGCGGCGTGCCTAACACATGCAAGTCGAGCGGCAGCGAGTTTTACACTGAATTCTGGAAGCTTCTGGTTTGAAGAGAAGATTTATTCAAGAATTTTGTGTAAAATGTCGGCGAGCGGCGGACGGCTGAGTAACGCGTGGGAACGTACCCCAAAGTGAGGGATAACGCATCGAAAGGTGTGCTAATACCGCATATGGTCTTCGGATTAAAGCCTTCGGGCGCTTTGGGAACGGCCTGCGTAAGATTAGATAGTTGGTGGGGTAATGGCCTACCAAGTCGACGATCTTTAACTGGTTTGAGAGGATGATCAGTCAGACTGGAACTGAGACACGGTCCAGACTCCTACGGGAGGCAGCAGTGAGGAATCTTCCACAATGGGCGAAAGCCTGATGGAGCAACGCCGCGTGCAGGATGAAGGCCTTCGGGTTGTAAACTGCTTTTATAAGTGAGGATTATGACAGTAACTTATGAATAAGGATCGGCTAACTACGTGCCAGCAGCCGCGGTCATACGTAGGATCCGAGCGTTATCCGGAGTGACTGGGCGTAAAGAGTTGCGTAGGTGGTTCAATAAGCGAATAGTGAAAGCTGGTGGCTCAACCATTCAGACTATTATTCGAACTGTTGAACTCGAGAGCAGAAGAGGTAGCTGGAATTTCTAGTGTAGGAGTGAAATCCGTAGATATTAGAAGGAACACCGATGGCGTAGGCAGGCTACTGGGCTGTTTCTGACACTGAGGCACGAAAGCGTGGGGAGCGAACCGGATTAGATACCCGGGTAGTCCACGCCGTAAACGATGGATACTAGCTGTTTGGGGTATCGACCCCTGAGTAGCGAAGCTAACGCGTTAAGTATCCCGCCTGTGGAGTACGATCGCAAGATTAAAAACATAAAGGAATTGACGGGGACCCGCACAAGCGGTGGATCATGTTCTTTAATTCGATGATAACCGATAAACCTTACCAGGTCTTGACATCCTTGGAATCTTTCAGAAATGAGAGAGTGCTTTTTAAGAGCCAAGTGACAGGTGATGCATGGCTGTCGTCAGCTCGTGTCGTGAGATGTTTGGTTAAGTCCATCAACGAGCGCAACCCTTGTCAGTAGTTGTATTTTTTTCTACTGAGACTGCCCCGGCAACGGGGAGGAAGGAGGGATGACGTCAGGTCAGTATTTCCCTTTACGTCCTGGGCTAGAAACGTGATACAATGGCTAGTACAATGCGCAGCGAAGCCGCGAGGTGAAGCAAATCGCATCAAAGCTAGTCCCAGTTCGGATTGTAGGCTGAAACTCGCCTGCATGAAGTCGGAATCGCTAGTAATCGCAGATCAGCATGCTGCGGTGAATACGTTCCCGGGTCTTGTACACACCGCCCGTCAAACCATGAAAGTCACTAACACCCGAAGTCCGATTCGTCGGCCTAAGGTGGGAGGGATGATTGAGGGTTAAGTCGTAACAAGGTATCCGTACCGGAAGGTGCGGATGGATTACCTCCTTTCTAGGGAGAGTTATGCCAAAGGTTCGAGAAATCAACCTTTGAAGCTAGGTCGGTCTTTTTCGAAAGTTTCTGTAAATTTTACTTTTCGAATTCAGCCTGTAAAGGCAAGACTAAAAGTTTACCGCAGACTGAGATAGATTGCACAATTAAGTTGTTAAAGATTAAATAGCCTTTCGAAAGATTGGCTATTTTTTTATTAATAAGAAAAAAACTCTTGCATTTTATCAATAAATAATATATACTATTATAGTATTCGTTAAAAATCTGGGGATATAGCTCAGTTGGCTAGAGCACCTGCTTTGCAAGCAGGGGGTCCAGGGTTCGAGTCCCTGTATCTCCACCAAAGAAAGTTTTTGAATTTTTTCGAAAATTCTCTTTGGCAAAAAAAGCCGAATATGGGCGATTAGCTCAGCTGGTTAGAGCGCGTCACTGATAATGACGAGGTCGGAGGTTCAAGTCCCTCATCGCCCACCATAGAACTCCCAAGCGGGAGTGTTTTTATTTTTTGCGAAAAATTAAAAAACATTCAAAAAACTCTTGCATTCAAAAATAAAATGAGATATAATAGTAATCACTTGCGAACGTTCATCCTGAACCTCTGGCTAAAAAGTCAATAAAATGATAAAAAAACTATTGACAAAAAAATATTCAAAAAAATATAATAGTAAAGCGTTTGAGATCAGGATGATAAGTTCGAATCTTTGTAAGATTGAATTTATAATTTTGCTCTTAAAATGGGAGCGAGAAATTTAACAATTTGGTGATGTAAAAGAAGATAAGAATTTAAGATTGACGGCAAGTATTTGGTTGTTACCAATTACTAGTTAAGTCAATGCATAAAAAGGTACTCAAGGGCACACAATGGATGCCTAGACGTATATTACCGATGAAGGACGTGGAAGACTGCGATAAGCTTCGGGTAGCTGTCAACAAGCTTTGATCCGGAGATTTCCGAATGGGGAAACCCTAGCACGAGTCATGTCGTGTTGCTCTCAACTGAATACATAGGTTGTGTAGTGGGAACCACCTGAACTGAAACATCTTAGTAGGGTGAGGAAGAGAAAATAAATAATGATTCCGGGAGTAGTGGCGAGCGAAACTGGAAGAGCCCAAACCTTTTAAGTTTCTACTTTTGTAGATAAGCTGATAGGCGAATACTTAATAAGGGGTTGTGAAATAACATAAGACCAAGTCAGAATACTTAATTTTATTGAGTAGTCTGACTTGCGATAAAAGGCTATCAACTTTTAGTAAGGTAAGAAATTTGCGTGGTTAGCAGAATAGTTTGAATGACTAGCCAAAGAACGTGAAAGCCGTGTACGCGAAAACGACGCAGACCTTATATATGTTTTTTCGAGTAGGACGGGGCACGAGAAACCCTGTTTGAATCCGGCTGGACCACCAGCCAAGGCTAAATATAATATACGATCGATAGTGAACTAGTACAGCGATGGAAAGGTGAAAAGAACCCCGGGAGGGGAGTGAAATAGAACCTGAAATTGTGTGCCTACAAGGAGTCGGAGCCGGCTTGTCCGGTGACGGCGTGCTTTTTGTAGAACGATCCAGCGAGTTAATTTCATGCGCCAGGTTAAGTCAAGTGACGGAGCCACAGTGAAAGCGAGCCTGAATAGGGCGATAAGTGTATGGGATTAGACCCGAAACCGGGTGACCTAACCATGAGCAGGTTGAAGCTGCGGTAACACGCAGTGAAGGACCGAACCAGTTTGCGCAGTAAAGCATTTGGATGACTTGTGGTTAGCGGTGAAATGCCAATCGAACTCGGAGATAGCTGGTTCTCCTCGAAATAGCTTTAGGGCTAGCGTCATGTAATATAGCCAACGGGGGTAGAGCTCTGTAAACGACTGGGGCGGGCAACTGTACCCACCGTTAACAAACTACGAATACCGTTGGTGGTACCATGGCAGTTAGAACATCGGGGCTAAGCTCGGTGCTCAAAAGGGAAACAGCCCAGACCATCATCTAAGGTCCCTAAATTAACACTAAGTGGGAAACAAGGTGAAATTTCTTAAACAGCGAGGATGTTGGCTTAGAAGCAGCCATTCATTTAAAGAGTGCGTAACAGCTCACTCGTCAAGAGATTTTGCGTGGAAAATGTAACGGGGCTAAAGTGTTATACCGAAGATATGGATTTCGTTATTCCTACGGGTTTAACGGAGTGGTAGAGGAGCGTTCCTATCGGCAGTGAAGCTCAATCGTAAGGTTGGGTGGAGCGTTAGGAAGTGAGAATGCTGGAATGAGTAACCATAAGAAAGGTGAGAATCCTTTCGGCCGTAAGAGCGAGGTTTCCAGGGCTACTGTAATAATCCCTGGGTTAGTCGGGCCTAAGCCGAGGCGTAGCAGCGTAGGCGATGGACATCAGGTTAATATTCCTGAACCGGTTATAATTTGTATACTGTGTACGGTAAATTAGTCGAAGCGGATTATTGGTATATATCCGTCCAACTTAGCGGGAACGCAAAAGGAGTGAAAGTTAATCTACGGATTAACGATTTTGATGAAAGTACTGGCTAGAAAAGCAGATATACGCGTGGTTATAGCCGCCCGTACCGCAAACCAACACAGGTGCTCGAGTCGAGTAGACTCAGGCTTACGAGAGACCCTTCGCTAAGGAACTCGGCAAAACAGCGACCGTAACTTCGGGATAAGGTCTGCCTCCGCATCATTCGATGCGAGTCGTGTTTCAAGCAATTAGGTTAAGATTAATGGTATATATGAGTATCTTAAACTTCTTTACCGAGATAGAACAAGTCAAATGGCTTAGCTTGGAACGCGGCAACCTCGTGTCAAACGATGCGGAGGCCGCAGCAAAAGAGCCCACGGAACTGTTTACCAAAAACACAGGTCTCTGCTAACACGAAAGTGGATGTATAGGGGCTGACTCCTGCCCAGTGCTGGAAGGTTAAGGGGAGTGCTTTACGGTGCGAACTGAAGCCCCAGTGAACGGCGGCGGTAACTATAACCGTCCTAAGGTAGCGAAATTCCTTGTCAGGTAAGTTCTGACCCGCACGAATGGAGTAATCATGTGGGCACTGTCTCGGCGAAGGACTCGGTGAAAGTGCATTGGCGGTAAAGATGCCGTCTGTCCATGCCAGGACGAGAAGACCCCTATGGAGCTTTTACTACAGCTTTACATTGACACGGGTTACATCATGTGTAGCATAGGGTGGGAGGCTTTGAAGCAGATACGCCAGTATTTGTGGAGCCACAGGTGAAATACCACCCTTGATGTAGTCTTTGTCTTACCATTGCCGTTATCCGGTAATGGGACCGTGTATGGTGGGTAGTTTAACTGGGGCGGTTGCCTCCTAAAGAGTAGCGGAGGCGTTCAAAGGTTGGCTAGCTTCGGATGGAAATCGAAGTGATAGTGCATGCGCAAAAGCCAGCTTGACTGCGAGAATTACAATTCGACCAGAGTGGAAACACGGAGCAAGTGACCCGCTGTAAGAACATTGTTCATTGAATGTGGGATCGACAGCGCACACGGATAAAAGTTACCCTGGGGATAACAGGCTTATCGCGCCCAATAGTTCACATAGACGGCGCGGTTTGGCACCTCGATGTCGGCTCATCACATCCTGGAGGGGGAGCACCTTCCAAGGGTTCGGCTGTTCGCCGATTAAAGTGGTACGCGAGCTGGGTTCAGAACGTCGTGAGACAGTTCGGTTTATATCCGGCATGGACGTAAGGATTCTTGAGGAGATTTGTCTCTAGTACGAGAGGACCGAGATGAACGAACCTCTGGTGTATCGATTGTGGCCACCTGCTGCAGTGTCGAGTAGCTATGTTCGGTTAAGATAAGCGCTGAAAGCATATTAAGCGCGAAACTGACTCCAAGATTAGGAATCCCATGAGGACACAGAAAGATGATCTGTTTGATAGGCGCAAGGTGTAAACCTGGTAACAGGCTAGCCAAAGCGTACTAATAGTCCAATCGCCTTTTTATGTCCATATTCACTAAAATAATCTTGTATTATTGGCGTGAATGTGGTAGACTTAACTAGTGTTTGGTGATTATCAAGGATAATCGCTAGTCAATCTAAAATCTTGGCATTACCAAATAATACCAAGGACATCGAAACGAGGTTTTGGCTCACCGCTTAGGAATTTGTGGCGAGTTGAAGCACAAAACCTTATTTCGGTGCCCATGGCGCTGGGGAAACACCTGTTCTCATTCCGAACACAGAAGTTAAGCCCAGTAGCGGCGAGCATACTACGAAAGTGGGAAAATAGCACGGTGCCGAATTATAAAAAACTCCTCCTAACCGGTGGAGTTTTTTCGTTATGGGAATTGAAAAGAGAGGAAGGAATGTGATATAATGGAGAGTATGGAAACGGAGGAAAAAATAAAAAATACTAAAACTTTTGAGGATCTTGTTCCTAGTGACTTTGTTCATTTGCATACGCATACGTATCACTCTTTACTTGACGGGTTGACTAAAATTGACGCTTTGATTGACAATGTTAAGGCTAATGGAATGGAGGCGGTTGCTATCACCGACCATGGTACTATGTCTGGTTCAATTGAGTTTTTTAAAGAGGCTAAATCTAAAGGTGTTAAGCCCATCCTTGGTATTGAGGCTTATGTTGCGGCAAGGACTCGTTTTGATCGAGATCCTGCGCATGATAAACCGCGATATCACTTGATTCTGTTAGCCAAAAACCAAACTGGATGGCAAAATCTTTGTGCTTTGACGTCAAAAGCATGGATGGAGGGCCAATATTATAAACCGCGTATAGATCATGATATCATGGAAAAATATTCCGAGGGGGTAGTTTGTTTAAGCGGGTGTGCCGGATCTGAAATCTCAGAATCAATTCGTTCTGGGGATTTTGAGCGTGCAAGGGAACTTGCAAAGTGGTATCAGTCTGTTTATGGTGAAGATTTTTATCTAGAACTCCAAGATCATGGCCATCCAGATTGTCCTAATCACTGGGAAGTTCAGAGAGAGATCAATGACGGTCTCTTTAAACTTCATGATGAGCTGGGTATTCCAATGGTTGTAACGTGTGATTCACACTACTTAACTCACGAAGATCAAGATGCACACGAAATCCTACTTTGTGTTGGTACGGGCTCATACTTGAACGACGAGAAGCGTATGAGTTTGAAAGAGTTCGATCTTTTTGTTACGAACCCTAAAGATATTATCGAGCGCTGGGGAAAAATTGATCCGGAAATTATTTTAAATACAAAACGTATTGCGGAAAAAGTAAATTTCGAATTTGAGTTCGGGAAAGATCTTAATCCCAAAATTCCCACTACCTGATGGTGAAGATAGTGAAAAAGCTTATTTGGACAAGCTTGTTTTTCAGGGGCTTGGAGAGAGATACGGTGAAAATCCCTATTGATGAAGTTAAGAAAAATGTCTATTTCAGATATTCGTAAAAAATTACCAGAAAATGTTTTAGATCGGGTTGATATGGAGCTTGGGGTGATCGATGGAATGGGTTATAATGGTTACTTTTTGATCGTTCAAGATTTTATTAACTGGGGAAAATCACAGGGTATTGTTTTTGGTCCAGGGCGTGGTTCTGCTGCAGGCTCAATTATTGCTTATGCCTTACATATTACCGATCTTGATCCGCTTGAATATGATTTGCTTTTTGAAAGGTTTTTGAATCCTGATCGAATTTCTATGCCTGATATTGATGTCGATATTCAAGATACGCGGCGAAATGAAGTTATTCAATACTGTACGGATAAATACGGTATTGACCGTGTGGCGAACATTGCAACTTTTGGTAAGATGATGGCTAAAAACGCCGTTCGTGATGTGGCGCGAGTTTTGGAAGTTCCATATTCTGAGGCAGATCGGTTTGCAAAGTTGGTTCCAGATCCGACACAAGGTAGGCATACACCGCTTCGGGTTTCTTTAGAGAATGATCAGGATTTAAAGCATGAATATGAGACGAATCCAACCGCAAAGACTGTCTATGACTTCGCGATGCAGCTCGAGGGTACTATCCGAAACCATGGCGTCCATGCTTGTGGAGTTGTGATTGCACCAGATGATCTAATAAAATACCTACCGCTTGAAATGGCGCAAAAAGGTGTTGTAGCAACTCAAGTTCCGATGGGACAAGTTGAAGATTTGGGTTTGTTGAAGATGGACTTTTTGGGTCTTAAAAACCTTTCAATTATTTCTACAGCCCAAAAAATCATAAAACGAACGTATGGTGTGGATATCGACCTTTCGAAATTAGATCTTAACGACAAGAAGGCTTATGAGCTACTAGCACGGGGTGATTCTACAGGAGTTTTTCAGCTTGAATCTGCGGGAATGAAACGTTATCTTCGAGAGCTTAAACCTTCGAAATTTGAAGATATTATTGCGATGGTGGCTCTATATCGCCCGGGTCCAATGAGTGAAATTCCGAAGTTTATTGCACGAAAACATGGTGAAGAGCCTGTGACATACTATGAAGATCATATGGAGAATGCTTTAAAAAACACATATGGAATTCTTGTTTACCAGGAGCAATTCATGCAGATTTCAAAGGAAGTTAGTGGATTTACTGGTGGTCAGGCCGATACTCTTCGAAAAGGCTGTGGGTAAGAAAAAAATCGATCTAATGAAAAAAATGAAGGGTGAGTTTATTGAGGGCGCAGTTAAACACTCTAATGCTGATCGTGCAAAAGTTGAAGCTTTCTGGGATCACCTTGAAGAGTTTGCGAACTATTGTTTTAATAAATCGCACGCCGCTTGTTACGCTTTGATTGCGTATTGGACGGCGTATATTAAAGCTCACTACCCAGATGCTTTTATGGCAGCCTTAATGACGGCAGATTCTGATGATACTGATCGACTAGCTATTGAGATCGCCGAATGTCGCTCAATGGGAATTCAGGTTCTTGGACCTGACGTGAACGAATCATTTAAAGACTTCGCTATCGTACCTCATGAAAAGAAAATTCGTTTTGGTCTTTTGGCTGTTAAAGCTGTTGGTTCAGGTGCTGTCGACGCTGTTTTGGAGGCCAGAAAAACGGGCGGAAAATTTAGTTCAATTTTAGATTTTGCAAAACGCGTGAATACGCGTCAATTCAACAAAAAGGCTTGGGATTCATTAATTATGACAGGAGCTTTTGATGAATTCGGCACGCGATCTGATCTGCTGTTTAATTTGGAGCGGATTCAAGAATATGGTTCAAAAAGCCAAAAAGAGGCTCTTTCTGGACAAACAGATTTATTTGGTTTTGCGGGTGCAGATGATATGCGGGTTGAATCTACTGTTGAACTTTTAACTGCACCAAAACAGCATACAGATAAAGAGCGTTTAACTTGGGAACGTGAATTATTGGGACTATATGTGTCTGCACACCCATTAGATCGTTATGTTAAATATTTTCGAAGAACAAACACAACCCCTTTCGCAGGTTCAGCCAAATACGGATGGGCAAAAAGCAACAATTGGCGGGATAGTGATTGATGTTCGAACGATTATTACAAAAAGCGGAACGAAAATGGCCTTCGTTAAAATGGAAGATAAAACTGGCGAAGGCGAGGTGATAATTTTCCCGAATCTATATGCAGAGATTGGCGATAGGTTAAAGATTGATGCTGTATTGAAAAATTGAAGGCAAAGTATCAGCAAGAGATCGTGATGGTAATTTAAAACCAGATGCGCAAATTATTGCTGAAACAGTTTCGGTTATAACAGATGAAGAATTAGAGAATTATGAATCAACTGGCCATCGTGCAGAAGGCTTGAAGGCTAGAAAAGTACCACAAACTAAGACTGTTTCTCAAAGAGTTTCGAATGGTAAAAAACATACATTCTCGCCAAAAAAATAATGGAGCAGTTTCGAAAAGTGCGAAATTCAAACGAAATACCGAATAAATCTCGTTCAGCAGAAAATTATCAGGCAGAAAAAATACAAAGGGTATTTTTACACATCAAGAATCCGAGCGATCATAAATCTTTGCTTTCGATAAGGAAAATTTGTGAAAAATTCCCTGGAATGAGTGAAGTGATCTTGGTTCTTGGTGAAGTTGAAAAAAATCTGCAATTCGAATGCGTTTTTAAAGTTGATGCGAGCTCGAAACTACTTAAAGAGTTGGTTTT
>BNJU01005252.1_pt1 | contig 104218 bp, 116 predicted proteins | sample 8539281 | NCBI WGS metagenome assembly BNJU01 (sample SAMD00202456, study PRJDB9452) | human saliva metagenome | isolation source: human saliva | place: Japan | reverse complement strand
AGTTACGTATTGCTGGTACGAAGGTCACAGTGCTATCTTACAACCGTGGAAACCTTCTACCTTCTTCAGTAGAACCATATATCTTCGAAAGTAGCGCCTACCGTGTATCATCCATTGGCACCTTTGTCTGAGCTCGGCGTAAAGACGAGGGTAGCAGATTGGGTCTTACCTTGAATGTCGGTCGTAGTTTGATTGTCACCTCAATGAGGGGTGGTGAACGGCTGTAATGGCTAGTGTACGGCCTTGGCCGGCGTGCCGTTAGCGTTTTAACCTCCACTTGATTGGTTCTGGCACCGACAAAGTCCTTGTTAGGTTGGAAGGTGACGGTCCCAGTCTTAGGATCGATATAAGTCTCACGGTCTTGTCCTTGACAGTCGGTGTCAAGTTTCAATGACTGCTTTTGTCCGTTGCAGGATCTACTAAGCGAGCAGCGCTCATCATTGATGGTGATTGGCAATATCTGTACGGGTCTACCAAAGCTAAGGCATTCTGTTTGGGCTTGACCTTTGCAAGCCTTCTGGAGGTCACGCCAGTTCCGGGTTATGCAACAGGTGTCACAGCTGGGGTGTAGGTAGCAGAAACGGCTACCCCGTTAGGTCTAGTACTTGACAGTAGCCGGTTGAGCTGTCCCTACAAAGTCTCAGTTAGTTGGAAGGCAATCAGGCCTGTCTCAGGAGTGAGTATAGGTCCCGATAACCTTGCCATCCTTGTCCTTGGCGTCGATTTGGCTAGTATCTGAGACTGCACCATCAACCACAAATTTAGCCGGTTTTGTGCAGAAACTTGATAGCTTGATCCGCCCCACCATTGTTAGGGTCTGGATTGTAGGTGAATTCTAAGGCTGTTTGAGTTTTACCTGGATATCTTGACTCACTCTGTTGGCGGCCTTGACGGCGAAGGCAAGACAGTTATGTATATAGCCTTTGCTGGGTCCTGTTGGTATCCTTAACTTGAACTGTCACTGATCTGTGTCCCCACGAAATCATGAGGTTGGAAGGTTAATTGACCTGTCTTAGGATCTAAGGTGTAGGTCCTGACTTCCACGCCATTTTGCATAGTCATAGGCTGTTTGAAGTCACTGCTTGGCCACCAAAGAATTGTGCAGGTTGCTCATCATTAATGGTGATTGGCACCTGGCATCCCCTCATGTAAAGACAGGCTGACCAGTTTGGCTAGCCCCTGAGGCCACTGAGCTAACGTCCTTACCTGAAGGCGTCACGCCCGTTACATGAGGTTGATAAGTGGCGGTGACCGTCACCTCATTGGTGTCATGCGCTTGATAGTAGTCGGAACTGAGTTCCGATAATCCTATACGGCGGAAGGTCACTTGACCTGTCTCAGAGTTGAGCTTAGGTCCCAATCGTTTTACCATCGGTATCCTTAAGTATCAATTTCTTTTTCTTGAACCACTTGACCGTCAACTACAAAAGACTAGGCTATTCTCTACCAGTGGTACCGTGACAGCTTGGTCGTCAATTTGTGCTTGGCCTGATGGCTTACAGTTCTTCTGACTTGCCCTTGTACATCAGTGGTTTCCAGCATTAGTTGAAGTTGGCGTCGCATCGACAACGGTTGGTGTGTAGGTTGCTTCAGTCGGCGGTGCCGTTCTTTATCCACACGGACAACAGTTACCGCTTACCGGGCCTACAAAGTTCTTCTTTCTCTGGAAGGAAAGTAACGTTCCATCAGTCGCCACAGTAAGTCCCTTGGTTTTCTACCTTGAGGCTGACCAATTGACCTTGGAGCATCCTTCAATTTAGCAGGCACTCTGATCATTGGCACATCTGCATGGCCTGGTTGGGCCAAGTTACTTGTTTAAGCTTTGGCTAGCGCCACGAATACCGGTTGAGGTCGCAGGTACCTGACTGGTTTTACGCCTGTAACATGGTGTGTTGCCACTGCAGGCGTTCCGTTCTCATCCTGGTTGGACTTGAACTGGTACTGGTCACCTACAAAGTCCTTATTAGGTTGAAGGTTACCTGACCATTTTACATAAGTGTGGTCCTGATTTCTTTCATCGTTAGCATCTTTGGTAGATAGTGGTTCTAGTTGAAGCTTTCTGACCATCTACCAAGAATTGGAGAGTTAGCCTAATAGGCAGTATAATCTTGCCATCTACCGCGGTCGTCCCTGGGGGTAAAGCGTTAACGGTCCTACTTGTTTTGCCTTGAATATCGCTGTTTCAGCATCCTTTGCGCTTGGTTTAACGCCCAGGACACGTGCGGCAGGTGTAAGTTGGTGGTATCGGGCACCATTTTCATCTTCTACCTGGATATTACTGGGTCAGGCTGACCGGTAAAGTCTTTCTTCGGTTGGAAGGTCACTTTGCCACTTGCTTGGATCAAGAGTGGTTCTGACTTTGACCATTCTTCATGGCCGGTGTCGTCTGTTCAATCACTTCGACCCCTACAACCAAAACGGTAACTGAAGAATAAATCGACTGTAACAGGACTACCATCGATAGTGACGGTCCCTGGCGTGTAGGCTCTAGTGCCGAGCTTGGCTAGCTCCCCACCTTCAGAGGTTACATCTTTCCACTTGAATTGGCAATTTGTTATAATAACCGTCGTATTTCCTTCAGATTTAACTTCCTTTATAGTAACCTGTGCACTTCTACTTCGTCTGCACTATAGATATAAGGGCGTCATTATTAACTGAAGGTATCTGAAATGCCATCACAATTATCATCTTCTTGTACGTCTAGTGGGTCACGATAATTTTGACCGTCTTGCTTGAGTTGCACCTTACAGGCTTCCTGCCTGCTCAGACGGTTATCATCTTCCATTCCTTCAATACAAGTAGATGCGTACCTTACGTTCGTTAGTAATCTCGCACACGCTCGTCTTCATCTGAGCCAGGGTTATAGCGCGCCATACGAAGTGATACAGTCCAAAGCATAACGATCTGCAACACTTCTCGCACATCGTAATCCGTCACGTTAGGATCTAAATAATTGGCCATTGTCCAGACGTTTGAAGATCCCTTCCAAACTATTGGCCTTGTTCAGTCATACTTGCTAAACATCGCGTGGTTGACTCTTACGAAGAGTTCAGACCACTTGGTCTAAGTTTTCTCTTTGACCCATTTCTACAACTGAACATACTGTGGTAATTACAACCGATTGGTATCCCTCAGTTTTCAGTCAAGTCATTCGCGTCCTGGTTGGTTGAGAAGAAGTTAGTTGTCTTCTCACGATTAATGTAGCCATTATATAAGTCGGGCGCCTTCATTGGCACACATCAGTTAATGATTTCACCCGGTCAACCTCTTCTTGGCCTTGGTTCAAGACACCTGATAGCGTTACTTGCAAATCAGTTACCTGATCTGTTGTCATCCGTACTGTCACGTCTTTACTTCTTGAGCGCATTCTTATCATGTCAAATGCAGTATGGTAGTAGACAGGTTTTGGCAGGAACATTGAGGGTCCTGTGTTGTGTTAGAGAATTTACTTGTATTAACATCCCCACTATATGGTAGACGGTCATACAAGACAAAGTGTTTCATCGGTAAGACAGAGAAGTTCCGAGTCTGCTAGCGATAATCAAAAGCTTCATCATAATCGGTTAAGACTGGGTTTGTATGGAAGCTTTCGCCTGCCTTACGGATGTACTTGGTAGAAGCCAATTTATTTGAATAATCGTGTTTGTATAGCCCCACTAACTGAGCCGGTGTCTTACCATCAACTTGAATATTGAACTTATTATCTACTAATGTTGTTGATTTTACCCCATCCGGAAGTGGATCATATCATCAGAGATAAAGTAAGCATGGTTATTTCATTGTGGTGTTTCAATTTAGTTGGGATGGCCCTTCATTGATGGTCCCTTCCACTAAAATTGGGAAGTTAGGCTTAACATCAGAGAAGGCCGAATAGTTCCTAGGTCAATAATGACGGCGGTACGACCTGAGCCATTATAGTTTTCAACGACTTCAACATTCTTAATCTTGCCCTTGTCTGCCGCTAATTCTTCAGTAGCACTCTTAAAGGTCACCCTTGAGGCAAGATATCAATGAACTTAGTGCATGGTGGTAAGCACGCGTCAAGGATACTACGAAATTAGGAGAAGACCAGATTTATATACCACTCTACCACCTAAAGGCGTACCTGTTTGGTTAACTTTAGTGTCTTGGTTAATTGTATTGTTTCTTCCACGTATCAGCTATCATCCGGCGTTAGCACTAATTGTTTTGTTTGACTTCAGAGCCGTCTTCCGTCTCTAAAGCGATATCTAGGTACATGTTGTTATAGAACTTATTCGTCAGGGCCTTAGTACATTATAAGGATCATGAGACGAGTCCAGGCTGGTAAAGCAAAACTCCTGTGGTTGGCATGTGTTTCTGACCAAAGAGGCCTTTTTAATCCGAACTCCTGATATTTACGGGTAGCGCTACGGCTTGAGTATCTTCAATTTCGCCACTTTGAACCTTGGCTACCTGTTCTGGACTTGGGCCCAAGCCTGGGAATCACCTCACGGAAACGTTTTGTTCGGAGATAGCGTGGTCTATAGGTCTCTACCGCCATCTTCAGCCACCGCATAAATGTCTGTGTGGGATGTTCAAAGTCCCAATTAACGGTCAAGCTTGGCGGATACATACGTTCATCTAATTGAGCATTTTCCATTAGTTGCATACAGGCAGAGCCGGTTATTCCGGAAGGCTAAGCCCAGAAAGCCCACTGGCGGTTAGCCTGAGGTCGTTTAATCCGACCACTATTATTGGCAATCTTCCGGAACATACCAAGAGAACCAATCACCGTCAAGGTGAAAGGCACATCGTCTGTCAAGACAGTATCGGGTTCTGACGGCCCTTTTGGTAAGGGGTCATGGTCACCCTACATTATTACTGTGGACGATTTGCTTATACTATTTTTAAACTTGGCATTAGGAATGACATGCAGACGAACATTCCGTAAGGTTGTTCCTGCCCCACCAGTAGTCGGATTCGCTGGTTGCTAGTATAAGAAACCGTCCCATCACCATTAGTTATCCAACCTGGGTTTTTGGCCGACTGAAGGTAGCTACCAGCGTTTGACCACCGACGCCCTCATAGGTAGCAAGGTATCCTTGATGACAATGGTCTCATAGGAGTTGGTAGGTCTGATTAGCCCGATACTCTTGGATAGTTTGCTGGTATACCTTGAGGTGATAGGAAGAAATAGAATGGCACGTCAGGCTTTATCATTGAGATAGTCTCCCCATCAGTTTCCCCCAAATTATAGATATCTTGTTGGATGAACATATCCAAGGTATTAGCTTTAATTAATTTCTGGAGTTGCGGGTTTATCTGTTTTGACATTAAAGGTCAAGTCAGAGGATGGGCCCAGCAACCACTGACGCACTGCTTGACGAACGCTACCGGTGGTTGGACGCTATAACCATCTGGCGTCGTATATCCTTAAACTTAATACTGAAGGAAGAACCTGATGAAGTTCGCTCAATATTATTAAGCGCAACTGTTAACACATAGTTCTTTACCATCTTGAGTTAAGACCTGCTTCTTGGCGATACCACCGCAGTCGCCGCCATTGTTTCAACATACCTATCGTACGCGAATCTCAACAAAGGCTCCCTAAGGTATCATTGAGTCCTGATCCATCGACTGATACTTCCCAACGTGGGAACTGGTCGTACTTAGCATCAGTCCCTGTGTTGCTTAAGGGTCATTTTCAAGACACTGTTAACTTCCGCAGAACGCAATTTTGTGAACCTGACTCACCGCTAGATTCCTGACTGACTTCTTCCGGAGTCGAACTGCAGGTTCTGCTTGTCTGGCGCTCGGAGTTGGAGTCACCTCCTCCACTTTGCCTCTTCTGAGTTTCCGCTGGAGCTACGATGGGGTCGAAAAGTTATCCCCAGTGCTTACTTGGTGCACAAGCAACTACTGTTGGAAAAGGATTGTCCTATAATCGTGTAAAAGAAAAAGCCAGGTAATCTCTGGTACAATGTAGTTGCTTGAAAACATTGAAAGAGGAGATTACCATGACTTACCTTAATATTAACCTAAACTTGAAGAATTAACAGAGGCAGTTTTAAACAGTGACATGAACATGTCATGAAGTCGCCGGCTATCAGCCTTTAATGCCTACGGGCGAAGAACGCCACCAGTTCATCCAAGCCGCTTCTCCTCATGAACGCTCCGACCAAATGCCAAGACCATCGCAACGGCTACTGGTGAACGCCAATGGACACTATCCATCGGTACCCTTAAATTACAAGTCCCACGTACGCGCTCTGGCGAGTTCAAAACCGAGCTCTTTGAACGTTATCAACGCAACGAACAGGCCTTCCTGCTCTCCATGATGGAATGGTGTTAATGGGGTTCTACACGCAAAGTCACCAAAATCGTGCAAGAATTGTGTGGCGAGACGGTTTCCCAAGTCCTTAGGTCAGATGTCATGGCGGTTGATCCCGAGATTGAAGCCTTCAAAATCCTGACACTGGACCACAGCCACTCTGCTATCTCTACCTCGATGCCCTTTATATTACAGGTGCGAAGAGGGTCATGTAGTCCAAGGCATTCTACCTAGTCTAAGGTCAACGAGGCCACCGCGAAATCATCGGCTTTGGGTGTCAGGAAGAAAGAAGAGGCTTGGCTGACCTTCCTTCAATCCCTACGCCCGTGGTTTGAGCCACCACTTGGATTATTTCAGACGCTCATTCTGGACTTAGAGTCGCTTATCCAAAGACTGTTTTGTTGGGGTGCCTTGGCAACGTTTGCGTCTTTCATTTTTGTCTAACATTGTCGAGACCATCCCCAGAAAGGGGAGCTCCAGGAGGCGCGGGCTGTTGAAGGCCACTTTTCCAAGCGCCCACCGCTGAACATGCACGGCGACTTGTTGAAGCTTTTGAGGCCCTGTCGCGGACAACTTCGTTATCAGAAGGCCTTAAAGGTTTTAGACGAGGATTTGAAGACGTTGTCTATTTATGATGGAGCCTGAGATTTATCATCCCAACTTTACGGACTACCAACTTGCTGAACGTTTAAAACCGTGAAATCAGACGGCGGGATAAGGTCATTATGTCTATCCCAACGTCGCTTCTGCTGAGCGATTAATTGGCGCCATCCTCATTGATTTCTAAACGATGTTATAGGAGCTAATGCGCGCCCCTTCCTTGTCAACTTCCACCAAACGCAAATAAGTTATAGGATTACTTCACATATTTTTACATATTAGATTTTGACTGACCGAAAGGCGCCTAAACTAAGAGGACTACTGCCATCAGTTGGTAAAACTTACGCATGAACTGGGCTGACTTGTCAATTTCATTAAATCCTTCCTTTCTTCAGAATCATTACGAAATAAAAATTTATCGACAATCATTATACACCATCACACGGCATTTCCAATAGCTTATATTAAAATTCCAAAAGCAATATTCGCTACTAATTTTGGTGAATTGTTATGATATTGGTGACGATAGTAATAGGTATGGACAAGTGCATCGTGAATTAGTACCACATACTCACTGTTTTTTTCTTGTTATTTTTCTTATAGTTCCCAATAAAAGCAAGAAACATAGCACTATCCATACAACAATGCCTATGAAAAAAATGGGGGCTAGTCGCCCCGCAATTTTTCTAAATTATTTGTAAGGACGGTCAGTACCGCATCAAAAGCGTTCTGCTAAACAGAAACAGCTATCCTGAAGAGTTGAGGGGCTCAAGCCAACATGATCTGAGATGCCTCCTGAATGTGTTGAGGACCTGGGCATGGAACTTGTTAGGACCTGGAGCTAGGGCAGCACTTTCCATATCAGAAGCCAGGAGGCGCCTGCTGTCTCCAGGATTTCCGCTACCCTCTGAGGATCGCTCATAAAAGAATCTGACGTCGCAATGGTGCCTACATGAACCTGATAGACTTGCCTGCCCTTGAAAGAGCCAGAAGACACAAAGAAGTCAGTCATGACCGTAATAGGTCAGCCCAGGCACCTGCCTCAAGCGTAATTGAAGTCGTAGCATCCATATCACTATAAACGAAACGGTCACTTATGACTACGTCACCCAAGGCCACGCTTACCAAAAGCAAACCCGTCGACCCAGCATGATGATCAGGTCTGGCCTTACTTGGCTTAAGAGCCAGGGGCGCTGCAGGCACAGATTAGCCCACCAGCCAGACTCTACTGGCAGAGCCGCTAATCCCAGTCCCTTCAGGTGGGTTGACCGCTTCATGCGAGTCTTAGCCGTTCAAAGACTACCGCCATTCTCAAAATGTTGGCGGAAAGGTGCCAACTCTTCCTGCATGTGGTCGCTACGATGGCTACTTTCATTATTCAGCTTCCTTCCAGACATCTTTAATGTCTTTTTCACTTCTACCTTTGGTACCCTCGAATTTTCCTCGATGAATTCTTGACCTTAGGTGATAGGAGTTCCACTAGTTTAAGTAGATTCTCGTCTTTTTTCGCGTTTTCTTGACGGCGATCACGTTAATGCGTGACTTGGTTGAGAGTCGTTGATTTCTTCCTTGTAGATGGCATCCCTTTGAGAACGTTGAGGCCGCCCAGCAATGGTGTTACCGATAATGGAGAGGTCCACATCGTCTAAGACACGAACCGCTGTGGTGTCATCAATTAACTAAATTCTAGCTTCTTAGGGTTTTCGACATCATCAAGTGTCCCCACGCCATCATCAAAGCCGTTTGAGCTTGATCAGACCAAGAGATTCTTAGCAAGCGCAAAGCTCCGTGTCGTGTTGGTCAAGTTATCGGCCAAGGCCACCACAGCCCCTTCTTCCTTGACTTCCTCAATCTTCTTTGTATTTCTTAGAATAAATCCCCATTGGCTCGATATAGGTGGTCCCAATCGTACCAAAGTTACTGTCGATTCCTTATTGAAGGCGTCTAAGGCCCAAAGATTGAAGGCATTGGCATCCACGATACCATCCGCTACAGACTTGTTAAGTGGCGCCCCACTCTACCCTTTTGACTTCAACTTAGACCTGCTTAGCTTTCTTCTGACCAGCAATGAACTCCAGACATCGTAGTTAGAGCCAATACTGCTGATCGTGACCTTTAGTCGCAAAGAGATGCAGGCAGGGCCGCTGCCAATAAGCCATGCGGCGCCGAGTGTAGTAAGGGTAACTTTTCTTGGCAAAACTTTTAATGGACATATGTGATTCTCCTTGATGGCTGATTTTTGACGGGAGAAGATGTGCCCGTCCTCCCTAGGGGAAAAGGACGAGCGTCACTCGTGGTACCACCTTCATTCACCCTGCCGTCACCGATAAGGCCTCTGGTGAGTCCGCTAGATTCTGCCATGGTATCGTGCCCCCGTGCGCTAGTTTAACCCAAGCGCCCACTCTGAGACCATTTGCAAGTGAGATCTCAGGCTTGCTTCCACCCGATACAAGCTTTCCTCAGACAAGGATTCATCCTCACTCTTCTTCTTCAACGTGTTTCCTATGTTTTCACCATACCCAAGTCTCAAGCCAGGGTCAAGCTATGCTGTTAGGACGAAAAATCTAGCATGTGTTATAGAAAAATTATAACCGATCCATAATTCAAAACAAGCACTCTAATTTCATTAAGGGGTGTCAATCTTATCTAGTTGGCTCTAGAAGAGTTCCTTGTGAAGGCAATGGTTTCTTCCAAGGTTGTGTGTCGATTACCCGGTGCGCAGGCATCAATCATATATTCTTGGATAGATATTCAAGTCGAAGTCTTTTCTTCAATACCTAGTTCGGTTAACTTTAGGAATCCCCACTGTTTCAGGACACAATTTTCGATTTCGCTAATGGCATAACTGCACACTTGGTCTGACTTTGCCTCAACTTGTAAACTCAAAGCCTGGCCACATCACGGAAGGCACCGTACGCGCTTAGCATTTTCACGTTCGATTACTGGTAACATGGCAAGTTACAAACACCGTGTGGTAATGATAAACTGCCCTAGTTGGTGAGCTATTGAGTGGACATAACCAAACGTTGTTGAAGGCCATACCCAAGAAGATAGTTAACCATGCTCACGGGCTTCGATATCGCGTCCATCTCTTCACTGCTCGTGGCAAGAATTCCTTAATCAATCTGATTGTCTCTGATTGAGAGTTTCTTGGTGACGCTATACAATTCGGTGTTACCAAGGTTTACCGTAGGATTACAAGTATCCATACCAGTTGCGTACTGTTAGGAGTCACCGGTTTAGATACCATTAATTCAGGTCGTTAACAGAGATCAGCGCCAAAACTATTCTTGTCAACCACTATTTTAACCTACGTTCTTCGTCGGTAATGACATAGTTACGGTACTCAGCAGAAGTCCCGCTGTTGTGTTGATCGCCACAACTGGCAAACCTTTTCTTAGCTGATTTGTGCAAGCCTTCGTAGTCTTGAGGCTTGCCACCATTGGTTGCCATAATCGAGATACAGTCGTTTGTCTTGCGGTGAACCACCACCGAGTGAAATAATGGTCGCACTGTTTTGCAAGGCCTTGACCATCCAAGACATTCTTACATGAAGGTTAGGGATCGACATCTGAGAAGACGACATAGTCGATGCCTTCTGCATCTAAAGGTTTAGTCACCTTAGGTAAGATATCGCTAGAAGCAATGAAGTATCCACTAAGAGAGAGCTTTCTTTGGTAGCCTAATTCTTTGACGTAAGGACCAACTTCATTAATCACCCCTTTACCGATTATTAAGTTAATATCGGTACATAAATGTCATTATTAATTAACTACTCCTATTGTACTTTTTGACGTGGCTAGAGTACGCTCAAAATGATATTGCCGTATAGGCGGTCTCTGCTTGGATCACGAGATACATCTTGTTTGTTCAGAAGGCAAACCGCTCACTTTGTGATTTGATAGCCTTGTCTTGAGTCTGACGGTTCAGGGGATGGCCTTTGTATTCCTCCCCCAAATGACTGAACCGTTGGGTCCCTGGCACCACCTGCATTGCTAGACCTGCTTGGTAATCACTGTAAGGATCCAAAGCAGGAGGGCCAGAATGGCATCCAAGTTCTGGGACTTAGCGACCATCCGCTGAATTAGACGCGTCGGCCCAAGCGATGACAAGTTGGCGTCCCAATGACTAATTCGTCCCCATGACCCATTTCCATCAACATTGACTAAGTCTGACCCGTATTAGTTGGTATATGTTTACATTTATTGACCACCTTCGTCAATTCCAGGTAGCGAGCATAGATTGATCACGATTAGGCAGTCCGCTACTCATAATCATGTGTTGTTTCAATTGTTTTAATTAAGGTTTGGGCCTCTATGGCGGGTCTTAATTCACCCAAGGTCAAGAGTTGAGCTAAGATATTGCCCAAGGCACTGCCCTCAATTGGCCCCGTCCGACAGGACGCCCGAAAAGCAAGGTTAGCCGTTAACTGGCAGAGCAAGCGGGATTTTGAACTCACCATATGAATGGCGTCATGGCCAGTCAGTTGTCTAACTGATCCAAGGTCTGCCGATAAGGCACAAACTTAAGACTACTTGACCACATGTCCTTTGGTTTGAGGAACCGTTGGTTGGTCAGACGACAACGTTCTCAGTAATCTTAGCTTTCCATATCATGAGGCGAAGTTGAAACGCATCATTTGGATTAATCCAGGTTTGGTTGTCGGTCACTGCTTGAGCCACCCCGCTACTCTGAGCGAAGGATACCCTCACCCTGCAAGCGCCAATCACGTTGGAGTTCTTGCAGAATCCATGCCGCGGTGTTCTTAAGCATCGATAACGTCCGTCGAAGCGTTCCTTTCATTGGTTAGGCCACTTATAAGCGTTTCACCAAGACCGGTTGATCCGACTCAGTTTCACCATGACCAGGTCCCGCAAGAGATAAAGGCTGGTTGGTCGTTATATAAGGACAGCCACACAGCCGCCGCCAGAAATATGGTTCGCCTGCGATTACGTCAAAAGGTCAACCCTGAGCTCTGAGCAATGCGTGGCGACAATTGGCGCAAGATGCGCCTGCCTTTGGTCACTGCCCGAACCAGTCTTTTGGAATCCCCAAGCTGTCTAAGACCTTGTCTTCAAACTACCGGTGACTGGATGATAACAAACCTGAGGTGCAGGCAATCGTATATTCGGTTGCCGCTACCACAGAGGAGATAGTTAATCAAATCCGGCATAAAGAGGACCTTGGGCGATTTGTTTGAGATGTGGTTTTTCCCGCAAGTCTGCATAGAGTTGGAGTGACCGAGTTAATATCGTCAAGGTACCCCGTCAAGTCAAAGAGCTTTTTCTGGCGCCATGGCTTGATAGAAGTCTGCTCATAGGAACCCATGCGGTTATCACGATAGCAGTGGCAGGTAACCATATTCCGCTTGATCCAGCAGGCATAGTCGACACCCCAAGTATCCACTGAACAGAAATCAACAGGGAATGTCATCAACTTGGGTCGCCTTCTTGATGCCGCTGTTTGATTTCGTTTTGTAAGTGTGTTATTCCAGTGGCGTTTAACACAGGCTGACCGGTTCGTTAGCGAACCGGTGCACCTCAGTGAGTTGAGGGTCTGTCCATCATAAATGGCTTGTATTACGCGACCTGGAGCTCGCCTCAGGTCAATGGCCAAAAGTTTCATGCGCGTCATGGCATTCGCCTCCACTAGAGTTTATATGGTTTTCTTTATTCATATAAGAGGCTGATTTCATCAGAGTCGATGTTCTTATGTCACCACTTGGACCCAGTATCCACGTCTTTACTTCTTACCTTGAGTCGCCCAACCGCTAATTTCACTGCTTGGTAACCGATTTGGATTGGGTCTTGGGTAACAGAACCAACGAAGATAATTACGATAGCATCTTGTTGAGGCCCCAGAGTCAAACCAACTGCTAAAATCTTGTCTGCCCCCATTCTAGATTCAGAGAACCCACTGTTAGCGTTGATGATGGCCTTAGTCATGAATTCATGAACCGTAGATCGAGGTTAGTGTCTTCTTTTCAAGGACAGTAGAGGCTTTGTCTTACTCAAATTTCGCATCATCATCTACTTGAGCAGTACGTACTAGATAATGATTCTTTAGCATCTGCTTCCGCCATTGTTCTTGAACTTGGTCGTGACTCACAACGGCTACTTTAACGCCCTTCTTCTCAAAGTGAGCCCGGACCCTGTCGATGCTGAAAACCAGAAGCATGCTGAGGATAGAGAGTGAGTTGGCTTCGAGAGATAACCCCAATACGAACTGGTTTGTCTTGACTCACCTTCTAACATTGGGAAGAGGTGTTTGATTCACCTGTCGCGTGGTTGTCAGTTGAAGCAGTTGCCTTAATCGCCCCTTTCTGGTGCCCCTGAACCCAGAGTCAAAACCCAAATGAGATTAAATGTTTTTGCTGAGCCATGTTGATAGCATCTAATTCAGTCAGACCAAAGTCACAAAGCAATGGCTTTAGGTTCTTGTTAATGGCGTTGTTCAATTGTTCCACTGTTCTGCAATCGCTGTTTCGTTTTGTGGCTCAACGAAGTTGATCTAGCACCCAATTGCCAGCGTTTTTTCAGCCCCTTTTGTTAACAGCTTCCAGAAGTCATGTTGAAACTCATGATAATCTTACGCGGGTTTCTTCAGCATGTGCACAAAACCAGTAAGCAGAAACGCCTCAAGGTTATTAAGGATGCAAAAGCTTAACAGCGTTTAAATGACTTTTTCATAATAGGTTGCTCCTTTTTGTGTGTGTATTTTTAGAGTGTGACCCATGACCTCAATCCTCATATAACGACCAGGCCATAGCCATCTGAATCTTTGATCCTATTTTTCTTTGTTTTGACGAATCAGATATCGGAGGATCAAGATAATCACCGACGAAAAACCAGTAATGAATAATTGGTAGTGTGGTTAAGTCGATGTATGGCAAACCAATCTTGAGGACTGACATAATGAAGGACCCCAATAATGGTCCTGGGCATTGGACCCGACCCCACCGGCCAAGGAAGCAATTTCGACCACAACAACACCGCGATGGCATCAAGTTCCATCCCGTTCCCGGTACCTGGTAAGATAGTAGAATAAGTCGCCGACAGGGCAATCCCTGCTAGACCTGCGAAGACCATTGATGACATGGGGTTTATGGCTTCCCATTTAATGACGTTAACCCTGATAAGCGGGTTGCTTCCCTTGTTAGACCCGATGGCGAAGATACACGCCCAATCTTAGTCTTATTAAGGACAATGGTCATGATGATGGCGATGATAATGAGGACAATCAAACCAGTTGAAGTTTTCCTTGGTCCGGAACAAGTCCTTGTATCAAATTTTCGCCTGTACCCCTGTAATGGGAAGGTCAAGAATTTCGAACGTTGGAGACGATGAAGAAAGCCCCCGTGAAATCATCATGGTACTGGGTCGCAATAAATGGTGGCAAACCGAATTTGGCAATCAGAATCCTCGTTAAATAAACCGAATACACCCTCATCACTAAGATTGCCAAAAGTGAAAGCTAGAGGACACTTAGTTTTGGTATGAAGGACCCACCAATAATGGCTGAGCATCATCACTGTCCCACCCGATAAGTCAATCCCTGAGGTAATGATAACGAAGGTTACCCCAATGGCTAGAACCCAATGTAGTAAGATGCATCTAAGATGCTGACCGCTGTATCAAAAGAGCGGAAGGATTCGGCCGAAATTGCGAAGAAGCCAAAGATGACAATCAGGCACCAAAGCAATCAGCTTTTTGTAAGCCGACCGTTTTTTCTAATTTCATCCATATGACTGTTGATCTTGGGCGCTTATACACCCTCTATCTGCCAGTCTAGTTGTCACGTCGCCAAGGCCAGAATCCGTTCTTGCCGTCTGGCCGATGTCGAGCTCACCGGTTTTTCTGCCTTCACACATAACAACAACAATTCGGTCACCATCCGCAAAACCCTGGTTAATTCTGAAGAAATCATAATGATGGATTTGCCTTGGGCAACCAAATCATTCATGAGACGCAGATTTCACTTAGCCCGACGTCAATCCCACGGGGTTGGTTCGTCGAAGACTGTACGTCACTGTTCTGTTCCAACCACTTAGCGATGACGACTTTTGCTGGTTCCCCCGATAGGCTGGGTGAACCGGCCTTGGAGGATGGGGTCTTGGTCTTAAGGAAGCGACGAAGTATTGCCAGGCTTTGGACGATTTCCCCATCGTTGATTAAGCCTGAGTGAATGTAGGCATCTAGGTTAGTCATGCGACCGTATTATTAGCGATGGTCATATTCCACGATACAGCCATAACGCTTGCGGTCTTCAGATATAACCAATCCCATTAGCGATGGCATCTGTGGTGACCTGATGGTTACTTCCTCGTCTGATGCGAATGGTACCGTTGTCTTTTGAACGGCAATCAAAGAGCAACCGCGCTACTGGTACGCCCTGCCCCCATGAGGCCAGAGAAGCGAGAATTTCACCTTGTGTAACTTGAAGCTGACGTCTTTGACACTGGAGCCGCAGATTGGAGATGTTCTACTGAGCACCACTGGCGCATCCGGTGCCACCGTTGGCGCGCCCTTGATCTTCGTAAGAACCGACCGACCATCATGGCGATAATTTCTATCTGGTCGTCTTTGTATTAACGGTCCGACATATTCCCCGGTCCCGCATGATTGTTACGCGGTCGGCAATCCGGAGCGATTTCGTCCATCCGGTGGGAAATATAGATACGACGTTTTGCCCAAATCATCAATAATGACGAAGAGCTCATATTGATTTCAGATTCTGTCAAGGCGCCTGTTGGTTCGCTCGAATACAATGACCTGGCTTCATGGATAGGGCCTTGGCAATTTCAACCATTTGTCGCTTACCGACGCACAGGTTACTGACTGGTGGGTTACTGCCCAGCTTCAAGAGGTCGAGTTCCTTGGCCTCTTTAATGCTAGCACCGTCGTCCAAGAAGATGTGATTCTTAACAGTTTCTCGACCGATGAAGATATTTTAACACCAGGTGGTTCATCATACTAATTCTGGTGGACGATGACAATCCCGGCATCCATGCGCATCAATAGGTGGACGAGTGAAGGCAACCTCTCATCTTTTGGTAGAGGATGGTGCCTTCGTTGGCACCGTAACCCGGTCAAAACCTTCATGAGGGTGGGACTTACCAAAATTTCCATTTTCACCCATTACATGACTGTCGGTCTGAGAAGTCGAAATCGACGCCCTTGCTGCCTTGGACAGGGCCAAAGCCTTGGACGATGCCTTCATTTCAATATGACTGGATGACTCATGCAATTTCACCCACTTTTTGTCCCAATTTTCTAATCCTTTTCTCTAGGGTCTGATGGTCTGAGCTGGCCAATCAGGACATTTCCATGACTTGCACCAATAAGTGGCTGTTCGGCAAGTGATCTTGAGCGAACGGCTACAGGCTGACAGGCGTCACTGGACCTTGAAGCTCTGCTTGAATCAGACCCGTCTGAAGGTTATGCGCTCACTGAGGGCTTGGCTTGAGTCAACAACTTTGACTAGTCATCAAGATCTCCTCTTGCTATTTCCTGAATATACCAAGACCTGACCGGTGGCCTAGAGGATTTGAGAATCAGCCGCGATCAAGGCAAACGACCAGGCTTGTTAGCTAGACTTCCTCACTCAGTGGCTGACGCCCATCAAGGTTTCAGCCTGACGGAGCACCGCTTCATGCATTAATTCAGAAGTCTGAATCTGAAATGACATACAAGAGGGACAGATGGAGTTAGTTTATAGCCTTTTTCTTCTAAGACAGGCTAATTGTGGGCTGAGGAGGTAAGACATCAATATTCTTGAGGTTGTGATCCCGGCAATCCAACTGGATAGAAAGAGGTAGTCCAGTGGGTCTCAGTGGCTCGTTGGTGCGTTCAACCAACATAGAAGTACTGCTCCACCCACGCAGGCTGAGATAATCGTTTTGGTCGCCCAAGAGACCCTCTTTTCTTAGCGACCTCGCGCTAGCTTTGCACAGAAACCCAGCGCTGACCTGCCAAGTGACTTAACTGCCTGGTGGAGACCTAAGGTTTGTAAGACGCGATGGTCCAGCTCGCCTCAAATCTTCTGTACCGGAAAGAGACTCCAGTTCTTAGGACGGAAGATATCTTCTTCTGCTACGTTATGCATGTTGACTGGAATCCTGTAACTATGGATGCCAAAGGTGATCAAGCTCTGCCCCAATGTGGCCGTAAGAGGATCGCCCGTGGTTGTCCCATGTTATTCATGACATCATAGACAGAGTGAAAGCACACCTTGCCGGTCAAGCGTGGTGCAACCAGAGTGGTTGGCTGACCTGGATCGGTCGGTTATCTAGGTGTGGTGACTTGGTCTGGCAGCTTCAAGGTGTAACCTTCCGCAATTTGCAAAGACTGGTCCTACGCCCTGAGGAGGTTGAGGCGAACCATGGTCACTGCATGACCCTTAGTCAGAAGCAGAGTTGAGAAGCCACCGCCACGGGAAGTATTCGCGTTAGGCGGTGGAAGATCTGTATTCGCCAACATGGCATCGACTTCCTTTGTTCTAATTCAGAATGGCTTAATCATGGCTTGCCCATCACGACTTCGTTTGCTTTTGGTACCATCAGGTACATGAGCCAGAGTTAATCAAATGAAGAAGCCATTCGTCTGCAGCCTTCTAACTATGACCGGTTACCCGTTCTACTGCTTCAGGACTCCAGTAGGTCCGTACGTCAGCGAAGATTTGCGTATTGGTAAGAGATAGTTGAAGAGCATGGATACGCCGTTGAGGGCATCGTTTTCAGTGGCGAAAATATAAGGTTTACGGATACGTTCAGTCAAATTGCGTGTTAAGAAGGTTTCCATGAAGTCCCCGTGAGGAAGTGGTCAGTCCATTGACGTTGACCTTGAAACCACCACTAGGGCATGGTGGCTACCGCTTCTTCTTCAAAACCCTAGTTCTGCTGAGCGAGGTTTGCCTTGCATGAGGTCGCGCAATCATGAATACATCTTAACAACGAATTTCCCATTGTTTCGCTTTTTCTTCTGGTGAAAGAACTAAGTCTTGACAGTTGCGGTCCTGGCCTTCTTGATGTTGGCCTTCACCCAAGTCATGGCACGTTCAGGGTTTTCTGATCATAGATACCACGGTCAATCCGACAGGTGAATTCAGTCATGTCGACCGATTCATTACGCATACCAAGTATTCTTGGAAGAAGTCTGAGTCGACGATAGACCCGCCAATCCCCATGGAGACACTCCCCATTGACAGATAAAGCGTGTCAGCGCTATATGGCCGGTTGCTAAGCGCCCGTGCATAACGGAGAATCTTTTCCTACCGTCACAGGAATTTCAGTATCATCGGCTTTCTGTACGTCGTGACCGTAAATACCGAAGGTCGGGGATCCCCTTGCGCATGAGAAGCTAAAACTAGCTAAGTAAACAGCGCCTGGACGTTCAGTCCCGTTGAAGCCCCAGATAGCATGTGGATATCTGGTGACATATCCACTGGTCTCACTCCCGTAGCACCAGAGCAGGGGTCACGGTAAGGTTGCACAGACATTGGATTTCTTGAGAGTTCGTGAGACGGTATGCTTTTGGCACCCGTCCAATGGTTGAAGGTGAGATAACACATTCAACCGGTTGGCCGTCAGGATGCAGTGTGTCTTGCTGATCAACTCAGTCCACTCTTGGCCATACTTCATGGTTTGGACTTCGAGGGATTCCTGTACGCCTGGCGACGACCGTCAGTGTAGGGCGAATCCCAATACGTGGATGTTGACTCGCAGTTATTCCTCCAATTCTCTAACTGTTCCATCCGCATTGTATTTCTTATAGCCGGATGGCAGTGGTCACCTTATAGTTAGTCCACATAGCGAAGAGTCGCTCTAGGGTTGGACGGGCGATTTCGTCTTCTTCAATCCCCTTGGTTGAGATTAAGAGACGCATGGAAGGTAGACTTAGCAACCAGTTCTAGTGTTTCCATGCGGTAGTAAGCGGTGATGACGTCACTCCCCTACTGTTAAAGCCCCATGGTTTTCTAAGAGCATGACATCATGTTCTGGTAGGTATGGGGTGATGGCATCTGGCACTTCCATGGTCGATGGCACACCCTGAATGGTGTGATTGGACAGAACCGATGACAATGGCTGATTCAATCAGTGAGTAGCTGTCTCAGCGGAATGTGAGCCAAGGCAAAGGCTGTAGCAATTGGTGGATGGGCGCACGACTGCTTTGACGTCGTCACGCTCTTGGTAGCAACGAGATGTGCATCTTAATCTCACTGGATGGACGATAGCCTCATTGGCTTCCAAAATCTCACCTTGCAAATTGCTTGACTAGCTTCTCTGGTAATAAAGCTCTTACTCATGCCAGTTGGGGTCGCGATAATCGTGTCGTCAGATAAGCGAACTGAGACATTCCTGTCGTTGGTACTACCCAACCTAGTTGCCACATTTTGTGGCACACGTCACAAATTTGGTCTCTGACCAAACGTTCTTCTTGATTCATACAATCATCCCTTTTCTTTAAGATAATGATACCTCGTTGTAAAATCGCTTACAATAGATGAAAGCGCTATTGGTAAATGGTCAAAAATAATGCTATAATATAGTCAGAAGTGTTCAAATTTGTTCATCAAGGAGGGATACTGGATGGTTTCTTTTGAACGGATGAGCCGTATTATGGATATTCTCGGCAAAAAGAAAGTCATCTCCACCACGCAACTTGAGTCACTCGTCTACTGCTCCACTTCTACTCTCAGACGCGACTTGATTGCGCTCGAGCGCGACGGCAAGATTCTCCGCAGTCACGGGGAAGTTCGCCTAGCCAACAGCAACAACATTGAGTACACCTATTCTGCGCGTGCTCATGAGGAACAAAGAAGTAAGGAAATTATCGCCGATATTGCCTCTACCTTTATCACCGATAATCTCTCCATCTTCATCGACAGCTCTACCACTGCTGCCAGTCTCATCCCCTATCTATCCCCCCACCAGAATCTGCGCGTCATTACTAATGGGATTGAGGCGCGCTCACTCAACAACTTCGAAAATGTCACCCTCTTCCTATCAGGTGGCCATATCGACTTTGGTACCAACTCCGCCTTGGGTGACTTTGCCACCCAGTTCATCAATAACTTTCATGCCGACCTGGCCTTCTTCTCCTGCCGCGGGCTTGATCGCTATGTCGCTTACGAGGCCAACCACAATCAGGCCATGATTAAACAGCAGATGATTTGCTAATGCCGACAAGGCCATCTTGTCGGCTGACCACTCCAAGTTCAATACCGACCACTATTTCAAGCTCAGTAACTACTCTGCTCTGGATTACATTGACTGACCGACTCTCTATTGAGTCCTTCCAGGACACAGTTGGCCCCACTGCAGAAATCCTCTGGGGCTCCTAAAAAGTCAAAAAGCGCGTCTCTATGGCGCTTTTTTATCTTAGAAAATAATTATTAAACTTAATTTGTCTTTTTCCTCATATTGAAAAGTCACTTTTCTCCACTTACTTATAAGTTAAAAGCGTCGACTTTCAAATTCAGACGACCACAAGGTAAAGCGTACGCTGAGCATGACACCATACAAAAAGAGGCTAGATAGTCTAGCCTCTCTGGTCTTTGATTTACTTAGTTTGTGACTTTTTACGGACGGAAATGTCACCTCAAAACGAGCGCCTGCCCCCAGCCTGACTCCTCAAGACTTAGCTGGGCTCCATCGTCGGTCGGCAATGGCTTTGACCAGGAGAGGCCGAGACCGGCGCCACTGAGGCCGACTTAGTACGGGCGCGATCCACCTGATAGAATCGTTGCCAAATGTGCGCCTGTTCTGCCTCTGCAATGCCTGGGCCATCGTCTGTAATCGACAGGATTACCCCATCTTTCTGATTAGCCGTCAAGCTAAGCGTGACCTGACTTTGGGCGAACTTGAGGGCGTTGCTGAGCAGATTATCCACCCAGTGGCACTTAAGAGGACTTCATCAGCCTCAACCTGCAAGTTAGGCGCAAGGTCATAGGCAAGCTCTTTGCCTCGTCGCTTGAGCTAAGGTCTGGTCATCTTCCTGACGCTAGCCAAGAATTCGCTAAGATTAGTGGCTCCAAAGCTAAGCTGTCCTGGCCTTCTAACTTGGACAATTCTAAAATCTGATTAATTAAATCCTTCATACGGAGCGCCTGGCGTTGGATGGTAGCGTGCGATTCCTGAGCTTCGCCCAATGAATCCGCATAGTGCAGGCCATATTCGCTCTCTGATAGAATGACCGTGACGGGTGTCCGTAAATCATGGGAGACATCATGGCTGAACTGCTTCTCACCTCTGGAAGGAAGTTTCCACTGTCTCCAAAGGATGCCATTCATGGTCTGGGCCAAGAAGTAGAGTTCATCTTGGGGCCCTTTAGGGGAATTCTTTGGGACAAATCCCCACTGGTCTGAATAGCAAGAGCTGTTTGGTCCAAGACCTTGATAGGTTTTAGGGCTCGCTTCAAGACCCAGTAGCCACCCAGAACCATTAGCACCAGTAATACTGGACCGGCACTAGCCAAGACTCTGAGTAGATTGTTGAGCTCCCGGCTAGAAGCGCTGAGGGCAATGACCCCCCGCACCCATCCCTGACCATTCTCTAGAGGCAGGTCATAGTAGAGAAAGGACTGGTCCCCCTCCTGGTAGCTCGATACTGCCCCCGCATTCTGGGGCAAGTCCCACTTGAAGAAGCCGGGCAAGTGCTGTCGACTGACATTCTGCTGATTGTAATAGGCCAGGGTAACCCCTTGCTCGAAGGAATGGCGATCCATATCAGGGTGACCATACTCCTGACCTTGTGGCGAGTCAGCGTGACGGCTAGCCATTTGGACCACTTCGACTAAGCTTTCCTTGCGATCAGCATCCACAAAGCGGGCTGAAATCCATAAGGTGGCACCAAACATAGCCAAGAGGATGATGACCATAAAGCCGGTATACCAAATGGTTACACGACTAGCAATGCTAGTTAGAAATTGCTTGAATCCTTGGAACCACATAGCCTAACCCCCGTTTGGTTTGAATCAGTGAGGGTTGCCCCTCGCTATCGAGTTTGCGCCGAATATTTTTGATGAGGACATCAATGGTGTTGGACTCTGCTTCTTGCTCATAATCCCAGACATGATGGCGAATCTGCTCCCGTGACAGAACTTGGTTCTGGTTGCGGACCAAGTACTCCAAGACCTCGTATTCCTTGGCCGTTAAATTGACGGCCTGACCATCCTTAAGGACGCGTTTTTGGGAAAGAATTAAACGAATAGACCCAATTTCCACCTGATCACTTAGGATATGACGTTGTGGCCGGCGCAGTAGAACCCGGAGGCGAGCTAGCAGCTCGTCAAATTCAAAGGGCTTGACCATATAATCATCTGCACCCAAATCCAAGCCCCGAATCTTATCAGTGACAGCATCCCGGGCTGTTAACAAGAGAACAGGAACTGGGTTTTCTTGCGATCTGATGCGCTCTAGAAGTTCAAAACCGTCCATGTGTGGCATCATGATATCTAAAATAATGAGGTCATAGCTAGCTACCGCCAAAAAATCCAAGGCTTCTTGGCCATCAAAAGCTGCGTCCACACTATATTGTTGCTTCTTTAGCAACTTAGTTAGACTGGCATTCAAGTCACGTTCGTCTTCCACTAGCAGTAATTTCATATGATCACCTCTTCTCATCAAATTGCATTGTATCAATATTTCTACACAAAGGCAAATCAGGGCACCCAAAGGCACCCTGATGTGGGGGAATGGCAGGCTCTACAAGTGGCAGCTTGTCTGAGAATGCCACTCGCCCGCTCACTGGCTACCTATTGTGACACGACAGCGACCAGTAAGTAAATAGTTGATTAGCTACTATAACTCAGTTAAGTCGACTAGCGCTTGTTGGATTGAGCTGGTGCTCCTTGCCCTTGTGGGCCACCTTCTTGCTTATTAGGACCTTGATCAGAGCCGGGACCTGCTTGATTTTGGTTAGGCCCTTGATGCTGACCACGGTCGCCCTCTTGGCCTGGACCTTTGCGTTTGACCTGCTTGATGGCCGACCAGCCCATGATGTCCCTCTTCTTGGTCTTCAATTTCTGTCACCGCCGCCGTCTCGCCATCAACGCTCACTTGCTTGAAAGTTTGGTTGCTTTCCAAGGTGACGGTATAAGTAGCCGCCTTATCTTGTTCATGACTTGGATCCAGTTCAATATCATAGACCTTAGCATCGGCATACTTAGCTAAGACAGCGTCTAAGGCAGCTTGCGCGCTGACGCTTGGCGCCTTAAATTCTGGTTTAGCCTCCTGATCTTGCGCCTGAGTACCCTCTTGGCCTGGGGCAGGTTTTTGGCCTTGATTTTGATTTGGCCCCTGACCTTGAGCGTGATTTGGGCCGTGGTTTTGATTTGGTGCTTGACCTTGGCCAGGAGCTTGACCCTGACCTGGACCTTGATCATGGCCAGGTCCATGGTCTTGATTTCCACCTTGGCCTTGGTTGGCACCCTGCTCTTGACTAGGGCCTTGGCGGTCGTGACCATGACCTTGGGCCTGATTAGTCTCTTCTTCTGTCACTTTACCTGTCTGGGCATCTACAAAGACAAAACGAAAGTCCTTATCTGCCTTGACGACAACCGAATAGGCGGCTTGATCACCTTGCTCATACAAACTAGCGCCTAAGACTTGGCCATTAGGCACTTGAGTCGTCGCCTTCTCCAGAGCTTGCTTCATGGTGACATTAATTTGAACAGCCTGAGCGGTCTGCCCTTCTTTCTTTTCCTGACCATGTCCATGTCCGTCAGGACCTTGCTCACGTCCTTGATGGTGACCACCAGGGCCGCGGTCATGGCCTTGGCAATGGTCGCCAGCTTGCTGTCTTAGGGCCATCTTGGCCTTGTTCTTTATCAGGGCCTACCTGATAGGGTCTTGGACTGGGAGGCTTGATTGGACTGGCCCGCTTCACCTGCAAAGACGCTCAGCGTCGGTGAGGGTGCAAGACTGGTCGCCAGGGATGCGAGCTAGGGCACCGCTTAAGAGAATATGTTTAGATACTTTCATGTTATTGACTCCTTTAGCTTCTATAATTTTCAGGCAAGTAGGGTTGCTTTACCTGATAAACTTAGTCTAAGGGCAAAAATGAATGAAGATGAATGAATTATCGTTGAGGAAAATTTTTCCTACTATCTCTGCATAAGAAAAAGCGTCCCATAAGGGACGCTTGAAAACTTTCACCGACATGGCAACGACCTGCTCTCACAGGACCAAAGGTCCAACTACCATCGGCGCTAAGAGCTTAACTGCTGTGTTCGGAATGGGAACAGGTGTGTCCTTCTTGCCATTATCACCACACTTGGGTATTGTCTTCTATTGAGTGCTTGCACACTCAAAACTGAATAACCTCAAACCTAACCTCAAATCTTGTGGTTAAGACCTCGACCGATTAGTACTAGTCCGCTCCATGGATCACTCCACTTCCACTTCTAGCCTATCTCACCTGATCGTCTCTCAGGGTCTTACTTCTTCTCGAATGGGAAATCTCATCTTGAAAGCGGCTTCACGCTTAGATGCTTTCAGCGCTTATCCATCCCGCACATACTACCCGCCGATGCCCTTGGCAGAACAACTGGTACACCGCGGTGCGTCCATCCCGGTCCTCTCGTACCAGGGATAGCTCTTCTCAAATTTCCTACGCCCGCGACGGATAGGGACCGAACTGTCTCACGACGTTCTGAACCCGACTCGCGTACCGCTTTAATGGGCGAACAGCCCAACCCTTGGGACCGACTTCAGCCCCAGGATGCGATGAGCCGACATCGAGGTGCCAAACCTCCCCGTCGATGTGAACTCTTGGGGAGATAAGCTCTATCCCAGGGTAGCTTTTTATCCGTTGAGCGATGGCCCTTCCATACGGTACCACCGGATCACTAAGCCCGACTTTTCGTCCCTGCTCGACTTGTAGGTCTCGCAGTCAAGCTCCCTTCTGCCTTTACACTCTACGAATGATTTCCAACCATTCTGAGGGAACCTTTGGGCGCCTCCGTTACTCTTTTTAGGAGGCGACCGCCCCAGTCAAACTGCCCACCTGACACTGTCTCCCGTGCTGTTACACGTGGGTTAGAGGGTCCGCATCACAAGGGTAGTATCCCACCGCGCCTCCATGTAGACTGGCGTCCACACTTCTTCAGCTCCTACCTATCCTGTACATGCCATACAAACACTCAATATCAAGCTACAGTAAAGCTCCATGGGGTCTTTCCGTCCTGTCGCGGGTAACCTGCATCTTCACAGGTACTATAATTTCACCGAGTCTCTCGTTGAGACAGTGCCCAGATCGTTACGCTTTTTCGTGCGGGTCGGAACTACCCGACAAGGAATTTCGCTATTAGGACCGTTATAGTTACGGGCGCGTTTACTGGGGCTTCAATTCGTACCTTCGGATTGCTCCTAAGCACTCCTCTTAACCTTCCGAGCACCGGGCAGGCGTCAGCCCCTATACGTCATCTTTCGATTTTGCAGAGACCTGTGTTTTTGATAAACAGTCGCCTGGGCCTATTCACTGCGGCTGACATCTCTGTCAGCACCCTTCTCCCGAAGTTACGGGGTCATTTTGCCGAGTTCCTTAACGAGAGTTCTCGCTCACCTTAGTGTTCTCCACTTGACTACCTGTGTCGGTTTGCGGTACAGGTTGTTAACAACTCACTAGAAGCTTTTTCTCGAGCAGTTTGATTAGCCACCTTCGCTACTTAAATTTCGCTCCAGGTCACACGTCACGGTTATAGGTATAAGCATTTGACTCATACCACCACTTCGTGCTTCTACAGACACTTCCATCCGTCTGCGTGGCGTCGCCTCCCGCGTCCCTCCATCGCTCAAACATTGTTAACAAGTACAGGAATCTCTACCTGTTGTCCATCGCCTACGCCTATCGGCCTCGGCTTAGGGTCCCGACTAACCCTGGGCGGACGAGCCTTCCCCAGAAACCTTAGTCTATCGGTGGACGGGATTCTCACCCGTCTTTCGCTACTCATACCGGCATTCTCACTTCAAGCGCTCCAACACTCCTTTCGGTATGCCTTCACCGCCCTTAGAACGCCTCTCCTACCACTCAATTTAAAAATTGAATCCACAGCTTCGGTGTACTGTTGAGCCCCGGTACATTTTCGGCGCGGAGTCACTCGACTAGTGAGCTATTACGCACTCTTTGAATGGTGGTCGCTTCTAAGCCAACATCCTAGTTGTCTATGCAACTCCACATCCTTTTCCACTTAACAGTTACTTTGGGACCTTAGTGGTGGTCTGGGCTGTTTCCCTTTCGACTACGGATCTTATCACTGCAGTCTGACTCCCAGAGATGAGTCCTTGGCATTCGGAGTTTATCTGGATTCGGTAAAGCGTGAGCCCCCTAGTCCAAACAGTGCTCTACCTCCATGACTCTTACTCTGAGGCTAGCCCTAAAAGCTATTTCGGAGAGAACCAGCTATCTCCAAGTTCGATTGGAATTTCTCCGCTACCCACACGTCATCCAAACACTTTTCAACGTGTCCTGTTCGGTCCTCCAGTGCGTCTTACCGCACCTTCAACCTGCACATGGGTAGGTCACTTGGTTTCAGGGTCGACGACACCTGACTTTCGCCCTATTCAGACTCGCTTTCGCTACGGCTCCGTTTCTTCAACTTAACCTCGCCAACTATCGTCACTCGCCGGTCCATTCTACAAAGGTACGCCATCACCCCTTAACGGGCTCTGACTACTTGTAAGCACACGGTTTCAGGTACTCTTTTCACCCTCCCGGGGTGCTTTTCACCTTTCCCTCACGGTACTGGTTCACTATCGGTCACTAGGGAGTATTTAGCCTGCTAGATGGTCCTGGCGGATTCCGACGGAATTCCACGTGTTCCGCCGTACTCAGGATACTCTAGGTACAACCAGTTTTTCGTATACGGGGCTCACTCTCTTTGGCGCTGTTTCCCACCGAGCTTCTACTAACTCATTTGAGTCCACGTTAGAGTCCTACAACCCCAGTGTGCATGCACACTGGTTTGGGCTCTTCCCGTTTCGCTCGCCGCTACTCAGGGAATCGATTTTTCTTTCTCTTCCTGCAGGTACTTAGATGTTTCAGTTCTCTGCGTCTACCTCACCCTCAGGTGTGACTAGCCATTACGCTAGCCGGGTTCCCCCATTCGGATATCTCTGGATCTTAGCTCACTTACAGCTCCCCAAAGCATTTCGTCGTTCGTCACGTCCTTCTTCGGCTCCTAGTGCCAAGGCATTCACCGTGCGCCCTTTGTTTCTTAACCACGATCATACTTGATGCATGATACTTTCGCGCTATTTTTTTCTTACTCTGTAATTTCTTACAGACTCGGTCAATTCTCGGTTCATTATTTTAGAAATAATGTGTTTTACCATCCATCCTGTCGGATGATAAAACGGTTTGTTTGGTTATTCAGTTTTCACTGTGCAAGTTTGAGTGTTAGCACACTCAAAAACTAAACAAAGACGCAAGCTCTGTGAGGTTCCGTTACTCCTTAGAAAGGAGGTGATCCAGACGCACCTTCCGATACGGCTACCTTGTTACGACTTCACCCCAATCATCTATCCCACCTTCGACGGCTCCCTCCCTAAAAGGTTAGGCCACCGGCTTCGGGGTGTTACAAACTCTCGTGGTGTGACGGGCGGTGTGTACAAGACCCGGGAACGTATTCACCGCGGCGTGCTGATCCGCGATTACTAGCGATTCCGGCTTCATGTAGTCGAGTTGCAGACTACAATCCGAACTGAGAATGGCTTTTTAGAGATTCGCTTACCCTCGCGAGTTCGCTCGCTCGTTGTACCATCCATTGTAGCGTGTGTAGCCCAGGGTCATAAGGGGCATGATGATTTGACGTCATCCCCACCTTCCTCCGGTTTGTCACCGGCAGTCTAACCAGAGTCCCCATCTCAATGCCGGCAACTAGTTATAGGGGTTGCGCTCGTTGCAGGGACTTAACCCAACATCTCACGACACGAGCTGACGACAACCATGCACCACCTGTCACCGACGTTCCGAAGAAAAACTCTATCTCTAGAGCGGTCGTCGGATGTCAAGACCTGGTAAGGTTCTTCGCGTTGCTTCGAATTAAACCACATGCTCCACCGCTTGTGCGGGTCCCCGTCAATTCCTTTGAGTTTTCAGCCTTGCAGCCGTACTCCCCAGGCGGAGTGCTTATTGCGTTAACTCCAGGACTGAAGGTGGAACCCTCCAACACTTAGCACTCATCGTTTACGGCGTGGACTACCAGGGTATCTAATCCTGTTTGCTCCCACGCTTTCGAGCCTCAGCGTCAGTTACAGACCAGAGAGCCGTCGCCACTGGTGTTCCTCCATATATCTACGCATTTCACCGCTACACATGGAATTCCGCCTCCTCTTCTGCACTCAAGTCTCCCAGTTTCCAATGACCTCCACGGTTGAGCCGTGGGCTTTTCACATCAGACTTAAAAGACCGCCTACACTCCCTTTACGCCCAATAAATCGGACAACGCTCGCCACCTACGTATTACCAGTAGTGCCGGCACGTAGTTAGCCGTGGCTTTCTGTTAGATACCGTCACACGCATAACAGTTACTCATGCGCTGTTCTTCTCTAACAACAGAGCTTTACGATCCGAAGACCTTCTTCACTCACGCTATGGCGTTGCTCCGTCAGACTTGCGTCCATTGCGGAAGATTCCCTACTGCGCTCCCTGTAGGAGTTTGGGCCGTGTCTCAGTCCCAATGTGGCCGATCACCCTCTCAGGTCGGCTATGCATCATCGCCTTGCAGGCCTTTTTACCCCTACCAACTAGCTAATGCACCGCGGGTCCATCTCTTAGCGATAGCTTGCGCCACCTTTCCCTCACAGAATCATGTGATCCCATGTCCTATGTGGTATTAGCAGTCGTTTCCGACTGTTATCCCCCACTATGAGGTAGGTTACCCACGTGTTACTCACCCGTTCGCCACTCACCTTGACCAAGTGCAAGCACCCAGTCGCGGTTCGTTCTGACTTGCATGTATTAGGCACGCCGCCGTTCGTCCTGAGCCAGGATCAAACTCTCATGAAAAATTCATAAGTCTTGTTGACTCATTTCTTTACTAGCTTGTTTTTTTACCCGTCTCTGTCTGCTGAATTGTTGGTTGTTCATCAAGTTCCCTCGATGACCCTCACATTCTTGGTGTGTCTTTGTTTAGTTTTTCAATGTGCTCCTTGTCACCACGTGACAACTTTTTATATCATACCACCCTGCATTGGAGAAGTCAACACTTTTTTTCGACTTTCTCAAATATTTTTTCGGATAGTTGGTCTGTCATTTTCAGACGAACATTAATATATCACGCCACTTAGTCAGAGTCAAGCCCAAATGCTAAAAAATTTTCATAAGTTACAAAATCAAAAAAAGACCGGGACAAAGTCCCAGTCTTTGATCTAGTTAGAAGCCACTTGCGCCGCCGCCACCACCGGACCCACCGGAAGAGCCACCACTGAAGCCACCACCGAAACCACCGGAGTTACTACCGGAGTAAGAGTGGTCTTGGCTATAAGCGGAAGCCGAGCTCACGTTAGATGAGATGGATTGGCTGAGCACATGGCTGTAGAGGCCTGTATTATAGTACATTGGATAGTAGGTCATACCTTCTACCAACTCTGCTTGAGTGAATTGAACCTTGAGGGCATCCAAGACCTTGTCCGCTATCCCAAAGGCGATGGCATAAACGAGGTATTCTTCCCAAAGAGCTAGGGAAGCAATGTCTCGCATATTCATTTGCCCCACATCTTCTAGCATCTTGGCAAAGCCATGCCACTCTTGATAGAGTTGGTCTTCCTCTGCCGTCCGGAGTGGTCGGACAGACACGGTAATCATAAAGATCACATTAAGGACGATTTCCAAGAGGGCTAGGCCCAGTGCAATCCAACCTACTTGTTGTAGGAAGGGATGATTGGTGGCCATATAGCCTGCAAAGAGGGCTGCCCCACCTAAGATGACATTGAGGATAATGGCCCCAACGGCTTGGAAACGCAAGCTATTATTCTTGTCTCGCGCCGATTCCACTAATTGTGATCCGGCTATGCTAGCGCGGCTTTGGAAGTTTTCGTAGGCCGCCAAACGTTTCTTGGCAAAATGCCGGTTCTTCTTCATGCGTTTTTCCAAATCTTCTAAGGTGACACTGGTTTCATCATCTGGGAAGAGGAAGGTCAAGACGGCCCGTTCATGACCTTGAAGCGGATAGTCGGCTACCTCGTCTGTCAGCTTAGTGACTCGCGCGGTCATGGAACTATTGCTGAAAGATGCCGCGATTTTCGCGACGTTCTTCCTCTAGCTCCAAATACCCCTTACGGGCTAAGTCAGCAACTGTTGCTGAGAAGTCATCGGGATTAGGTTCCCCACTGGACCGGAAAACAGCGGAAGTGACCACTGCTGGCGCCGTATGTGAGGGCAAGTTGTAGTTGTGGATGGGTAATTGAACCGGATTAGGATTCAACTGGCGACGTAACTTAAAGTATTTACGCCAGAGGTGAAAGGGAAGCAAGGACATGAGGATCATAGCCCCCCACTGGACCGCACTAGTGGCATACTTCTGGCTTTCATAGGCCTTGCGGTCTGCCTCAGCTTGGGCAGCTTCCTTAGATTCAATTTCTGCCTTCATATTCTGATTGACGACATTGGTGTTGTGTGGCGTCAAGGACGTTGGGAAAATGGTACGCACTTCGACAAAGCGATTGGCTGGTGTGCCATTAGACTTAAGAATCACGACAGAGCGCCCATTTTCTTGGCCAAGTTCTACTGTCCCGCTTCCGGTCCCACCATGGGCCCAGGCTTTGAAACTATCCTTATCGGTAATTTGGCCTGGTGGCAGAATGACCTTGGCAGTAACGTCGGTTTTGAAGTCAACACCTTCCCCAATTAGCTTACGGTTGAATTCCGCTGTATCGGCATAGTTGGTCACGATGTGATTGAGGGTGTACTCGGCCACAAAAGTTACCTTCTTATTGCTAACAGGGTAGTAGGCCTTGAAAGTTCTGATGTCACGGTTGGATTGAATGTGGAAGGTCTTAGGCTGCTTGGAGTCCAACTTATCCTCAGTGAACTCTTCGAACTTGTTGCCATTTTCAACACCGATTTTGTAGGCCCCTAATTCAAAGCCACCTGTATCCACCTTGAGGAGGGCACCATTCATGAAACTGGCGTCAAAGACCCATTTCTGGGTAAATTTAACATTCCCTTCAGCCGTAATTTCGGCAGTGACATCTTGATTGGTAATCTTATAAGATACTTCGGCAGCACGTATCTGGCTAATAGGTCCCGCAAGCGCGAGCACTAGGGCCATTAATGCTAACCAAAAAAATGAGCGTCGCTTCATCTTATTTTCCTCCTTTATGGTGTGGTAACTGCTGTATTAGGCTTGGTCACTACTTGGTGTTCCACTGCGTCGACCAAGACGGTACGCGTACTTGCTTCATCTTGACTATAGGTAATCTCCCAAACGGGCGTGTAGACATCAAAGTCCTGCAAATTAACCGTACGATAGTAACCTAAGCTAATTTGTTGGATGGTCGAGCCATCCGGAATGTAGGTATCCACCCGTTTCTCTAAAAGTTTGAGCGCATCTTTGATACTAATAAGAGAGATGGGTTGATCTAAGACCTTGAAGTCGCTTTGGTAGGTCTGAGTATATTCACGCAGCTGAAAATCCGCGTTAAAGCTCAGGCGCAATTCTGACGTGCCATCAACCACAGGATAGCCATCATAGGCCACCATGTAGAAGGTTAGGGTCCGAGATTCTGGACTGAAGGACCAAACCGTATATTCTGCCCCCCGAACAAAGTATTCAGGCCGATCCAAGAAATTACGGCGAATGTCTTCTACCTGCTCCTGGGTCAAGGTCTTGCTATCGCGATCAAGTCCGAGACCCAAATCCAGTGGCTGATCAAAGATCGATTGTAAGACTCCATTATTATAACGGGCGGTCTGACCTTGGAGCGTGCCACGTTCCTTATCTAGGACTTGGCTAGTCTCTGCCTTGACGATTGGCAATTGATAACTCTCGTTAGATAAGGTCTGGTTGATTTTAATGTTACGGTTTTTGAGCTGGGTCTCAATGCTGACATTGGTGACCTCCGCGCTGTTGGTCTGTCTTACCTGCTGCTTAGTAATTAAGGTAAAGGCCAAATAAGCATCAAAGAAGATAAAGAAGACTAAGAGTAAAATCTGGGTTCGTTTAAAATCCATTATTCTTGGCCCCCTTCATCTAGGGTATCAGCGTCTTGAGGGCTAGTCCCCTCTCTACTTGCTGAATCTGGACTTGAAGCTTCCTGGTTATTACGCAACTCACCACGATTAAGTCGGTCTAAGGAAATATAGCGCCCTTTGTACTCGACATAATACTTAGGCAGGAAGGTCACCAATTGGAAGTTCTCCATATTGGCCTGCCATTCATAGGCCACAAAAATGCGATCTAAATCCGTTGTCGCTAACCCCTGTTCATGGAGTTGGGAGACCAGACTGCTTGCGGCATCAAGCGAGGTGGATACACTCTTATCTTCTATATGAGAACGCAGGCTCAGGAAGGTCCCTGAAAAACGCGTTACCTTAGGAGATAGATTAAATTGTAAACCTAGATAATATGTCGAAGCATCCGACATGAGCGGATAACCTTCCAAATAACGCTGATAGTAGAGCGTATTGGTGTTGGTATTAGTCGTCAGGCGTATTCCTTGCGTCCAAACACCATATTTCCTCATTTCCGCAAAAGAATCCATGATGACTTGGTCGCGATGAACCGAACTGCGGTTCTGAACGGCTTCGCTCCGTGCAGTATAGACATGACTATCAGAGTTAACATCTAGTTCCAAGTCGAAGGTCTTGTATTTTTTCTCCCCACTCTCACCGCTATCCGTAATGGAGTAGTTGTCCGAACCGAAGAAGAGACCAATCAGATTGGCTTCTGATTCTTTCTTGAGGGTATAGACCTGACTTGGCAAACTAAAGGCTTCCGTCCGAATCAAGGCCTTGCCCTTGGCCAAAGGCACTTGGGACATGGCGGTCCAAGTACTCAAGTCTTGGATCAGGCTCTGATAGAGACTAGCAAAGTCCCAACCATTGAGGGGCACCCGCACATAGGTCTCATCTACCTGATTGACTAAGTAGATGGCCTGGGGCTCCTCTTTCATGAACCAGATTTGGTCGGCCTCAAAGTCGAGTGGCGGGCCATCCTTAGACTTGAACCATTGTCCCCACAAGGAGACTGGCAAGCGGTCAGCAAAACGCAGAATCAAACGAGGACTGGTCGACATGCTAGCAAAGGCTCCAGAAGACTCTACCACATCAAAGTCGCCCCCTAGTTCACTCGGTGTCTGAGCTAAGGCTGCTGTCACCTGGTCCAGATGACTGGCACTAGCCTCCCAGTAACCGCCTGCTTCATAGGCATCTAGGGCTACGGGAGCTAGCACATCGCTTAACTTCATGCCGGCTACTTGGCGATTGAGACTGTCCACTTGCTCATTACGAACGGTTTGTTGTGGCGTTTGCGAATTAGCACCATAGAGAAAATCAGGATTGGTTAGAAGCAACCAGGAAAGGACCCCGCTGGTTAGGACGGCCAGAATTAAGGTAATAGGAATAAAGAGACGGCGAATCATCAATCATCCCACCCTTCATCATCAAAATCCATCTGCAGATATGGGAGGTCAAAACCAAAGGTCGAACCCTTGCCTTCCACACTGGTCGCCCAGATTTTCCCACCATGCAGTTCAATGATTTCCTTGGAAATAGCCAAGCCAAGCCCTGTCCCCCCTTGCTCACGCGACCGCGCCTTGTCGACACGGTAGAAGCGTTGGAAGAGATGTGGGATGTCCTTCTGAGGAATCCCAAGCCCCTGGTCCTTAATGGACAAGTGGACATGGGAATGGGAGTCTTCAATCTTAACGACGATGACGCCCCCATCCGGAGAATACTTGATGGCATTGTTTAAAATATTATCAATCACTTGAGTCACGCGGTCCTGGTCAATTTCCAGATAGATTTCCCGCGAGGTGAAATCCCGCTCAAGCTTGAATTTCTTCTGGTCAGGATTCTGTTCCAACATAAATTCAAAGCGGTCCAGAATATGACTGACCATGCGCTTAAAAGTCAATGTATTCTAGGTTGAGTTTATATTGACCTTCATGAATCTTGGATAGATCCAGCAGGTTACCAATCATCCGCATCATACGGTCGGTTTCCAACTGAATAACATTGAGGAATTGAGGTGCAATGACCTTGTCCTGCCAAGCCCCTTCGCGCAGGGCTTCGGTATAGGACTTGATGGAAGTCAAAGGCGTCCGCAATTCGTGGGAGACGTTGGATACAAAGTCCCGCCGTTCTTGCTCGGTCTTCTCTTGTTCAGTCACGTCTGTTAAGACGCAGACCACCCCGGTAACGAAGCCGGTCTCACGGCGAATAACTGAGAATTCGCCCTTGAGGATGGAATACTCCCCATGGTCTACCCAATCCATGAGGATTTCCCGGTCATCACCTAGCAAGTCGGTCAAGGTATATTGATCCTTGAGCCGCAAGAGGCGAATAATGGAAATCCCGATGGCGGATTGTTGGTCGATACCCAAGAGTTGCAGGGCGCGCTCATTGACTAGCAGGACATTACCACGCCGGTCGGTCGCAATCACCCCGTCGGTCATATAACGGAGAATCCCGTCCAAACGTTGACGTTCGGATTCAATCAATTCTTGAGAGTCCTTAACCTTAACCGATAATTCATTAAGGGTCTTGGCCAGTTCGCCCAACTCGTCATTCCCAAAAATCTTGGCCGGATAGTTATAAATCCCTTCCGAAATCCGCAGGGCTTGTTGGCGCATGTTTTCAATGGGCAAGGTTAAGCCTTGTGAGAGCACTAAGGCTAAGATAAAGCTCCCCACAATAGCAATGACAGCCGACTGGATGAAGACACTCATGACACTCTGGGTCTGTTCATAGACCCGGTTCATATTGGCCGTCACCCGGACAGCTCCTACCACCGTATTATTCGACTGACTCAAGATTGGCTTAATCGTGGTGTAGGTATGACGCTTGTTATTGACATCATACTCTGAAAACTTAGAAGAGCGTTGGCTAACCAACGCTTCCCTCACATTATTATCATTGGTCTTGGCCAGCGCTTCTGACTGGTCCAAGGCATTATTTGACGCAATAATCCCATCCTTGGTGTTGATGATTTGGATACGGGTCAAATTACTATTTGAGAAGGTATCAATGACCTGAGTCAGACGGGCGCGTTCATCCGTCTCACTCAAGCGTTCTTCTAAGATTGGCGTCACATTGTTAACCAAGAACTCTACTCGGGTATCAATCTGATCCCGGTAGTTCTTGAGCGTACGACTCGTATTGGTTAACGAAGTAGACCCCACGAATTGGAAAGCAATCAGCAGAATAATAATGATTTGAATCGGAATTTTAAAATGGATCGATTGAAATAATCGTCTGATTCGCTTCATATGCTAGAACTTCCTATTCTTGATCTGGATTCTTCAAGAGGTAGCCGACCCCACGACGAGTCACAATATAAGTTGGGTGGCTTGGAATATCTTCAATTTTCTCCCGCAGACGACGGATGGTCACGTCGACCGTCCGCACATCCCCGAAGTAATCATAGTCCCAAACAGTCTCAAGGAGATGTTCCCGGGTCATCACTTGGCCAATGTGGCGGGCTAGGTAGTGGAGTAATTCGAACTCACGGTGAGTCAGTTCAATTTCTTCCCCATGCTTGGAGATAATGTAGGCATCTTGGTGAATGACCAAATCCCCTACTACAATCTCGTTTTTGTTGACTTCTTGTGGCTCAGGTTCCTTGACTAGATTGCGACGCAAGTTAGCCTTAACGCGGGCAATGAGTTCACGGTTAGAGAATGGCTTAGTGACATAGTCATCTGCCCCTAACTCTAAACCTAAGACCTTGTCAATCTCTGAATCTTTGGCAGTTAACATGATCACTGGTACAGCGGATTGTTTGCGAATTTCACGACAAACTTCCAAACCGTCCATCTTTGGTAGCATGAGGTCTAAAATCACTAAGTCTGGTTGACTCTTCTCGAATACCTCTAATGCTTGTTCACCATCATAAGCTTTTTCAATGGCATAGCCTTCGTTTTCTAAGTTAAAAGAAATAATATCAGAGATTGGCTTTTCATCATCTACGACTAGAATCTTTTTCATATGGTTCATCCTTTCTCATGACGTTCTAGGTTCAAATGGGTGAGCCTTCCCTTAAGGTCTCACTCCTTTTATTATAGCGGGTTTTTGCGGGAATATTAAAGCCCTTACGCTCAAGTTTTCTACTTATGTCAAAAGCTTGCTCGGACTTGTAATCTAATAGACAAGTATTTGAAAGAAACCTTAAACAAAAGGTAGGGCCTTTTGTTTAAGGTTTCCAAATTAAAGGCGTTTAATCATTAGAAGATGATAACTGGCATGCCGACTTCAACTAATTGGTAAACTTCTGCCATGGTACCTGGTGGTGTGTTGATACAGCCTAAAGAACCATTCGATAGGTAGGCTTCGCCCCGAAGGAAGCTTGCCAGTTGGCATCGTGAATCCCTTGGCCAGTGTCATCAAATGGAATCCAGTAATCAACCGGTTGTTGATATTCCTTCTGAGTATGTGGGTTGTAACCCTTGAGGGTTGAAGGAGACTCCTTATTCCAAGAAGCGTAGGCCCCGGGGATAGTGGTCGTCCCAGGGCGACCGGTTACGACTGGTGTTTCCAGTACCTTCTTACCATCCTTGTAAATAAACATCATTTGGTGGGCAATGTCGACTTCGACATAGCTTGGACCGATATCATTTTCCTTGTCGGCATAACCCGTCCCAACAACCGTTGGTTCACGCTTGATGGTACCACCCTTGTTAAGATCTGCTACAATCTTCTCTGCCTCTGCCTCAGAGTCAATGGACCAACCTAGGGTCCCTGGTTGCACATCGACCACCCCAGATAAGGTTGAAGCAAATTTACGCGTTTTATTGATGGTCGCGTATTTGGTGTTGAGTTCCTTGACATAGTCTTGGACCTTGCTTTGGTCTACTACCAAGTTGTTAGACTCATCAAATTGAATCCAGTCATTGATTTTATCTTTAGGAACAACTTCTTCCTTGCCTGAGATAGTCAAGGTAATTTTGGTATCCGCGACCTTGTTAATTTGATCCATGACTTGGGTAATCTTAGGATCATCACTCTTGATTTTTGGCTCTTGGTAGGCCGAATTGATTTCAACCGAGGTGTTACCTGACTGTACTTGAGAAACAATCAGTTCCTTAACCTTGACACGTCTAATTGGTTTACCGGATTTTTTTCAGGGTGACGTGATAACCTTTGTCCGTTAGAATACTCGATCTTAGCATCTTGGACGCTGTCCGGTTTTGGTTGTTCAAGCCAAAGCCATCCAGAGTCTTGCTTAGGTTTTCATCGTTAAAGGCCACGTGATTGAGCAAAACATTCTTATATTCGGTAGTGTTGAAGAGCTACCCTACCCAACCGGTTGGGTCTTGTGAATTATAAGTCGCCTCAAAGCCTTGTTGGCATCTACTTGGACACCTGCTTGTTCTAAGGTAAAGCGTCCTACTTCTTTACCATTTTCCAGAATGGTCACTTCCTTCTGGTTAAGGTCCTTGCCAATCTTATCCTCTGCTTCCGCTAAGGTTAAGTTGGAAATATCCAAGGAGCCAAATTTAGTATTGGCTTGGAATTTCTGGGCGTAGAAGCCTACCCCAGCACTATAGCCCAAACCACTAACAGTAAAACTGTTGTCGAGCCAATAATCAGTCCTTTTTCATGATTTTCGTCCTCACTTTTTCTCTTATTCAAATACAGATTTTTAGCATCGAATTGTGAATTTTCTTTGACCCTTCCATTAATTATTCTATATGATTTTGTTTCTTTTTGTAATATGAGGGTCTCAATAGCATGTGAAACGCCGTCTTCTTCATTGGTTAAAGTCACAAAGTCAGCCTTGGCTTTGAGGTCGTCTGAGGCATTGCCCATGGCTACCGCACAGCCGGCAAAATCTAACATCTCGGCATCATTAGCCGCATCGCCCAAGGCCATGACTTGCTCAGGACGCAGACCTAAGTGACGGGCCAACTGGTCTAATCCACTAGCCTTAGAAACACCAACCGGCAGAAATTCTAGGATAACCTTCTGGCTCCGCACCATGGACAGAGCTTGCCAGTCGGTCGCCTCAATGGTCGGAATCCAAGCATCTAGCACTGCTTCCGGCGCCAGAATCATGGCCTTATTGAGTTGGCTATTGGCCAGGAAGTCTTCGTCGGAGATTGGCGTTACGTCTGTTTTAAGAAACTGGGCGTCGCGAGCTACCAAGGCATTAGGCGTTGGATCCCCTACTAGGTAGATATGGTCGCGGTCAAAGGCCACCAACTGAGCACCCTGGTCCTTGAGGGGCGCCACTAGTTCCGGCGCCCGTTGCCGCGCCGCTTGGGTCAAGAAGCGTTGGAAGACCGATTGGAAAGGCGCCTGGGCCGACAAGGTTTGCGCCCCATTTTGCAGAATCATAAAGTCCGACTCGCTTAAGAAAGGCAGCTCCGGCACATAGAAGTCCACCCCTGGTAGGGTCCGGCCGGTACAGATGACAATCTTAATGCCTGCCTCATGCGCCCGAGCCAGGCTAGCAATGTTGGTGGCACTAATGGTTTTTTGGTTGGTCAGCAGGGTGCCATCTAGGTCAATGGCGATTAAGCCAATGTCCTGAGCTAGTTCCTGGCCAGATTCCCTGCTGTCTTCTATTTGTTCGATCGCCATTTGTTGAAACTCGTTAAGGGCAGGCGCCGCCGCTTGGCGTTTGGTCTCGGCTTTTGCTGCCACTTGTTGGCACCAGGTCTTATCCCATTGGGTGGCTAGGAAGTCCTCTACCCCTATTTCCTTTTCCTTGCGGACCATGAGCAGGCCATCGCCTAAGGGCAGGAGGCAGGCCCGTTGATCTTGATCGGTCAAGACAGCTTGGAAGAGTTCATTGAGCTTGCGATGAATCTTACGTACCCGCTTAGGTCGTGTGTCTAAGGCATCCATGATGGTGCCCGCTTGCAGGACATCATCAATGAGCAAGACGCCCCCCATCTTAAGCAGACGCATGCAGTAAGGATAGAACTCCAGGTACTTGGCCTTGGCGCTATCCATAAAAATCAGATCATAGTGATTAGCAGGCAAGGTAGGCAGGATATCAGCCGCATCCCCTTCTAGGACCGTCACCTTATCCGCCAGACCAGCCTGTTCAAAGTTAGACTTAGCCCGTTCAAACATAAGGGCATAGCGGTCAATCGTGGTTAAGTGGCCGTCAGATGCTAGGTGTTGAGCCATAAGACTAGCCGAAAATCCAATGGCGGTCCCGATTTCTAGGATTTGTTGAGGTTGGGTAGCGGCACAGAAAAAGTCCAAGAACTTGGCTGTTTCGTGAGGGACCACCGGAATCCCATTGGCATTAGCAAAGGCCTCCAACTGACCTACGACTCCTTCAAAAGGCAGTTGCCCCTCCCGCATCAAGTCGATTATTTTCTGCATGACCACTGGCCGGTGCATCATCTCATTCAACATAGTCCTGTCTCCTTCTCCTGACTTATTCACTGTCTATTATAATGGAAAAGACTTAAAAGCAAAAGACCCAGCCTTCTCATCAAACTTTTAGGCCTGGATTTGGTGCGAGGAGGAGCCTTTTGGGGTATTTATATAAGAAGGAGGAAGCGCTATGTACCATCAAGAGGCAAGATTTTATCAGCTAGTCAAGCAAAGAGGCCACTTATCCCAGGAGGACGAGACAGACTACCTGCGCCTCCTAACTGGCCTAGAGGGCGAGGCACGGTTTGCCCAAGTGATTCAAGACCTGGGGCTGTCTACTTTTTATCTGACTGATTTGTGGATCCCCTTGGGAAAGGGCACGCAAATCGACGGGCTTTTGCTGGTGCCCCAGGGGCTCTATCTAGTAGAAATCAAGCATTATGGCGGGCATTTTTTCTATCAGGGATTTGCCTCCAGACTCAACGGGCGCCCTTATCATCATGACTTGCTAGGGCAAGTGGCCCGAGCCCAGAGCCTGCTCCAGCAATTTCTAAGGAGCCAGCAATTAGACTGCCAGTTAGTGTCCAAGCTGGTTTTCAGCCAGGACCATTTGCAGGTCGAGGGTTTAGCTGCGGGTCAATATATGCTGTGGCCGCAGGCACTGACTTGGCTTCAGGGGCTGGCCGACCAGATGGCAGGTCAGCCTTGCAGTCGGCGCCAGCAGCTACTCTTGGATTTACTTGGGCCGCTCTAGCATGCCAGCCCCTATCGACCGCGCCAATTGACTTCCATCGAGCGCCAAACTCTGCTAAGCGGCATTGGCTGCCCACGTTGTTTGCGGTTGGGCATGACTTGTAGTCGTTATAAGGTTTCCTGCCCACATTGTGGTTTTAGGGAAGATAAAGCAGCCGCCTGTTTGCGAAGCGCCTGTGAGTGGGCTTTGTTAAATCATGACCTACCGCTGAGCCGCTCGGCAATTTCCAACTATATGGGAAGCAAGCAATTGGACCGCACCCTACAACGCCAACTAGCTCAACACTTCCACCCACTCCATAAAGGCCACCACGCTTGCTACCAAAATGACTACGCCACCGTTTATCAGTGCCTGTCACAGTATGATGGAGTCTGAAGTTGGGGAGCCACGTCGTGTTGGAGGCCCAACGCGACATGACGCACTCCCAATTCGACATGGCGCACTCGTTTTACCCTCTTTTGGGGGATTTGGACCCTTGGAACTCGAGCCACGTCGTGTTGGAGGCCCAACGTGACATGGCGCACTCCCCAATTCGACGTGGCGCGCTCGTTTTGCTCTCTTTCGGGGGGATTCGAACCCTTGGGGGCGGAGCCACGTCGCGTTGGAGGCCCAACGTGACATGGCGGGCTCCCAATGCGACGTGGTGCGCTCTTTTGCTCCCTTTTGGGGATTCGGACCCTTGAGCTCGAGCCACGTCGTGTGGAGGCCCAACGCGTCATGGCGGGCTCCCAATGCGACGTGACGCACTCTTTTACCCTCTTTTTGGGGCGGTTCGGCCCTTTGGGGTGGAGCCACGTCGTGTTGAGGCCTAACGCGACATGGCGGGCTCCTCATGCGACGTGGCGCGCCTGTTTTGCTCTCTTTCGGGGATTCGACCCTGGATCTCGAGCCACGTCGTGTTGGAGGCCCAACGCGTCATGCCCAAGCTCTAATGCGTCGTGGTAGGGTGCAATACAATGTGACGCGCCTTTGTCTGGGCACTTCAACAAAAAAAGCCACCTCCGAGCTAAGTCAGAGGTGGCAGGTCCAATTCTTATTTGGTTTCTTGTTTGCTTAACTTGTCAGCTAGGCCACTAGTGCGTAGACCCCATTTAATGAGTTCGACTAGCACGATAATACTGAAGGAGACAGCTAGTACCAAGCCCCATTGTGGTAGGGTTGGCGCAGTCACGTCGAAGAAGTCGTTGATGCCTGGAATAACGATAACGCCTAGTAACATGACAGCCGACAAGAGGGTCTAGCCGTTAAGGAACCTGTTATCGAAGGCTTTCCCTGTGAAGAGAGAGGTGAAGACATACTTGACGTTGAAAGCATGGAAGAGTTGAATCAAACCTAAGGTCGCAAAGGCCATGGTTTCAGCCAAGTTTTCTTGGTGGTACCATTGACGAGCTAACCAGTAGATGAAGAGGGTCAGCGCACTTTCCAAGACCCCTTGGTAGAGGATACTTGGCAAGATGCCGTTAGATAGGAAGCTAGACTCCTTGGTCCGTGGTGGACGATTCATCACATCTGGCTCGGCTTTTTCCATCCCCAAAGCAATGGCTGGGAAGACGTCCGTTACCAAGTTAATCCATAGGATATGAACAGGTTGCAAGATAGTCCAACCTAATAAGGTAGCTACGAAGAGGGTAATGACCTCACCCAAGTTAGCTGACAAGAGATATTGGACAGCCTTCTGGATATTGGCGAAGACCTTACGCCCTTCTTCAACCGCCACGACGATGGTTTCGAAGTTATCGTCAGCTAGGACCATGTCAGAAGCACCCTTGGACACTTCGGTCCCGGTAATCCCCATGCCGACCCCGATATCTGCTTGCTTGAGGGAAGGCGCATCGTTGACCCCGTCCCCGGTCATGGACACCGTCTTACCTTTAGACTGCCAAGCCTTGATAATGCGCACCTTGTGCTCAGGTGATACGCGGGCGTAGACTGACAAGTCTTGAACACGCGCTTCTAATTCTTGATCAGAAATAGCATCGAGTTCTGCCCCGGTCATGACATGATGGTGGTTGTCTTCGTTTGGATTCAAGATACCTAGACGTTCTGCAATAGCTTGTGCGGTTTCAGCGTGGTCACCAGTAATCATGACGGTCCGCATGCCGGCCCCTTTGGCTACGGCAATGGCATCCGCAGCTTCTTGACGTTCAGGGTCAATCATACCGACCAAACCAGCAAAGATTAAGTCATGTTCCAAGTCCTCAGATTCGAACTTGCTTGGTAATTGATCAATAATCTTATAAGCCCCTGCCAAGACACGTAAGGCCTGACGCGCCATGCCTGTATTTTCGGTCAAGATAGCTTGTCGATCAGCATCGGTCAAGTCGGTCACCTGGCCGCCAAAGTCCTTATGAAGGCAGCGTTTGAGCAATTGGTCTGGCGCCCCTTTGGTGGCTACCAGGTAGCGTCCATCCGCTAGCGGGTGGACCGTGGTCATCAATTTACGGGTAGAGTCAAATGGAATCTCGCCCACCCGTGGGAAGCTAGCCAAGCGTTCAGCCAAAGGATAGCCCTTGTCTAAGGCAAACTTAACCATGGCAGTTTCGGTTGGATCCCCAATCAAATTACCTTCGGCGTCCACTTCCGTGTCGTTAGCCAAAACAATGGAACGTAAGAGCGGTAAATCTAAATCTAAGTCTTCAGAGGCATTGTGGAGAACCCCATCATAGTAGGCTTTTTCAATGGTCATCTTGTTAAGGGTCAAGGTCCCCGTCTTATCGGAACAGATAATTTGGGTCCCACCCAAGGTCTCAACGGCAGGCAAGGTCCGAACCAAGGCCTTACGGTCTGCCATAGTTTGAGTCCCGATAGAGAGGATAATGGTTGAAATGGCTGGCAAGCCTTCAGGGATGGCAGCCACGGCCAAGGAGATAGACACTAAGAGCATGTCGGGAATCTGACGGCCACGCAACAAACCAACGATGAAGGTCACAGCCGCAATGACTAAGATCATAATAGTCAAGGTCTTACCCAAACGGTCTTGGTCGCGTTGCAATGGGGTCTTGGTTTTCTCAGCGCTGGCTAACATGCTGGCAATATGGCCGACCTCAGTATTCATCCCAGTAGCCGTTACGATGGCTAAGGCACGACCATAAGTCACGTTGGTGCTAGAGAAGACCATGTTATGGCGGTCCCCAATCCCGGCGCCCTCTTCTGAGATGACCTTAATGTCCTTATCAACTGGCACCGATTCCCCGGTCAAGGCACTTCTTCCACCTTGAGTGAGTTGGCTTCAATCAAACGCATATCCGCCGGCACAATATCCCCGAGCTTCCAATAAGACGATATCGCCTGGGACCAAGTCATGGGATTTAACGGTCATGACATTGCCATCACGGCGAACGCGAGCGTCAGGTGAGGCCATTTCCTTGAGGGCGTCAATGGCTTCTTCAGCCTTGGCTTCTTGGACTACCCCCATAATGGCATTAAGCACCACCACTAGAGAATGATGACCGCGTCATGCCACTCGTGGTCGGGCCACGAAGGAGACAGCCATGCAATCAAGAGGATGATAATCATGAAGTCCTTGAATTGCTCAATAAACTTCTGCAAGAGGGTTGAATGAGCTTCGGCCTTGAGTTCATTAGGACCGAACTCTTCCAAGCGTTGCGAAGCCACTGCAGCTGTCAAGCCCGTCTCAACATGGCTTTCTAAGCTGTCAATGACGGCTTGCGCCTCTTGGTTATAGGCTGATAATTTTGTTGACATAGTAACCTCCTATTTGATCCATGCCTTCATGCTGGCTAGCCTAGTAAAAAAAGACTTATGCCGCCACCCAACGAGTGAATCAGCATAAGTCTCACTATTTCAGTCAGTACCAAAGAAGAGATGCTACATATTTGTTGATACCAACGAGCTAGGCTCTAGTTACTCCCTTTATGAAGTCAATGGTTATATTACTCTTACTATTATAGAGATAAGCTGCCAAAAAAGCAAGAAAAAAACACTTGCTATTTTGGCTTTGACAAAAGCGTCGATCTTGACGATTGAGGCCGGACGCGCTAGGATAGGAGTGAAGAAAAGTGGAGGGATTGACATGACAAAGACAGGCAAAATCATTCGTGTAGTAGGTGTCGCCATTATCCAAGATGGCCAGGTCCTCTGCCTACAGCGTGGCCAAGAAATGAGCCTAGCCGGACTCTGGGAATTTCCCGGTGGCAAGCTAGAAGCTGGCGAGACAGAGGCCCAAGCTCTGGCGCGGGAAATAAAGGAAGAACTGACCCTCGAAATTGAAGTCAGCGACTGGGTGACGACAGCAGAATACGCCTATGAATTCGCCACTATCCAGCTAGCAGTCTACAAGGCTAAGATTCTATCTGGCAGTCTGACCCTGCTCGAGCACCAAGCTAGCCGTTGGGTCAAGCCCCAAGACCTCATGAGCCTAGACTGGGCTCCCGTCGATATTCCAGCGGCTCAGCTCTTGGCCCAAGAAGGCTCCTCCCTATAGAGATAGACAAAACAAAGGCGACCAGGACCCAGTCCTAGTCGCCTTTATATTAATGTCTGCGGAAATCAACAAAGTCATCATGCTGATGCATGTTGCTGTCGATGAAATAAATCAAGGTTTGCAACTCATTGGTTAAATCCACATGTTGCATACGAACATGACTTGGCACATCGAAACGCAATGGCGTGAAGTTGAGAATCCCTTTGATGCCTGCTGCCACCAAACGTTCTACAGCTTCTGCTGCCTCTTCTTGCGGTACGGTCAAGAGCGCAATTTCAATTCCTTGGGCTTCTAATTGTTCTGACAATTCATCAATGGAATAGACAGGAACTCCTGATTGAATGGTCCCAATCAATTTAGGGTCTACTTCGAAGGCCGCCTCGATTCTCACATTATTATTCTTGCGGAAGTTATAATGGAGGAGTGCATTCCCCAGATTCCCTACCCCGATGAGAGCAACCGATGTCAGACGATCTTGGTTCAGGGTCTTGGTGAAGAAGTCTAATAAGTAATCAACATCATAGCCATAGCCCCGTTTGCCCAAGGCGCCAAAGTATGAGAAGTCACGACGAATGGTCGCACTGTCTACTTTCACCGCATCACTGAGTTCAGTAGATGAGATCCGCTTCACCGGCATTCTGTAAAAATCGTAAATAACGATGGTAAATAGGAAGCCGGTTCACAGTTGCTTTTGGTATTTCTCTACGCATTTGATCACTTCTTTCACATAAAAATATTTCGCTTATTCTCCAGTCGATATCTTTAGTATATCATCATATTTGACTAGACTCCATTATTTAGGGGTGAACTTAATACAATTATTATAGTTCAGTAATAATTGTCGCACTCCTGCCTTTATCCGCTTTCATTTACGTGATAACACAAACTTCAAATAAGAATCTTTATGTGACTCAGGCTACGATGAGAGAACTTCTCATAGTGCAAACCTTTTCACTTTGGCATTTTTCCTTAAATATTCAACCCCCATTATGGCCTTATGCTAGCCACAATGGGGGTTGTTTTATTCGCTCAGTGACAAACGAAAGCGAGACCAGTCGCCCCGAATATAGTCCAGAAGGCCTAGATCTGAGCTAGTCACTTGACCGACAATGGCCTGGCGGTCATCCGTTGGCAAGTCTGTCAGGCAAATTTCCAATTCATTGGCGTAGCTACCATAGTTGGCCCGACCCAGAACTAGATCCCCTCGCTGGCGAGGGCCAGACTGGCCTACCGCTTCTTGCCCACGCAAAGCTTGACGGGTTTCTGAGGCCCGAATGACCCAATCACTGGCATCCGGACGATTGGACCAGACCTGATCTAGCAAGGCTTGCGGAGCCTGGGCCCGTAACTCTACTAGACCCTCATTAAGACTGGCCAGGCGTCTCAGTTGATCTTGGCTGACATCACAATCCCCTATGTAGACCCGGTCAACCTGGCATTGTGACAGGAGATAGAGGGCTGCCTGCTGACTTGGCCACTGGCGGGTCTGCTCGACTGTACAGAGGCCATCAAAGTAAGGCCCCCTAGCCACCTGGCCACTGACAAAGGCCAGGCAGGGAATGCCTAAGGCATGCAGTCTTTGATTTTGGGCCAGGACATAGGCCTGGCTAAGGCCGCTATAGACCTTGGGATAATAGTTATGGGCAGCCCAGACCCGGCCCAAATCTACCCCTGCCTGAGCTAAGGCTTCTAACAAGGGCTCCGTAAGGGTCGAAGCATTAAGCACCAGTTGACTGGACTGGCTGAGGACGGCCATCTGCTGGGGCGTCAGTCCAGCATCCACCCGCAAGGAGCCGAAGCCCCAGGCTTGTAGACGGTCCAGGCCATAACGATCCAGACTAGCTTCATTAATATCCGCCATGACCTGGACCCCTTTTTCGTGGCAGGCCGCCATGAGCAAGTCAAGCTCAACCGACTTATACTGTGGGGCCAGGTTAAGACTGGTAAAGGCATGGCCAAGGCCTTGCTGACTAAAACGAGCAATCCGAGCCAGATTGTCTTCTAGGGACTGATTACTATAGAAGGAAAAGCCGACTACTTGTCCTTTCATTGCTTATCGCCACCATAGACTTGAGCAATCCGAGCTTCATCCACCCCGAAGAACCAGGTCAAGACAAAGCCACCTAGATAAGCTCCTAACATGGCGATGACATAGGAGATTTGTGTGCCTGGCACCATAATCAGCAAGCCGAAGAGACCGGATACCCCTTGGGAGACAGCCCCTAGATGGAAGAGGACTGCTAAGACACCGCCCAGACCTGAACCTAAGCAGGCCGTAATAAATGGTTTACCTAGTGGCAGGGTCACGGCATACATCATGGGTTCACCAATCCCTAGAATGCCGACTGGCAAGGAGTCACGAGTCAATTGTCTCAAACGTTTGTTGCGTGATTTGAGGTAGAGGGCCAGACCCGCGCCGACCTGACCGCCCCCTGCCATCATAAGAATTGGCAAGAGATAGTTGACCCCGGCCGTTGGCCCTTGCAGATTATTCAGCATGGTATGAATTGGCGTTAAGGCTTGGTGGAGCCCCACAGAAACCAGTGGCAAGAAGCCAACGGAGAGGATGAAGCCACCTAGGGCGCCCAGTTGAGTATAGAAGTAATCTAAGCTAGCATAAATCCCGTCCGTCACTAGGGCCGCCACTGGTTGAATGACAATGACCGATACTAGCACCCCGACTACGACGGTCAGGAGTGGCGTGAAGAAGGTGTCCAAAAGATCGGGCATGATACGACGAATGGCCCGCTCTAGGTAGGCGAAGAAAAATCCCCATAAAGAGGGCTGCTAGGAGCCCACCAAACTCTGGTGAGAAGGCCTTATTAGTTATTGAAGAAGAATTGTGCATCTGCCACCTTAGCCAAGAGGGGCATGCTTTGGAACTGCCACGGACAAGGCCCCTGGCCATGCCACCCAGAACAGCACTGCCCTTGAATTCTTTGGCCGCGTTCATGCCCACATAGATTGGCAAGAAGGCGAAGAGGGCCCACCCCATGGTCCGAATAGCTTGGAACCACCATTCTGCCGGGCCCAGGCATTCTGGTTGGAGACATTGATGACATTGCAATCCCATTGATCATACCAGTTTGCAATAATCCCCGGCAACAAAGGAATGAAGATATTGGCAATCCGTTGCAAGAAGCGTTGCAGGGCTTGTCATACTTAGCCTTTTGTTGGTCTTTGCTGGCCTTAGCCACTTGATCGGTCAGCTAGCTCTTCATAGCCCAGACTGAGACCTGTTAATTGGGCAAAGGCTGACCCAACTTGATTGACCTTACCCGGTCCTAGGATGACTTGCACTTGGTCTTGGACGACTAGCCCCATGACCCCTTCCACTTGCCTGAGGGCCTCTTGGTCCACTAGGGATAGATCGCGCAGGGTCAGGCGCAGACGCGTCATACAGGTTGCATTGGCTAGGACATTGTCCTTGCCTCCCACTAGGGATAGAATTCGACTTGCTAATTCATTCATGGTGATACCTCCTTAATTTGATCTTGCTTATTTACTGATTGCTGGCTGGCTTGGATAGCCTGGGCAATGTGGTCTTGATTATCAGCCAAGAGGGCTTGGGCACCTAGCAAATCACATCCCGTTAAGGCCATCAGAATGGCGCATTTGACCTGGCCCTGGGCTGCTTGAAAATAAGTCGCTGCCTGCTCCAAGGACAAACCGCTTGTGACGGCAATAATACGATGGGCGCGGTCAATCAATTTCTGGTTAGTGGCTTGGACATCGACCATGTAACCTGATAGACCTTACCTAATTGAATCATGGCAGTGGTGGAAATCATATTGAGCACTCAACTTTGCGCCGTCCCTGCTTTTAAGTCGGCTAGAGCCGGTAATAATTTCTGGTCCCACTGGAATTTCTGATTGACAATCTGCCCACTGGCTAATCTCGGCCTCCTTAACACAAGCAAGGCCCGCCGTCAGCGCCCTGCTCCTTAGCATAACGTGGCAGCCCACCACATAGGGGTGCTACCTGAGGTCGTGATACCGACTCAAGGCATCTTTGGCTGATAGTTCGAGGGCTACCAAGTCCTGGACCGCTCGCCGCTAGTCATCTTCCGCCCCTTCAACGGCCTGGGTCATGGCCTCTAAGCCACCAGACCCATCAGGGCTTGACTCGATCAGGGCGACGCCAAAGGTTGGGGGACATTCTGAGGCATCCAAGAGGCCTAGTCGGCCTGAAGTTCCTGCCCCTATATAAAGAGGCGACCGCCTTGAGCCATAATGGGTACCAAGGCTTTCTATAAAGGCATTAATCTCTGGCAAGGATTGCCTGACGGCTAAGGGGACCCTTGATCTTCTTGATTCATGCGTCGGGTGATTTCGGCCACTGACAGGGTCTCAATGGCCTGCGACAGGGGTTGGCTTGTTCTGTTGCTAACTTGCCTCAGTTCCATAGTAGTTCCTCCTTCCCACAAGTTTATTATACTCCTTATGTAAGCGCATTACAAGGCGCTGTCTAGCTTTTTGTCAAGACATTTCTTGCATTACAACAATTCTTGCTCTGTCTTATCTTAGAAGACAAAAAATGCCACAAGACCCTTCAAACTTAGAGGTCTTGTGACAGCTTATTTGATACAACGGAAACCAATATGGTCGCTCGTCACCAAGGCGTCCGCCCCATTGCAGGGCCCCTAGGCGATAGCGCCGGCAGTAAGAGGCATGACAGAGGAAGGAACCGCCGCTGAATGGCGTACTCCCTTTCAAGTCCGCTAGACTTGGAAGAGGCTGGGCCTGCTTAAAATCCTGCAAAAGTTGATAGCGGGGATTGACGCACCATTCCCAGACATTGCCGATGACCTGATAGAGCCCCTCAGTCATTAGGGGCGTAGGGTCTTGACCGGCGCCGTGCCCAAGTAGCCGTCCGCCTGGCTATAAAAACCAGGAAAGTCCCCTGCCAGGGTATTGGCATGATAGCACCCATCGGCTTCAGCTCCTGGCCCCAAGGAAAGGTCGTGGTCCGGCGCTGCCTCGAGCCGCATACTCCACTGGGCTTCAGTGGGCAAAGTCACCCCTGCCCACTGACAGTAAGCTAGGCATCGAGCCAAGGGAGACATGGACCACCGGGTGGTCAGCCAAGACGTCGTGGCAAGGGGGCCTTCAGGTCCAAAAGGATGGAGCCAGTCGGCGCCCGCCACTACCCGCCACCAAGGTGCCTGGCACCCGAGGGGCCTTGGGCTTCTAGGTCTTCTGACAGGAGGACTTCAAAAACCAAGGACCCTCCCGTCCGACTGGCAATGGTCTCATAGCCTGTCGCCGCCACAAATTCAGCAAACTCTTGGTTGGTAACAGGCGTAGTAGCCACAGAGAAGGCCGCTACTTGCATAGAGACGGCAGGTGCCTCATAGTCTTCTACAAAACCTTGTCCTAGGGGGTCCCATTTTGAAGTGCCCTGTCGTAAATCAACCCATTCCATAATTAGACCCCCTGACGAGGATAGCCCCATGACATCCCCACGTCGGGAGGCTGCTAAGGTAGTCACTAGGGCTGACAAGGGCCGCGCCACTAGGCGCCCATTCTCAACAAAGCCTTCTTCACGATTGGCTAAATAAGCAACCAGCTTCTGAGTCAACTCCAAGACCACAGGCGCATAGTCGGCCTGGTCATAGAGATTGACCTGCTCATGAGGATCGGCCACATAGTCGAAGAGCTGATAGCGATCCTGAACCGGATACCAGATTAACTTTATAACGTTCATTGAGGACAAATTGACTGGAATCTTGGCTCAGAACATGTTCCCCGTGGATATCGGTCCGCCGACCCGTCAATTTGACCTAGCAAGAGTCAGGCGCACGTCGCGTCCGTCAGTGGCCACTTGTCGCCCAAGACCAGGTCTACCAAGGATGGGAAGATGTCTTGAATCTTAACCACATGCGGAATGGTGTGATGGTGGGTCGCAATCAGATGTCCAGGGTCATAGATAAAGGAAGGAATTTGGATGCTACCTGATAAGGATAGCCTTTGCGGAAGAGGTCATGCTCCCCTAGTTGGTCGCCATGGTCGGAGACAAACCAGAAGAGGGTGTCCTGGGCATGGCTGAACTCTTCCAGGGCCGTCAGGAAGCGACTAATTTGATGGTCCAGATGGGTCACCAAGCCATAGTAACCGGCCGAAAGAAGCGCCGTTGATCGTCGGGCTTGAGGCGCCCTTTCACTATCAATGCTAGGAACAGCATCCACTAGCCGCTCCCAATCCCCTAGATGGCGATCCCAGTCTTGACCCAGAAGTTGATAGTACATATCAAAGTAGTACTGAGGCGGATTAGAAAGGCGAATGTGGCTTCTCAAAGGACAACTTGAGGAAGAAAGGCACGGTTGGATCCTTGGTCTTGAGGGAATTCAATGGATTCCGTCACCGACCAGTTGGTTGGATGGAGAGCTCTGCATAAGCGCCAAGGCCGGGCCATCCAGGAATTAGCACTGAGGCCGTCGTCCATGAGGTCGGCTTGAGGACCCAACTGGGCCTTGAGGAATTTGAGATAGTCACTGGACTGTTCAAAGGAAGCCCCATAAGCCCCATCATAGTGGCGATCGACATGGAGATAGCCGTCGTGCAGGGTCACATGGTCAAAGCCCAGACGCTTGCGGGCTGGGTAGACGTGCATCTTGCCGATACATTGGGTTTGGTAGCCGGCATCCCGGAAGGTCTGGGGCAGGGTCTGGGTGAAGTTCCAAGGCATTTGGTCTTCGTAGCCCACCCGTCCCGAATTGGCCTGGTCCAAGCCCGTTAAGAGGGCCGCACGAGCCGGTACACAGGACGGCACCGGCGAATAGGCATTGACAAAATTATAGCCCTGGCTGGCCATCATATCTAAGGTTGGGGTTGAGAGAAAATCAGGCCCCTGGTTAATCCCTAAAGGCGTCGGCCCGCATCTGGTCGACGACAATAAGCACCACGTTGGGGCGTTGCTTGCTGTTGGTCATGGTAGTGGAGTCCCTCCTCATTCGGTCGCATGATCAACGACCTGTCTTCGCTTTCATTATACACCCTCTGGCATCAAATTGCCTATCTTCTACTAAAAAAGATGAGAATATTAACAAAAATTATAAAGCATGGCCAAACTCGAGCCTGTCTCTAGCTTAAGATTTCGGCCAAGCAAAAAGCCTGACTCTGGGTCAGGCTCTCATCTTAAGATTTTGCTTTTTAACTCGGCTTGCATATAAGCTTCTAAGTCACTGAGCGGGGCTACGGGCTGGTCCTTGGTCAGACGGAAAGAGCGACTTTCAAAGACTAAGATTAAGTCCACGCTGACCAACTTACCCCGATTGGTGGTTCGATCCAAACGCACCTTGCGTAGGCTAGACCAGGGCAAGAGATAGTGACGGTCGCTTCACTCAATCCGAACCTTATCTCCCAAATCTTCTATGGTAACGGTTCGCGTCCAGAGAAAAATTATAGAAGGCATTGGCCAGGAAAAGATAGTAGAGCAGTAACACAACGAACAATAAGGGTCCATATTGATTATCGCGCGGGTAGAGGTCCAAGTCCAACAAGAAATTGACAAGGTCCTTGATGCCTAGTTGTGCTAGACCTAGCAAGACCAGAATAGAGAGTGTTGGCCGACAAAAGCGACTGACCCTTAACTCTGACTTTATTCAGTAGATACTTGTTTTTACTTGTCATTTTTTGGCCTAGGCCTCCTTTTTGGGCTCGCTTCAGGCCCTTTTCTAACTATTGAATCAGCCACTCTAGCTTAGCTACCTGGTCATCTGAGGTCAGGTAGAGGCTGCGGCCATGAAATTTGAGGACTGCCGTCTTGCTGAAGATTCCACCATGACGTTTCGGCGCGATGAAAGTCTTGACACGACGCAGGCTAGTCCAATCATAGCGATAGAGCTTATGGTTAATCAGGATTTCCAGACTTTGGCCCCGATCGTAGAGGGTGACTGAACGTTTCCATAGGCTATTGTAGAGCAACCAACCCAGAATGACTGCCCCTAGGAAGAGCAAAATAGCTAGCCAACTCCTAGGGTTCAAGTTGAATCTCTTGGCCAAGTCTAGACTCACAGGCGTCAAGATAGAGTAGATGAGAAGGAAGGATAGGGCCTTAGCGCCCCAAAAATAAGACACCCGACAATCCAAGGTCATGACCAGGTCTTCTTGGCCTGGAGCCAGGGGCTTGGCTTTAGCAATAATCATACAAGTTAGGCTCCTCTCTGATCTAAATAGACCTGTAACTCTTGACCCAGCTCACTTAGGGCGCCCATGGTCTTATCCGATGAAGAGAAACGGTAGGTGCGACCCTCAAAGACCAAGACTAGGTTATAGGTGCTGACCTGTCCACGTCTAGAGTAGAAGCGATAGGCTCTGACCTTACGAAGAGTCTGCCAATTATAGTAGGCCTGGTCACGGCCGACTTGTAGGCAGGCTTGGTCGCCTAGTCCAAAATACGAACCGGCCGCTCCCAAAGCTTATTGTGGAGCCAGTCACCCAGCATCCAAACCAGGATGCCCGAGATTATGAAAGAAGCCACGCTCCGCCTTTTCAGGTCCTCCTGCCACAAGCCGACTGCCTCCAACAAATGTAGGCAGAGGATAAAGCCACCGAACATGACCAGTGGCCATAAGGAGACCGCCTAAGAAGCGCACACCAAAGACATGGCTGACCCGAACCTTGCCTTCAAATAGTAAGTGATTGGCTTCATCATTCTGTCTAACTTGCATGCTTTTCACCCTTTCTAGTCCTTTTCATTATAACTTAGCGAGGGGCCCTTTGAAAAAGCCTGGCTCCATTTACCTAGCTGTCAAGGGGCTAAGATTTAATAAATAGTTAGCGACAAGTTAAGAAAGACTTAATACTTGTTTCCAAGAGTCTTCAGTTTCACCTCGCTATAGTAAGGTCATCAAATAAATCAAAGGAGTGATTTCCATGTCAACCAAAACACACACTAACCAAAACTCAGCCTTGTTGCCTTACTTAGCCTAGGTCTTTGGAGCCGGCACTATCCCAAGTGGTCTTAGCTGAGGAGAGTAGCGCATCATCCAAACCCAAATGCCAGAAGATAAGCAAAAGACGAAATGAATCAAGCCCTTGTCGGCCAATTGATGGGGTCAAGGAAAACACAAGGTCATGGGTAGGCTAAGGTCACCACTAAGGAAGTCGTACTGACCGGCTTTTTCAAGTGATGAAGCCCTCTGACCTCAATGCCTACCTAACCAAGGATGGCGATGTAGAACATGGCTCAAATTAGGCAAGGTCGATGCCAAGGGTGCCATCCAAGGCTAGCAAACTGACAAAGTCGACCTCAGTCAATACAACACCCTCACCATCCACTGCGACAAAGTCAATGAAACCTTTCGGTTCTGCCATGTTGACCAAGTTTTTCTGACGGGGCCATGGACCGCCACGAAACGTAGTGGGCGAACTCATGGGCGCCAATGGCAAGATGGTCATGGGTTCCGTCAGCATCGAGAAGAACCAACTCAAACTCAGTAACTTCAAGAGCGACAAGGCACCTGACCTCCACGTTCTCCTTAGCAAAGACGGCAAATTAGAGACTGCCGTTGAAGTCGGTGCGGTAGATAGTGACATGATGGGAACAAAGCTACGACCTGAATGGTTTGAAGGCAGACGGCTACAACAAGGTCTTAATCTACTGTGTTGAAGCGCATGAAGTCTTCTGGTCAAGCTGACCTTAAATAAGCTGAGCATCCCAACCACCTGAAGTCCTTTCAGGTGGTTGAAGTGCTTTTGGGCTCAAGGCCCACAAGCGTCACTGACCCTTCCCTCTCAAGCTATGTTATAATCGGCAATGCCCCTGCCTCTATCAGGTAGGTTTTGATTTCAGTCATTAATCGAAAGGAGGGTCCCTATGACCCACATCCTCCTAGTTGACGACGAGCCAGCCATCCTGGATATCGTCACCCGCTACTTAAGTAAGGAAGGCTATCAAGTCACAACCGCTACGAATGGTCAGGAAGCCTTAGACCACTACCGGGCTCAGGCTGTTGATCTGATTATCACCGACATTATGATGCCCCAAATGGACGGTTATGACTTCATTGATGCCGTCTTGCAATTACGCGAAGACCAGCCTTTTATCTTCATCACGGCCAAGGATCAGGCGGTCGACCGCATCTATTCCCTGACCCTAGGGGCCGATGACTACCTAACCAAACCTTTTAGCCCTCGGGAGCTCACCTTGCGGGTCAAGAATCTCTTGCGTCGCATCCAGCCCAAGCAAGCGGGGCAGTCGGTTTTGAGCTATGCGCCCTTTGCCATCGATGAAGGCCAGCATCGCGTCACGCCTCTACGACCAACCCTTGCAACTGTCACTCAAGGAATTCCAGCTCCTGGCCCTCTTCCTTAAAAATCCCGGCCGGGTCTTTGCTAAATCAGAACTCTTCCTCAAGATTTGGGAGACCGATTATATGGAAGATGCCATACCCTTAATGTCCATATCCACTCCTTGCGCGATAAATTAGCTAAGTCAGCGGGACAACGTCCCTATCCTAAGATTGAGACGGTCTGGGGACTGGGCTACCGCTTAGAGGTGACCCATCATGAAGTCAAGGTTCACTTGTCTTTCTGGCCTTTCTTACTTTCTACACTCTGCGCCCTCCCTGCTAGTCTGGTGGGGCCTGCAAAGAAATGTTAGTCTCCCCTGAACGTGGCCTATATCATTATCTGGATGACCTTAGGGCTAATTTGATAGTCTCAGTGGGCTTCTGCCCTACTTCAGCCTCAAAGGTCAAAGCCCTCCAAAAGAACTGAGCTGAGATGTGAGACGAGTGGCCAATCAAGATTTCCAGCCCGTTCAGGCCATCCCATCACCGGCTGAACTGGCCTCGTTGACAGCTAACATCAACCTCATGATCCAAGACCTCAACCAAAGTTTCCAGGCCCTCAGCCAAAGCGAGCAGGACAAGACCCACTCATGGCTAGCCTAGGTCACGATATCAAGACGCTCCTGACCGCTCTCCAACATCAAGTTGAAGCGCTAGAAGATCAGATGGTGTCAGAAGATGAAATGCAAGCCCTCTGGCAGGCCATGGCCCATCAAATCGACCGACTCAAGACCCTGACCCAGCAACTCATGGAAGTTGGCCTCATGGAGAAGCAAGCCAATCAGCAAGCTAGTCAAATCCAAGTCCAGACCCTCCAACTGGATGATTTTCTCATTCATTTGCTGACCAAAGATCCAAACCCCATTGTCAACAGAAGAAACAAGAACTTGAGGTCAAACTAGCGCTAGAGTCGGAGACCATCCAGACAGATGGTGACAACTATCCTGTATCCTCCTCAATCTCTTGGAGAACGCCAGCAAGTACTCGCCAGAGCAGAGTCGCATTCAACTCCATATCCAAAAAGAAGGCCAAGGAATCGGCTTCATATCATTGATCAAGGCAGGCATTCCCGCCCTGGGACCTGCCTCATATCTTTGATCGTCTCTACTGGGTCGAACAGTCCTGTAATCGGGAGACATGCGTGCTGGCCTGGGACTCCTCATATCAGCCAAACCCTGGCCCCAACAACTGGGGGCCAGATTGAGGTCACCAGTCAGTAAACCAGGGTGAGTCACTTCAGCTTATGGCTCCCACTATAGCCATGAGCAAAAGGCCAGGAAAACTCTGGCCTTTTTCTCATGGTCTAAATAGTTGATGAGCCCGCCAGGTTAAGTGGCTGAGAGGCGACTGACCGGCTCCCAAGTCAGCCATTTGAGTGAGACTAGCTCATAGACGCCTTCTTGGGCATAAGCAAGAAGTGAGCTCCAAGCCTTGTGATCATGGTCATGGTAGACAGCACCAGGCGGCAGGGGTCGGTTTTCTCCAGAAGACTCAGACTCCCGCTCTTGACGGGATTCGGTCTCATCAGAGGAAGACGGGTCTTGCTGGCTAGAGCCAGATAGCTCACTATCCACCTCCGTCCCCTCAGGTAATCGGAAATCTGAGGCCTCTAATTGATTATAGCCAAAGAATTCAAATTGGCCCCGTACCTCACCGGACGGATCCGAGCAACGGTAGTTGAGACTGGTCATTTGGAAGTCGTCCTTGCTGAAGCGAACTTCTAGGTAGTTATAGATACCTTCTACCGGAGTATCTTCAGGTACTAAGGTGATTCCCAAAGTCTTAGACGTAAAGTCTGACAATTCAAAGTTACGTTCTAGGACCGTGAGCCGATAATCATCTTGGCCTTCTTCAAACTGGAAGTCGGCTTCATGGTCCAGGATCCAGTCTAGCATGAGACGGTAGTTAGGTCGTAGGCGAAAAGCCGCGGGCATCTGGATGGCAGACAATTTGTTAGTCCGCTCAGTATAGAGGTAAAACTTGTGGTTGCTGTCCCCCAGATAGTAGACCTCCATATGGTTAATACCCTGACTATAATCCAAATAACCCTGGAGGACCTGGCCAGTCTTGGCATCATAACGGTAGGCCGCTTGATAGCTTGACTGGCTTCTCCGATCGCCAGAGACTCCCTTGAGGGCTACCGAGGTCAAAAGGTCCCGGCTTTTACGTACTTGATTGAGGACATCCTTGCGGTCTAACTTTGCACAATCATGATTCTGCCATTCTTCAGAGCTCTCCTCATGCCCTGATTCCTGGCTACTAGCAGATTCCAGACTGACAGTCGCCTGCCCTTGGAAGCCTGGCCACCTTAAGGCCAAGGCATTAGCAGTCAGAGCCGAGACCAACAGGTATTTGAGACTTTTCTTCACGTCATTTCCTCCTTCATTCGAATCTAATCGACTTGCTTCTTGTCCCTTCTATTATAACAAAGCGGTCAAGACCACACAAACCCTTGGGGTCAGTCACTCGCTGATTCCAGGGGTTGCTTAATACTTAGTTGGCGTCTTGGGCTACAATTTCTTGCACCCATTGGATGAAGTTAGCCGACGCATGGCCGGTCCGTTCAGCTGTGGTATTACCTTGCCCCCAAACCGTGGCAAAGTCCACTGATTTGACAGCCCCATTAGCTTGATTCTCTAGGGCTAGGGCCAGGTTGGTTTCCACCGTCAAGGCCGTGTCTCCTTGGCTAAGGCCGGAACGAATCCGCCAGTGAGGTGCTGGTTTAGAGGTTTGGTAGCCAGAATAAGCGGACGTCAGATAGAACATTGGATTGTAGAGGTCCTGACGTTCTGCAATGGTCTTTACCCAGACTCACTGTGCTCAGCCAGGTCAGACCAAAATCCTTCACATACTGGCTGTTCCAGTCGGTCAAGCTCTCCTACTTGGCCTGATTGTTCTTGGAGCAGGTGGCCACTAGTCGTCAAAGTGAAGCTCATTGGCATCCATACCCGAAGACCGCATTCTCCGCCAGGGTCATGGTCCAAGGCATCGAAGGCAGGCACAGACTCTATCGGCTCGTCTTAACATACTGGCGAAATCCGCCAGACTGGAAAATCTTAGCTCTCATTGGCTATAGCATCATAAGTCACCCATTGTCCTCGCATCTGTTCATCAATATAGGCTTGAGCTGTCCCATAGGTGACAGATTCTGTCGATCCACCCGGACCAGCACCATCTGCCGGTATAAGGGAAGCAGTATCAGCTAGGAAGTTATTGAGGGATTGATTGACGACCCTTCTAGATAAGTGACATAGAGCCTTGGTGCAAATCCCTCACTAGATTCTGTCAGGGTCAAGGCTTGGCCTTCATGTTTGAGGCCCAGCTGATTGATATAGCTGCATATTCCTCTAGCCAAGTCTTGGGATAAGGCCTGATAAAGGTACCCTCTGCAAGTATTGCTGCTGCAGGAACTGACCCAGGTTCCATTCATAGCGACATCTGCATAATCCAGTCGCATGGGACCTCAAGTCATACCTACAAGGCATCGGAAATTGTTGCCTTCCTTGTCCTTCATGGTCGCCTCCTAAGGCTTCCAAGTAAGGATTGCGAGGGTCGAATCCCACCAGCCTCCTAGGATAGCGAGACTGAGCCCCACCGCCACTATGGCCAAACTCACAATCTTGTCTGTGTCACCGCAGAACATCCTTGTTATAACGAATATAACGGATAAGCACTTTTAGGTCGGTGACGCCCCATGGCGCACCACCCACTACTTCTTGGCCCTGGCTATCGGTGGTGTTGTCGCACCACGAATACCAGGTTGCGATAAATCATCCCGGCCTGGGCATAGTCGTAGATGCCGTCAGCCAGCCTTGGTGCCTGAGAGGCATTAGAACCCGGCGTGTTAACCGGTAGGATATAAGGAGCAGTCGCGCGTGCAATTGGCCCACTTGTGCAGTCTTGACGACGCAGTATAGGTCCCATCGCCATTGGCACTGCTCTCTAAATAGGCACCGGCACATAAAATACCCAGGGTCTCATGAGTCCAAGGAAGCAGGGTTGGCGACATAGACCACGCCGACTGCTGCAAATATCATTAGCCTCATCTGTACTGCTGTCGCATTGTCGTGCCAAGCTGTATTGGGACGACGGCGGTCCTTTCTGGCCTCGACGCTTCTTGGTCATTGGCCCTTGGGCAGTCAGGCACTCAGCTAGCCAAAGATTGCACAAAGCTAAAGGTCAGGCACTTAGTTTCACTCTTTCTCGATAGGGTCATATCATTCAGTCCTTTCACTTAATAGCCTGGAGAAAATTAATGGGGAAGATTTACTTTTGTCACCCAGCCGCAAACGAAATGACTTCCTAGCTGGTTTACGGCCATGATGTTTTAGGGTCTTTGAGTCGGTAACCCAGGGACAACATGCTAGCCACCCTTCGCGCTCCGGATCCAACCAACTTTAGAAGCTAGTAAGGCATTGACCGCCCTCATAATCGAAGCCTTCGATTGACAGGAATCAATGCCCAAAGAAGCTAGCACTCAACATCATATTAGCCAGGGCGATATAGGTCTGCTTACCCGTCCAATCAAAGAGGGCCTGCGGACCATCCAGACGTACGTTGGAAGGGCTCATGAGGTCAAACGACTATTAAGGTCCTGGTCAGAAGTCAGGCCGCGACGAATACAGCGCCTGCATAGAAGGACCGTCATCACGGGCGTTCTTCTCCGCTAGCAGAGGATGACAAAGTGGCTGGCGGTGTCCAATTGCGGTTGGGCACCCCAGGCTAGGGGTTGGAGGTCAGGTCGGATGGCTTGAATTTGGGCTCGATCTAGCACCAAAAAGCGCCAACCTTCCAGACCAACTGAAGATGGACTGAGCCAGGCAGCGTCCATTAAGAGCTCCATGTCTTGACGGGAAATATCGCGATTTTTCAAATCATAAACCCGTACGGCTACCTGATGGTCCAGGGCTTGGACGAATTTGTTCTTTATCAGCTTCTTGTGTCATAGGATTCATCCTCTCAGGCTTTTTGTTTTGAGTATAGTCTACTGGTCCCCTTAAGTCTAGGCAAACGCCTTCTTTTGGCCCTTGCCCAACTAGCGCGCGGGGCGGGACTTTGCTATACTAGAGGATGACAAAGGAGCGATATCAACCATGACATTTTCTAAGATTTCTGACAGCAACTGGGCCACCGGCCAAGATTCTGATTATCACTGCCCTGGCCTATGCCATTGAAAAGTTTGAGCGCCGACTCTAGGGGCTTCCATGCCGCCATTGTACTGAGCATGGTCCTGTCCGCCTGGCAGTCCCCTGCCTCGACCAAACCAAATGCACAAACTCAGCTACCAACTGCTCACAAAATCGGCATTGTCTTTTCTGGGCTTCTGGCTTGTCCTGCTGTCGCAAGTCGATGCCCAAGGTCTCACCTGGTCTTGATTCCCGTCGTGGCGGTGGCCTTTCGAGCGCCCGCTACCTAGGGACGTCGGATGGGCATTGAGTCGCGTTCAGCCCTCTTAGTGGGTATGGGGACGGCCATTTGTGGGGCTCGGCCATTGCCGCACTGCACCCATTGTGGAAGCTGAGGACTCAGAGATTGCCTTCGCCATCACCACCATCTTCCTCTATAATACCCTGGCCCTCTCCTCTTCCCTCTCTTAGGGCTTGTTACTATGGCGACCAAAGCTTTTGGTCTCTTCGCCGAGGGCCGCCATTAACGATACCTCTTCGGTCGTGGTCGACTCTTGCCTTTAGTGAGGTCGCTGGGCACCACCGCCACCATCGTCAAAATGGCCCGGACCCTACTCATTGTACCCTGTCTGTCAGGCTGGCTGGCGCCCGCTATCACAGCAGCGCTCAATTGACTGACGGCCATGGGGCTCAAGTCAGCTTGTGGACACAAGCCCGTCACTTCTTTCCTAGTTTCATCGCCTACTCTCTTGGCGGTCCTGGCTAGCTCTCCTGCCTCTACTGGCATGGTCACGGACAGCTTTCAAGTTGCTAGCCCGCTGACCATGATTGCGTACTCTAGTCGGGGCTTGGCTGTTGACTTAAGACAGTTGCGCCAGCCAATGCCAGTCCATCTGTTAGGGGGCTTCTGTCGGCCCTGGTCATTGCCATCAGCTAGCCTAGCCATTCATTTCTTCTATTCTTAAATATAGGACAGAAAAGGATGAGACCATGAAATATCGGGATAAAGTCGATCCTCTTAACCCCTACTGGCCGGCCTGCCCTCCTGGCTCGGTCCTCTTTGTCTCAGCTATATCACCACCTCATGCTAAGTGATTATCAGCATGCCCTCTGACTGCCCTAAGCCATGTCAGTCCCTACTCATTTGGATTGCATTATTTCGCTATTATGCTTGGCAAGAGACGACGGATTCTTGAGTGACTATGATGTCCTCTACCGCCACTATCCTGAACTTGCTGACGACTGGAGTCGCTTAGGTCGCCAAGCCCAAGTGGCCGATTCAGAGCTAGGGATTTACTGCTATAAAGAGCATTTAGTCATCACCGCCCAAGGCCTCTACATTTGCCCTCTCAAGCAAATCGCTGCTATGGGCTACCAGGTGCAAGAGGTCCCAGTCAGCCGCCACCTCAAGCAAGCCCATCTCCTAGTCTACTGCCGCGACCTGGCTGGTCACAAGGAAATGCGGGACCTAGGTCGGCGGACAGGCGACCGCGAACGTGCCCTATCTAATTTCTTAGCCGACCTTAAGACGCTTGCGCCCCAGGTCCAAGATGTCAGTCCTAACAAATAAGCTCACACAAAGAAAGAGCCCAGCTGAGCTGGACTCTTTTTTTCATATTATTTGTCTGACAAGGCTGGCAGAACCGACACCACTTGGTGCTGACAGTCTACCGAAGCTTCAAGCGCCGCTAGAATGTCGGCCACTCGCTCCTGAGGACAGAGGGTCAAAATGCTAGGACCCGCCCCCGAAATGACGGTGGCATAGGCGCCCTTTTCAAGAGCCGTGGCCTTAACCGACGGAAACTCCGCAATTAGAGACTGACGGTAAGGTTCATGGAACTTGTCTTGCATCATGAGTTGACCCATGATCGGGTAATCGCCCTGCATCATGGCCATTAACATGACACTGGTCAGGGCGTTCTGGGCAATGGAATCCGGCTTTGGAGTAGACCCTCAGGCAGGACATCATGAGCGCCACCGTCGACAACCCAGGCAGCTGGGTGGAAATAACGACCCTGACCCTCCAAGTTGTCTACTTGATAGAAGAGTTGATCCGTCTCCGGCTCATAGTAACCCACGAAGAGGCCCCCGGTGATGCAGGCCCCTACATTGTCGGGGTGGCCTTCCTTGGCACTGGCCAGGCGCACCTTATCGAAGGTCGACAGACCCAAGTCAGTAGAAATCATTGGCTAGCTCAATACCGGCCACAATGGCTGAAGCTGAGCTACCCATGCCATGGGTCAGGGGAATCTGACTCTTCATGGTCAAATGGAGGGGCGCTAAGGTCTTGCCATAGCGGGCTGCCGTTTCCAGAGCTACTGCCACCACTAGGTTGGACTCATCCTGGGGCAGGCCACCCATAAAGTCAGTCTCAAAATCCACCTGCCTGCTCAGCCGGACGGGCAGTCACCGTTAGATAGCGGTCGACCGCAATCCCTGATGGAGTCAAAGCCCGGACCCAAGTTGGCACTGAGGCAGGAAAACTTTTTGCCATACCATGGATACCGCCTCCCTAGACCATGAGGTACGTGCCACCACGGTGGCATTGGTTCAATCCAGCCAAGACCGCTGGGCTGATGGCTCGGTCTTAATGGTCAAGCTCTGGCGCTTCGGCTAGGGGTCAAGCAGCCGATTTCTAAGGTTTGGAGAACTCGCGCGAACATGGCTACATGGGCGCGTCAAAACGTAGGTAGTAGCAAGCGGCGCTTCCTGGCTGACAATGGCTAATTTCTGGCTTGGCAAGACAGCTGGAATGAAGCCACGGTCGGCAATTTGTAAGATGTCCGACACTACGGGCAGAAGCTGTCTCCAGACTACCGGCACCTGGCCCCCAGAACATGGTTTGGCTGACCGCATTGCCTTCCACAAGACAGCGTTGAAGGCTTCAGAGACACCGGATAAAGGATGGGCGTTTGGCAAGAGGACAGGCTCTACCCCGACTTGAATGCCGGCAGCTGTCTTGGTGCTCTTACCTAAGAGTTTCATGGTGTAGCCCGCTTGGGCTGCAATGGCGATGTCGCTAGCATCCACTGTGTCAATCCCTTGACGCTGACTTGATGGAAGTCCATGCGGGTGTCATGTTAGACGAGACAAGAGGGTAATTTTACGCGCCGCATCAAAACCACCTACGTCATTGGTTGGTCGGCTTGCATAGCCCTTTTCTTGAGCGACAGAGAGGGCATGGTCATAGGTCCAGCCATCTTGGGTCATGTGGCTGAGCATGTAGTTAGTGGTCCCATTGAGAATCCCCATGACACCGGAGATTTGGTTGGCCGCCAAGCCCACTTGGACCCCGTTAATAATGGGAATCCCACCGGCTACACTGGCTTCATAGAGCAGGCTGACGCCCTTTTCATTGGCTAGGGCTTGTAGCTCATCAATGTGGAGGGCTAGCAGATCCTTATGGCAGTAACCACGTGACGGCCTTGGCTCAGGGACTGACGGATGACTTGATAGGCAAAGTCCACGCCCCCATGACTTCCACCACTCAGGTCGATGTCCGCCTCATAAATATCTTTCTACCCGGTCGGTGAAGACTGCTGATTCTAAGCCCAGACGGTCCACCTTGTCGGGATCCCGGGTCAGAACATGGCTGATGACTAGGTCTTCTTTGTATTTTGCTTGGAATTGGGCTTGGTTCTCAGCTAAGACCTTGACGACCCCTGCCACCCTACCGTACCGATACTCACATAATGCGATTTTCATTCTGCTCGCCCATTTCAATTCTACTCCTCAAGTTTTAGTGGGAATGGCCTGTTTTTCAAGTAAATTTCATAAGAAAAGTATATCAGTTTGGGCAAAAATATAGTGTATCATAGTAACTGTTAGGCTCTAGCGCCAATCTGATAGAAGGATGGATAGATATGATGATTGTAGCAAAAATTCGAGGTTCCTCCCCGGCCAACGTCGCCAGATTAAGAAGGTAGCCGCCATCATCCAAGGTAAACCAGAAATTAAAGCCGTCGTCGTCAGCGCCCCAGGCAAGCGTTTCGCTGAGGACATTAAGGTCACCGACCTGCTCATCGCCCTCTTCGATGCGGTGCAGGCAGTCGCAGGCCAAGTAGGCCACCAGAGCGCAGGCCCCATTGCAGGCTGAGCCAGTGGCAGAGGGCTCGTCAGAAGGTGCCGGACCGCTATGCCAAAGATCCTAATCGAGTTGGGCCTGTCGACAGAGCTTTTGGCTTATTTTGAAGATATCCTAAATGGCTACATGGCCGATATCCAGGAGCCTGAGCGCCTGCTAGATGCCCTCAAGGCTTGCGGCGAGGACTTCAACGCCCAGGTAATTAGCCACTACCTAGTCAGCCTGGGCCTTGACGCCCACTATGTGTCACCTAAGGAAGCTGGCATTTTAGTGACGGACGAACCTTCTAATGCCCGCCTCTTTGATGAGTCCTACGCCCAAATCGCCAAACTGCGTGACTGGTCGCATCCTCATTATTCCAGGCTTCTTCTGGCTACCCAAGGGTGGCGACATCGTGACCTCTCCCGTGGGGGCCTGATATTTCCGGGGCTATTATCGCCAACGGCCTCGGGCGCCGACCTCACGAGAACTACACCGACGAGTCCTTTATCTACTCCATGCATCCGGGCAAAATCGCGCACGCGATCCCATTAAGGAGATTACCTATAGGGAAATGTGAGCTATCCTATGCCGGCTTCGGATTTTCCATGAGGAAGCCCTGAACCTGTCTCACTGCAATGACATTCCGGTCATGATTCGTAACACCAACCAACCGGAAATCGCCGGTACCAAGATTGTTCTCAAGAAGGAGCTAGATCCCCGCTATCCAGTCACCGGGGTCAGCTTTGGCGACCGGCTTCACCGCCATCTCCATCAGGCAAGTACCTACTCAACCGGGAAATGGGCTTTATGCGTCGCGCCATCCGCTTCTTTCGAGGAAGCTGATGTGCTGGTTGAACACGTGCCTTCAGGCATCGACAGCATTTCCCTGGTTATCTGCTCCGACATATCCAATCGCCAGAGCATTTGGCCGGCATCCTAGCCACCATTCAGGACAAGCTCAATCCTGACTCCATCCAAGTGGAAGACGACCTCTGCATCTTCGCTATCGTCGGGGAAGCCATGTGGAAAAATGTCGTATGCAGGTCATCAACACCGGACTTTTGCTGAAAACCACATTAACATCCGCATGATCATGCCAAAGGTGCATCCGAAATCAGCATGCTCTTCATGATCAAGGCCGAGGACGAAGACATCGCCCCCAAGGCCTCTACCAAGCCTACTTCCCACGCGAAGCCCTAGCTACCTTGAAGGCCGCCGCAAGGAGAATAAGAAAGTGCAGTTCAGGACCTGAACTGCACTTTTGTCTGTCGGTTTGTGTTGAGGTTGGTGGCTCGCACGCAATTGGTACTAATCACCTTTTTCTGGGCCTCATGAGCTCGAGCTAGTGGTCCACTGGCTCATTCAGTTTTGAGCAATCAGCCTCTTTCCGGCTCTGAAACATAGCATGTGCTGGTCCACCTCGACGGAGTGGACCACTGGCTCATTCAGTTTCGGCGCAAACCGCCCTTTTCTGGCCTATAAGCTCGAGCAGTGGTCCACTGAAAGAGTGGTCCACTGGCTCATCTAATTTCGGCGTAAATCGCCATTTTCCGGCCTAAAGACCCGAGCTAGTGGTCCACTCGACAAAGTGGACCACTGGCTCATTCATTTTCGGCGCAAACCGTACTTTTCCGGCCTAAACGCCCGAGCTCAGTGGTCCACCTCGAAAGAGTGGGTCCACTGGCTCGGCCACAATCGGGGCAGAAACCTTTTTCGCGCCAAAGGGCTTGAGGCATCTCACCCATTTACCTAGTCCATGACTAGCACCAGGGCTTGATAGGGCGCTAGCTTAAGGACCTGATTTTCTATTGAGTCTAGTTCCTCTAGATTATTGAGCAGTACACTTTGCCATTTTCGCCCTAGATCAAGGACCTGCTCTTGCTTTTGATAATTCAAGACAACCCAAAGACAATGAGTCTGATTAGAGCGTTCGAAGGCCATTAGATTCTTGACATCCCGGAAAAGTGGCAAGAAGCTTCCCGACACAATGACCTCTCCGTATATGGAGCTAGTTCTGAGTTGAATTAAGGTCTGATACCAATACCAGAGGGACTGCTTATCCTCTAGTTGGCTGTCCACATCTGTCAGGTTACCTTTCACGGCGCCCCTGCAACCAAGGTTGACCCGTCGTAAAACCGCCCCACTGGCGCTGATTCCATCTCAGTGGAATCCGCGCATTATCCCGAGAGTAGCGATTTAGAATCTCAAGCGCCTCTTGGTCCGTCAGCCCGTTAGCAAGGGCATTATGATACTCATTAATTGAATCAATGTCATTGACTTGAGCTAAGCTTTCAAATTGGCGATTTTCTGTCCCAATCTCTTGGCCTTGATAGATAAAGGGCAATCCTCGGCGCATCATCAACATAGTCGCCAATAACTTTTTGCTAGTATCATTGATTTCCGGCCTTAGCAGATAGAAATTCTCACGCGAGGTTCGTCATGATTCTCATTAATGGTCGACCAGTAGCCTCGCCTCTGTGTTTTGGCTTGGGACTGAAAATGGTCCCTCCTTAATCATTTCCAGCTGTTACCGGCTGATGATCACACCAACCTCAGAGGGCTCTTTTGCCTCAATTCTGTCTGACTAAAGTCAAAGATAGAAGAAAAGTAGCCCTGATCGCCCATAAACTCATGAAGCTCTGATTCTGATGCATCAAAGACTTCACTGCAAAAGGCCTGCTGGGGCTCAAACACTCCGCCTTAAGTTCATTAAGGAAGGGCTCAATAGGTTGGGCATCTTGCAGTGAACGTCGCACCGCCACTAGGCCATCTGATCGATCGGCTTCATAAGATTGCCAAGTCAGATTCTTTCTTGATATTAATAATGGCATCAATGCGAAGCTGGCAATGCCCTTTTCCAGACCCACCAATTGACCATCTGATAGATTTCCGACGCAAGCGCGGATTCTGCCAATTTAAGTCGGTCGGGTCTTGTGGGAAAACTATGTAGATAGTAGGTGTTGGTGCTCGCGCCTTTTTCCCACACACTGCCACCAAAGTAGTGCACAGTTATTGGGTGGACCGTCCGGACTTTCCACAAAGTAGAAATAATCTGCATAGTGGTCGATAGGTCCTTAAGCGCTTGAACTCAGGGGTGCTGGTCTGAACAGTGGTTTACGACCAGGTCCATGACAATTTTAATGTCTCGTTTATCTGCTTGCGCAATCAATTCATCAAAATCCTCCATGGTCCCGAAAATCGGGTCAATGGCATAGTAATCGGATATATCATAGCTTGATCAACAAAAAGGAGACTGATAAACAGGGCGAACCAGATAATCCTGATTCCTAGCGACTGGAGATAGTCCAGTTTCTCAATAATACCGCGGATATCGCCCACCCCATCGCCATTACTATCCTTGGAAAACTCTTAGGGTAAATCTGATAGGCGACACGATTTTTGCCACCAATTGCTTTCAACCATGCTTCGTCACTCCTTACTTACAATGTCATCCCAATTGAAATTCACTAAGTCCTTTGTAGACAAGAAATGGTAATCGGCTGGGACATCCTTTAACGATAGGCCAAGGGCAATAGAGGTCATACCGGCCGCCCGAATGGCTTCTATGCCTGCCCTGGCATCCTCTACCCCTACACACTTAGATGGGATAAGGCCGAGGTGGGCTGCAGCTTGAAGGAAAATTTCCGGATCCGGCTTCCCCTTAGTCAAACTTCTTGGATCTACAACCGTATCAAAATAGTTCTTAACGCCTAATTTTTCGATAATCACTCCCGCATTTTGACTGACAGAAGCTAAGCCGATTTTTATGCCTCGTTTTTTTAAGTCCTTTAGGCAATCTCCTATGCCTGGTAGCAGGTCTTGAGGGCTTAGACTTTCAAGAGATGCCACATATGCCCTGTTTTTTCTGTCGGCTAACTCTAGACGTTCAAGATCAGTAAAGTTATCAAAAATCCCTGTCTCTTTTAGAATGATTTCCAAGGATTCTTGGCGACTAATGCCTTTTAAGAGCTCTATTTAGCTCCAAGCTGACTTCGACACCAAGAGAATCTCCCAGTTCTTTCCAGGCTCCAAAAATGCAAATGCGCTGTATCTGTTATAACACCATCTAAATCAAATATGACCGCTTGAATAGCCATAGCCTGTCCTCCTTGTCTTAGCGACTGCTGACAGATTCCCGTTCAATTAAGCTATGCTTAACATAAAATTGCTTCTGGTCAATCTGTCCCTTATCAAGAATCTCTAACAATATCTCACAGGATCTCCGTCCTATCTCATGCATATCTTGTTTGATTGTGGTGAGACTTGGCGTTACGTACTTAGCAATGGCAATATCATCAAATCCGATGACCGAAATATCTTGGGGCACATTGAGATTCATGGCTTGAATGCCCTTCATCGCCCCAATAGCCATTAAATCACTGGCGCAGAAAAGCGCAGTAATCTCGGGATGGTCACTAAGAATTTCCTTGACTAGTTCCTCCGAATACTCTTCAGAGAAGAGCCCTTCATAGATAAAAGTCGGAAGATGGTGATCCGCCATACATTTTTGATAGCCACTCTCGCGGTCCTTAGAGACCTGCGCCCAAGATTTCCCGGAAATCATGGCAATAGTCCGGTGTCCACGACTAATTAAGAACTCTGTTGCCTGATAAGCTGCTACTTCATTTTTTACCGCAATCCCATAGGAGTCAGCCGCTTCTGGATGTATATCTATTAGTAGATTAGGAATCTTTAGCGTAGCTAATTCTAATAGATAGGGGTCAGCTGTTGAGAAACCATGCAAGACTAATCCTGAAATATTATTCTCAAGGCAATACTGGGATAGGCTCTTTTTCTCTTGGTCGCGATTATTAGTTAGCAGTAGCACGTAATCCACATCATGCATATCCGCCATTTCATACACCCCTGTCAAAATTTCCAAGGGGATTGTATTGGTACGGGAGACCTTGAGGTCATTGATGACCATTGCAATCTTTTTATATTGCTTTGATGATAGTGCTCTAGCAGCCGCATTAGGAACATAGCCTAATTCCTTAGCTACCTCTATTACCTTATTCTTGGTGGCTAGGCCAATATCATCATAGCCATTAAAGACCCGCGAAACTGTGGCAATGGAGACACCTGCCTTTTGCGCCACATCTTTTATTGTCACCTTCATAAAACTTTACCTACTTTCACACAATGCTGGTGCTAGCATAGCATAAATATCGCTATAACACTATTTTTCGCCATCCATGCGGATACCTTTCAAGAAATATTTATTGAAGATTAAATAGATGGCAATAATCGGAATAATCGTAATTATACTAGCTGCCATCGTATGATCCCATCGCACGCCGCCATCCTTGGCTTGGAAGGTTTGTAAGCCCAAAGTCAACGTATATCGACTTGGCGTTGAAATGTAGAGCATAGGTTTCATAAACTCATTCCAGAAACCCATAAAGGTAAAGACAGCTTGCGTTGCGATAGAGGGCATGGCTAGCGGCATGACAATTTTAAAGAAGGTCTGGAAGCGCCCTAGGCCATCAATTGAAGTCGCCTCTTCGATATCTTTAGGGAAAGAGACAAAGAATTGTCGCATCATAAAAATGTTGCCAATATTGATGGCCGCAGGTATAATCAGCGCCCCAAATGAATCTAGTAGACCTAGGTTGACCAAAATTAAATAGTTAGGAATTAATAGAACCTGACTTGGTACCATCATCATGGCCAAGAGCCCATAAAAGATTCGCTGTCTACCTGGGAAACTGAGTCGTGCTAATGCATAACCCGCCATAGTGTTAAGGAAAAATATTGACGGTTGTTCCTATTACCGAGATGATGACCGAGTTGATAAACCACTGGCTAAATAAGGAAGACCTACAAAAAATATAGGCGTAGGCATCCGTCGTAAATTCCTTAGGAATAAATGACAAGTCTCCACTGACAATTTCCTTCAAGGGCTTAAATGAAGCGGTAAATGCCCATATAAATGGATACAAAGTTAATACCGCATACACTATCAAAATGCCGTAAAGTAAATATTTGAAAAAGTTCTTCTGCTTCATTTGTCATGACACCTATCTTTCCCTGTTTACTTGCTCAGCCAATAGTGACACACAAAAGATTACAATAGCCAATACTATTGCTAAGGCAGCGGCATAGCCCATTGTATTCATCTGCCCAAATGCATATTGATAAATCATCAGGGCTAGCGTAAGGGTCGAATTGGCTGGTCCTCCAGAGCCATTAGAGAAAATGTAGGCTTGGTCAAACATTTGGAAGGTACCAATTAACCCGGACAAAAGAACAAATGTAGTGACTGGACGTAAATAAGGTACCGTAATAAAGCGAAATTTCTGAAATGACGATGCTCCATCAATGTCCGCGGCCTCGTAAAGGGCCTTAGGTAAATCAACCAAGGAAGCTAGATAAATTGTCATAAAGTAGGGCACAGTTGACCAAATGTTCATAACCATAATGACTTTCAGTGCATACTGAGGCTCTTGTAAGAAATTAATACGCTCAGCAATCATGCCGGTGCTTAGCATAAATTCGTTGATAGGCCCATAAACATTAAAGATAAACATAAAAATCATAGTCAAGGCTGAACTTGATGTTAGGGTCGGTAGAAAAATAAACTAGTTTAAAAACTTCCTCCCCTTCAAATCTTTGTTGTTTTAATACATAAGCCACTACCAGCCACTACTGTCTGAACAGGTGCCACCACGAAGGCAAAAATAGCTGTGTTCTTTAAGGCGATGATTGCCCGCTTGTCGCTTAACATACGCTGATAGTTGGCTAGGCCCTTGAAGGTAAATTGGTTGTTGAATAGATTGACACTATTAAAAAGATAAATATATAGCGAATACAATGGAGATTAAGAAGAATATCCCCACTATAACAAAGGTTGGAGATAGAAATGTATAGGCCTGTAGCATTTCTTCCCGCTGTCGCTTGGTCATTTTCTGCTTGATCTTCCCGGCCATTCTCTCATCATTCCTTTCGACATCGATATTAACAATAAATGGGGCTAAGGTTGACCCTCAGCCCCATTCTTCTTAGTTACCTGCGTCAATATCGGTATTAGCCTGTTCGTCTGCGTGTTTCATCGCATCTTCCATTTTTTCTGATCCATCTAAGGCTTTAGGTAAGAAGTTCATATAGGCATTCGCAATGGTAGAGAGTGAAGGTCCTTTTTGCCATGGGGTAGCATATTCCCAGGCCTTAATGTGCATATTTAAATCTTGGTTACCCGTGATTTTGGCCTCTTCAGCAACGTCTTGTCTTGATGGTAGGGTCCCGGTACCCTCAACCCATTCCTTCATGGCTTCGGCGCCGGTGATATAGCGAATCCAAGCATCTGCTAGTTCACTGTTCTTAGTTCCAGAGTATTTGCCCCAACCTACTGAGAACATCATAGAACCTTTTTGCCCTTTGTAAGTTGGCATTTCTTTTACTTTGAACTTGACATCAGAATATTGTTGTTTCAACAACTGATATACCCAGTTCCCTTCATCCATGATAGCTACTTTTTCTGTACCGAAGGCCTCACCATTCCAACCAGTCCCAACTTCTTTTGGTGTAGCAGCGGCCCCAGTATCTACTAATTGTTTGTAGAAGTTAAGGTTTTCTACAACTGCATTGTCTTGTAAATTGGAGCGGTTGTCCTCTGTGACTGGATTTGCCCCACCACGTTCGGCAATATGAAGGTTACGAGCTAGGTCTTGGTTATAGCTAATTGCTTTGACCTTACCAGGCCCATAGGCTTTATCTAGTTTAGCTTGAAATTCTGGCAACCATTTTAAGAGTTCTTCAAAACTATCAGGGACCTCATCCACTGATACACCAGCTTTCTCAAACATACCAGTGTTTAGGTACATAGCTAAGGTTGAAAAGTCCTTTGGAACAGCATAGAGTTTTCCATCTCTTGAGAATGCATCAATAATTGAGGAATAGAATTTATCAGTTTGAAACTTACTTGCGTCTAGCTCAGCCAAACCACCTTGTTCAACGAAGAATGGCAACATAGACATATCTACATAATAAACATCTGGTGCAGTCCGCCCAACCATATCTGCTTGAATTTGCGTATTATAGTCTGTATAGACTTTTTTCTCTACAGTGGCATGTGTCTTCTCTTCAAACTTCTTAATCAAAGCATCTAGGGTCTTTTCTTCTTGATCACTACCTCCCCAGAGCCCGACTTTTAAGGTCTGTCCTGAGAAATCTCCTAAATCTTCCTGTGCTCCAACTACTTTTTGAAAAGGTACTGTCGCTGATAATAAGCCAAGTGTCGCCATAAGGGTTGCTGCTACTTTTTTGAATACGGGTTTCATACTAGTTTTCCTCCTGTAACTCGAATGTAGTTTGCGGTGCGATTTCAATCTCACGATGATGATGTAAGAAATTGACTGACTTTAATTCCGAATGATTAGTCACACTAAAGGACTTGGGTTGCACATTAACTTCTAGCTTCACTCCTTTCCAGAAAATAGTGTAGTGCAAATGGTGCCACTCTGCTGGCAAATGCGGTTGAATGCGCAACTTCCCATCAATGCAACGTAGACCACCAAAACCAAACACTACCATTTGCCATATTCCTCCAAGGGATGCAGCATGAATGCCATCATCTGATGACGTCATTAAGCTACCCATATCGATGCTAATCGCCTCATTAAAAAGCCTATAGGCGAGTGCCTGGTCCCCCAAGTCCGATGCTAAGATGCTATGCGTGGACAGCGATAGTGAGGAATCATGTGTTGTTTTGGGTTCATAATAGTGCCAATTGGCTAGCTTAGCCTCCCTATCAAACAAGTGTTCAAACAAGAAGATTAATAAGAGGACATCCGCTTGCTTAGAAACCTGCATCTGATTAACTTGCTCTAAATTATATACCTTAAAGAGACTGCCTACTTCTAATTGATTCTTATAGGGTCTTAGGTCAATTACCTGCTTATCAAGATAGCTATCATCTTGAGGTAGAATTCCTGCTTGGTTAAGCTGAGGTAGGTAAAGAGTTTTTAATTTATCACTGAGCTCTGTCTCTAAATGCTCTAAATCTAAAGCTCGATCTAGCTCTTGATAAACTTGCTCTTGCTCCGCTCTGAGTTCGGCAATCAGACTTAAGGCACGCTGCATATTCCAATGCGCAATATAATTGGTAAAGGCATTGTTGTTAACATGCTCTTTGTATTCATCGGGGCCGATGACATCCCAGATTTCATAGCGATTAGCTTGATCGTTATAGTTTAAGCGTGAGGCCCAAAACTTAGCCGTATCCAAGATAATTTCATAACCATATTGTTTCATGAAGTCTTGATCATCCGTAATATCAACATACTGTTGAACAGCAAAGGCCACATCACCCGTAATATGCTGTTCGATGAAACCTGACCATATTTTGGTTGCCGTTCCTTTAATGATGTCCGTGACCCCCAGACTGGAGTCGTCTCGCCGTCACTAGGCCAAGCAGCCTCCCAAGGATATTGGGCCCCTTGGTAGCCATTATCCCGAGCCTTATTATGCGCACCTTCCAATCCAAGGTAACGATATTTTAAGAGACTCCTTGCAGTAGTAGGCTGTGAATAGGTAAAGTAAGGTAACATGAATAATTCGGTATCCCAAAAAGTATGCCCCTTATATCCCTCACCACTTAAACCTTTGGCACCAATGTTCATGCGTTCGTCATGTGCCGGCGTCATAATTTGAAGATGATACTTGGCAAAGCAAAGAGCCAACTCATCCATATCATTGTTTGATTTAATGTGAATAGGCGCTGCCTGTCAAACCTCGCGCTGCCATTTTGCTCGAGATTGGTCTAACAATTGTTCATAGCCAACTTGATAGATGCGTCGATTCGCTGCTAAGGCCCAATCTACTAGCGAGAGACTGTGGTCTCTATCTAAATCATAATCCGTATGATAGGTTCCATATCTCTCTATCTCTAAACCGCTATTTGGAGCTAAGGTTACCTTATAATTCATTAACAAGCGACGACGTTGTATATCAAAAGTCTGATCGATGTCTACCTCTTCTCCATTAATCTTTAGCCGATGCGACAGGGTCGTAACTAAGCTTTTCTTGGACTGACTGGTTGTGGACAGCATCTGCAGAAAAATCTTATCGCGCAGTCGCTTGTCGCCTTCTGCAAAATGTTGCGTCCCACTATTTGTTATTTGCCCATCAATCCCTGATATAATCTCAATGGTCATGGGCTTATCAGAGGAATTCTTTAACTCAATCTGATGGCAGTAGACATGTAAATCCTTAAGAGACACAAAGCGTTTGGAGGCCCATTCCACTCTCACTTGCTCGAATTCCCACTTAAAGGACCGCGTAATCTCACCAGTCGTTAAGTCAATTTGCCGCCTATAATCTTCGACTTTGCCCGAATCAAGATTGATCCGATTACCATTAACTTTGACCTCTACTGCGGTCATATCAGGACAGTTGGCTAATTCAGTTACTTCATTCTCATCAAACTGATTGAAATTGCCTGCAATGAAAGCTCCACGCTTTTCATTAGTATATCGCTCTTCCGTTGCGGCCCGAATACCCATATAACCATTACCTTGCGCGAAAATGGTCTCAAATTTCCGAATCCATTTTGATTGGAATCTGGGTTCTCTTATGCCTTTTACTTCCCCAGTCAAGTATTCAATATTTTCCATAGCGACCTCCTTCATCAATACTTAGACAACTTAAAAATATAGAGGACAGCATCAAAAAAAACTAAGCCTAGAACTAACACCAAGTTTAGTTTGAGAAATAAAGCTACCAGACTAAGTCCTACTTGCATAAGCAGAAAAGACCGCCATTTAAAGTAGCCGTCAGATTGTTTGGCAAGCATTGTCATGCCTAGGTACGAGATAATGACCAACAGGAGCAAGGGTAGTGTTGGAATATGGGCTAGTGGGGAGGTTTCTATTGGCTCATTCATAGGCTCAATCCACCTTAACAGAAGTCTGTCCAATTATATCATGCAAGTATCGCCCTTGCTTGAAAAAGACGACTAGTGTCACCACTATGAAGAACCAACCAATCCATGTTGGCAAAAAGTATAGCATTTTACTCACTTCCCTTGAAATCAAGCAGAGGAAAGATTGATCGGGCCGGTAATAATTCAAATGTAGATGACCAAAAAAACGGCCGACCGTCTTTCCAGAAAAAGACGAGGAAAAATTACACCGTAAAGTATATAGAGGACTTGTGCCAACAAGTCTCGACTAGTCTCCTGAACTCCTAACAGAGTCATCACTAGATATAGGGTGAGATAGGCAATGATTAAATCAATTAAACCAGTGAGGATTCTAATGACTTTATCCATAAACCCACCTCACTAAAAACGTTTTCGTTAAATCTATCATAGCACCTCTTTAGATAAAAAAAGCAAGCGTTTTTCCTAAAACGTTTTAGTTCTGCAAAAAATTAGTGTGGGTGAAGTAAGATCTTCATCCACACTATAAACTAATTAATTACTATCACTCACTCCGTCACCACAGAACTCAATCACAGGCTCAATGACCTCCCGCTCTAATCCTAGGGCCTTGGAGTTCTAACATCTTATAGGCTAGCGGTATGTCCTTCTTGACCCGGGCCCAGATTTGGTCCTTGGCCCTGGTTCTCCATTTGGGCTTGCTCGATATAAGAGAAAATGACCTCTAAACGCACTTGCGCAAGTCTCGCGGCGTATGCTTGAGGAGAGGGTCACCGACCCGTTCAATTTCAGCCTAAACCACCTTTTTCCGGACTAAAGCTTTTAGCTAGTGGTCCACTCGACAAAGTGGACCACTGGCTCATCTAATTTCGGCGCAAACCGCCCTTTTTCCGGACTAAAAGTTTCGAGCTAGTGGTCCACTCTGACAAAGTGGACCACTAGCTCATCCATTTTCGGCGCAAACCGCCCTTTTCTGGCCTAAGAGTCTGAACTAGTGGTCCACTCGACGGAGTGGACCACTAGCTCGGGGCGAGGGCTAAGGCTCCGTCACCAGCAACTCAATAACAGGCTCCACAAGCTCCCGCTCTAGTCCTAGGCCTTGGAGTTCTAGCATCTTATAGGCTAGCGGCATGTCCTTCTTGACCAGGGCCCAGATTTGGTCCTTGGCCTGGTTTTTCCATTTGGGCTTGCTCGATATAAGAGAAAATGACCTCTAAACGCACTTGTTGCGAGTCACGTGGCGCCTGCTTGAAGGAGAGGGTCACCGACCCGTCCGCTTCAAGGCGCACTCAGGCTGTCGCCCTGGTCATTGTGGCTAACATCAACCAGGCGACCCTGACCGGCTAGCTCTAGGTCCGTCAAACAAGCTCCCACAAAGGTTAGCTCATAGGTCCGAAGACCAGTTCCTTGAGGCGCCAACTTGAATGCTTTGCCTTCAAGAAAGGTTAGCCCGGTCGTAAGGAAGGCCGTGCCGGCCCAAGTATCAGTTGCAGTTTCAGCCTCTTCCACCAAGTCGAAATGGCCATCGGCGCCAGTGAAGACCTTGATGGCCAAGACGCTTGGATTAGCCAGCGAGTTGTCCGTCCCATCCTCCCCAGACAGAGGCAGGATGGCACCCGCCTTGGCGAAGAGCCCCATGCGTTCCAGCGGCCGATAAATCGATAAGCGCCGGCCCCCACTATAGCGCAAGCCTGTCTGAATATCATACCAGGTTCCCTCCGGCAGCCAGCCATCGAAGCGAGAACAGAGACTGCGTTGATGACGGGGCTGAGTCAGGGGCATAACCATGATTTGGCTACCAAAATAATATTGATTAGCCACCTCATAGGTCGCCTCCTCTTCAGGGTGCTGATAATATAGGGGCTCAATCAGGGGCTGAGCCTGATAGGCCGCCCGGTAGTTCATAGTATAGAGATAAGGCAGGAGCCGGTGGCGCAGGCGCAAGTAGTCCTTCATGCTGCTAGCATATGGCTCCGGATAGCGCCAGGGTTCTTTGCCTAGGAATTCTGAAGACGAACTATGCAGACGCATAATAGGGAGAAAAGACGCCCAGTCGGGTACCGGCTGCAAGGCGACTCATTGTCGCGGTAGCCGAAGATGTGGTCACCGATATCATGACTCCACCAACCATAGCCGATATTGTCGGCCGTCGCTGAAATAAGGGTGGAAGTCCAGCGATTCCCAGGTCATGTGGCTGTCACCCGAGAAGCCCACTGGATAGCGGTGGCTACCAGGTCCGGCATAACGCGAGAAGGTAATGCCTTGAGGGCCACGGGCTTGAATATCGTGGTAGTGATAGTGGTTGAGCACCCAAAGCGGGTCCACGCCCTTGACCGTCTGGCCTTGTTGCCAGTCAATCCACCAGAAGTCTACCCCTTGCTCTTCTTTTGGATGGTGCAAGTGTTTGAAATAAGCTTCTAGGGAAGCGAGGCGAGGTCGGGTCGAAGACCACGTATTCGCCGCCTCCCAGTCTAGGGCCAAGCTCTTGAGCCATTTGCTGGTACATGGACTCAAAAGGTCGCACCCCATCAGCCGGATGGACATTAAGGGTGATGCGCAGGCCATGCTGGTGGAGCCAGGCCATAAAGCCCGCAGGATCCGGGAAGAACTCCTCATTCCAGGTGTAACCGGTCCAGCCACTGCCATATTGAGGTGGAACGGAGACCACATGCCAATCCATGTCGATGACTGCCACGGTGAAGGGCAGACCCTCGGCTTCAAAACGCTCAATCAGCTGGCGATAGGTCGCCTCGCTATAGCGATAGAAGCGACTCCACCAGTTACCCAAGGCATACTTGGGCAGGAGGGGCTGGGGCCCGGTCAAGCGATAGAAGTCGGCCAAGCAAGCCCGGTAGTCATGGCCATAGCCAAAGTAATAGAAGTCTTGGCTGTCACCTTGCTTGACCTGGTACCAACCATCCTGGGTCAGCTGCAGACTCTGGCTGTCATCCAGAACGCTGAAGCCAAAGCGGGACATAAGCCCCCGCTCTAGCGGCACCGCCCCATTAGCATGGTCCAAGGTTTGGGCCGTCCCACCCAAATCCTGAATAGGATCACCATAATGCCAATCACTGTGGTAGATACTGAAGTAACCCCGCAGCTTGAAGACCAAGCCCTCTCGAGAGAAGGCCTGCTTGTTATATTGGATGAGCACATGGTCGGTGATGATTTCCAGTAGGTCCTCCCGCTCCCGAATTTCATAATGAGGCACAGGAAAGTCCCGGTTCAAGACCGTCTGGGTCTGACCATCATAGAAGGTCCCCGTCGGACTATACTCAGCCCGAATCAAGCGAGAAGTCAGAATAGTGAAGCGGTAATTGGGCCCCTGAATGATGGCCCCCGGCGCCGCCAAGGGCTGATAGTCTTCATAGACAGCTTTAATCATGGCTAGTACTCCCTTCTAAGGATAAATTCTTGTTGATGAGGTTGGCGGGGATGTATTGCTGGCGCTGGTCGTGAGCGGTCTGACCTGACTGTAAGACGCGACTCAAGCTAGCCATGGCCTCTTCCCCCTTGTGAACCTGATTGAGGTCAATGGTGTTGACCTCGGTCGCCAAATACTGAAGATAAGGAATGTTATCAAAACTCATGAGGCGCCGATCTGGGTCCCACTGGCCTAGCTGGCTTTGGCTGACCTTGACTAATTCCATAGCCAAGACATCGGCGGTCACCATCAGGCCCCGGTACTTGGACAGGTCCTTAATCAAGTCATCCAGCTTGGTGTTGAGGTAGAGGGGCAAATCCCCCCGGCCGCCAGCAGCCTGATAGGCCGCATTGGCCCCCGCATAACGGGCCTGTATAACCCCTACCTGGTCGGGGTCAAATTGATAGCTTAGGAAGGCTAAGTCCAAGCCCTGGCTGTGGGCCAGCAATTCCACTCCGGCATAGGCTAGGTCATAGTCCTTGGAGTTGAGCAACTGCACATGGTCAGCAGCCTCGACTAGGGCCTGTCCTGACGCCGTCAAATAGGTATCGATGAAGACCAAGGGCTCGCTGACGCTTTCTATCATAGCCGCTGCCATATGGGAATCACAGCCTACTACGATATGACCTGCAAAGGCCCACTGGCGTCTGACTTGGTGGACGGCCTCTAGGCTCTCTATATTATGAAGCAGGATGTAGTAGTTCTCTTGCCTGGCAATGCGCTCAATCCCCTCTAGGAGCGAGGCCACAAAGGGGTCAGAATAATTAAAATCCCGTCCGCTACTATAGAACAAGACACTGACCAGGCGCGAAGCCTTAGTCACTAAGGCCTTGGCATTGAGGTTGGGCGTGTATTGCAGCTCCTGAGCCAGGGCTTGAATCTGGGCTACCGTCTCCTGGGAGACCTTGTGGTGTGGTCATTCAAGACATTGGATACAGTCGCGATACTGACATTAGCGGCTTGGGCAATGTCTTTTAGGGTTGCTTTTTTCATTGGGGTCGCCTCAAATCTGACGATTATTTGCTGGAACCTGTCGCAATCCCGGCAATAAATCGTTTTTGGAAAATAATATAGACAATGACAATCGGAATGATTGAAATGGTCGTGGCGACTGAAGAGGCCGCCAGAAGTCGGTGCCATACTGGCCATTGAATTGACGTAAACCTACCGCCAAGAGTTGCTTGGACTTGGTGTTAATCATCAGGTAAGGCCAGAGGAAGTCTTCCCAACTCCATAGGAATTGGAAAATGGCTAAACTGGAAAATAGTGTTACGTGACATAGGCAAGATTAGGCGATGGAAGATGTAGAAATCCGAACCCCCATCGACTCGTGCCGCTTCAATCAGCTCATTGGAGATGCCTGAAATACTTTGTTTGAACATGAAGATCCCGAAGCCGCTGACCATACTTGGGATAATCAGAGACTTATAGGAATCCAACCAACCGAACTTAACCATCATCTCGTATTTAGGAATAATGGTCACGGCCCATGGCAACATCATAGTACTCATGACCACCGCAAACAGCAAGGATTTGCTTTGAAAGTGAACTTAGCGAAGATAAAGCCAAAGAGCGCGGAGGTATAGATAATAATGGCTGTAATGGTCACCGAAATCATCAAGCTATTCCAGAACATACCCATGAAATTAAACTTTTCCTGAATATTGGTGTAGTTGTTGAAGGTGGACATGCCTGGGAAGAGACCCCCACCTAACTTGACAATCTCACTATTAGGCGCAAAGGAAGACACCAGCATCCAGATAAAGGGAATAATGGTGATAATGGCCAAAGTCGCTAAAATCAGATTCAAAAATCAGGCTTAAGATGCCTTTTAGATTTCATTGTTGGTCACCTCCCATATCCATATAGCGGAACATTAAGAGCGTTAGAATAGCAATGACGACGAAGAGAATGACCGCAATGGCCGAAGCCGTCCCAAAGTTATAGTTGACGAAGGCCTCATCAAAGATTAAGTAGGAAATAACAAAAGTCGAAGTCCCCGGTCCCCCTTCCGTCATAATCAGAATTTGAATATAGGTTTGGAAGTAGGAAATGAGGGAGGTAATGGTAACGAAGAGAGTCACTGGCTTGAGCAAGGGCGCGTAATATTCTTGAAGGTCTGCCGACCATTAGCCCCATCAATGCGACTAGCTTCATAGACCTCTTCCGGCAGGCCCATAAGCCCCTGCTAGGAAGAGGACCGTCGCATAACCAAAATCTTTCCAGACGGTCATGATGATAATGGCAATCATGGCCCAGTTAGAGTTCTTGAGCCAGTTGATGTCCAGATGGAAGAAGCGATTAATAAGCCCAAACTGAGGATTAAACATCCACATCCAGACGAAGGAGACAGCCACCATAGGGGTGACAGTCGGCATATAGAAGAGGCCTTGGAAGAAGGTCCGCATCTTGGTCATGCGTGAGAAGAGCATGAGGGCCAAGGCCAAGCCCACTGCCAACCGCAAGACGGTCGAGATAGCGGTAAAGAACAAGGTATTAGTCAGCGATTTCCAAAAGAGCTTATCGCCTAATACGAAGCGATAGTTCTCCCAACCAATATAGTTGTACTTCTGGGTCAGCGGATTCCAGTCATGCAGACTCCCGGCAAAGGCCTTATAGATGGGATAGAAGAGGAAGACGGCAAAATAAACGATCAGGAAGAGGGACCGACACATTACGAAAGTTGAGTTGTTTTTCAGGATATTCATCATTTTAACTCCTTTTAACAACGAGAGTGAGTGAGTAGCTGACTACCCCCTCACTCTCAGATTGAGATACTGCCTCATGCCTAGCGGCCTGGGGCAGATCTGCTATTCTTATTGATAGGCTGATTCCAGCGACTTGAAGGACTCATTGCGCATGTCGCGTTCCATTTGACGTTGCGCATTTTCTAAGGCTGAATCCAGATCCACGCCATTATAGAGCACTTCTTCGGTTGCCTTCTTGGCACTGGTTTCCATGGTAGCAGGAATGGGCCAGGCCAAATCAACTTCTTGATACGTGGCGCAATGACAGATAAGACAGGGTCTGACTTGAGTGATTGATCTTCTTGGACACTATTCTTAGTTGGATAAGAAGCATAGGCTTTGGCTGCTTCTAGTGAGTATTGGTCGTTAGCCAAGAGATACTTGAGGAAGTCTTGGGCCACTTTTCTTTGTTCTTCTGATTGGTTCTTGTTAATACCTGGGGTGCTTTCGCCGTTGTAGCGGTCATAAGCAAAAGGCTGATCCTTGCTGAAGGTTGGAGTCGCGAAGACGCCATATTCCACATCTGGATACTTAGTCTTGAGCTCGTTAGCGAACCAGCCCCATTTGTAAACCATGGCGGATTGTTGGTTACCGAAGCTTTGGGTATCGTCGGTCCCGAAGTCCTTAGAACCTACGCCATCCACCTCATAGAGGTCCACGAGGAACTTGAGGTTTTCTTTGGTTGTCTCGTTATTGTAGTTAGGGGTGGTACCATCTTCTTGGAAGAGCAAGGTCCCCTTTTGGTAGTTGAGGCCTTGGTAGAGACCCGCATAGGAGCCATTCCAGTTGAAACCTGCTTGAACTAGGTTGTCGCCTTCCTTGATGGTTAATTTCTTAGCCACTTGGCGGAACTCATCCCAGGTCTTAGGAATGTCCTTGTCCGTTAAACCGGCTGCTTGCCACATCTTCTTGTTATAGTAGATGTTACCCGTATTCATGACGATATCGATATAGTTAACTTTACCGTCCACAACATGAGGCTCTACCCCAGTGAAATCTGCCTTGAGATCTTCGGTTGGAATATCATAAGCTTCTAGGTAGCTTGATAACAGCTTGTCTTGGGAGTTATGAATATTGAAAATGGCTGGACCATCGGAACCTTGTAAAGCTAATGGCAACTTGGTCCAGTAATCATCCCAAGGATGGTTGACCACTTCAATTTTGACATTAGGGTGTAACTTTTGGTAGGACTCCGCTAACTTGATAGCTGGGTCGCCGTCATTCCAGGTCCAATACTGAATGCTGACATCCTTGCCATCATTGACAGGCGCCTTAGTATCATATTGGACTTTTTGGCCGAGCGTGTCGTTAGCCTGAGCAGAGCTGAGGGGCACCACACTGGTAGCTAACAAAGCAGAAAAGGCCACAAGCAGTGACTTCATCAACGGTTTTTTCATAGGGAACAGTCCTTTCTCATGTTTAGGTTAAACGTTTAACCTTTACTTGAGTTTAGCACTAGGTTCAGTGTTTGTCAAGCGCTTTCTTTTTTGTTTTAGAGAAAATTCCTGATTTGTGGCTAAAGCAGAGGAGCCTTCCCCCTTTTTCCGGCAAAATCAAAGGAGCTAGTGGTCCACTCCGGAAAGTGGGCCACTAGCTCATACGAAATCGGCGCTTTTCCCCCTTTTCCGGTAAAATCAAAGGAGCCAGTGGTCCACTCGAGAAAGTGGACCACTAGCTCACACGAAATCGAGGCTTTTCCCCGGTTTCCAGCCAAATCAAAGGAGCCAGTGGTCTACTCTAGAGAGTGGACCACTGGCTCGCACGTAATCGGGGCTTTTTACCGGTTTCCTGGATAAATCTGAGGAGCTAGGCTTGGGACTTGCGGAAGGAGCGCCACCAGCGCCAGACTAGGACTAGGGAGAATAAGCCTAGCAAGCAAAATAAGGTAGGTAGGACGACTTGTGGCACTAGTAGGTCAGCCTGGAAGTTGGCGCTTCTGACTAGGGCGGAATTTAGCCAGTCAAAAATCACATGCGCCAATAGATGAATGACATAGAGGACTTCCAGAATGAGCACGGCAATGATTAGCCCTTGCGACTTGTGAGCAAAGCGCTCTGATAATAGGACGACTTGAATGGCGAAATATACTACGAAGACTAGGATTGAATTGAGGTCGGTAGGCTTAAGCGAAGCCTGCATCTGTAGGAATCTCAGCAAAACGAGTCCAGCAAGCAGTAGGATTCTTGTGAGTAGGTAGAAGGACTTATAGCGCGCACGTTGCTTGCGCCCTTGCTCTTGAATGGAAGAAAATTGGTCGGTCATGATATTACTCCTTTGTTAAGGTGGCTAGGGTGTACTCTAAAATCCTTACCACTAACACCGCTTAAGTAATTACTAATCTGATTATAGCAAATCTTAGCACAAGAGGTAAATGGAGAGGTGCTTTATTAAGCGAGAAGTTGCTCTGGCATCCGTCATGATGCCGTCACTGTCTCACGATGAAGTCGCTTGAGCTAGTTACACCTATTGCCACTTGTCAAGGACTTTTTAATCAAAAATCATCTTTTTTTTTATTCGATTTTCTCCTAAGCTCCCTCAGCATTATTCTTGTAAGTTTATCTTGCATTGTTTCAGTTGCATTTTCATCGAAATGGACAACAACCTCATAGGTGGTCTTTCCGATCTTTCTTTTTGTTCTAATGCCTTTTTTATCTGTGTTTTTCAGTTCTTCCATAAATTCTCCTTTCCTCGTTGAAATAAAAAAAGCGATTAGATTTTTTTATTTTTCTAATCGCTCTTACCAATATTTTTGAAATTAGTTCTAAAAACCAAGAAGCTCAATCATCTCTAAATTGAGGTTTCTCACTATTTTTCATATGGATTATAATGATTGATGTTGCAGCCAAATTCTTTTTAGTTTCTTGATTTTTATTCTCCTTTGTCCACTCAACCAACGATATACCATCAAAATCTTCTATTCTTCCATCATTCATCTTACTTTTGAAGTACCATTCAACAACTGTTTGATGTTCACTATGGAAAAACTGCTTTATATCCCACGCAAGCACTTTTCCTCTTGTATTCCACTCATTAAACCAATGCTTTACAGTTGCTCGATTTTCATATTTAGGACACCAACTTTCAGTATAAACAACATCTTCCGCAAATATATCGTCTATTCCTAAATCTTGTTGTTTGAGCCACATATCAAACCATAAGCTAATGATCTTCTCTCGGTTTTTCATATTTATCACGCTCCTAATGCTCGGACTTATAAATCCATTTTTAGATAAATCATATGCACCCTTGCTCTTGAATTGAAGAAAATTGATTGGTCATGATATTACTCCTTTGGTTGAAATGAGGACGGGTCTGGGGTAGCCTGCGACAGTCCCTGTCACCTCTATAACTCTAGGCGCCCCTATGAACGCATCATCTGAGCACCTTCCTGTTTGCCGTCTAACTTTCTATCGCCTTGTCTTCCTCAGTCACGGCAATATCCTGCTGGGACTTGCGATAGGAGCGCCACCAGAGCCAAGAGAAAGTAAGCGACAGCAGACCTAGGCCCAGTAGGATAGCCTGGAAAAAGGAATTTGATATAAAACATTAGTCTATCGGTATTCTGTGACTTTACATAAACAAAGTTCATCCAACTAAACACAAAATGAACAAAAAGGTGTAAGTCATAGAGGGCATCTGATACGACAACGCCCACCAATATCGCGGCTGACTTACGTCCAAAGTGCTCTGATAACAAAACTAACTGTGCAGTGAAGACTAGTGCGAAAAGCACCAAGGGCATCGCTTTAAATTCTTTGATTTCCGCGAGAGCTTGTAGGGCACTTAAGACTATCAGACCAAGGAGAAGCAGATATTTTGTCAGCATATAGAAGGATTTATAGACTAAGCGCTGATTGCGTGGCTTGTCTTCTAGATTAGGCGACACTTCCAATCCTTGAATCAGAAGATAGAGAGAATCACTTGGGCTATCTTCTATTGCGGACCGTTCCGACTCCCTAGACTTCCAATGCAGTGCGACGAACTTTTTAAGGGACGTGACTAGCAACAGCATAGATAAAATAGATAAACAAGCGCCTATAACTAATCCAGCTTCCAAGAGTGCGGCATAGATAAGAAGAGCAAAACCTAACCCACCCTCACCATAACCATGTCGACCATTCCTATTAAATATCATAGCAATAATCAAGGCAATATTGACTAAATCCCAGACCATAAGGGCAACATAAGCACCCGACTGGTAGCGGAAGCGTCCGAAGAGAGACATACCTAAGCCAAGCAAAGCCGGTAGCACCACCCAAAGCCATATTCCATATCCCGGTCTATACTCCAAAAGTAAATCAGGTATCCACCAGAAAAAGAGGTAGATAATCAGCATGGTCAGAGCGAAAGATAAGCGAGACATGGTGAGTGAATTTAAAGCTCTTACGGCTTGCCAGAAATCCTCGCGATTCTTTCTATCTTTGTCAGAAAGTTGTCTTGTCATTGGAACACCCCTTTATTCAGGCGACTGGGATAGCCCCTCTATCTCTAGCTTCCCTAGCCCCATAATGGAAACTCATTAACCTAATTATAGCAAATATTAGTATAGAAGGTAAACGGATTATTTAGAGATTTTAAAAGGCTAAATGCTTTTCTGCCTGAGCCAGTCCATTGTTCTGACTATCTATGGACTGGATCAGAAACAGTCCGATGCCTACCCCAATAAATAGAGCAGCCCAGCGCAAGTCAATTGCACTGGGCTTGTTTTTATAAATCAGTAGAAATCAGTTAATACTAGAGATAGTTTTCATGTATGTCACGTATTTGCCGGAATATTGCTTCTAAGACTTGAACCACAATACTGTTTCCAGCCATCTTAACTAACTTGGTAACGGTTAGAATAGTCCTATCTCTACCTACAGTAATATTCTCTTGAGTTAAGAGATCAAACTGCTCCTCAGAAAAACCCATTAATAAGAAGCACTCTCTTGGGGTCAGGTTACGATATTTAGGATTCTTTTCCGTCAGAACAGCTGAACCATACGCGATAACCCCTGAATTAGGATTCCTATCTTGCTTAGTTGTGACTGTACGGGCACTTAAATTCTCAAAGACTTGATTACCTTCTGCTAAAATGAGGTTCTCAGCAAAGATCTTTTCGCGTGAAGGTGTTAATTCTGGCGTGCTCTCTATCGCTTCCGCACGATAAACGTCGTTACTATAATCTACCTTTAGGTAATCCGCCAAAGACTTTCTTTGTGCCTCTGGGCAAATAATATGTTCTAGTGAATTGACTACAAAGTAGTCTTCTATCTCTCTTCGCTTTCCAGCATCCGTTGCAAGAACACTAATCATGTAGGTTCTAATTCGAGATTGTGGCACTCCAAAATTTCTTGCATCTAAAGTGTAGACTTGATTGATATAACCCAAGGAACTTAAGAAAGCTTGCCATTCTAAGAAGTTGTCGATGTGGCGTGGCGACAATATATTACTTACATTCTCCATTAATAAAAATGGCGGTAAATCTCGTTCACATGCTACATATTCTTTAAGAATACGCTCTACTTGCCATAATAAAGTAGATTTATTATTGGCATCACGGTCAATCCCTCCGGAATCTCTATTATGCCAATAGCCGCTTATTGATAAATCTTGACAGGGAAATGAATAAGTTAATATATCAGCTTCAGGCAAGTCTTGCGCATGAATCTTAGTAATATCAACTAAGTTGTTGTTGTTGCGAATTGAGCACAAAATAGCCTTAAGATGCAAGATTGATAAGGAGGAAATCGCTCGCTCACTCATCGGGTTCTTACCATCCATGGATAATGTGTATTCTTTGAGTTCGTCAATTAGATCTTGCTTCGTATAGTGTCGGAACGCGGACAAATCTTGCTTGCCGTTGTGTAGAATATCGTAGGCATACATAGCATTAACGTCCCACTCAGAGATTGCTACTACCTTGTGGTCGAGACCAATATTTTTAAGGGCTTGTGTTTGGCTCCCAATCCCACTGAATGTCTCAATCATTCTGAGCATGTCCTTCACTCCTTCCAAACATGAGATATTCTATCATACTTCTAAATGAGTTTAAAGATATAATAGTCTATCTCGTTAAATCTCTCAATTTTTAAATGTCTCTTATCTATGTTGCGCAGGTTTCCAACAGTAACCTTATCTAAATTGGCCAATCTCCGATCTAAATATCCTAACAATTCTAGCAAAGCCCTCTCAGGAATACATAGTTTTTTTCCGAATTGTCCCGCTAACCTTGCTTCTATCACATTAGGATTGTTGATATCACCAAAATATAGTCTGAATGATTTTTCTTCTGGAAATTTATAAAGCTGGTTAAACCTAGGTGGAAAGATAATTTCTCCGCTTATATGTGTACTATCTAAGTCACTCAATAGATACAATGGGACCTCAAATTCATTATAATACCTATCTATCCTATTCCGCGGATTGTATCCCATGTGTCTAGTAATTATAACTTTTGGACTGTCCCCATCATTAGCTATACTTCCTTCTTTATCCAAAACTATATCTAGTGGGAGTTCTTCGGAATTCGACTCAACGATGGAATCTACTTTTCTCCCTACAATAGGGACATTAGCTAGAACTCCTATATCATTCGCGAGCATTGACAGACTTGCTTGCTCCAAAAATAGCTCATTTACATTTTCAACAGACTTTATCATCAGCTCTCTCTGAGCAAGGTATCCGGCCTCGGAAAAATTAGCCGAACCAATAAATACATGGCTACCCTCAGAATGACTAGATATAAATTCGATTAACTTAATATGTGTACAAGGTTCCTTTACTTGGTAAAAAATTTTTATATTGGGGTAAGTGGACATTAAGGCTAAATAGCCCACATGATCTTCTTTGGGAATCCCGCGAGTCGCCATGCCTATATAAACTTCTAAGTTACGTCCACCAAGGATATTAGCTACACGCTCAATGAATTTCGCGGAACTATAGCCAGTGATTACTCGTATAGTTTCTGCTTTTTCTATGTATCCTTCAATAATATTTTCGTAAATTTCGTCACTAATTAACATCTAGGACCCCTTAATTGAATCAAAAAGATACTGAACATATCCTTCGATGCCACCTTCAGCTAATTCTGGATAAGTGACAGGAAGTAATGCTGTATTTAACTTCAGGATTGAACGAAAGCCGTTCCGGCTAGAGTCCTCTATCAAGGCGTATTGCTTCATGATCTCTCTGTATAATTCAACATAATAACCTAGCCCTGGCCGTTCCACTAGGTTCATAATGGTATCTGTTGTATTAGAAGCTAACCTTTCCCTTGTTGCCTCTACACTTCCAGCCCAAGACAAATGGATATACCACCATATTTGCTTAAGCCAGATCCGTCTATTCATCCGGAAAATACGATCCTCATTAGCATTGCCTTGCCAACGTACACGAACAATATCAGGAACTACTCTTACTGATAAATACCGCCATACATCATCATTGGTGGCTACACGATTATTAAAACCCGTTCTTGGATTTAATACCTCATACAAAGCGAGGCCAAAATTTAAATCGTATAGGTAAGTTGGAATACGATAAAACTGATCAAAACCTTCTCGCTCATACATCTCGTCTCTTTTTGCAAGCAACCGCTCCCTTAATGAAACAAATTCAGGACCAGGTGAGATAGATAGACTTCCATCTTTATTGATGAACAAGCGCTCATAATCTATTGCTGCACTTGATACATCGTAGTTTAATTGTTCCCAATTAATCATCTTTGTTTCCTCCAGTCAAGTTCATTTGCGAAATTGACGCCCGTAGACTATTTAAGACTGAAATGACATCAGAGCGATCAACTGAAAATGTATCGAGCCAATATTGTACAGCTGCAAGCACCGATCCTGGAGCAGCTTCGTCGAGATGCTCATAGTCGATATCTCCTGAAAATAATACCTTATTGATGATCATAGCCATAGCCTCCACCATCACTTCCTGCATTAAACATTGACTGACTTTTTGCTTTTCCTCTTTGACTTTTAAGAATACTGGATGCTTGGTATTAAATAGTACTCGAACATTGTCGTAGTTGAAGATATCGGTATCCGGTTCTGTAAAATATGTCTCTAGTTTCCAGAGTGGGCCACCTACCTCTTCATACTCGCCAATTGGGAAACTAGATCCCTCTCCATCAACTGAAATGACAAATTCAGCCAGATTGTTTTCTGTGAGAATCATACCTGCTAATTCAGCTTGATCAGGTGACTTTTTCACCGCTTTTTCCAAGTACATAAACAGATGGAAATGTACCTTTCCTCTTAGTGAGCCTTGAGGGAACTCTTTAATCAAAGTCCATTTCTTCTGATCAGAATCCAACTTGATAGAACCTACATTTTCTGAATATTGGAATTTAGCCTCATTTGAAAACACATGAACGCCAAAGCCAATAGTATTCATAAAATTGGTAATCCCGAATGGACCAAATAAGTCGCTAGGTTTATCAATCTTCACCTCTAACTTTACTTTCAAGTTATTGGAGTCCGGAGCCCATGAAGAATCTATATCACTAATTACAATTTCACCATAATTGGTGGTGTCGATAGCAATTTCTTTTCCTTCATAGTCATAACTTAGGAAAGGACCCTTCACGTCTAAACCAATCTTCTTATAATCCTTAGTCCCTATCTTCTTATATAGGTTGATTATGTTAGCCATTAAAGATCCCCCTACTTACTCTCTATAATAATGTTTGGCATAAATTTATTAGATGTCTTACGCATTGCTAGCACCATATGATATGTCTGTGGTTTATTAGCAGCAAGGAAGTGAACAGCCGTCTGATTCATAGCAAAATTATAGGCTACATTTCGACCATCCTGGAACCGAAGCTTAGTGAATTTAAATGGAAATGGCACATCAGTAATTTCTTTTGCCAAGACGCATAGTCAAGGTTGCCTGCTTGACTCACTACCGCAATCTTCAAGCGACATTCCTTGTTGATTGGGATCGCAACTTCTACTTCAATTTCAACTTGGTCTTCCCCTACTAACTTGCTTCCAAGAATGCTTACCGTAGCCTTATGTTTTGGCCCGTTTCTTCTATCACCAGATGGTCTTGAAGGGCGATCCTTGCTAGCGCTAGATCCCTTGCCAAAGCCAGTTGGCGGCATAAGTAGGTACCATACTTTTTAGCCAATCGGCTAGTTGCAGAAAAACTGTTGTTAGATGTTTCCGTCTCAAAATATTCTTGAATCGCCTTACGAGAGTTACGTATGATTCGCTTCACTAAAGTGAACTTATCACCGTCAACCCAATCTGCGTGGTCTGCATTCTCTGAAGCTCTTAAATACTCCTCTAAACTATCATGCTCATAATATAGAGGGGACAATTTTACAGCTGACCTTGGAACAAACATGCCTAATAGCATATGTTTTTCACTTTGAATAGGACCTGTTGGAACCCACGATTCGTCTATCGCATATCGCACAACCATACCTGGCATTCGAGAAAAGGCAAGTACCCTAGAGTTATGCGATTCAATTTTATCCTTGGAGTAATTTCCAAAATATGCCAATGGTGATTGATAATAATCTGGTGGCCCCATCTTCAGTTCTTCACGACTCGCTTCTATAAATGCTACATATCCAATCTCTTCAGTAGTATTAGCTAAGTCTTTACGATGAATAGCAACTGGTTTGACTATTATCTTTTCAGATACACTGTTTCCTATTAATGCAGAATTATAGATATCTTGCATCAAACGGAAAACAGGAAGCATAGTGCTTTTTAGAATCGGACGATCATTTACCCTACACAATAATTGAGCTCTCTTAAAGTGAGTACTGTAGGATTTGTTATTTATACGCGGATAGTACCATCTTTGAACAGCAACTTCTATCTCACTTGAAAGTTCGTTTAGCCAACCACACTTTTCTTTTATTGGATCATTGCTGGTCTCATGATTAATAAACTCTTTCTTGAGATAAGGAATTATAATACTAGTACCTGTTTCATCCCCACTATAGCGTCGCAGATTGAAAATCGAGAGAAATTCCTGTATAGTTTCGGGATCTACGATAGGATATATTCGATTACCATTTTCGCTTTCTACGCCCCACCAAGCGATCCCTCTATTACTCTTCGTCAATAAGCGATATGGTTGCTTATTATCTTCTATCAATGAAGCAATAAGACGTTCTTGATAGCCACTTTTTCGCTTAATGCGTGTGTAGTAAATAACTAGTCCTATCCCAACACGAAAATAGCTAGTCTTACCTAGACCCCAACTACCACCCGCACCTTCAACGTCCTGATTCTTTCCTATACCAAAGACTAACTTATGGAAGTTAGACTCATTTAATACTTCAGGTACTTCAGATGTGAAGCTCCCAGTCAAACCTGTAGTTCCACTATCTTCAATGGATAAATAATGTTGAGTTCTAGGAAATCGTCTTGCTAATTCGGGGCCAACAGCTTCAAACCATCTACTTAGTTCTTGAGACTCAAACTGTCCAACGTGATAATCTACATAGGTGAATCCATTAGCACTTCTGTCAATCGAGGCATCTAAACTGTTCTGTATAGACTCACGAACTAGTAAATCAACCATGGGTAAGCTTCTATTCTGTAAAGACCGAAGAATGGAAGACCCATCTTGCGCCATACTTTGAGGATCTTCAGGCGCCAATTTAATCCTTAACATCATTTTTCTCCTCATCATCACTAAAATTACTTACATTTGGACTTACATACTCTACTGTAGAGGTACTTTCACTAGAGCCTGGAATCCAAATACTTATACCAATCGCATCATGGTCTAAGCCAAGAGCTTCTCGATTGTCCCCCATATTCGGAGTTACTCCATCTTTTGCAATTCGATAAATGAGCAACTGTGGTACATTATCGAAATGGTGCTTTTTGCGAATGGCTCTTATTGCAACTGTCTCACTTTTCTTATTTTCTAGAGAGTCATAATTCGGTATATCCGCCAACAGATCATTAGGACTTCTTAGCGCCCCGATAGAATATATCTTGTCTGTACTTCTAGCTTTGTGCTTGGTACGAATCACACTATGCGGATCATAGCCGTATATATTCCAATCACTATTGCTATTTGCTAGCTCAACTTGCCCTTTGGAGGAGAGTACAACCGACCAATTTTCTAATTTGTGTTGATTTTTTTCACACCATTCCACCAATGAAGATAACATTTCAAACGTGTTGTTTTCTCGCACCATAATACTTACTTAAGTACTTAGCAATATCAGCAAAGCTAATATCTCGCCAAACCATATATTTTCCTGTTACTTCTGGAACACTTAATGAATTTAAGAACTCTTCAGTCAGTCTGAAGTTTTCTTGAAGTTTCTCGACGTTATTATCATAGTAGATTACTTGCGGACGGAATCCATTAAAATTAAATTCTGTACTTATGGCTTGCTGCATGCGATTAGATGCTGTTAAGCGAATCAGACTTAAATTAGGCGACTGCTTTAATCTCACACCATAATCAGTTGGTTTTAGGTTATTTTTCGCTAATACTTCTATCTCCTCGCGTAATTCTTCATTCATTTGAGATAGAAACTGATATTTTATGTGGGTATCCGTATCTAGCCATATCCGAGGAAATAGCTCATACCCTTTACGGTAGCCAAACCACCGTGCCATTTGCATTAAAGTATCAGCTGTTTTACTTTGCCGTAAGAAATATGTTGATACTAAGCCTTGGATCGTAAGGCCACGCGCTAGTGTATTACCTCCCACCACTATAAAGGCAGGTGCTTGAGGCATTGCTTTATCTGGATACACTAAACGAATATGTTCATCGCTATGTCTGTTGGCATTGCCTCGACTATTATCTATCGCTAAATGAAAGCCCTTATGGTAGGATAAAGCCCCATTATCATCAATCCTAATATGGCTAATATACTCTTGGTCATCATACCGTAAAATACGTTGGACCCATCCCTTTATAATCTCCCAACGCGGATAGACCGGGATGTTCTCAGGGTGTGGATAATCAGGGAATCCATCTAGAAACATTTCTTTATTAAAGTCTAAGGTCTCATTTTCATATTGAATTTTCAGCTCTTTAATTACGCTACTACTGTTATTTTTTAAACTCTTCATATATGCTTCGATAGCTTCTGCTATAATCTTATGATCATCAACTTTAGCTAGTGTGCACCAACATGCTAATTGGCTTACGGTAGTTTAGACTACGCAAAGCTGCTACGCTAATTATGAACCAATTGACTGCTTCCCTCAGTGACTTTGGAAACGGGACTTCTTCACCAGAGCATAGGCGAATTATATTATTTCTATCTTCAGATGAGATTTGTCGTACAATATCAACACTAGGGTTTTGTTCAGGCTCTGATGTCCCAAAAATCTCACTAGGCCCAATATATTCAGGCGATTTTGGTAAGACAATGATATAGTCTTTGGGATATAAAGAGTGTTCCCCTACTTCATTAAGAATATTTGCATAAGGAGTAGCTGTATAAGCAACATAATTCATTGACTTAATACCATCTTGATGTACTAAGCTCTTTATGATCCGGTTAATCACAGTTGGTGACTCATCTGATGCAACGTCATTGGTATTAATACTTGCTTGATCAGCCTCATCATCTATAATCAAAATCTTCATTTGCTTCATCTTCTTCTGATCAGCATATAACCATCTTTTCAGAGACTCTAAACGCGCTTTATTTTTCAAACACACCATCATATAGCGCTCGCGAGAACCATCTTCTAAGGAAAAACGACTCATGTCATATGCCGGGTTGGAGGAACGAGGAGAAGGCTTGTCTATATGATTCCACACCAAAGCCCCCTCAGGTACATGTAAATCGTGAAAAAGGCGAAATGATGTCTGTTGTCTTAAAGATTCAATAGTACCACTTAGAACAATAAATATATTAAAGCCCTGATCTGCAGCCATTGCCATTACACCAGCCATATTAGCTGTTTTCCCAGACTGAACGTTACCAACTACTAACCCCTTAGTGGGCCCATCTTCCTGTGAGTCTAATGTCATATTCTGTAATATAGATACCGCTGATTCCTCTAGTTGTTTAACTGTCTCATACGACCATCCTTGTTTCAACAATCCTTTAGAATATTTTTGCCATGAGGAAGCCTCATTCTGAGATATTTCTACATTCATACGCTTATTATTCGTAAAGCACTGGACTTCTTGTCCATTTTCTGAGGAGTAGATCCTTTTAACTAGATCATCAAAAAAATTTTTTTCATCTATATTATTAGCATCTTTAAACCAAATGCCTTATTCATCCCCTCATTAGTGAAAAACTTCCATCTATTAAATGTTGCATTTCTACTTGTTCGCTCATCTTTGCTTTTATCCATTCAATAACAAATGAATAGCTAAAATCATCATAATTTTTCCATATGTGCTCTCCCAATCTTATTTCGTAATTAAAATCACATAACCGATAATATTATATCATTATTCACATAGATTTGCCTTATTATTTTGTATATTCTCAAATAAAATTTCGATTAGAATATTTGAACAACTATAAAAGTGGACATGGATGTTAGTCACATCCATGTCCACTTCTACCATATTCTATCTTCACTCTACTCCGTCAACATCCTGTGGATATCCCCTGCATAAACCTTTCGAAAGCTCCTACAGGTGCAAAATCAATGTAGATTGTAGAGTAATCATCCTTCTTACGCCACAAGCGTACAGAATCAGTTCCTCGCTTCATTAGCCATTCTTTTTGTAACTAGCTTTCGCTCACTTAGGGCCTAATACATCAACTAATAGCCACTGACCTAAAGCACTTTGCCCATATAGAACTCCATTTTCGTCGCGCTCTGTCCGACTACCTGATTGGAAGGCCTTCATTCCTTGCTGAGTTATTAGCCCAGGAATTACCTTACCATTTGGCAACACGATATGAAATCTCAAGATCGGTTTTTCGTCTTTTGAATATTTTGCTTGATCAGCTTCAAAGCTAAAAATATCTTTAACAAAGAAGTCAGGGCACTTTCTATGAAATTCTTTAGGAATAGGAATATAAACTTCATTTAGCGGTCTCAAACGGTCAGAGCCCTTATTTTTTGACGCTGCATTCCACATATTCAAACCTGATTTCTCAGGAACCTCCTTATCCCGATAGGAATAAAGAGGCAAGTATGCTTCCACATATTCTTCTTGAGATGTTTGGTATACACTTTGCGTTTCTTCCACAAGACTTAAGTAAGCATTTAGCAAGAATTCGAACGGATCATCTATAATATTCACATCAAACTGATTCACTACTAAAGAATCAGGAGTGTCTGAATCAAAATATTGGAAGATCTGCGAATCCCCATAAGTGTACTTATATTTTTTCATCCCATCTGACCACTGGAAAGAGGTACTAGTTCGACTGAAGTCTTGTAAGCTATTTAAATCCACTAGTGGGTACGAGCACTCTTGTATCCGGAATCTTCCAGCGTCTCGTGTGATATAGTGATAGATATTGCTATCTTCTTTAAGGCCTAAGCGCATATAATCTTGTTGCATACGTCGATTCTTAATAGATGAAATCTTATAGGCAATAGCCTCAAGTTCACTCCCTTTTAATACTTCATCAATTTCTGATTTATAGCTCTTGAGCTGCATTACTTTCTGAAAAGATGGCGAAGACTTCATCCAAGTTTTAAGGCCTATCCCTATTCGTTCTTGACCAAAGACCGATAGAATATCATGCGGGGTATTCCCAATATCGACATTCTCGCTATTAAATACTCGTGCATAAATAGTCTCTTGAAACTTTGAATCTAAATAGGGAATTTCATCCCCATGCTTCTGGCGAAAAAGGTTGGATAAGGCCCCATAAACTTTCAAAAACTTAATATACTGTTCGCGTTCTTCCTTCGAGTATTTTTCCCACACAGACATCATAATCACCACACATTATTCTTGGACAATACTATAAAATTCTAGACTTGCTCGTTTCTTGATTAGCGCTAAGTACTCCTCATCTGATAGGAGGGGTATATTTTCGCGTAATTGATGTGCCTTTTCTTCAGCCTCTTGATAGGTACTTGCTAGATCAACGACATAGCTCTCCCCTTCGAATTTACCATGTAAAACCGTATAGGTGACTGCATAAGGTCCGTCCATCATATCTTGATCCCCTTGCCTATCCCCGGCTATGTCTAGGGCTAAGGCAATATTTTCCGCAATACGCTTGATAACAGGAACCACTACACTGTTTCCTGCTTGTTTATAGAGATGACTGTCTGTTATTTCAGGTAATTTAAAATCTTTAGGGAAGCCCTGAACATTAAAAGTCTCTCTTGGTGTTAGCTTTCGAATCCCAGTATCTGATAAAATCAGCGGTACATTGTGCCCGCCCATCCCCATGTTAGCAGTCAATGTCGGAACAACACCAGACTTATTCTCTCTTACATATTGGCGACGCCATTGATAGACTGTCTCCTGACTTGTGATGGTGTCAGCTAGCTCACGGTAGAAGCGTTGCTTATCAGATGTGTAATAGTACTTAGCATTTTCAGCTATGTGGAAGTCAATAACATCATCTAACTTAGTAGTTAGATCTACTGATTCTGGAAATTGAAACGCATCGAAGGCCTGTTTGTCTCGGAATCCTACAATATAGATACGTTCTCGGTTCTGAGGGATATTACCGTGATCCTTACCATTAAGAACTTTCCACTTAATATAGTAACCATTGATTGTAAGTGCCTCACGAATTACCTTGAAGGTATTACCGTGGTCATGGATCACCATGTTCTTAACGTTCTCAACAAAGACAGCCTTTGGACGTCTTGCGATCACCATGCGTAGTAGTTCAAAAAATAAGTCGCCCCGCTCATCTTCAAAACCTTTACGGTATCCTGCAATACTAAAGGCCTGACACGGAAACCCGCCCACAACAAGATCCACTTGCTCGCCTATCTCGTCTGGGCTCACTTCGTGAATGTCACGCGGGTCCAGAAATGTATCAGGATAATTCAAAGCATAGGTAGTACGTGCATTGGCGTCAAACTCATTCGCATACACTGTATGGAATTTTTCCAGTTTGCTCGAAGCCAGCTCAATGCCACCGACACCACTGAAGAAGGCTGCGATATTATATTTTGCTGTTTTCTTTGTTTGTTTCTTAGGCATAAACTTACTTCCTGTCTGAGATCATTTGATTTCGAAAAAGGCTACGACCTATTTGTCGGTCATAGCCTACGAGATAATATTTGCTAGGCAAACTTCTGTTCTATTTTAGCATAATTAACACCCTTTGTATAGAATTACGAGCCACTCTCAGGCTAAGAATTCACAGCATAAAATAAGCTCGTACGAGAAGAAAAAGCGCCCTGGCGGCGCTCTTTTCTAACCTCTAACTTGCCAACTTCTCATTCACCAATTCTTGCACGACTTGCGCATCATAACCCGCATCAGTCAAGCGGTCTACTCGTTCCTGTCCATTGCCCCAGTCACCTCGGATAACGGATAAGGCCACTTCATCTAGGTAGCTAGCTGCATCGACACAGCCATTCGAAGGGTTAACTCCACCAGCTTCACTGCCAGTGGCTACACTCCCAGCCCTCGCATCATATCGAGGCCGGGCATAGCCTAGGATGCGCCAGTCGTCACTCGCATAATGGCGACGGACAACCTGGTTGAGCCAGTTACCTTCAATAGTATTGACGGTTTCGCTGTCGCCTTCCACACTTTCCACGATGCCGATGTGAGATGCAGGCCCACCACCAAAATCGAAGAAAATTAAGTCGCCGGCTTGAGGCCAGACATGCCCAAGCCAGATGTCTTGCTCTTGGCACCAGGCCAGATGACGGGGCACGCCACATTCGCGACCAATCAGATGAGCGATGCCGGCCTGGTCACCCATAACGGTGACGAAGACATCACACCAGTCATCGTCGTAGGTCACAGCGTATCCGACCGGCAAGGGCTCTACAGCGTTATAGGCATCAATGAGGGCCTGATGGGCGGGGCTGCCGCCTTGGACGCCCAGGTAGGCTTGGGACTTGGAAAGATAATCTTGAATTTGTGGCTTCATAGGTGGGTTCCTCCTTTGAGTGAGATGAGATGGGGTTGGAGTGTGGGATGGGTAACTTTGGGCGTTAGCTTTGAGTCTAAGCGGTCTTTGCCTTGGTCTTAGTCTTACGTCGGCCATAATGCCAGCCTTGAAGCAGCGCCCCTAGGAAGACGCCGACTAGGTTGAGGGTGCCAACCAGGCGACGAGCCCAGGGGTCGGGCCAGGCATAGAGTTCGGCTAGCCCTTGGACCAGGACGGCTAGCGCCGGAATCAGGATGAGTGCCATCCATTGAATCGTCGTATAAGCCTTGCGACTAGTGGGAAGATGCATAATGACTGCCTCGCTTTCTTTGCTTAGAGATAGACGTGCGTGGGTACGTCAGGCCAAACTGTGGGCCCGCTTGTCCTCCAGGTACCCCAGACGTTGGCGGACGCGGGACAGGTCCTGAGCCACCGTTGTGACTTGAGTCTGGGTGGTGGCTAGGTCGGTCTGAGTGACTTGGAGCTGGGCTTGGGTGGTGGCAAGATCAGTTTGCGTGGTGTGCAGGTCAGCATGGGTGATTACTAGATTGTTTTTGTGTGCATGCAGGTTGGCTTGGGTGGTGACTAAGTCTGCTTGGGTGGCATGCAGATTGGCTTGAGTGGTGACTAAGTCATTTTGCGTGGCATGCAGGTTATCCTGGGTCGTCGCCAGGCTGGCTTGCGCGCCTTGAAGATTACTCTGCGTACTAGCCAAGTCCGTCTGCATACGCTCAATTCGAAGAATTAGCGTCTGGATCGCCGCAATCAGGCGCACCAACTTACCCAGGAGGGTCGCGCCCGCGACTAGGCCGGACGCTAGCGTCGTAAGCTGTAGCCATGTCATGATGAAGGCTCCTTTCTGAATGATGGTGGGGTGGCTGCTTGGTTGGCGCCAGTCCATTGTTCTAGCTATCTATGGACTAGCTGACCGAAATTCTGGCAAAAGAACCGGATATAGCCACCTAGTGACCGAGCCAGTCCACCGTTCCCCCTATCTATGGACTGGCTCGTAAGATACTAGGTGTTTTTGGCTGCGCCATGTCGCGTTGGAAGCCCAATGCGACTTGGCTCATCCCCAACGCGACATGACGGGCGTTATTTCGCCCTTTTCCTAGCTGAAAGAGGGGGGCTGTCGCAGCCACGTCGCGTTGGAGGCCCAATACGACGTGGCTCATCCCCAACGCGACGTGGCGGGCGCTTTTTCGCCATTTTCCGGACTAAAAGAGGGCGTACCGCCTTAGCCATGTCGCGTTGGAAGCCCAATACGACGTCGCTCCTTTCCAACACGACGTGGCGGGCGCTTTTTCGCCATTTTCCGGGCTAAAAGGGAGTTTCCTGCCGCAGCCATGGCGCGTTGGAGGTCCAATGCGACGTGGCACTCCTCCAACGCGACGTGGCGGAGGATTTTTCGCCCTTTTCTGAGCTAAAAGAGGGTATCATGTCAGAACTACGTCGCGTTGGAGGCCCAATGCGACATGGCGCTCTTCCAACACGACATGGCGGGTGTTTTTCCGCCCTTTTCTAAGCTAAAAGAGGGTGTCTTGCCGAAGCCACGTCGCGTTGGAGGCCCAATACGACGTGGCGCTCTTCCAACACGACATGGCGGGGGCCTAACTCACCCCTAAGCCTCAGCCTTGTAGACTTCCTCTACGGTGCGGGTGACGTAGTTGGCGGTCTTCTCCTTGGCGAACTGGTCGACAGCATCCTTGCTGAAGATGTCCTTGCCGACAATGGTGGCCATGAGCTTTGGCCTGGTCCTTGGTGATGTCTGCCTTGGCGTGGCGCAGGCTAATCTTCTTAGACTTGCCGTCTGCAGTCGCGAAATTCATCTCAAAAGTCTTAATGGTTTTGTTAGCCATGATGGGTTCCTCCTAAATTATCTACTCTTCTCAACAAGCCGACTAGTTGACGCTGGGAGACCCTCGGTCACCTGGGTCTCGGTGATGGGGTGCTCAACCAGGGTAGCAATAGCGTCACGCACGGACTTGATGTCCTCGGCGCTGGCGTTCTCTACCAGGTTGGGCATGGAGACATTCTCCGCCTTCTTGTTCTCATCCAGGGACTTGAATTTGAGGATACCCTTAACATATGATCGTGCCATAATGAATCACTCCTTGAACTAGTTTCTTGTAACGTTACATACTTAAAAAGAGTTAGCCCCCTGCCTCATGCCCAAGTCAGCCCCAAAAATTTATTTTTCTGCAAAATAAAAAGAGCCCCCTCTGCGGGAGCTGGAGAAAAAGAGCTGAGCAAGGCACTCAAGCCTACCAGTCGCTAGCTTGCAGGGTCTGGTGTAGGCACTTAAGCCGACCAGTTGCTTACTTGCAGAGTCTGGCATAAGTACTTAAGCCGACCAATCACTAGCTTGCAGGGTCTGGCGTAGGCGCTTGAGGCGGGCATAGTAGGTATTCTTACATATGCCGAGCTCTTGGCATTTGGCCCCAAAGCGAGAGTTGCTCGTTCTGGGCCACACAGAGGAAAATGATAGTCTGTCGGGCGACAAGACTTGCGACAGCAGCGACAGGAGTTGACCATGTCGTCCAGAGGCGGGCGACTGGCACCGACCTGTTCGGCAAAAATGCAGAACCTTCTGATTGCCAATCAGGCCTTGCGCCTGACGTGTCTCGTTTGGCTAGAGTTGACCCAGATGCCAACTTAGTCTCTGCTGAGCATAGCCCACGAAGCGGAAGCGGTCAGACTCGCTGAGCGCGTCCCCATCGAAGTCGCGGGCTAGGCGGACAAGGTGTAGGTAGAGTTCATTGAAGTAATCGTCATAGTCTTGATCCTTAGCCAAGAGATGGTATTGGTGCAAGACATGATGTAACAAGAGCCGGTAACGGGTCAGGAGTTGCTCCTGGTCCAAGGAATAATGGTCGGAAGTCATAGCTGTTCCCTCCTTAACCCTAGTTAGGCAACTGCATGGAGTTGAGGCCGGTCTTGTGCCAAGTCCTTATAGGCTTGGTCCAGCTGAGCCTGCAAGTCAGCCGGGACTTTCCATTCCTTCCAGAAGCTGACAGCCGCTTCGTAACGCTCCTGGGGCAGATGGCCATAACTTGATAAGCTAAAATGACTAAGGAAGGCCAGGCGAGCCGTCCGATAGACTAGACGCACCAGTTCCGGGCGCCGAGCTGTTAGTAAGCGGTCCTTGCCCCCTAGGCGTTGGTGAATCTCATGACGGCGCAAGCGCGTTAGGGCATAAGTGGCCTCAGGTGACAGTGGTTGTCGCTCTAAGAGAGTTGTTAAAACTTGGAGATGGCTGTTAATCTGCCCCAGCAACTGGTGTTGAGCTTGGACTTGGGCTTCTAGGCTAGTCATTTGATTATTCAATGTACTTGGTGTTGCTGTTTCCATGGTAGTTCCTCCTTATATTATGCGGCTACTTGCTTTTCTTGGCTTGGGTTAGTGAAGTTTGTCTTAGGTGCGCTAGGGCCAGGGCTTGCCTGCTTAGCCTGCGCTTGGTTAACCTGTGTCCTAGTGCCTTCAGATGTCACATCTCGCCGGCCTACTGCTTGGGCTTGATGGATGCTGGCGCGCATAGATTGAACCCAGTCATCTACGCGGTCAATCTGCTTAAGATAATGGTCGACCATGACCTGATTCTGAATAGCCTTAAAGTCATCGATATAGCGCATGGGCGCCAACTTAACTAGCAAGTGGTCAATCTCATGACTGAAGGCGATGATCCGATTGAGACCCTCTAAATCCGGAATGAAGGTCGTGGACCGATTAGCGAAATGCGATAAGCCCTCCCGGAAGCGCTTGAGATAACGGTAGCGTTCCTCAATAGATTGTAGGTCTTCCTGATACTTGGCATTGGCCTGCTTAAGTGATTCTCTTAGGCGTTGGTTAGTCGCCTCCGCCTCGGCTAGCTTGGGAGCTAGTGGGTTGGGCTTGAGATCTTGACTTGGGGTAAGCATGTTAGTCTGAGACTGGCTCGCTTGGTGTGAAGCACTGTCCGATTGGGTGCCAGGCTGAAGCCCGTCAGCTTGAGGGCTAGTTTGAAGCTGTGGTGTGGCAGTCTCGCTAGTAACAGAATTTTTTGGTGAAGTAACCTGACAGGTAGCTGTAGATTGCGGTGCTCTAGCCTGACTCAGCTCAGGCGTTGTAACATCTTGTGTCCCCTTTGCATCCTGTTGACAGTCAGCTTGTGGCACACTATCTCCTGGGAAACAAGACTCCAACTGCCCCGCCTTCAACAGCCGCTTAACGGTTCGAAGTTCTAACTGAGACATTTGATGCAGGTACTTACGTTGGCCTGAAGGCAAGCTATAGACCTTCTGGCGATGTTCCTCGGGGATGGTTGCAATCAGATAGAGTAGTGATAAACCTAGATGTTCGTAACATTTCATCTTAGGCAGATTCTTGGCTACATACATCATACGATTGGCTTCGTCATAATCTATATAAAGCGTCTCAAGCCATGGAAGAAAACTTCCCTCTGGCAACAAAAATAACTTAGCATAGTGTAAACGCTGCCCACTTCCCAGTAGGAGCGACTTAGCTGAGCCGAATAAGCTAAAATCTGCTCCCTCACCTTGGATAAATCCAAGTTTTTTAAATCATCGAATTTCATGGTTTTTCTTCCTTCCAAATAGTTATAAACCCCTATGCAATAATATTATCTAATATTTAATGTAATGTTCTTGATAGGTCACGATTTTTTTAGCGATTTTTGGTTAACCAGAAATTGAATATTTATATTAGTGGCAATATAGTGAATTGTATTAAACTACGCCTCCTGATGTCATATGTCGAACTTAGTGTCTTGGGTATCGCCCATACTCACCCCTAAATGACGCAAGATACCCATACAAGAGAAATAGAAAATCTCAAGCTGCTCTTCAACCGTCAGTTCCAAAGCTAGACAGACCGTAATGATGGTCTCAACGCTTAGACGGCCACAGCCATTGAAGATCCGAGAGACTGTAGCTGGCGAGCAATAGATTTTCTCTGCAAGCGCACGCTCGGTCATACCTCTCCGCTTAAGCGCCTCATAGAGACGCTCATGATCGTATTGGTAGCTAATCTGAATTTGCTGCATCTCTCTCATAAAGTAACCCTCCTTTCTTATAGAATTTGTCTTGATATAGTAAAAAGACGACTTCTACCTAACTGCTTAACCATGGAGCCAAACGAGAGAGAGAATCCGCCTTAACTTACTATAGTTATATTATACGCCTGAAATTTCTAGAAAGAAAGCCCTTTCACTAAATGATTTCATAATTTGCAACTAAAATTCATTTTTAGCAATATTATACTCTATAAATCACCTTATTACCGGGGGGTCGTCACTTATTTATTTAAATGATGTTTTGCACATTGCAGTATATAGTTAATGGATCTTACCTCCAATAAGTTCGCTTAGTTTAGCTGTTTTATTCATCAAGAGATAGGTCACTCCGTCTAACTTATAGAAGAGAAGAGGGCCGCCGAGTAAATACATGAATAATGCTTTTTATAGCTTCCTATAAATGACGACAATAGATACAAAAAAACTCCCGCTAGATGTACTAGTGAGAGTTTAGCTAACTAACCAACTTACTGGATTGATATAAAGTCAATGTTCCACCAAAAACAAAGATATATTTCAGTATATTCTATCACGCTATTCATTTAATTCGCATAGCTAACCTATCATCGCAATGTGAATCCTAGTTTAGATAATCTTCCATAACTTCCTTAATAGGTAAAGTAATGCTCCCAAATAATTATTTTCTCTTCCAAATTATTGTAATAGTTTGATTCATCTCTAAGTGCCTCCATCGCCCATAAGTTTACCATGAGGCTCAGTTGGCGCAATAAGCGCACTGTGGGTAATGTCGGCTTGATTTCGTAGGAAGGCGTGATAGGATACTTGTTTGTAATTCAAGTCAGTGATTTCATTGTAGTACTTTTGCATCAAAGATATATTGTATACTTCTGGCTTTTGAATCAGTTTCAATTGCATAATGATCCGAGCTGAAGCTGAAATTTTCTTGCAGTGTCTACATGCTCAGTAGTTTTTGAAATTTGAGTTTCTATCCCATTTTTGATGAATATAATCCTTCTTTTGAACATCTAACATTAGAAATACCGTCTTCAGAGTGGTTGATTCCCACAAAATGCTTTCTAGAT